>Ga0307515_10002044_pt1 | contig 44551 bp, 49 predicted proteins | sample 17_EM_MG_FD_194513 | JGI IMG/M metagenome (GOLD analysis project Ga0307515, IMG submission 194513) | Populus trichocarpa ectomycorrhiza microbial communities from riparian zone in the Pacific Northwest, United States - 17_EM | ecosystem: Host-associated > Plants > Roots > Unclassified | place... | reverse complement strand
TGGGAGTTTACCATGGAACCGTACCCGAGTGGGCAGTTCGGGTTTATTGACGACCCGGACCGCCAATTTGGCAACGGTTCGGTTTGGACCCGGACCCGGACCCGAAGTGACGGTCCGGAACCGTTGCCAACACTACTTAGGCAACACCTAGATGCACAAGTGGATTATGTCCCCCATCGATACTGGCCACCAGCAAAAGCGTAAGGTGGCTGACATTGGGGTGCCAGAAGATTGGTTGGACATCGCCCGAGATCTATTCTTTTGCAGAATTCTTAGTGAGGACCCCTACCCAGTCGATGTCGACAAACTGTCTGAGGAAAGCTCCAAGGAAGCACATGAAATTCTGAGTGCGGCAATCATGCAGTTTGACGTCTCATAAGCAGCTATCCACGTGGTAAGTATTCGCATGTTTCAAGCCCTGCTCTGTAGTACTGACAACCAACCTCGCGGATCGCCAATCAACTGCCTGAGCGCGCTTCGCCGAACAGGCTCGTGAAGTTGCACCCGATGAATATGTTACTAGCTTTCGGACCCTTTCAAATGATGACCGCCAACGCTAGTATCAAGGCTAATCTCTTCTTGCACATACTGGTATCATCATTCAGACTGCGAGAGCGAAATCAGACTGAACCAATTGATTCTATAAATGTCCTGACAATCAACTTAGATACCGAAAAAGATGTTTCTGCATCGTTCGCTATTGGGCGTGTTGGCATAAACCTTCTCCGTGAACTCAAAGCATATTTTCACGCGACGGCCATGTATGTCCCAGTTTACTGATGAGGTAACACCAGAGTGTTTGCTACTTGCTGCAACTGCAGTAAAGTATTCATTGGACAACTGGGCTGGTGGCAGTTTCCTCCACGTGGTATTTGAAGCAGATACATCCAAGGGTATGCACTACTCTGTTTTGGACACACGTATCTGACATTGAGTAGGTACATATAGTGATCTGTTCAAACAATGGTAAAGTATCCCACCACAGATGTGAAGAAAGATCCTGGCTATACGTATGGACAGGATCGACGCGATCAATGGTCAAGATTGGAAGGCACCTGCTGCCACACAGTGGGATCTGGAGACGGTAATTGACGATGATGACATATAGCTGCTCGTGTATATAGTATATATTTAATTCGACAGATCATTATTAGAATACAATGGATGTAAAACTAACTAAATTTCATTACACACGTAAATGGTTCTAATATCATGATTAGAATGGCAATCGGTGAAATACATGTATAGACTCTGATAATTAACCGTGAGTCCTGACAAGGTCAAGAAGATAGCATGAGAAGCCTCTGACAAGATCATGGTGACTATAGGTGCGGTCTCAGACAGCTGACGGTGGGCTCTGACAAACCGAGGGCAATACCATAAAAGCCTCTGACAAGATCACGGTGACTATACGTGCAGACTCTGACAGCTGACAGTGGGCTCTGACAAGACTAGGGCAATAGCGTGAGAAGCCTCAGACAAGATCATGGCGACTATATGTGCAGACTCTGACAGCTGACAGTGGGCTCTGACAAGACTAGGGCAATAGCGTGAAAAGCCTCTGACAAGATCAGGGCAGCTATACGTGTGGATTCCGACAGCTGACAATGGGCTCTGACAAGACCAGGGCAACAGCATGTGGAGCCTCTGACAAGATCACGGCGACTACTCTGACAACCGACTGTGAGTTCTGACAAGACAGTGCGATTGCACAAGTAGCCTCTGCCAAATGATCCATAGTGCAGATCTAGCATACTTGATTACACCATGTCGTGCACAAACACTCTCACTATCACCCCGAGAGAACTTAGTTAGTACACCAAAGTAAAGGGGTAAAGTAGAAATGCTACCGTAAACTTACCATGTGTTACACGTTTGTTATCCGCATTACGTATAATGGCTCTGGGCCAAATTCCATTATCCGCCATTATGGCTGTTACGGGAAACTACCAGAGATTAAATAGCTTACGGTAAATAAAATGTGGCGAAATGACTTTTTCCCGACACAGATCGATCGGATATGTTGATCTCAACAGGAATGCCCAGTATCCAGTGCCGTCTTTGGAACCTTGTCAGAGCCACTTAGAGCTGGAGTCCGTGTCAGAGTCGCACTTGTCAGTCACATTTATCACAACCAGGATTGTCAGATTATGTCAAAGTGCACTTGTCAGAGCCATGTTTATCAGAGCCGGAATTGTCAGAGACCTTGTCAGAGACCTTGTCAGAGACCTTGTCAGAGACCATGTCAGAGCTGCACCTGTCAGAGCCACATTGATCAGAGCCGGAATTGTCAGAGACTATGTCAGAGCGCACTTTCATAGCCAGGATTATCAGGGATGATGTCAGAGCCACATTAATCAGACCACGATCATCAGAGACCATATCAGAGCCGCACTTGTCACAGTAGAGCGGTAATGAATGCCAGGTAGTTGTTGCAGTACCAATCTCATGAGAAAGATATTGATCACCTCAGGAAGGTCACATACTGCTGATACACAAGTCAAACCAAGATATCTTCAGTATGGGCACATTGCCATTAGTTGATGAACATGTGTCGAGTGTCCACTACTCACACACCCAACATGTTCTCAGATTTAAACAGTGACCTTCAACCATCTGATAGAGCTGATGTTTGAGATCGTTTGCTGGAGTGGTGAGAGCTATTGTGGGAGTTGTAGAAGAGTCGAGCTTTGTGAATATATTTAGCTAAACAAATTCTACACCAAAAAAGTAGCATATATCTTGATTAATGACATGATTGCACTGATATAACACGTAATTGTGACTTATGGTGATTGTGTGTGAACACCAACTTGTCGGTATCGGAATCGGTATTAAAAATCATGTGCATAAGTTGAGACTCTCACACACCAGACACCATAATATCTTGCAAACAGTAAAAATGTAACCGAATGTACCATAAAATCCCATAACTCACGGTAATGAACCCATAATGTGCCATGGCACAGTGGTAATATCAATAACTTATCGTAGTACCGCGCTAACGGCCACAACAAATCTCGGTTACAGTAGCGCCAAAGCTTTTCCCAACTCCCCTTTACATTGGCCCCTAGTATGTATTTGTGTCGAACCCTAGATTTTATTGTCAGGGGTAGATTTTAGTTTCATGAGAACTTGTATACAAGTGTTCTTTAGTTTGGAAATTGCAATTGTGAATATCTGACCTGGAAGGAGTTCAATAGGTGTCGAAATGATTAATTTCCACCTTCCGGGGCGAGGTTTCTGAGGTTCATGAAATGATTGTGTCTACTCCTTGAATGTTCAGAATCACTAGAGCAACGCCATATGTCACGGGAACCTCAATTTCATTTTTTGGGGTTTGTGGGCACAATAAGCTGATTAAATTTAAAGATGCAAATTTTGTTTTTGCTGATGGGCTACTGTATGTAAGTAGTCTCGAACCGCTACTGGCTGCCAGTAGCGATTCAAGACTAATTAGTAAGACGTACCTAAAGTTATGAACTAAGTAGAAACGAGATTAATTTTGTAAATGCGTAACGTAGTCTGTCATCCGGCTTTTGGTCGCTGGCGCTAGCCAAAAATCCTACCAAGCCGTCTGACAAACTTCGTTTAATGCCCCACCAGAAAAGCAGCGCCAAGGCGCTCTATATAAATGACATCAGTAAAAACTTAGAGCTGCCATTGTTATGTTGTTTTCCCACCATTTGCTGATTTACTTATCGACATACAAGATACCTACGGTAACTTAAAGCTCCCCAACAGCTTCGTTCACCTAGTACCTAGCCTGCTACATTCAGCTGTCTGAAAATGTCTGGAAACCGCATGAAGACTAACATGAGCGAGAAGTATTCACAGCGATACTGAGGTGATATTTCCATCAGGAGGGAGCTAAGAATTTCCAGGCGAGCTCTGTAGAGTCCTTTACTCCCACTTTTGGTATGCCAGCCGCGCATCTTCGGTAACTGTCATGGATCTTTCCATAGCCAAACGGTGATTCTCCAGTCCTCTATGTCCAGCCCAATGGAGTGCCCCGCCGCATCATTCAGGCTCCAGCAACTACAAGCAAGTTTTTCCCTACGTTTCAACAGTGCCAAAATTCAAGTCCCCCAAACCTTCCAGGGGTACTAGGTCCCGCATCTGCTTCGATCCAATCACTGGTTAACGAAAATTGCTTTGCGGGCTTCCAATTTTGGGAATTACCATCAATGTAGTTTGACACTGTTCTTTACGGGGAAGATACGATAATAACTGATGAAGTCAGCAAAGAACCCCGGAATAAGAAGATTGGTATTTGTGGGAGCATTCCAGGAAAGATAGGCGTGAACGGATCATTTCAGAATCTTCTCGACAAGCCGTCTCTTGTCGAAGGATACATGGGCACGTAATACAATACTACCTCCAACCAGCCCCCCTGTCTTATTCGCTGGCTCCACATGTGGCAAGGTACTAGAAGGAAAATTACAACAGACGGCCAAGATGGACCTGGATACGCGATTACTTATTATCATGATATGGTATACAGCAAGGCGCTGGTAGTATCGCCGAAAACTTACACGAAGTTTACGGCGTTTGCAACGCCAGTAACGGTTTAAAACTGGGAATGGAGTTCTATTGTTGTGATGACTTTCGATTGGTGTGCCAGTAGATGGTGTGAGAATTAGTGATAGTTATCATAGTAGATCACTCGTATATATCATTCAATATTCAGTGCAGTTTCATTACCCTTAAGTACATCAAATTATGGATCGTTTAAAGGATTCAGATAAAAGTACCTAGTCTTGCCATTCAATACCCTTTCTCAGCGGTTCGTCTTGGGCCGGCATTTCTGAGAACCCTTTTTTTTCTTTTGGTGCTGCAGATCATGACCCCGCACTAGTCAAACTCGAAATGTCATCATATTGAACGAAGTGCCCCCCCTTTTCTCCCCGCGCATCCAATTAACTAAGGTATATCGCCAAAGCCTGGCAAAACCCAACGTGTATATGTACAGATGAATCAAATCTCTTTTTTTCAATGGAGCGAGTTCATGCAAGAAACATTCTTTCCTAACTGCGCATCCCCACTCTCAACCCCGCACTTCCTGTAACCCAAAAAAACTGAACGCCAGTAATAATAAAGGAAAAGTGCCCAATCCGATTTTCATGGAATACCAGCCATCAACTCATCCCCCCTATGGTGCTGCCAGGCGGAACACTCCCCGTGGACGGGTTTGCTGACGACGCATTCTTTTTCTTTTCTTTCCTATGTTCGGGTCAGTCGACGACTCTTCAACAAGATCAACATCGAAGGTAACAAACTTCGCCCATCGTAACCCACAGGCATTGCAGAGTGTTTTCGGTCCCTTTGGACCTTTGCGCCATTCTGGGCTGTCCAGTGTCCCGCAATCTGTGCACACATACTCGTCGGCAATCTTTTGCTTTTTCTTCTTGTCTGAACTCTGTCGACTTTCCTTGTCGATTGGTATCGGGACCCCGACATCCCCACGAATCAATGCTGGCGATGTGTCACCTGTACTTATACCCTTGGACCGTTCACCTTCTCGATAGTGAAGCCCAGTCAAAATCTCTATCGTGTCCATATGCGTACCGTCGAATCGTGCCATCTTGTCTCTGATACCTTCTACTCTGACAGAATTGGAGGCCTCCATCCGATCAAGATTTTGTCGAGTGAGCTGACTGACTGGTTTGGCGGGAGGCGGCATGGACTCCGCAGGAGCAGACATTGGCGTTTGACCTTGAGATACTGACAGAGGTGTATCATTACCAAACGAAGATCCGTGGCTTGTGCTAGTCAATCCTTCGCTCCTGAGTGACTGCTGCTGTCGCTGCCGCTGTTGTTGCTGGTCTTCATACTCTTCTTGTCGTAATTCCGCAATTCTTTTCATCAACCGTTCATTCTCAATCTTATGTTCCAAGAAAGAATCCAATAAAGCGGCATTTCTCGTCGGGTATGGACGCGCCATCATGAAGAAGCCCTTGCAAACGGATTGCGGGGACGAAGGATCAATTTGCGGCGCATCTGCGATATGCGGATGACCGTGGGTTTCGAATATGGCGTAGGTATCATCACTCTTTCGAAAGCGATAGAAGAGTCGGAGTGGCCGTCCCGTAGCTATCGACTCATTGAAATCGCGCACAAACCTGCATGTCACATAAGTTGGTACCGGATAGAACTTTCACCACAGTAGGACATACAGTGCTGAATCATCTTCGTGGATGAAATCGGTGATAAACTTTCCAATCAACTCTTCAACGCCAAACCCAGTCAAGGTTCTACTCGACGGGGACGCGTAGACCACTTTCCCGGCGGGCGTAAGTACATGCAGGAAATCCTGAAGCTCTTCTAGAATGCGCTGTGACCAGTTTCGCCGCTTCGTGAACTCCGTCAATGTGCTACCGCCCCCGAGACTTCCGTATTCGCTCGGCATCGCCGCTAGGGGTGAAGTGGTCGCCAGAGCTGCAAATTGATCACCGACCGAAGATAACTGAGGATCAAGCGCTCCCATGCTGTTTCCCGATGCCATGTCCATAGACAACATAAGCGGCTGGTCCATCATTGCCGTATCATTGCCGTTAGATAGCATCGAGCCGGCCGACGCCGACATAGACTGTTGGTTCGCCACAGCTGCGGCAGTGGCAAAGGGAGACATCTGCAGGCTTCGAAGTTGATCATTGACACCGTTGCCGAGGGGTATTCCCGAAAGATTTTGCTGATTGTTCCGGCCGCCAGACACCGTGTAGGACTGGGTCGGAGGTGAGGAATCGGGAGGGTTCATAATAACGCTTGCTCCACTATACCGAATTCGAAAGTAACTGTAAGAGACTTTGCGACCACTACCAGCACGGGCGAAACGCTGGTCGATGGAGAGAACGGATTGCAGAGAACTCTGTGAATAAGTAACACCAGCATCTGCGACAATGCAACAATCTCTGGCTGGGATGGACGATTGGATGGGATTGAAAAAGGAACAAGAGCACAGTGGTGGGGGGGAGGCGCAAGGATTTTTGTGATTTTAGGGGATTTTGTGATGCACACATTCTCTCATATTCCTCTCATTCTCACTCTCATTCTAGCTCTAGTTGCGACACGACGGCGTGGAGAGGCGGACGGGACGGCTAATGGTGGCGGGATCCAAGTGACAAGTGAGTAAATACTTACCCAGGTTAAGTGCTTAAGTACTCTATAAGTACCTGTACTGCTGGATCTCTGCTGCTGCCTACTCTCATCTATTGAGAGATCACAAATTTCTAACGGAGGGATGCTTGTGGAGGGTGAGGAATGGTGATGTGTGGTGTATATATAAAGTATGTACTCACTCTAAAAGGATAGGCAGACACCAGAATTTTATCATGTATGTCACGCCGTTGTGGCTGGCTAATAGATTGCTTGCTGTGAGAGTCCCTGGAGCGAGAGACCTGAGACCTGAGACCTGAGACTTCGGACCGGCGTCTGAGTCTTTCGCCTGTGGGGGTAAAGTAGGAAGGAAGTAAGACTGCAGCAAAAAGAGCCTTACACTGCTGCTACACGTGATAGCTCACTAGACGCGATAGCTTCTACACGTCTCCTTGTTTTCTGGTAAGTCAACGGCAACGACATACGCAAATTCCTCATCACTTCAGATCAACCACCCATCATCATGTTTGTCAACTCCCTTCCCAGAGAAGAGAACTTGACATCCACTAACCTGACCATAGGTGTAAGCTTGAAGCCTAACGAGTATCTAAGCAGCTAGCTAACAGACACTCTCAAAGCACGAATTGACAAGCTTGCCATCCTAGGGTGCGTATACCATGTTCAGAGCACTGTCATTTCCAGCTGACGTAAATAGCGTTCGTTCGTTTGACAATACTCGGAGTGAGACCATCCAGTTCCAAACTCCGTTGACCTTGATCGTTGGTTACAATGGATCGGGTAAAACAACGATCATTGAATGTTTGAAATATGCCACTACGGGCGACCTTCCACCAAATAGCAAAGGTGGTGCTTTCATACACGATCCCAAGATGTGCGGAGAGAAAGAAGTTCTAGCACAAGTCAAGCTCTCGTTCAAATCGATAAATGGTGCCAAGATGGTGTGTACTCGGTCGCTGCAGCTTACCGTCAAGAAAACTACCCGTCAGCAAAAAACGCTTGAAGGTCAGCTCCTTGTCGTCCGTAATGGAGAACGGTCCACCATATCTTCGCGATGTGCAGAGCTGGATCTCGTAATGCCCCAATATTTGGGAGTGTCAAAAGCTGTCTTGGAATACGTGATTTTTTGCCACCAAGACGAGAGTCTTTGGCCCCTGAGCGAGCCTGCTGTGCTGAAGAAACGTTTTGATGAAATCTTTGAGGCGCTGAAGTACACCAAAGCCATCGACAATATCAAGGTGTTACGCAAAAAGCAGAATGAGGAGCTCGGAAAACTCAAGATTCTTTTAGAGCAGTATCGAACTGACAAAGATCGGGCAGAGAAGGTACATAAGTCTCATTTGTCTTGGTCCGTTCCTATCCTAACAATCATAGGCCAAACGTCGATCGGACGAACTGCACACGGAGATTGAGTCCATGCGGGTCAAGGTCGGTGAGCTGAGCGTTGAGCTCAATTCTATCGCCCGGGAACAACAGAATCTATTCAAGACGGCTAAAGGATTTGAGCAAACGCTTGCTACTCTCGAGATGAAGAGACAAGAAGCTGCATCCAAGCGGTCACATCTTAAGGAACTTTCGGAACACATGAAGTTTTTAGGTGACTCAGACGAAGAACTGCATAAGCTGCAGCACGAATATCAGGATAGACTAACAACCTACGTACAACATATTGCATCCTTAAAGGACGAATATAACAAGACAAAATCCAAGTTGGAGCAGACGAGATCGAACCTAGGAGCCAAGCTGACCGAGGAGGGCCGGATTGAAGCGGAGAAGAAGGCATATGAAGGGCAATTAAAGGAACGTGTGGATCTTGTTAGAGAGATCAGCATTAAACATGGTCTTAAGGGTTTTGATGGCGAGGTGGACGACACTCTGGTGCAAGAGTTTATGGCCAAGATTGCAAGAATGTCGAGAGACCAGAATCTCGTTTTAGAGAGGATCAAGCGTGATAACGAAGACATCATTGGCACTGCGCAAAATGATCTCAACTCCCTCCTAAACAAGAAAAGTTCTCTTCAACAGAAAAAGGAATATGCCCAGTCCGAGATCAAAAATGTCGACATGAAAGTCAGAGGTCTCAAGCGGGATCTAGACGGTTTAAATGCCGACGCAGCAAAGGAGGTCATGGCTAAAGACGAGCTTAACAAGAAGGAAAAGCGCCTCGAGGAGGTCAAAGCCCAGGCACAGACAGCTGACAATGACGGTTCACTTCATATTCAGAATACCAAACTCCGGGACCTGGAGGAAGACATCGAGCGTGTGACTGAAGAATTGTACCGGGGAACGAGGAATGCCGATAGCAGAGCACAGCTAGCAATTCTAAAACAAAACATTGAGACACGACAGAAAGCCTTTGCCTCTTTGTATGTTGGGAATTTGATATAGTTATATGGAACTGGGCTGATGATTTTTAGACTTGCAGCAAAAAAGGAGCGAATTGATAGTGTTATTGGCCCACATTGGTCCGAATCAACAGTCGAGAAAGAACTGCAAGCAGTGTTAGAGTAAGGGGCCCATTGCTAACCTTGATTTCTTTAACTTACACCACGAAGTCAACGTGAAGAAGAACTGCAAGAAGCTACACGCCGTCGCGAAAACCAGAATCAATTGCTGTCTCAGGTTAGCACGAAATTCAACTTAGCCAGGGACTCCTTGAAGCGGAAACAGGAAGAGGCAAGTAGTAAGTTGTATAGCCCATGTCTACCAATAGCGTTGCCTATTAATTCTTGCAGAGTGTGAAGCAAGAGTCGTGCAATCTTGGGCGCCTGAGGAGGGCGCTGGCCTGAACAATGTGCACGATTATCCAGACGTCGTTAAAGATCTTGAACAGCACCGAGCGTAAGTTTTATTCTCTGCTCTGCAAAGATCTATCTAAAAAAAACTAGGAGTCTTAAACAAAATGAGTTTATGCTGAGCTACTTGACGAGGGCCGTGACGCTCCTCGAGAAAAAAAGCGCGTGTATGCTTTGCAGACGAAAATTTTTGGATCGCGAAAAGCCCGACCAAAGGACACAAGTACTTCTCAACATCTAGATTATTTCCTCGGGTTTACTGACTCCCTTTTCATCGTAGTTTGATAATCAGATTCAAAAAATTATGGAGAGCGCCAACGACGAAATAATCCGCGAGACTGATAGTGATCTTCAAGAACTCCGAGACGTTGGTCCTGATTATGATACATATATTAGACTCACGAAAACGGAGATACCGGCCCTGGAATGCGAAATTCAAGATCATCAACACACAAACGAAGACCTGCTTGACCAGTATAGCAAGGTAGTGCTCTATACTCCCGCATAGGTATACAAACTAAGACGAGTTTCAGCTCGATAAAGTTGTTGACGACAAGGCCAATGCAAAATCAGAGGTGCAGTCTCTGAAAGCTCCTATAGCAGAACTTGTCAGATACAAACGAGAAATCGATAGCCAGGAGGAGGAGGTTCGTGATTTAACATCATCAATGACAGACATCGGTGGATCACGTACAGTTGAAGAAATGCAAGAGAGCCTCAAGCAGCTGAATGAAGAGGCCAAGAATGTGAAGAATCGTATCAAGGCATTGGAAACCGACAGAGAAAATAGGCGTCAAAATGTCACTGCTCTTGAACGCCAAGTCAATGATGCTCGCAAGAGATTGAACGAGCTGGCACTCCAGCTTGTTGAAGCGCGTACACTTAACGAGCGCATCGAAGAGTATCAGGAGGTGAGGAATCGACAAAATACAGTTATTGATGAGACAGATCGTCATATTGAGCACCTTGTACCGGATATCATGGTTGCGGAGGCGAAATTAAAAGAGATTGTACGGGAGTGTTCTGAAAGGGAGAAGAAACAGCAACGAGATGCCACAAGACTTGCACAGAGCGACATGAACCTTAAAAGCATCCAGCTCCGAATTCAGAATTATATCAGTGAGGGTGGTTTGACCAGGCTCGACCGATGCAGAGAGCAAGTACAGCGACTGCAGGCCGAGGTCGAAAAACTAAGCAACGATCTTACGAAGAACGGTGATGAAATCAGCAAACTAGAAAAACGACAAATAGATGCAGGCACCACTCAGCGGACTATCACGGAAAATATCCGATACCGCAAAAACGAGCTTGAGCTGAAGGAGATCGAGAAAGAAATTGAAGGTCTTGAGGATCAGCATGCAGAAGTCCATCGCGACCGATTTACGAAGGACGCGGATTTGCTAGCCAATAAGCATATGAGACTTTCCAGTGAGGTATGTATCCTTTATCCTTTATCCCTTCACTGAGCAATGTCCGATGACATGACGACTTACGAATTAGAAATCTGCGTTGGTTGGGGAGATGCGGTCCAAGGACAAACAGCTAGAGCAGTTGTTGGCAGATTTCATCACTGATTACGCAGATGCAAAGGACAAATATAAAGAGACCCTTACGAAAGTCCATACTACTACAAGTGCCACAAACGATCTTGGCAAGTACGGTGCTGCCTTGGACAAGTTAGTAAATCTTTACCATACCTATTGTACTTAAGACTGACAGAATCAGAGCGGTCATGAAATATCACAGCTTGAAAATGGAAGAGATAAACCGCATCATTGAAGAACTGTGGAAGTCTACGTATCGCGGGACGGATGTCGATACTATTCTCATCAGGTCGGACAATGAGACTGGAAAAGGCAATCGGTCGTACAATTACCGTGTTAGTTTTCAGCCTACGGTATTTTTACCATTCCCCCCCCCAACTAACGTTGCATAGGTTTGCATGGTCAAGCAGGACGCTGAGATGGACATGCGTGGACGCTGCAGTGCTGGTCAGAAAGTTCTTGCAAGTATTATCATCCGTTTGGCGCTTGCCGAGTGCTTTGGCATCAACTGCGGCGTAAGTTTTGAGACCTATAATTGCTCTATAATTCCAATGCTGACTCTTCAGCTCATTGCTTTGGATGAACCAACTACCAACTTGGACCAGGATAACATTCGTTCTCTGGCCCGAAGTCTGCACGAGATAATCAAGACGAGACAGTCGCAGGCCAACTTCCAACTAATTGTCATCACTCACGACGAAGAATTCCTGAAGGAAATGAATTGTCAAGATTACTGCGATAATTACTACCGTGTATCCAGAAATGCCAGGCAGAAGTCAATCATTGAGAGACAATCAATCGCAGAGGTCATTTGAGGCACAATTGAGGGCAAAGAGCTTCTGTTTTGTACCTGGTGTTTGGTTTTGCTTGAATGGTGCAATTGGGTTTTTGATAGAAGGATTTATCGGTATTTTTGTAACATGACATGATTTTTATTGGGATGGAAACATGTATCTAGTCTTCGTCATCACTGCCATCCGTAGCAAAGGGCAAGAAACGAAAATCCACGAAACTGGCACCACCGCCTTCTTGCTCTATCATGAACTGCATGCTAAGTACACCTTGGATATCTCCCCGAATGCTAACTTTAGATGCCATTGCCATTGCTTTAGCTGCGTTCTTCACGAGACCGAATTTATACCTAGACAATACTCTTAGCTGTACGTAAACATATATACATAGAAGGGTTCCAAACGTGTGTTGCGTCGGTTTAGGAACATTAAATGCCTGTAGCAAGCTCTTATCATTTGAGAACTCCACCACAGTGCTCCCCATAAGACCAGATGCAGATATACTAAAGTACGGGTGCTGGGGACTAGCTGCTATCGTGAGTCTCTCAACTGAGGAGCCCTCGAGTTCTTGGATAGCATCGTAAAGCCAACCAGCCTGATATCGAGATAAACACCAAAAATTAACCCCAACATAAAACTTTTCAAAGGTGAATCCAACCTTCATAATAAGCTTCAGAGCCAGTCCATCCAAAGCCAATGGAATCTGCTCGACCAATTCAGGTTCATAAGTAGTCAACTCACAAGTTGTGACGACACCATTTTCCTCCAACCTAGCTTCACATTAGCAGGCGCCAACTGATGACCTTCCACTCCAGGAAACACGGACATCAAGTACAAGGGATGGCCCTGTCCAACATATGAGAACTTGCAGGTTCCACCGATCCTTAACACCGTCTGATCGAAAACCGCACCCAGCCCTGACCGGGAATGCGTTCCGCCGATGGTTCCAGTGCTACCATTACCGCCGCTATGCCATTTCTCGCGCGATGCCTCAGCACCAAAGATTTGAAGACACTCTAGCAGCACAGCGAGAGAGATCCCGAATGCAAGGTTGTGGTCCTCTTCATCCGGCAGCTCACCACCGATAGGGGCTGGTGCTGTCACCGTGCTTAATGTATCGTCATCATGGGTAGAGCCGCGTTTACGTGGGTTGAAGGCGTAGTTACTGAAGAGGTTTTTGTCGACGAACGCAGTACCTGTTTGTCTGGTTAGCGCATTATTTTGAGGGTTGAACCAAGCTGACCTTGCATGACCCGTGAATCCTCAACGGTCACCCTCATGCCCTGACAGGAAAGCTCAATTTGAGCCTTTGGCTGGAAACCGCAACATTTTAAAAGAGAAAATATCTGACGGGCGGAACTGGTCACTGCGCTGAAAATGGGAACTGGCTCATCGTCACCGGGAGTCATTTTGCGGGGTCTGTGTTGGTGAGGCAGCTTTGGACTGCTTAAAACCCTTTGGTCTTTGAACCTAGTAAACCACAAACTCGCCCACGAGAGGCCGACGCCGCTACATTGTGCTCACAAAACCAGCCGCTTCCAGAAAAAACTCCAGTACCGTACCGTAGGTGGAGGTTGACTTTGCTGACGCCCGAGATGGCAAAGACTTAAACTCATAAAGCTTAAGTAGGGCTCCAATTTTGCTGTTTATGAGGTCGCAGTCGTCAAACTGTCATTCATCTAATTGTGCAACCAGTCATCCAAAGAGTATTAATCCTCATTAGTAAATTTACCATGGTAGGTCCATCGGAGCTCGGAAAGAGGAGTAATGCTGTCGGAGTGAGTTCAAACAGAGGAAGAAGGAAAAGTCCAGGCTAGCAATTGAAGCCCCCTAACGAGGGTTGGGGGATCAAGGGTAATCATGGCTGACTGGCGCGGTGCGCTTTTTAAGTTACAAACCTCTTGCGGTACCCTCGCCATTACAATGTCAGTGTAAAGAGAAGAAATATGGAAGAAAATCTTTGAGAAATATAAAAGGTCCCAGATAGGTAGTCGTGCACGTGCCAACTCAGTTCAAATTCACCAACATATCGTTAACTTGAGTATAATATTGGTCTAGAGGTGGGAGCTTGGTTATACGCTCGAAAATCAAGACAGCCGTTGAAGTAGAGCAGAATAGGTAGATATATCACCCCTTCAGTCAATAGTATTGTAAAACTGAAGCTTTCAGACGTCCAAATCGCATGCCCTAATCACCACACCCTGATGCACTTGTCAAAAGCAAAAGCACGAACCACAAGGAATTCTAGAATCTCATCCATAGCAAATAGTTCATCGTCACCCCGCTCATACGTAAACACCAACAGCGCAAATCAGAAACACTGCACCGAAGCTGTAGTAATAAGGGATCAGAAAACTGCGAGAAATCGGGTAGAAAAGGTATTCCATACGCCAGTGACAGCGAAGCCGGAAGCGCAAGTAGTGGAGCAACCGAGATCGATTTGTCTATAATAGTCTATCAGAGGGGAGTAGTCGTTCGAGGGAAGAATTCTATCTACTCAAGGAGAAGAGGCCCGTAAGAGAAAAACCTGCAACGCAGAAGGTCAACAAGCTGCCACCGGTAAACTACCCCGACCTTTGAAGTGCTTACCGATCACCATAAGAACAAACGCAACTGGAAACTGTTGGCTTTTCGACACCAAGGGTGTGAAGGGAATCAGGCTATCCCATTCAGAATCCATTCTAGCGACAGATAAGAAGTGATGGTGGTGAAGTATTTGGAACTGACGTTGTGTGGTTGTTGAGATGCAGAGAGCTATACGTACTAAAGCTTAGTTTATTCCAATAACAGGACACTTCGTCCGACTTGGCAGGGGACGCGAGCTTCATTGCTAGTCGCGTATACCACATCCCGAGGCTACCTAACTTCCCCACTCACTTCATTTCAAACTCAGGCGCAGTTACGGACCATACACCATATTTCTCCCTCACTTCAACGCCATTTATTTCAGTCCATCTCGACCCTCTGCCTCCCTCATCGTTGACGGCAGCCCCTACAACCTGCCGCCGATCATGCCCGCAGTCAAGAACGAAAGTCAGTGCTCCAGAATAGTCAGTCACGGTACCATCATGCTTATACAATTAATGACAGGATTAGACGCGAAACGCAAATCCGAAGATACTTCAGCCCCGTCACCGAAACGGCTAAAGGCGTCAGAAGCCCCAGACGAACAAAAGAAACACAAAGCGCTATTCAGGGAATGTATGGACGGCCAACTACATCTAGTTGACGATTCCTTGCACTTGCTGACTCGGACATCCAGCGAATGCGGTTGTCGAAGAGCGCAATAGCGACATAGAATTTCGTGTTGTCAACAATGACAACTCGCAGGAGAGCACCATAATCCTGACGGGGCTGAAAAACATCTTCCAGAAACAGCTTCCGAAGATGCCTAGGGACTATATCGCTAGGCTCGTATACGATCGCACGCATCTTTCCATGGCTATAGTCAAGAAACCGCTAGAAGTTGTAGGGTGAGTTGCCACTCAATGGGCTGGATAACGGACAAGAAGTCTAAGATATGCGACAATGCACAGAGGCATCACTTATCGACCATTCAAAGGCAGACAGTTTGCGGAAATCGTGTTTTGCGCCATTTCTTCCGACCAACAAGTTAAAGGCTACGGTGCGCACTTGATGTCGCATCTCAAGGTTACTTTCTGAGCCTTCTTTTTTCTGCGCGTAGATGAGCTTACGGACGTTGCGCTTTTAGGACTATGTCAAGGCAACTTCAGATGTTATGCACTTCCTCACGTACGCCGACAACTACGCTATCGGTTACTTCAAGAAACAAGGATTCACAAAGGAAATTACACTGGATAAGCAGAAGTGGATGGGCTATATCAAAGACTACGAGGGAGGAACTATCATGCAGTGCTCCATGATTCCGAGAATCAGGTATTTGGAGGCCTCGCGCATGCTGGCGAAGCAGAAAGAAGCCGTCAACGCAATGATACGAGCGAATTCGAAGTCGCACGTTGAACACCCACCACCGAAAGCATTCATTAGAAATGGGCCTTGCAAGATTGATCCCTCATCCATCCCAGCGATTAGTAAGTTTCAGGTTGCTTTTGGCGTATCCTTATCTTAGCGTGCGTAGCTTACCCTGGCGTCGTACAGGAGATGCTGGTTGGTCACCTGAGATGGATGAATTGGCACGACAGCCTAAGCACGGCCCTCATTATGCACAACTTTTGCATCTTCTCAACGAGATGCAGAACCACCAGTCGGCTTGGCCATTCCAAAAGCCGGTCAATGCCGAGGAAGTGCCCGACTACTACAACGTTATCACAGAACCTATGGACCTAGAAACGATGGAGAAGAGACTCGAAGAAGATGCGTACGCAACCCCGGATGACTTTGTTAAAGACGCCAAATTAGTGTTTAACAATTGCCGTCGCTACAACAACGATACCACATCGTACTGGAAAAACGCAAACAAACTGGAAAAGTTCATGAATTCCAAACTGCGGGAGATACCCGAGTGGTCGGTAAGTGAATGACACCTCAACACTCCTGCTATTGCGATTCGCTGGGACGAGTGACTGAACCTGATGCGCAGCATCTTGCGGAATAAGATCGCAGTAGTGGGTCGTGAGTGACGTGAGACTTCTCTAAACGGATTAATAGGAATGTTTCGATTTGGTGTTTTGCATAGCCCCAGAGTAATTTTGCAGGGGTTGTATGGCTTGGACTTTCTCCCTATAAAGCGGTGATTGGCTGAGGCATTTAGCGATTGGCGTTTGTCGGGATTGTTTGATTGTTTTGAGCCGTACGTAGCCTCCGCAAATATATGTACCATTTTGGAACCATTGTTTGTCGTGGGGTAGTGGTGGGATCGATTGCACAATTCATCAATTATCAATTATAACGAGATTTCAGCTTTACTTCTCCGCCAATTAATCAGAAAGCAGCCAGATCATACAGTCCGGCTAGGATTCAGCTTCTTACCAAGATACCTCAGCTCCAGTATCAACGTAAGCCTGATACCTGTGTGAATATCTGGCAGTGTAGTAAAGTGCAATAGGAAGCCAGGCAAGAATCACTGTTCTGTCGTGCCCAGTGGTGGCGAATAAATTCACGTGGCTAGACAAACTAGGAACGAGAGAAACTCAGTAAGATCGTCGTTTGTGAACTCTACGTGTTGACACTTGTGTCCCAGCACAATATATTTCTTTTGCTTCCTTCACGCCCAGCCCTAAAGTATTGCTTTCTCCATCTTGAGTCCACAATAGGGGACTTGATGACGATGTCCTTGTGAGTAGGATAGAGGCCGTGAAGGCTGTGATGTGAGCCCGATCACTGGCGGTGAAAAGGTGTACGTTTTGGCACTAGGCAGATGAAATCGTTGTGATCCATGGCCATCATCGAGCTCTTCCGCTGGAGTTCATCCTCTCCTCCATTCCGTAGGACACCCCCTAGATTCCCGAGTTGCGGCGGTGGTGGCTTAATACATGTACGTATTCCGGCATATTTCGCACCTAAGTAAAATGGCCAGTATGATAAGCCGCATTATTTCGGTCAACGCTAAAAGATTAGATATGATGACATCCTCAAACCTAGAGTTCCGAATTTGCCCTTCGGAAACTGATCCTATTTCCTATTCCTCCTCCTCCACTGCCGCCCAGTTGAGATACACTCAATATTACAATGTACTTCCCCGCTTGTATAGTTCTCATTCTTACGGTGCTATGACGCCGCTGATAAAATTGGTTGCGTACTCCTAGGCCTTTTGTTGACGTTGTCATGTGTATGGGTTAGGTGCCCAGTGTTTTCTTTCTTCAGGGATCAAGTGGTCAATGCTTAGAGTGAGGATCTTTTGACAACTACATAAAATTCTTGTGATCTCCACAACATACCGCTTAGTATCACATAAGAAATGCAACTGCTTCGCAACTTTTGTACTTTAATGCCGCTAAAGCACATCTCCATACGCCCTCCGGGGTGAAGATGTCTGCAATTTTGCCTGATCAGTGTAAGAGCGTCAACAATTACAGCTACCTTTATTCGGCTATGCTCCCGGGCCAGTTCACAACTGAGGGGAATAACGAGATCGTTAACTAGGAGCTATTCCCTGAGTTGGGCTTACACAAGATATTCGATACCGAAGCAACTACGTGGACAACCGAGACACATTATCTCTATTCACAGCTTTTAACTACCAATAATAGTCTTATTGAACTACTTTCGATATTCTCGACTTCAATGTTGCCCGACAAATTACGGATTTGGTAACGGAAGTTCAACCCTATCGTGGCCAAATTATGATACCGCGGATAATGTCTAGAATACTATATATTAGAGATCCCCCCGAAGTTGCCGCCTTAGGGGTTCACCGCCAATCGAATCAAGCCAAAGGCACAACTCGAAAGATATGTCTCAAGACCGATGGAAAGCTTCTTTGCGAGTTGAAAATTTCCTCTGCAAGCCTACGCCTGAGCTCAATGACGGTTGTCAGATGTAAAGCTACATACCAACGCCGTTATGAAATACTGATAATGTATATTATACCTTCTAATACCTTGGAAGCACATTAAAGACAAGCTATGTCGCGAAGGCAGCAGGGCGTGGAAGTTTACTATGGAGGGGTACCCGAGGCAGCCTAATCAACGTGAAGCCAAAGAAGCTGCCGCCGGGTATATGTCTAGCGCCCTTCGATTATAGACAACGGCAGAGGTATGCACCCAGTGGGAGTGTTTGGACGCGGCTGCAGCAAAAACCCGTGATGTATTATTGTATTGAACTTTTGAGATTTGTAACTACCAGATAAGTGGGTAGTACAGTTCCTGTTCCATTTAGTCCGAATAGGTAATCTTTATTGAGATGGATTCACTTGCTGCAAAGATCTACCACGCGCCCCATTTGGCCTCCTTTGTGATAACCCATCGTTGAAACGGCTAAGAGTTCCGTTGTGTTCCCCCGAAATTGCTAATGGTAATTATGCGACAACCCGACTTCAATAAGCTGGTAACAGTCCTGGGTAATGGGAAACAGATCCAATAGCAATGGCTGTGAACCGTAGCATACCTGTGATGGTGTCACATTGGCTCGAGAGGACAGTATGCCTCCGCTAATATTTCTCAGCATTGGCCAGCAGGTAACAAGATTGCTCAATGCTGCTCTCTGATGAACTAGTACTACGGCATGAGGGGGCATGAGGGGAGGGTGCTTCCCAGTGGACCTGGTTCCATGATGTGTGGACAGCGGTGAACATCAAGAGGGTGAAGATACACCACAACTCCACCGAGTGAAGGGTGAATCCATAAAAGGTAAGAATTGGTGAGGTAGGGTGGGGCTTGGAGGTGAGAAAGTGAATGAGAATTCAAAATAGCATCGAGGTGATTGCAGGGAAAGCACCCAGGTTTGAACTCAACGAGCCCGTTTTTAGTCCCTTTCCACACGAAATTCAGGAAATAGCAATAACTGGATTAATCATGAGACTAACCGTGATAGGAATTCGCTCTATACAACTAGGCTTCGCTCTACTCACTACGAGCCATAAAGTAATTAGATATAAATTACTAAGCAGAATATACCAAAAGAAATGTAGACATCTCCACAATCTCCACATTGCATTTAGGGGAGCTCAAATTCATTATATTATGATATTGCACAAACAGTTGATGGATACTGTATTCATAAATCCATAAGAGGCAACATAGTGACTAGGTGACTGGAGTTCTCAGTTGAGTGACTGCATCTGTGAGCAGAGGTTCAAACAACTGGGGCATACAAATGATCACTCATCAGCTTGGCGCCCTTCCAAATCTAGTAAATAATCGCTTGGCATATTGCCTATTCAGTTAGACCTATTTCGAGTATTCGATGAAGTAAACTTCAAGGCAAGAGTACCCAAGTACTCTGAACACTTTTTAGTGTGCGTCTTTCAATGTGGGATGTGGGATGTGGTTTTGTTCTCTTGCAGCGAAGTGTGCAGTACGTCCTACTGCCGTGCTGGTGCTCCTGTGCTTTGGCACCTCGCCGTTCCCTTTTGTTCCACCACCTCTCTCTCTCGCCCACCCACCCACTCTCACTTTCACTTTCACTCACGCTCACTCTCACTTTTCCGAACAGTCTTCGTTCCTTCTCCTTACCATCTCTCTCTCTCTTTGCTTGCTTCCCCACCCTTAAGGACTGCTTGTGCATTTGACTTTCAAGGGCAGGACTTCCAACAAGAATAACCTCAATCTTCAACTGCCGCCGAGACGCCTTCAAGCTGTGACTCCTGTTCAACCTTACATCGCTCACAATTTTAGTATCCGTATATTGTCCGACACCAACCCAAATCGTTTCCCTATTTTCATCTGACAGCACTCTGTTTTGTTCGTTATCGTGCTACCCAGCTGCGTCGGTTGCGGGTTATCGCGGATGGTGCAGATTACTCCCGAATGGTGAACAGTTGATTTAGATCTCACCTGTCTGTCTCAATACCCACAACCCAGACACGATCTACTTCTCCATCGATAGCTACTGCTGCAAAATGGCTGGTCTACCAGTTCTACCCACCGGATTCATCCTGGGCCCTATCCCTGGTTCAGCCAAAGCTGCTGTTCACGGATTACAGGCCATGCGGATCTCTTTCGCCGACAACGCTGTTTTAGAGGAAGTGCTCAAGCATGGAACCGACCTGAAGATATCCTTCGGGAAGTCTATGGTACGGGATAACTCCAAGATGAGCTCCTTTGGCTGTCCAAAGTCCTCGACTTTTATCGTCGAAGATCGAGGTGTTTATAGGTGTTTAGGATCCTTCGCTAATAGTTTGGGTTATTTACGGTTATTAGAGGTTGGATTATGGCGATCAGTCGATGGAAGTTGTGCCCCAGGGGGAGTCCCACCGACACGAACTGTACAAGCGAGCAGATGAGTCTTCAGAGAATCTCGACTTTGTTGGAGTTTTCAGCCACAACCTCGAAGTTCGGGAAGTGGACGATCGTTCGCCGAATGAGAGTGAGCTCAAGCTTCAGAGTGCCTATGGCCTTATAAACGAAGAGAAGGCGGCATCTACGTAAGTGGTCTTTTTCCATTTCAGGATTATAGACACCCCGTCATGGTTTTGTCGAAATGCTCATAGTCCTTCAAGAACCTCGATTGTAGATATTGGGGAGTTACCACAACCAAGAAATGCACGTCGGAATGGACCATTGCGAAAAGCACCGTACCTAAAAAAACAGAACAAGAAAAGCCTCAGTACGCCCAGCTCAGGTCCAACAACACCTATGATGAGATCCGCTCGCTCGCCCCTTATTCCATCTTCGGCACCTACGTCTACGTCGGCAGAAGCGAGAGCCGAGCTGGACGCATTGCGGATTCCTTTAATACATCTACTGGCATTGAGTGCTGCTTCGGAGCATTCATTGACCAACAAAACAAAGGCTCCAGAGGATCTTGTTTTAAAGGTTTTACCTAAGATTGCCAAGAAGGTGAATGCTGGAAGACAGTGGGCGCTTGTTGACGATGCCTACAAAGAGCTGGATATGTATGATTTTCCATATACCTCTCCAGACGATCGAGAAAAGGCCATTGGAAACTGCCGCGAAGCCTTTCACAGGCTAGGTCTGGAGAAGCAAGCACCCGAATGGCGTCTTCTACTACCGCCAGAAGACCGAGAGAAGGCCGATTTGAACCCAGAACTGGTACCTGAGCCAGTGAAACTCGCGGATGCACGACCTAATGTTAAGCCGGCGAGCGAAAGCGGAAGGTCGCCGTTGCTATCTTCTGTTGAGACGAAAAAGCCAGCAAAGGAAACTACCAAAAACACGCCGAAGACTACTACAAAAGCTTCCAAATCAGACCCGATAGCCCGCATCATTGGCGGAAAGGGCAAGAAAAAGGCTGTTGCGCCTGCAAAACCCAAAGGTCCAGTGGGGCGTCCCCCAAAGAATCCTACAGCTTCCGGGAAGGCAGCCAAGCCGAACCCTCAAAAACAAACAGTTACCATGAACTCCAGAATAAAATCTGCGGAGGTAATAGTAGATTCCGATGAGGATGTGGAAATGGAGGACGTCAAATTGTCACCGCCAAAGCAGTCAATTAAGAAATCTGTGTCGCCTCAACCGCGTCGCAGGATTCCAGCTTCTAAACCTTCTTCAGGAACCGTCTCCGAAATTGAGGCGGATGGCATCCGTTTGAACCAGAATCCAAAAAGAACCCCGGCATCCACTACGGCAAGGTCCCCGGCGAAAAAGCCGCGCATCTCGGAACCTTCATCTGTCATCTCGAATTCTCCCGTACGGTTACACCCACAGTCAAACGGATATGGCAAGGTGCAGCCCTCAACTATTAAACCGTTACCATCTAAGGAGACGCTATCGCAGCGGAGTTCGAGCAATTCTCCCCCAAAACCGTCCCCTCTAGGCTCTTCACCTCCAATCAATGCTTCTGATGTGGACGCTGGGTCTACTTCGTCGTCGCCGTCTTTCATGACGTCAAATGCTGGTACATCTACTGCGAGTCAGTCACCCTTGGACTCCTTATCGGGTAGAGGTGGTCAAAGGCCACGCTATGTTCCTCCTACAGTTTCATCTCTCAAACGAAAGGCCGGCAGCGCCCCAGATCGAGATGATTCAATTCGAAGTAGCTTTAGGCCGCCAACTTCTGCAGGGAATGGCATGACATCGAATAAACGGCAGCTAGTGAATCTCCCAGACGGACAGACGATGAAGCTAGCACGGAAATTTAAGGAGGACTACTCACGGTACGAGCGTCTATACAGAGAGGCGCAGTCAACAACAGATGTCTCGAGAAAGAAGGAAGCAATAGAACGTGTCCTTTCACTACATCGAGACCTGGAACGATTAAAACTCAGGATATCAAATTTTGCAACTACTAATGCGCACTAATCCAACAATTGCATTTTCTCATGACTTATTATCGATTTGACTTATTACAGTTTCAACGGCTGTTTTGCATTTATACCGGGATTCGCGTTTTTGGTTTAAACTTTTGCTCTCTTTATTCTCTTCAGTTGTCAAAAGGTGTTCAGTTTGCTCTCTCTCCTGGACTGCATTCACTTGGTGTGTTATTGTTTGCAACAGTGTCAAACGATTTGCTTTTATTCATTGTACAACCATCAACGTTTACATCATGGAGTTACAACGTCTTTGTTTTTTTGCTATCATTCATAGCGGTGGTCTTACTTATTGGTTCTTGGCGTTTTCATTGTTTGTAAAATATGTTTACGTTTGTTATGCTACCACTGCCGGTCTGATAACAGATACATGACACGAGATGGTTTTTTGTTGATACTCATTTTCACGTCATGTATCGGTCGTACTCATTTGTTGTGTGCAACTGAAGTACTTACGTAGGTATTCTAAGTAGTTAGGCTCGAAAAATATAATTGGCAGGTCACATTCAACTATCGCTCGATGACCCGTCTTCGGGAGGCATGAATGATGAGTGATGCGCCATTTTTTGGATACTTGCGTAGTGCTGGTTTGAGTTGGTGGCCGGGATTGTCAAAAACACGCTATCGCGGCTCTGCGGGAGGGCGAGGTATGGGGTATCAGAGTATCGTGCAGTCTTTATATGGAGGAACGAGAGTTGCTGTGGATGGAAGAGATTTATAATTTACTAGGTATTTACCAACTGATAGAAGCTTTTTACTGGCAAAGGCCGAATTTGTCTTGCGGAAGTTACATTACTGCCGGAAGTTTATATGCACGCAAAGCAAGAAGGTTGTAGAAAGACAAAAGCAAAGGGTAGTGAAACTAAATCCATGCGTTCTCACTTATTGCGTCCATCTACAAGTGGAACACACTCACGATTCATCACTCGTGAAACTCAAAACCGCAGATCAATAGGATCTCGAACACAGCCGGTGAGAATTATTGGGGTTGCCAGTACATCCAGTGAGAAATAGTTCAGTTCGGAATAATGAGTCTGTGTCCGCAAACGGGTATCAGCGTATGCAAACACTGTATTCTTCACCCGAAATGGGTTTGCTACCTGACTTATATCTGTTCTGTCACCAGTTGTGAGGTCGTGTGACGCTCTACAGGTGAGGAGCAACTGAGATCACACTGACTTACTGTGAGTAACGAGCAATGTCGAAGATTTCAAAACTTGAGCAGCATGGTATTAGCTTGTTCGGGAGGAGCAGCTTCTCAACAAGTAAGTAGGAGTGATTTTGTCTAGTCTAGTCCATAAACCCCGACCATTATGTTTGAAAGCACCATTTCGCACTCGATTAGAGCCAAGCAGACGTCGATTCCTATGTATTCGCAAAAGCAACATTTCTTCTTGGCTTTACTTCTAGCTCTAAATATAAATAGCTACCTCTCCCAAAGATTAAACCCGGTGACTATCTGAGTGAAATCACCATGTAACGAGTATCTTCTGATGCTAATTCAGACAATTCAGCCCATTCAGCCCTCCGGACCCACATATAAACGCGGCCTCATCCGCCACGACGCAAGTCTAATCTTCCACCATAAAAACCACCATTCACAATGTCCGCCTGCTGCACCACCGGTTTTCCCCACACTTCTCTCTCCCATCAAGTTCGCTACTAAAATATCTTTCTCATGTGGCAGGTACACTTCACGCTGGCATACCGGCCGGCACCGAGCAACAAATCCACTCCCTCCCAACCTATGTCACACCCGGCGACAATCCCAGCGGCAGCATCATCGTCATAATCCCCGACATGTTCGGATGGAAACTCCCAAACACGCGGCTACTTGCTGATAAGTTTGCGCGCGAGACCGGAGCGACGGTGTATGTGCCCGATTTCATGTCCGGTATGTTCCTCCCCCAGGTCCCCCTCTATCTTGCGGGGAAGTATTTAATACGGGTGGGTGGAACAGGGAATTCGTTACCGCAGGAACATCTAGACCTAGTCACAGAACCTGAAGGCGAACTCTCGTTCGTCGAGAAAGCGTACGTTTCTCCCCTCCCCGTACGCGCTGAAATGCGCTGACGTCATGTAGGAAATTCAACTTCCGGCGGGCACAGACGTTCGGGCCGTGGCTGTTTGCGCACCGCGAGGGGGTATCGTGGCCCATCATCAACGGGTTCTTCGAGGAGCTATACAAAGCCGCACCCACGCGCGTAGTGTTAGTAGCGGGGTACTGCTGGAGTGGACGCTATGCGCTCCTGCTCACGCACCGGGAGCGGTGGATGATGTCTGACGGGGCGTTTCGGGAGGGTGGGTTCGTGCACGCCGCGTTTTGCGCGCATCCCTCGCTTCTCGCGATCCCGAAGGAGATCACGGCGATATCACGTCCGGCGAGTTTTGCGCTCGGGGACTGCGATGAAGTGGTGCCGACGAAGAGTGTGGAGCGGATACGGGCGGGGTTGGCGGAGAAGTCGAAGGCAATGATTGAGACTGAGGTGGTGGTTTATGAAGGTGCGCAACATGGGTTTGCGATAAGGGCAGATCTTGCGAAGCCGATGGAGAAAATTCAGTTTGAAGAAGTCACACAACAGGCAGTACGGTGGTTTAAGAAGTTTCTGTAAAGTTAAAAGCAATCTATGGTATCATCATACATCACTCGAATTAGCTTATAAATTTATGTGACGGAAGAGATCCCCATTATTGATTGCGAGGCCTCACGACATGTAATAACTACGGACACAAAGGACTAGATACAGAATAGTACAACATATGGAACATCTGAAGGAAGGAACAATACAAACAACGCCGTTAATAACCCAACCCAATACCATACCCAGATTCACACGCCGCGCTGGCAACAGCAACAGCGCATATAACTTTTCCTTCCCTTCCTTCCCTTCATTCCCTTCTCCTTCTCACTAAATAACTCCAAGATACCAATTATTAACAAAGACCAAGGAAAAAGCATCGCATTGATACGTTAAAAAAACAATTCGAACGAAAAATGAAATCAGTTAGGTATAGTACGTTAAACACCTCTCAATTACACCCGTACAAATGAAACCCATTGGAGGAAAACGCCAACATGACAGGAAAATGAAAAGAAAGTATTCTAATGATGGTAGTGGTCGAACCATTGCGCGAACTAGATACGCTCTATAACCGTTTGCCAGGAACGAATGTGTAGAGGCAAACCAGCGCCACAACTACATCGGCGTCTGTTAGTAGGGATGGAACGTTTGGTTTAGGGGGAGTTAACGGACCAATTGCGAATGTCAGCATAAGGGTCCATGCAGATCGCTTTATCAGCAACCGACGAACGTAGGGCTCTCTAACTGCGAAGAAACCCATAAAGGTGTACTCGCTGACTCCTACTAGACCCATGATCGGATCTAGCGAGTATTGATGTGCGATCAGACAGTACACACCGATCATAAAAGGTAAGATAAGCTATCAACCAGAAATTAGCCAACAGCATCTCCAATGTGTATCTGATGAGGGTACACGCACCCAAAGTCTGGTGATCCTCGGCTTGACGTCCAAAAAGATCAGAGAGAAAGCCGCCCAAAAGCCCCCAAACATAGCCAACAGACCGATGACTAGCCTCAGCATAACACTGGCAGGGACCAAATTGCCTAGGGCCTTAGATCTCAAAAATCCAGGAAACGCATCGCGCTCCATTGCTTGAAACACATAGTCTTTGGCCTCAATAAATACATCTGGATCGTCCCTCCCATCGACTTCTATCGCATTTGATATCGACTGTAGTATCGGATCCGGGAGCACGATCTCGCGTTCCGCTCCGCGAAGAAGGTATGTATAGAGGATTTTTTCCGCAGACGCCCGGACGTCGGAACGGTTGACAGTATGTGCGATAGATGATGAGGTTGTGTGATCCATTGGCGAGGAAGACATGAAAGATGGGCGACCAGTTGGAGGGGAATCGAGATTATCGCCAGTAGATTGTCGTTGCGACATTCCTTGTTCGGGGGTCTCTGTTCTCAAAAATGCGGAAAGCCTCGAGTTGCTCTCTTTATCGTCGCCATTATCATCCGGGAAATCGTATTGGTGAAGTCTGGAGTTTGTATCTCTCTCCATACTGTGTTCGGGGGTGGATACGAGGACGCTGCGGCGAAGTTCACGAACATAGTGTCGGCAGAGTGACATGTGTTGAGCAACATCGAGCCTAAGCAGCAGTCAACACAACCATCGACCTTGGTGGCATACAGGAGCAAACCAGAAATCGAGATAGTCCAAGGATCTTTGGTAGTCCCTCATATAAATAAAGAACGAATAGAGGTCGACTGGTGGCAGTGTTCTTCTGCTCAGCACCTCAAACAACGTTGGTAGCCGGTTCCTAGTAGATTCCATCGCGTCGGTCGAGGAATGTTGAGAATTGAACGACCGGGTGCACGATTGGTGGTGTAGTAGCGGTAGCGGTGATGGTGGTGGAGTTGGTGAGTGCGAGAGGAGATCTCGTGTAAGAAGAACGGAACGACTGTTGTGTTGGCTGGCGAGAACGGAGGTTAGTGGGTAAGTAAGGCAGGGAAGGAGCGCAGCTGAGACCCTATAGGAACGAATGAATGAACAACCACGATCAACGGGTCAGCGCAAATGTGAACAGTACAGAATGCGTGCACAGCAAAGAGATGAGACAAGCAATTAAGCAGAGTAAGCAGCGAAGAATGCGATGAGATGCGATGCGGTATGATGATTCTCGTCCTATATCGTAGTTCCTGCACTCTAACGTAGGTGGCACTATGCGAAAACAGCGACCCTTGGTGATAAACAACACACCAAACGACTTCCTAGAGTGCTGAGCCTACCTAAAGTCGTGACAACTTACGTCGGAAAAGGGGATTTCGGGCCTTTTTGCTGAACCCGGCACCGCTTTCCGACCCTACCTCTAGCCGCCCTGACTACCGGTATACTCGCTGAAAACAAAAGTCCCCGGACACACTGAAATGAATGATACACTAACTAGTGACAGAATCGAGTGGGCATCATTGATTGGCCTCGAACTAGGCTCTCAATTGCACTAAGATGAAAATGGAAGTGACAAAAAGGGAATAGTGTTACAAGGGAATGAAATTGTGAGAGGGCCTGGAGACATTGCTCCACACAAAGTTCATAGGTTAATCCGGTGAAAATTTCAACACCACCGGTTTGAGCTGGGTTTGCATGGAAAGAAGAGTTTAAGGTAAAGGAAATATAATTAATATGGGGCACTAAGCAAGTCAGGCAAAATTTGTGGTGTAAAGTGACTGGGTCAAGCTAGCAATAATCTGTATTAAGGCTGTAGCAAGTGCCCATGTGGTGGAATTCTTTAAAAAATGCTCGGCATTGACTCAGGTAGGTGCAAACTAATACCCCCCAAAAGCTCAGCTCTCTGGAGGTAATTTGAATTTTTGGTGGAGTGATGTCTCCAGGCCCTTTCACCTCACTTTTTTCACAATCTCAATTTGGATCAGACTCACCATTTCGGTTAGTGTAAAATCACGTGAAATCAAGGGCTGGGGTACGAGGCCAATCATTGATGGACATAACCATATATGATTGCTTCCATTCTAGATTTAGCATTGTTATTACCTCTAATGGTAAGATAATTTCCGAATAATGGGTATGTGCATACTTACTGCAATCAATCAGGGCATCCGGAGACTTTTGTTTTTAGCGACTAGTGCTTAAGTACTCTATGAAGTTTTAGTCTCGTACTACTGCTGGCGCGCGGTCCGAGACTAACGAAGTTTACTTCATGGATAGTTAATAGCCAATATGCCAAACGATTACTTGATTGGGAGGGTTGACAAACTGACGAGTGATTGTTTGTGTGCCTCTGTATTTGAACCTCTGCTCCCGGATGCAGTCACTCAACTGAGAACTCCACATGCAACAGTCACCTAGCCACTACATTGCCTCTTGTAGGTTTGTGAATATGATATCCATTGCAATGTAATGAATTTGTGCTCCTCCCCCACATGAAATGTGAACACTCCATGTCTGTTTTTTAACATATTCTTTATAATTTCAATCCAATTACTTCATTGCTCATAGTGGGCATAGCAAAGCCCGAGTCTGTTATGGCAAATTCCTGTCCCAGTTAGTCCCTTCCCTTTTCAGTTAAACCCCTGTTTCGTATTTTCTGGTGGAAGAGGATCTGAAACGGGCTCCCATAACCTTGAAATGGGCTCCAATGCACATGATATCACCCCTGCAATTGATATTTGGGCTTTCGCCAGCCTTGTCTTTGACTTCCTCTCACCTCGCTTCTCCGGTCCACATTCTGATCCTCCTCAACGCTCCTCTCATCGTGGCAAATATCCTCTTCCTCTTTTTCTAGTTTACCCACAAACGACGCGTCTCGACCGGTCGTCTCTTCCTGTAGCGTCACGATCTCCAACGCCTCGGTTCCCCTCTCCGTAATTGTGGGTCGACGAATCTCCGGAAACACTATCCCGCTCCTGGTTTTCATTGAGTGCGGCTAAACTCGATCCAGTCGTTGATTTCTTCGTCGCCATTTGTTCAATCTTCTTCGCGAGAACATCACTAGCCTTCTTCATCTTAGCTTTCTTCGAAGTTCTTGCTGCTGTAAGCCTTGCATCTTCTCGCCTTTTCTTTTCCCATTGGACATATCGTTCGCGAGTTTCTCTAGCTTCAGTATCCATAATTCCTTCGAGCTGCGACGATAGTAAGGTCTTGAAGATAGACGTATAGGTATCACCTTGGAGCATCGATTGTCATTGATCCTAAATGACTACCAGGAAGGGTACAAGAGAAGACTCGCAAATTCTATTCGAACTGTCAGTAAGAACTTCGAAAACACAAGTGTTTAGTGGGGAAGTTCGAAAGAAGGAAGGAATTAGACGGCATGAATAGAGTAGGACTTACGTAGGTGTAAGAGTAAGGTGATGGGTGAGGTTATGCTAGCGGGTATCAAGAAAGAATAGGATGGTGAGTTTTGGACGGGGGTTGAAGTGAAAAGGAGGTGGTAGATACGAGTCGAGTGACGGGTTTGGGGAGGGGGAGACGATCTACACGTCATATCAAAGACACATCGATAAAATCTGGCCATCTGACCCTCATTCAGGGAGATAGGAACCAGTAGACTATGAAATTTCATCCCAGTACTTTGTTTTGAGAACATAACCTCCCAAACTGAGTACGGAGAAATCCTAGGATAGTACTTAGTACTTAGTACTTAGTATTTAGTATGTACATGCTGTCACTATACATGCCGTTAGTCTACTGTGTCTTCAAGAAACTGCAAGCATTACGGTACGTGCATTCATACTTATGTAGCTGTAACCTCATTTTTCGCACCTACTGCTTCAATAACATCCTAAGCAGAGCTTGCTCCTCCATGAGCTGCTCCTTCGCGACTTCCACAATCAGCACCGTGCCCTTCTGCCGGAGTTCGACGTTCTCTTTATAGAGCTCTACCTCCTTGGCAACTTCTTTGTCCTAATTCGCCATCTCAAGCTCCTTCCTGCTGTCCTGAACCTCGCTTTCGGCACCGATTAGCTCCATCTCCAGTGCTTTCGCTTTATTTTTTAGTTCCTTAGCCTCTCTCGTGGACGCCTGCGCCTGCTTCTTACTCTCCTCGACCATGTTGTTCGCCCGAGTCGGCTCCGCCGCCAATGATTCCACCTCCTTCTCTAGTTCCTCGTGCGCGATCGCCTTTGGACGCTCATGTAAGATGAATTTGAGGGCTTCTTGCTGGATAAGGTGGTCGGGGAGGAACTGGTCAGCAAGCTTTAGGCTATTGACGGCTGGCGATATCGTGGCCGGGCCGCTTAGGGACACTGCCCTCAACCTGGAAGTTGAGTTTGAGGCTTCCATAATAATTTTTGACATTCAGACCAAAAGAGAGTTCTTTTACGACAGTTGTAATCAGGATCCCCAAAAACAGTGCAAATTTCTTGGGCTGGTGCCCGAAGCGCGTTTCCTCCTTCCCATCGGTGCGAAGCTGAACCAACCTAGCAGTGAGTCCCTTCATCGCACTGGTATACGATTCCATTCCATCCCGAAGAACCGCCCGGGCAGCCTGATTGATACGAGGGCCTTGCAAAACTGAAATGGCGGCACTCTGCAGAGGCTCGCCGAAGAAAGCCGTGAGGACCGCATTGAAAGCACGGAGGAGTATCGCGAGGAGAGTGAAGATGTCCCGAACAAGGAGTAAATACTAAATAACCTTCCATGAGCTAACAGCAAGGGCAACCAACGTGAGGAAAGACATGATGATTGTGTTGTTTGTTGTGGATTCGGGGATGTTGAGTAAGACGGTAAGCGAGCAGCGTTGGATACAAACATATGGTGCTCTGAAGTTTATTTCAGGGTATTAGCGACGTAAATTTCTCAATTTCGCGTTACCCGGCTCTACTCTTTTAAATGTATATGTCTCCACACACATTACTCGGTTTTCTTGCTCTCGGCCATCAGGTCGTCGCACACGCGATATCATAGGACTCACCCCTCCTCTTCCAGCAAACTAACTTCTACCCATGACACTTGCTCCTCCTACTACTCCTACTGCTGCTGCATTGTTCACTGTCCGGTCACTTCATTCAATATCCATGGAACTTGTTTATCTCCAATCAAGGTAAATCGATTCGAGTCACGTGACTGACAAGACCTGTGGAGCAAAACTACTTCTTATTAGGCCGACAGGGCCTTGGGGGGAAATACATCTGTTACCCTACCCTACTTTTTCTTTTTATATGTGTGTTACCCTGCCTTCATCATGATTGTACAATACTTTGGTGATCACTTGCCCCTTGTGAGAAATTTTGACTGCCTTCACTTTTGCGTTGATGTGACTTGCTTTTCACCTCTTACCCATCATTGCACACCCATATATTGCCATATTATGAGGTTCCCACCATATGACCCCCCTCCTCTTTCTGTTTTTATATTGGCTCTTTGTCTCCTACTTTGTGCCAAGACTTTTTTGCCTAGCCAACTTGCTCATTCACACTTCAGTGCTAAAGGGAGAGCGGAGCGAGCTTGCACATGTGGACACCTAGAACCAGATGACGGGTAACAATAATATGTTCTCTCCAGAATGATCAGCGAGTGACATCTACTGATGCGTGGATTAACTTTCAGCCCACCGACAGCCTTAACGCCTGTTAAAATGCCTGAGAATATGCGAGAAGTTGCTTTCACATGGCTTATGTGTCCTAAGATTCCCTTAATAGTTGATAGAGTAGATGTATTAAGTCAACGGATATACTTAGTTACACCTGGTTTTAGGTGTCTGGTACCATGCTCACAGTTCTAACACCAGCCAGAGGCTCACAGTAGCTTACAGAACTATGAGGTGAGGATTGTAGTCAATACAGGCTCATCTCCCAATGTTCATGACCATTCAACTCCCGCCGAGATTCAAAAGTTCTCGGTAAGCACCTGTATTATCGTCGCCTTTTGTAGTTCTCAAATTTCATCAGTCCGCCCATAATATAACGTTCGATAGCATTTCAAGGGCCAATCGTGCTGCTCATCAAAGTCTAAACTATTAATTTTAACAGGACGCCATGCAATCCAGATGATGCACCACACTGGGACAATGACCTCGCATTTTGGAATCTCGCCTAGTGCAACTGGAAAAAAAGTACGAGGTTGCCGCCGAATGTCCTTAGTATGACATTCACTGCCACGTGAAAAGAAGTGAAGAATAGAGAAATTTGGCGCTGCGTTGAACTTCATAAAAGTCAACGTGAAGCAGATCTCGCATATGCACCGAGGCCTAGCGCTTCTTCCGGCAGCGGAAGATACGCGTGTATTTGAGCTGAACTAAGTTGCTTATTATGCCTATTCATGGTCCTTACTGAACTGGTAAGACTGCGATTAATAGTGTAACTAGGTTTCTCGAGAAACTATTCTATAGGAAAACTTGGGGTATTTCGAAGACCCGCTAGCAGACATTCTTCAACCAGTCCCTGAATTCGAACTAATCAAAACACAGACCGTTCCAATCTACTAGCAACACATGAATTACCTGCGTATCTAGACTGGCATAACTATCGGAAATTGGCCTCAAACAAGGGTACAAACCCAAGTTTGCCATCACTGAAATCCTAAAGATCTTTTCAAACCAACACTGACTGTGTTGATCCCCCTTGCATCGGGTGCTCTTGTATTCTTGCATGTGCAATGCTCTAGAGGAACTTAAACACTTGGCATCCTTCCAAGTGACATCAGAAGAGGTGCGTGAGAAAGGACACATAGGAAGTACGTTGACTCCGGGAATCTTAGAGTAGGAGATAACCGTAATTTGTATCTCCCGCAGCTGTGATACTGGCAAATTCGCTAAGAACAGGTAATCTCTATGGTATGACCTCGGAACTGGCCAATTGGATCCAAGTAGTTAAAGAAGACTTCGTAAAATAATTTTGAGAGGGCAAAGTACCGTATAAACCCAGTAACAAGAGGAAAGACGGCGTTGAGTTTTAATAGGATTCGGATGGCTGTATATGTTCAACAAGCGCCACAAGCCACACCAGTTGTGCCTCACTTCAAGACCCTCGACCCATCTCGTTCAGTAGAACACAATTAAACTCGGCATAATGTTCTCTCTTGTTACCGGGTTTAGAGGTACAGTATTTGCCAGTATCACCAAGCAGAAAAGATATCATGACCTAAACCTCAAAATACCGCAATACCCCTTCCCTATTTCTTTCCATCAGCAAATTCCAACCTTATCTCAACAGCCCTTCTGTGCGCCTCTAACTCCTCAACTTTTGCCAACTGCATCACCGCCACACTCACGTTCCTCAGTCCCTCCTCCGTCAACTCGCTCGACGTAACATGCTTGAGATATGTTCCTAAATTTACGCCCGAGTATTGACGTGCGTAACCGTAGGTAGCTATAATGTCAGCGACATTTCGACAGTAAACAGTAAACAGTAGACAAACATACGCAAAGAGTGGTTGACACCAGCACTGTAATCACCAACGCTCTCCGGCGTCCAAGGTCCCACAAATATACTTCCCGCATGCTCCACCAAATCAACCACCTTACTGGCATTTCTGACCTGCAGGATAAGATGTTCTGGCGCATACACGTTGCTTAATCGGATAGCTTCCTCGATCGTCTTGCTTTGCAAGGTGACGGAGTGGGTGATGGCTCCTCTAACGATGTCTACACGCGGCAACTTCATCGCCTGGTTGTGGACTTCGTTCTCGATTGCCTTCAACTGCTCTTCCGTAAGATCCACAGCAATCAAGATAACCTGTGAGTCAACACCGTGCTCGGCCTGTGAAAGCAAGTCTGAGGCCACAAAAGCTGGGTTTGCTTCCGAGTCTGCCACAACCAGAACTTCAGAAGGACCTGCGGGCATGTCGATGCTTATGCCGGCACTGGTGTCGTTGCTGACCAACATCTTTCCGGCAGTGACAAACTGGTTTCCTGGCCCGAGTATCTTGTCAACTTTAGGGATGCTCTCAGTTCCATAGGCAAGCGCAGCAACCGCTTGGGCACCACCTGCAAGAACAATAGCCTCAGCACCGACTTTGTGGGCAACGTAAACGATCTCTGGAGTACAGCTTCCGTCTGGCCGGGGAGGAGAAGCAAACACTATTTTTTTGCACCCAGCCACAAGAGCTGGCACACCCAGCATTAGTGCAGTGGACGGAAGCACTGCGGTTCCACCGGGAATATAACAGCCCACCCGCTCGATAGCTCGCACGAACCGCGAGCACCGAACACCTGGCATAGTTTCGACGATGAGCGGCTGGTCTTCTTTTTGTCCCTCATGGAACTTGCGGATATTTTCAAAGGAGACATCGATGGCTTCAATAGTGGCTGCATCAAGTTGCATAAGCTCTGGTGCATACGGTGCCTTAAGGACAGGCGACTTAAGCCCAGTTGCTTTGTCGAACTTGGCAGCTAAATCCAACAGTGCTGCATCTCCACGGGTCCTTACGTCGTTGACAATTGGCGTTACTATTCCCATTATATCATTAGTCTTCTGAGCAGGTCGCTTAAGGATCTCGTCCAGCTGTGCAGGAGTTGCTGCAGATGCATCGAAGCGCTTCATCTGGATTCTGCCATCCTTTTGCTCGGTGACCGGCTTCACAGCTCCGGGAACGACTTTAACACTCTCGTTTTCGGCCTTCGAAGAAGTGGTGATTCCTTCCTTTTCTGCCCACTTGCCCTTAGCATCACCTTGTCTTCTCTTTACTTTCAAGCTCTTCGCATCAAGACTACGCTCTACATCGGCAAGAGTGACTCCAGCACTGATGCACTTAGTGAGAGCAAAATAGATAAGATCAGCCGCCTCAAAGGCAATATTTTCCCTAGTGGTGGCATCGCAAAGTTCCTCCGCCTCTTCCATGATCTTCGCTCGAAGAAGCTTCTCATCTGAGAATAACCTGGCAGTATAAGAACCTGCGGGTGCGGATTCTTTCCGTGATTGCAGTGTTTGTTGAAGTTTTGGAAGACCTGCGTACTTGCCAAAACATGTTGCGGTTTCCAAGTGACAGAAGCCTATCCAATAGCATGGTCAGTTCTTGCATGCCTATCTAGCATCTCGAGTGGGCTGTAGCCTCACCAACGCCCTTCTGCTTAACGAAAAACCTCAAACAGTCTTGATCACAGTCCGCACCGATCCTGACAAGCTCCTGAACAGCCCCACTTGTGGCGCCCTTGTACCAAAGCCCTCGCTTCCGACTCTGGTACACTCCAGTTCCAGTCCTCAGACTTTCCTTGACCGATTCCGGTGATGAGTAAACAAGTCCCAGCGCAACACCCTGCTCGTCTACCACTATCGTTGAGATGAGTTTATCTGCTCTGTCCGATGTGATACTTGCCGTAAAGATTTCTGCGACAGGAAGGTGGTCCGGGTTCTTTTGGGGATCGGTTGTCAAAAATTCGCGAGATATAATGGGAGTGGCGGCGAGTTTGCCAATAGCCACAGCAGTCTCAAGAGTCGGTGGTACACCGAAAGACACGAACACTGGTGGCCTATCGGTGGTTCCATACTCCTGTAACCACCCAGTAATGAAGTCAACATTAGTTACCCGGTGGGCGTAGATCCCAACTGAAGTATTGGCGATTGCGTCGATAATCCTCTCCTTGCTATGTACCTCTGATGTAAGCGTTAGGGCGAGGCGAGAATCGTCGACGGTTTCTTGTAGTGCCTGCAGTTGATCTTGATTCACAAAGACTCTGGCAGCACCCGCATCTAATAATGACATTATGAGGGCATTGTCGGTGAGAGCGGTAACGTTGACGGAAATCGAGTAATGACTGAAATTTGAAAAGATGTAAGATATGGTATCATCTACATCCGCAGGTGTTATGGTGAGATAGGCATTGCCCAGTCGTGAAAGGTCTTCAGCGGACAAGCCGGTAGATGTATGATTTAAGATGTCAATGGCAACTAAAAATGGGAGCGCCATATCGGGAGCTTGAGAAGAGACTTCAGCTGTCGAGAGTAGTTTTTGAAGGTTTCAGCGAAGAGATCCGCCTGAGTCGAAGAGTCAAGAGACAGTGGCGGGGTTGGTGGGGCCCACACGTGACGAAGCACATCCGAATGCACCTTGCCTGCGCGCGCTCCAATCAATACACGAACTCCAGCACGCCCACACTTCCGCACTCCCGCAGCAACAACTCCAACAACACCATCATGACTAATTCTCAGAATAACGGCGCTTCCGATCCTCCCACCTCTTCATCTGCAGCTCCAGACGCCGCAACCGTCACCGCGACAGCAGCTCCGGCCGATTCCAAGTCCAGTCCTTCATCACCCGCCGACGCTGGTGCTCGGAAACCTCGTGATGCCCGCCTCATTCATCTCGTCCTTGCTAGCATGGGCGTTACCGCATACCAAGAGCGTGTACCGTTGATGCTGATGGACTTTGCCTATCGCTACACCTCTGGAGTTCTACAGGATGCGTTACTCTTCTCCGACGCCATCAATGGCACCCCGAACACTGGCTCTCAAAACCCCCCAGCCACTATCAACAACAATGACCTCAGAATGTCGATTGCCAGCAGGGTCAATCACCAATTCAACACATCACTGCCAAAAGAATTTCTATTAGATATTGCGCAAGAAAGGAATCGCGTAGCTCTACCGACTGTTGGGCCGGAATATGGAGTTCGACTGCCACCGGAGAAATACTGTTTGACCGGTGTCAACTGGGATCTTAAGGAGGGTGGCGATGACTTTATAGATGAAGATGATGACGAGGAGGATGATGGAGTGGGAATGGGAATGGGTCCAATTATCGGGATGGGCGGTGTAGGCATTGATACCAGGACTGAAGAAGGCAACGACAATATGGAGGTGGAAGATCTTTTCGGCGATGTCGATAGCAACATGGTGGATGCATAGATTTGACTAGGACTTACGGAGTATCGATATCCGGTTTCTCTTTCCCTGTACACAGGTTTGCATTGTTTGACCATGTACGAGGTGTTGTCATGATGTGATGGTTATCATTCTTATCCCTTTATGGAGTTTCGGGCGCTTTGTGTTAATATCAGTTCAAAGTAATGGAACAACCTTTTGTTACTCTAATTACCTCTAGACATTGTCGCAGTTCCTGGTGGTTCCAGCTTTATACATCTTATTAACATACAGGGGACTTCTAGTAAACACAATTGAAGCCAAGTGCATAAATTCAGCATCAACGCCATTTATATTTTACAATACTTACCCTCGCCCACAATTCCATAGATTCATTTCAATCGTCCGTTTGTCGAAGGGTCTGGTGTGCGAGCGATCGTCGTCAACGAGATCAGACACCCGCCCGCTTCGCAGCGGGAGTGTCGCCCTCCCTCTGTCGTCCCTTAATCACTTCTACCGCAGATTCCTCCAAGTGCTTTAACTTCTTCTTCTCCATTCTCTGCCGGAACCACTCCTCCCGAGCAACATCGTGGTTCTCTTGTGTTGCATTAGCAACCATGCATTTGTTCATTTTCCCCCGCTCTGTACGACACGCCCAAGTTGCAGTGACCGTTCGACCACGAGCACATTCTGCAAAGACTACATCACGAATAATTGTCAGTTTGTAGAAGTCGGAATGTATGGACAGTGGCAGAGGCCAGTAGGAGATGCTAACGTCGTATCTCTTCAGCACATAACCCTCGGACACGGGCATAGTAGCGGTCACGGACCTGGCCTTCCTGGGAAGCGGAGAGTGGGAGAGGGTTTCGAGACGGGAGAGGTGATGGAGCGGCGGCTGAAGGTGCAATTGCCGGAGATGATTTTTCGGCCGCCATTGACATCGTTTGTTGCTGCAGTGTAGTGTAGGCTGTTCGGAGGGCAAAAGTGGAGGAGAGGAACAGTTCTAGGTTCAAGTTGCATGTTGCATGTTGCATGTTGTCACAACCCTGCCCACTAATCTATTTAATCACTTAGCCTTAACCAGCCTAAACGTCATCACAAGCTCTTGCTTGTGCAGCTAACTAGCTGCAACAATTCGCGAAACTCCAAAACGTCGGAATTCCAAGCTAACATCACCATTATCCAACACTATCGCAGCACGACCGCACAAACGACAATCCCCCGTACTTACAATGCCACCCCCACCTCCGCCTTCACCGCCACCTCCACCAAAGCGGCGAGCTACTGTCCTGGTACCTCTATCGCTCCTCCGTCTTTTTCACTGAACCTTAAAATCTCACATATCTAGGTCACCGATGCTCGCGATAACGCAACAAAGTCCCGCCCTCCCCCTCGGCGCTCCCCATCATATAATCCCAGGGAATCTGCCAGCTCCGCTGCTAGCAGTTCTCAGTCGGGTGTCCGCTCTGTCTCTGTAGATTCCATTCTACGAGGGACATCCGAGATCCCGTCCGGTCAAACTCGTGGCGGCGCCTCTCCCTACCTCCACCACTCACACGCCCCTCAGTCGCACTCATTCCGGGCTCCACCGCCGCGTCCCGTCAACCCCAGGCGTGTTGTCAACCAAGGCCAAACCCTCCCCTCACGTTCTTCCAAAGTCTCCGAAAAGCTAGTGCTCATTCCTGAAACTGAGGAAGAAGAAGGGCGATGGGATTACCAGGAAGAAGAAGACGAAGGCCCTCTAAGAGACGATGAGGAGGACACCCGACAAAGCCCCGAAGAAGGAGATGAAACAGCCGGACAATTACCTCCAAGAAAGAGCTATGCGGAGCGATTACCTAAGAACCGCCGCGCAGAGAAGTTCTCCAGAGTAACAGCGTATTGCACCGCGGATGCTTATCGTCTTAAGAATGCATCAAAGTTTTTAAGGGAGGTGCATTGCGCCAGGACAAAACTATATGATGAATGTCTTTATGTGGCGTACCACCTACCACTCCTGACTGGTGGAGAGGGGATTCGCCTTCGAAGCTCTCCCGCGCTAAAAAATCCAGGTGGCAAACCGGTATTGGATGTTGAGATTGAGCGCTCGGAGCAGAGGAGCTATCATGAAGGATACTTTGACGACGAGTACAGAGACAGAGACCGAAGGGACTCGGTTGAGAGAGATGACCGCGGGAAATCGCCGCAAAATGGGGATAGGAGCGATGGTCCCTCAGGAGACAGTCCGGACAACGAGCACCGCCAGCGACCGGAGAGCCCAAGAGACCACCACAGCGTCATGGACATGAAAGGGGTGGCAGAAATGTTCATCTTCAGCTATGGAGTTGTTGTTTTCTGGAATTTCACGGAGAGACAGGAAAAGGATATCCTTGCCGATCTGACGTTTGCCCCAGGAAAAACCAATCCTCTTATCTCTGGGCCGATGCGGGAGGAGGACTTTGAGAGTGAGGAGTTCCACTTTGAGTACTCCGAAAAAACGAGATCTCCTAGAGTAATGACTCCCTTTTATCCTAACGCGAGATATTCGGTATTGATAAGATCACAGATCTATAATGATATGATTACTCTCCGCTCCGGCGACATAATGATAAAACTCGCTATTTCGCACGCAATAGCCCAATCCACAAAACTGTGCCGCTTCGAAGAAAGCATGAACACAACCATGGCCGGCGTCGAGCACATTCCCAAGAAGCTCGCATTCACGGGAACCCTGGGTATGAAGCGCGAAGAAGTCATCAAAATGACTGGACGTCTTTTCCGTCTTCGTGTAGACGTCAACCTCTCCTCCAATGTCTTGGATGTACCGGAGTTTTTCTGGGCAGAGCCAGCACTGCATCCCCTGTATATTGCAGTGAGGGAGTACTTAGAGATTCAACCCAGGGTGACGGTACTGAATAGTCGCTGCGGCGTGTTTTTAGACTTGGCAGATATCTTGACAGATTCAATTGCAGATAGTAACATGAGCAGAATCACGTGGATAATTATTTGGCTCATTTTGCTTAGTATCTTGGTGACAGTTACGGAGGTGGCGATACGTTTTGGAATTCTGAATGAACATAAGGGTAAAAGTGATAGAATTGGAGGCGGACTTGTATTGGGCATTGGTGAGCTGTAAAGTTAGTAGGAGCTACTCACTGAGAGCTTTAAGTAGTTATCGTTGTTGTCGTACGAGTAAGAGTTAGGTTGACATGAGACAAACAGGAGTTATTAGATCGTCGCCGGTGTTATCTATTAGTTTGGGGCTGCCTTTATTCAGGTTTTGTATATAGTTCTAAGAGTGGGTGCATTATTGAAGTCATTATGGATTAACATCCTTTAACCCCTAAATAATATCCTCCTCTGAGTGAGACATTGCGACGATTACTAGAACATATGCCTTGGTGAATGAGAGTATGAAAGTCGACTTCGATATAACGAGGCGGGATCTTAGCTATAGAGATGAAGAGTGGGGGGGGGGGAAGGATATCCTGTCAAGGTTGCTAAGAGCTCGAGGGAGACAGGAGTGGAGACGGTGGGTGTAAAGGCTGTGTGTATTATTGTGGCGTTTCTGTATGAACTTTGAGGATATGCTGAACGCAATATGTTCAATGTTCGATGTAGTCTGGTCGATTCATTGGTGATCACTGGCACACCGAAAGCTAGGTTGGACGGGAATGTCCGCTTTTGTGGGTCGGTTTTCTATGTATTCTTGATACTGCGCCTGCAGTACCGCCGGATTACTGGTGGGGGAGAATAAAGCTTGAAATTATCATCACAATTTCGCGGGCCACTCTGATTAGCCCATCGTTATATGCATTGTCTTAACGTTTCGAAAAATTGTCAGGCGGGACAGGTCCACAGCCTTGTGTTTAGCACATTAACCTCCCACTAGGGCCTTCTTAAAGGCCATTTTCCACGCCTTCATCACGACCACTATGGTTTCCCATCCGAGAGTCGTGAGTTGTCTTCACAAGACTTGAAATTATAGTGTTCCCCTCCTTAACTCCATATTTTCCCTCCACCACCGCCACCACCACCACCACCACCACCACCACCTCCTCCTCCTTGTTACTTTATCAGCTGCGAGCACACTTGAAGATCTAATCTATCAAATCCCTTCACTCCTTCCAATCAATGACCTCTCGAGTGACGTGATATGTTTATGTGATCGTAGCTGGTGGCCAAGTACAATTGCAATTGCGGTGTGGTATATAATGACAAAAGACAAAAATAACAGTTTGACAATTAGGGATGATAAACGGCGTGGTGACCGGGGGGAGTGGGTATAATTGCACCCCATTCATTCTGATTTCTCCCCCCGGCATGCATGGCAAATATACATTCCTGGCAAGGCTTCGCGAGTTATCAACATGGCCCAGCCTATTTAGAAGTCCAAAAAAACCTGCAGGCTGACCAGCTGCTGCAGAACACAGCCCAAATCCTTTCCATCCATCCCTGTACATAGGCGGTCAAAAAGTATTGACACCCACTTCCTTGGCAATTACCCATCCTGCACTCACGAAAACATATTACTACCATCCAAAATTTCATTGATCGACATCTATTGTTTGAGTCTTTTAGGTACAGAGGATATAACAGAACTCATCTCTTCCTCAGAGATGTATAGACTCCTCACTATACAGTTTTAGTAAAATGTTGGTAAACAGTTGTGTTAATATTTTTGACCGCCTAAGTATCATGGGCGAGCTTTATATACCTGTGTATGGCTTCGGAGTTCTTTACCTTATACTAGCTATTATGTGCGGGACGATTTGAAAAGGAGACTTGTTCAACAACATACTCGAGTTGTTGGCGTGCCAACCAGAATCTTAAGATTTTCGACCCTAGCCCATAAGGGACGTCACCTAAAACCAATTGTTATAGGAGATCAATGAGAAGTTTTCTGTCATCACTGGCTAGAAGAAATATTATCGTCAGGAGCCACTAGCAGAAAGTACTTACTTGTCGGTGCACTTTGAGAGAGATGCCTAGACATGAGAGGCTTCGGTGATGCGTTTCAATTCACCCAACAAGGTCGGCTAGGTGCCAAAATACTCCCAGTCCCAGATACGGTCTTACACAAGAGCTGATGCCTGCACTTCTGCCATGTGAGGGGTTGTCCCCACATCGGCCTCAGCGGTGGGGCCATTTGCAAGACAGCTAGTAAACGCTGGGGACGGGATGAAAATCGATAAGTCGTGATCTTTCGACTCCAGAATAACAACATTGAATGTACTTGAAACAGTATAGGCGCAATATTGCAAATGCCATAACCAAACTTATCTTTTGGTTAATGGTTGTTTGCTTCAAAAATACACTAACTACTTAGTGATACCACCGGTTTTTGATGGTACCTTAGTGTCGATACGGTGAGACTTCTACGAGACACTTTGCCATTAAAGCCTACCTGAAGTATATCCAAAATACGTGTGAAGACTTTGCGAAGCCAGAAAGCCGATAAAGTCTCGTAGAAGCATGCTTACATTTACCGTATCGTCACTAAGGTATGGTATAGGTAATATAACCCGATATTCTGTAACCGCACCTAAGAATTACTACCTTAGCCAATTGCTAGAAGAACGCACCAGTTGCTTCGTGTAACGACCCGAGAGCAGTACACAAGATCCGGTGATGGTCGGTTTGTGGCACCTTTGTGCCGCTAAGTGCCGGCTTTTGCTCTCGCACCCGAACTCAGTTCTGGAAATGATGAATCGGGCAGACCTATGGCGAGCCGTAGCTGTCCGCAGTTGTTAATTTTCCAATCACTGATGGCGTATTTTGCTTTTGTCTTACTCAATATGCAGCTTATAGGCACAGAACGATGAGCTCGTGGGACTAAAGATGCAGGGTGGCAACTAAACCAGGGGAACAGCCATCGTTATAATAGGTAGGTGTTCGTGAAAGGAGATCAAACGAATAATTCCTACGCCCATAGAAGTACCAATTGCGAGGATGAATGAGTGAGTGAAACCTTGAAGTCTCGGCATGTAGCTGACTAGGTACAGAGCACAGATAGATCCATGGCGGCAGGCTCGAGAACGATATATCGCGGGCCTTACGGACAGTGAGAAAGAATTATTCGATAATGCAACGCTTGAGAACGTTTTCTACAGCGCAAGTGCTGCACAGAAGCTTGACGAGGAGAGTAGCCGCCTGCGCGCGGCAATGAGGTGCTTGGGGCCGTTTTGTGAAACAATATCACAGTATGGCAAAGCTATCGACGTATACGCGAGCGCTGCATCTAAGATATTGGGTCTAATATGGGGCAGCATCCGGGTTTTAATACACGTGAGTTATCAAGAAGTATCTGCAGTGGGGTGGTGATGTTGGTGAACCATGTCAAATGGACGTACTTATTCAGTTACAGATAGCGCTAGAATATAATAAATATTTCGATAAAATCGTCACTATGTTTATTCAAATTGGTGCTGTTCTGCCGCAAATTCGCGATTACGAGCAGTTGTTCCCCAATCGCAAGCGCCTTCTCTACACCATATCCGATGCTTATCTGGATATCATCTTGTTCTGTAGAAAGGCAAAATTAGTCTTCAAGAAGAACGAGAAGCGCCATTCCTAGTTACCTAGCAGAACAGCAGTCCTTCATGTCTCGTGGAGAACGTTTGAACGGGAATTCGAAGATATTTTGGCGGACTTCCAACATCACCGAGACCTTGTGGATCGCGAGGCGGATGTCGGCCAGATGTGGTTGGTTAAGAGTAACATGGACCTGGCGGAGCGGGTTAGAAGAGGTTCTGACAATGAAAATTGCAATTATAAGGCATTAATTACTAACATCAGGGCCAACAGATGACAAACGTCAGAAGCTTCTAAAGCGGCGTCGAAAGTCGATTACTTCAAGCGACACAAAAGCTCCAGCAAACAGCAGCATGAAGGGACGGGGATATGGCTCATAGAATCTCCACAATTCAAGAACTGGTTTAAAGGGACGGAATCGTCCAGCTTGAGGTGTTATGGTATCCCTTCGCCGGTAGCGGGCCCACGAAAGGGCCCACTTTCGCATGCGCTGCGCCTTGTCGCTTATAACAACACAGCCACCCACTTAAACCCCCTCCCTAGAATATTATGAATTGAAAGATAACTAGTAGAAGCTTCTATTTATGAATTCTTGTGGCAGTGTGACAAGTTCTGTGGTGCTGAGTTGCATATAAATAGCAGTACTTTGGAGATTGTGAGAGTA
>Ga0307515_10002043_pt1 | contig 44557 bp, 47 predicted proteins | sample 17_EM_MG_FD_194513 | JGI IMG/M metagenome (GOLD analysis project Ga0307515, IMG submission 194513) | Populus trichocarpa ectomycorrhiza microbial communities from riparian zone in the Pacific Northwest, United States - 17_EM | ecosystem: Host-associated > Plants > Roots > Unclassified | place... | reverse complement strand
CTAAAAGAGGAGGCAAGCAAGTGAAAGAGCATCTTGTTAACTACATTTCATATATAAACAATATCCTGGTCAAAGTAAAACTCATGGAGTTAATTGAGCTCCAAGTTGAATAGATGTGGGAACTGGGAGCGGGGGAGGTGGCTCTGGTGGGAGTGTGGCTGCGATGTGCCCCGCTAGCGAGCGGCTTGTTAGGTGTGGGCGTTGGACGCGCCCACACCCCTAATAAGGCGCCTGGGCCGTATGCATGAGGTGATCATCTACTGGTGGAGATGCTGGGCACGGACGCTTCTTCTCTGGAAGATTAGGATGGCTGTGGCGTATGGAACGAAGTGCTGATGGAGACTCATACTTGGGCTTGGACAAAATCTGGCAGCATGACTGCTGGGGTTCCCAGCAGCGAGTCATGTTTAGGTCCTTGGCTAAGGCTAAGAAATCTCATTTGCGTAAAGGTAGCTGGTAGGAAAGAACAGAATTCAACGGGCTAGGTTGAGAAAAGTTAACCTAACTTTTCGCTATTGAGCTCTCTCAACCAATGAACTTTAATTAAACTCGGCGCCGTCTATTCCCTTGCTACGCGGATTATACGGTATATGATCCATTGAAAAGTAATTAATCGTGTTGGATTTATGTAACAGCTGGCAAAATCGCCCGTTCATTACGGTTACTTAATGACCACGAAAAAGCTCATCACACTCCCAGTGGCCAAACCAAGCACTAAACATAATCCCATGAAGCCACCGCAGACTTCCTTTTCATCGTTTTCAACGTAGTTTGGGGCAACAATCATACAACTAGTCCCAACCCAGCCGTTAGTGAATCCAAAAACCAGCTGTACCAGCCAGTAAAAGCCATCATTCTCTATGATAGCCCCATGCCCGCCCACATTGCACATGAAATATAGTGGTATGAAGGCCGCTCTCGACATCGAAATAAAGACCAACATTCGGGGACTAGTGATGGTGACTGATTTCCATCCGCAAGCTATACGACCTGAAAGATCGCCAATGTTCCAAAGCAAGAATGCAGTGGGGATAAACACATCTGGTTGGAATGCCCGTCCTGCGCCATCGGACTTTACAGAGGTGATTGCCTGGGTAAACACAGGGAAGACCATAGTGAGACAAAAGCTCAGCCATATCGCAAAGGAAGGGTACATCAGCTTCCGCCACAGAACAAAAAGCGACACCACTCGTCTAGTTTCGATATCTTGTTCGGAGTCTGAGCAACTCAGGAAATGTGAATTGGTCTTCGAATTGATGGTCAAGCCGTAGCGGGAAAGCAGAAAAAGAAAGAGAATAAAGCTAAGTCCAGATACGAACGTGGCTGCGAGGAAATAGGCAAATGCGGATTTGGGTGAAGATGGTCCGGACTGTTCACCGGTCGACTGTGCGAACGCAAGAACTGAAACGATTTGTGCTATTGCCGGTAACACTCCGGCTATTCCCTGTCCACTGAAATATGGGTTGGCACACAAACGTTTTACACGAATGTATAGGGAACAAACGTCATAATAGCTTGCGTGTAAATTCCACCAAAAGAATTCACGAACGCAAACACACCATTTTGACTGAAACCACAACTGAGGGACGCAACTATGACGCTCATCAAGGTGAACACTAGATACGTTGTTGAACCGACATGGAACGTGATGGTGGACATCGCGAACAGAGTAAACATCATGCAGTTGAGAATGAGTGAAGTGCAGATTCGATACGGGTAGTTTGCTGAACTTTGATGTTTGGAAAGATACACCATCACACCAAGATTCGTTACTGTGCTCACACCAAGAATCATCGACTGGAAGTTGTGGAGGATAAACTCGTTCTGTTGTAAACAAGGTTAGCTCAGTGCACTGCTAGCCCCATAAGTCATGATTCACCTCTGCGAATCTCCCTTGAAAATAGGTCGCACATGCCATGAACATGTTCCAACTCCAGAGCCTGACGATAGATATGTTAGCTCCACTGAACCACAGATGTAGACTGCCACCTTGACCGGCTCGCCCGGAGGCGGAGGGGAATTTGGCTCTGTCATACTCTAGTAAGAGTGAATACAGTATGAATAAAACAAAACAATACCCCAGATGAAGATTGTGACATACATAGCAACACCCAACAGCACAAACACCGCATATTCAAAAAAGGAGAACTTGTGCTGTAATTCGACATTGGATACAGGACTATTTCCTGAACTTGATTCGTGTTCAGCATTGTCTCCAGTCGGGACAGATTGATAGCGGGCCAAATCCTTCGATGGTAACGACTTCTTCACAGTATCGACGAACGTAGCAATCATACTGGACATGATAGAGCCAGATGTTGTACGTTTAGAGGCGCGCCGAGAGCGACCAAGTGCATTGGATGAATCAGCGAGGACGGGAGGAAGATGCGTCATAATAGATCCACCGGAGATTTAGATCAACTGTCTACCTACTTAAGTACTTAATTGGATGATAGTATACACCAGAGATTCCCTGTGTTCAAATATTAGACACCAACACGGTATAGACACTGGGTAGGCAATAAAGATTCGGAAGCTCGAATTCCGTTAATGGAGGCGAAACTGATAGGGTGTTAACCTTATCAGGTATAGCAATAAATTTCCGTCAGAATACTCCATGGCATGACCCTATACCCCATTTCCATGCCCAAAATCTGAATTTTACACTGTGCCCAGTTACCACTATTAAAATAAGACTTTATCTATGGGGCTGTACAATAGTATAAAATGTTATTGGATTGGATTGTGAAATGGAATACAGTGTTATTAAATGGGGTTGTAGAACAGAGTAAATAGTTATAGATATAGTTGGAATTCAAAACATATCTTATTCTAATCTATAAAAACCCAACCATAATGTAGAGAATATATTCAATCTGCATGATTCTAGACCTTTCAATATTTGCTTTCAATTACCCCCTGTATTATGGTTCAATATAAAGGAAAATATTTTATATTTATACAGTTCCCAGGACGAATTGTAAAATTTAGACTTGGTCTACAGATATAAAATATAATCTTGTTCCATAGAGTATACTTTATAGATACAAAGCTGTATTTACTAGAGGCAGAGTCTGAATAATATACTATTGCATACTTGTTTTAATATTTTGAATATTTATTGTAATAAACTGTTCAAATTGTTCTCTGTATACTTGTTTACATTTAATATACTGTAATTCTCCATTTGATAATTATTTATATTGATAAGGTGAAAAGTTGTAGAATACACAACATGGTTAGCCAATGACTATAGTACTGACAAGGTTAGATTCTACTGTACTCTGGGATATACAATTTACCCCACTGATAGTTATTAGACTCAGAAAGAACTTGACTTGAAATGTTACCAAAATGATATCTTGAAACAAATGTTGAAGAATCTACCATACCAGATGAAGGAATAGAAAACTGATGGAAAAAATCACAATATGGTGATTAAAAAGAGTGAAAAGGTAATTATAAAACTTTAAATGCACAACAGAAATATTCGGAATATAGAGAGTATCTGACAGGATATCAATTGGCATTTGACCTTATAATTATATATATTGTAATACTAGAAGTACAGTTTCAAGTAGCATTGTAGGTGACAGTAGGTATAGATAAATAGGTAAAATTATCACTCATAATCTGAGGTTTATATCAAGCCGACCATAAAAGATCAATATTTTCCTACTCTCGACTTGTTTTGAGCTGCAGTGCTGTTACATTTTCCCTCTCTCTCTATATAGATCTTATGGACTGTTTTGCCACAGGCATGTGCAGTGTGCAATATAGTCACTGGAAGCCTCCAGGAGTGTGAAAGAGATGGTAGAGTATAAACATAGAAGTGTTAAATTTGTGAGAGACTTAGACTCTAGGAGGGCATTCAGGCTGGCAGTAGGAGTTACTGGAATATTTGATCACAGGTATATAAGTACCATGGGAGTGATTGTGCCAAGTTTGAGAGCACATTGAAGCATTAGATAGAACTTTGCGAGTACTGAGGACAGGTATCTAACCAAGACAGAAAGATTTAGCAAACTATAAGTAATTGCTGTGTTTTCATGAATCTGCAGTTGGAGGACTGCAGGTGTTATTAAGAACATTCTAGATGTATATGAGTACATATTACCCTGCATGGCAAATATGATTCATGGATTATTGTTCATTATCAATTTCAGAATCATACTATAGTATCTAACATCTTCATTGACATTCTGTTTTTTGCATCCCAAGTTTGAGCAATCAAAGAAAATGGTGAGTGGTTGAACAATCACAGCAGGTACACTGAAATAATGACACCACAAAGTGATCTAAAAATATCAATGAAACATGGTATCAATATCATCGACTCAATCTACCATCTCACCAGAGCTGAGGACAGCAGGAATACACCAATAATTGACTTTGCAAAGAAGCTGCAGGCTTTCCTTGAATTTGCCCAAGATTTGGACCTGGCAAGTGGGTGAAATTGGATACCAATAATGTTTGGCTCAATTTGGATTATCTAACAACAATTATAAATAGATGTTAGCTAGCTGCAAATTAGAATTGAGTGTGAAAGGCAATATGACATATGTGGGTGAAGAAGAGAAGCACCACCAGGAAAGGAGGAGTGCAAAACAGGAAGCTCAAAGTGAAAAAGAGAAATACAGAGGGTAGTGGAGGAGTGCTGAGTAAAATAGCATGGTTTGAATCCAGGCCAAGAGGTCCCAATGAGGATGAGCAGTGCAAATCCAGCAGAGCAGTATCCATTCTAGTAGAGCAGTACTGAGAGGAGGCAAATTGTGTGCAATGAAATAGTAGCAATTTTAATTGAGGTCGAGAAGTGCCAATGCAATGTGAGGTGTACAAATCCGTAAGGCCGTATATCCGTATATGGCCGCGTATGAGAGTATATGGGAAGATACGGTTGTACACGTGGATGTGGTAATATAATAGAGTCGTTGATAGGTATGATTATCACTGGCAATCTCAGAGAGATCACAAATCATCTATATAAGGTTGCAGAAACGCGGCCCTGGACACGTCTCGTGTTATTGCCGAGAACCTAATCATGACTGATATTACATCATCCCCTCCATTAGGAGCAGACCCCCTGGGCTGCTGCATACGTCTATACCACAAGAAAAACCCCACAAAAAGAAGCAACACCAATGCATACGCCTCCGCCCGACTTAATAAGTCCCACAACCTATCAGTGCCCTATGGGCAGCGTCACGGGGGATTCAGTTCACGGGGAAACTCCACCTCCCATGGTAGGTGGTAAAAACCAGTGCCGATGCCATATCTACTCGCCCAAGATGTAAAAGAAAGTAAGAAAAGTACAACCTCCGTAGAAAACATCAAATCATCATCGAGGCTTCCTTGGATGCTCTCGGTGAAACTCATCGATCAATTCCTGCGAATTCCCGAGATTCTCCGCAGGTTGCCAGCTAGTGCATATGAAACTGTAACTGGCCCACTGTACAGGACAATGAAGCTTCCAGTAGCGCCGCGTGGAGTCGAGAACCTGGTCGACTTCCCATTCTTCCGAGTTGTCGACCATCCTCAGCTGCAGTTCAGATGGCGGCTGGCTGGCGGTTGAAGGTTTGTTGGGGTCGAGCAAAGAGACATGGAAAACGATGTGCTTCCGGATAGTATATGGGAGGTCTAATATGTACGCAATCTTATTGATGACGTTACTTACCATGTACAGTCCTGTCCGATTGTAATCCAACTTCTTTGACGGTCTTGTCGTCCAGAAGTGCTGCGTTGAAAGCCAGACTTTATCTCCAACCTCGGAAACAACCTCTTTGCCGCTGGTGTATTTCGTCTGACTGGCTTGAGCCTCCTGCGAGTTGTTCCAGTGAGTTTGGTGAGTCTCCACCAAGCCAGCTGCGAAAGTGTCTGTTTGGATTTCCGAATTCAGGCTAGATGGTTGCATCGGGGCCTTAAACTGCATCACCGGGTGGCAGTGGTAATTCTCCCACAACACAGTCATCCTCGTAGATGTGGGTACCGCATTATTGGAAGTGAAATCGTCTCGCGGCCAGAGTTCGACCCAATTGTCCAGTTGGTAGTTGCAGGAAGCCTGGAGATACCGCTCCATCATCTGATTTTGACGCTCTGTCTGCCCGTCTGTCTGTGGATGGAAGGCTGTAGAGAGCCGATGGTCAGTACTGAAGTGAGAACATACCCAGGTCCACACTGGGCTTGTGAACTGGGTGCCGCGATCTGTGACTATGTTGTCTCGGACGCCGTGCTTGTAAATGATGTGTTCAAAGAGGGGCTGGGCCAACTCTGGCGAGTCGATATCCTTCCGGCACCATAAGTTGATTGTAATCAGACTCAGTCGGTCCACAATAACGAGAATCGAAGTGTAGCCAAATGCTGTTTACTCGGGCAAGTCAGTGACGAAGTCCATCGTGACGCGTTCCCATGGCCGCGATGGTGTCTCCAAGGGCATGTGTCACCGTCCGAGTTACGAGTGAGGGGTATGGAAGGTACTCAGGAATAGTATCGAATGTGCGGAAGGAATTGGTGTTAGGGAAAGGTGGAGATGCTGATAGACGTGGGAATGGCGTGGGGACTTTGTGAGATGGTGGCGGTATATTTTGTAAAGATAAGGAAGTGGTCTGAGGTGTTGCAACATCGGGAGATGTGGTGTGGTTGGGTTGATAAGGAGTTGTGTTGGTGATGTGTAAGATTATGAGGAAATATTCAGATGGTACATTGGAGCATAGGGAATGGTTTGAGCATGGCAGACAAAGTGTATATAAAGAGAGGTTGTTAGGTGTTGAAGGATTTCCTTTTCATCTCCCCTTACTCGTTCTCTTGTATAGCAAAGCAAGTACGACTTTGAGACAGCTCTGACTCTTGTCTTGTCTTGATTTCCTCGATATGAATTTCGAAGCATCTTGTCTCAATTCAGATGTCATATTATTGTTACCAATATCACTGACGCCTGACCCTGCCCATTACAGCATATTGATCCCGTGCCTGGCGTGCCGAGGTGCTTTGATTCATTGGCAAACTTCGCAGCCGCTGACATACTTACACACGTACGAGTCCATTGCTGGCAAGTAGAAAACCCTAGATTCCCGCTCAGCAGTCTTAAGAGCTCCAAAATGACTGGACTCAGGGTTGTCATGGAATAGACTTATCACTTTTTGGCGTAGAGAATCGACCACAGGAACCTATATCCTTCCCCACTAAGTTGATGCCACCACGACAACTTCCCATTGAGTCTCCTTCTGCCCAGAATATGTGCCATCTGCAGCTGGTCGGTCGACTAGCTGTGCCGCAACGTTGACAGCCAAGGAGTCAGAAGCCTGAGCCGCAATAATTGCTGGCATAAGGTCATCATATGGTTCCACTGGGGGGGTGGCCGCTAGTCGGGCTACAGGCGTATCATAGCCGATCTCGTAGTCGGGTAATCCAGACGGGCCATCTGCATGGTTCTTTGTGCCCTGCAGGTATTTGATGACGAAGTAGTAAGCTGAGAGATTTTTGGACCATGTGGTGTGTCTCCTGGAGAGTACTTTCAATGTGTGGTAGTATTCGAGATTCTTGCGGTCGAACCGAATCAAGACCTTGTAATTGGCGCCCTCGAGGTGATGCCACGACTGAATCAGTGTTTCCACGATGGCCAATTGCTCCCAATCATAACTGTCGTAATTCTGTTCGGCTGCAGAGCACTGCTGGGAGTAGAAATTGACTGGCCAGAAAACCCCAAAGACATCGTACTGATTGAGAATGCCTACAATCGTGAATCCTCTCGCGTCAGTTTGGAGAATGATTGGCTTCGCCAGATCTAAATGCTGGAGGATCGGTGCCTCAGTGATGGTCCTTGTTAGTTTCTGGAATGCCAACTCAGCTTCCCTAGTCAATTCCCATTTGGCCGAGCCTTCCGATTTCTCTCCGCGAGATGTCTCTGATTTCTTTAGTAATTCCGTCAGTGGATGGGTCACATTGGCATATTTCCAGATGAATCTGCAGTAGAAGTTCGTCAATCCAACAATCACCTGGACGTCTCTAACTGATTTCGGTGTCAGCCAGTCCTCGATTGTGGACATCAAGTCCGATTCCGTGCCAAGTCAATTGGGAGTGATAACAACCCCAGGAAGCCGACTTCCGAAACTCCGAATTGACACATCTCGGCCCTGCAATAGAGACCGAATTCCCCCAGTCGCTGCAGCACTTGGCGCAGATGCTCCTCATGCTCCTCCTTCTCGTTTGTCAAATCGATCAGTCTGTGCTCGAGGTAGTATACTATGAAGTCATCAATTTATAACCGTAGGCAATCATCCATGTACGACTGGAAGGTAGCCGGTGTGTTTGTTGGACCAAATGGTGTCACCTTGTATTCCAATCGGCAGTAACGCTTTCGAGATGCTGTCTTGTATTGGTCGCCTGCCTTGATCCGGATGAGGTTTTAGGCACCATGGAGGTCCAGTTTCGTGAATATTCGGGCATCGCGTACACCGTCAAGCATCTCTGAGATTAATGCAAGGGGATACCAATCCTTCACCATCGCCAGATTGAGCATGTGGTAATCAACAGACAGCTTTAATCCTCCATCCTTCGTTTTTGCAAAAAGAATTGGCGCTGCCACCGGCGCTAATGATCCTTGAATTAACCTGTTGGCTAGGTTTGCCTCGATGTAACCCTTCAACGTACTTAATTTAAACTCTGATACGTTGTAGATCCGCCCATATGGCAGCTCATAGGCGGGCTCTAGGTCAATTGCATGGTCGGTTGACTGATACAGTGGGAGTGTCTCCGCCATATCTTTGCTGAAAACCTCCATCAATTCTCCATATGTGGCCGGGATATGTCCTCCATCATTTGTAGGCACCATCTTTGTCGTTGAGCTGGCTACATCTGCACACATTAGTTCTCAATTCATAATAGATATGGAATGGTAAGAAGGAATATCAAGGAGCCCGGATGTAGAATGGTTTGCCACAATAGGGACAGGCCCCGCCGTCCAGTACTCCCTTCATGTTTCGGCGTGCCAGTAGCAGTCCTTCAAGCTTGCCTCCTGGACGCTCTTCTGCCGCAACTACCGCTGCTGCTCCCTGCTTGCCCATCCAGCACCTGGGGCTTATCTCGCTCACCATCAGTGATGCCTTCCACGGTCGCTCCCAGCAGCCCTGCACAATTCCCACCTCTTAGGAAAAATGTCACGATGACCTGCTCACTGGCCAGGAGATCGTCAAAGGCAGTTGCTCCTAGTATTTGAATATCTGGGATACCGCCACCTCCTTTGGAACATGCCTCCTCCCTACACGTAGATCCTGGTACATGGTCGAGGCAATCCTGATGGTCTACTCGGTCCACTGCCACCAGATTCGCTCCCACTGGGGTTTGCAGAGCCAAAAGTCGACTGCGTTGCCAATCGACATCAGGATTCCTGCACTGGAACCAAGGCAATCCCGAAACCAAGTCTTTAGCCCGCCTGGGCACAACTAGCACCTCCGATTCTCGAACCTGTGATAATTGCTCCATACAGTCAACCGTGAACGCTGTATTTCGACATTCATTTGCGTGAGCCATTGCCTGGCCATTGATGCCTAGGGTCGTGATGTATGTTGGTTGGTGTGCTAGACCAAGCTGTGTTCGCACTCTCGGTGCCATAAAGATGCTTGTCGCGCTGCTATTGATGAGAGCTCGCACATGTTGCATTTCCCCACTTCCATCTAACTTAGAATTTTCGTGAATAATATGGGACGTATCTGGTCTGGACTTGCCACATACATTCTGACTGGATGTGAAAGCTTTTGGGCTCTCCAACAACACCCCTGACTTCAAAGCAATCCGATGCGGTTGTACGCTGTCCATCGTTGCCATCAAAGTCTGCATTGCCAACGTCTATAACCCCAAATCCATGTCGTCGATTCTCTCCTGTTGGGCCATATGCGGAGAGGGGACTATGAGTTTGTTCGTTGTTGATTGTCGAAGGACTTCTGTCGTTTAATTTGGTGTCCTCCGTCCCTGTTTGTTAATAGTGCCTGGTCCTACTGTTGCGGTGGGTCACCTCCTCGTGAGTAATTAGGGCAGAAGCTTGGCTTGTGGTTTGGAGCTTCGCATCGTAAGCATTTATGGGTGGAACGTCGGCCTTCGAAGATTTCCGTTGAGACCCATGGCGCAGGTGGGAAGCCTGATGATTGTCCTCCGCACCCTGATTTGCGGTGTTTGTCTGATCCTGATTGGCCAGATTTGCTGCCGCCAGTGGTGTCCGCTAATTCAGAAATGGATGGCCGGTAGCCTTGTTTGCCGCCTGTGGAAAACGAGTCCATAGGCTGTTTCTGCTGCTGTTGTTGCTGCTGCAGTTGCTACAGCTGTGGCTTCTTTATTTCGACATGTGGAACTTCCGAAGCTGAGGCCTTATCAAAGAATTCATCGAAGGTGTCAAATCTGCCCCACCTGGGCATCATCGGTGCAACTTCATTCTGGAGAGAATCGCGGAGGATTGCCCAGGCAATATCGTAGAGGTCTTCTTCATGCTTCTGTCGATTCTACCATCCCTGTCTCCAATTAGCTTTCTCATGATTTGCATAGGCTCTGATCGATTCTTGTGGAAGTTGTATGTATTCCTGCATCAGCGTAATCACCGCCACGCAACGTCGATCCTTGTCCTCAGAAACCTTGGCTATCTCCTGTGAAAAGGGGTTGAAGTCCTGTAAGAATAGGCCGGATTCCGCAGATAAGTCCCGAGCCCATTCCGGAGGGTTTGTGTTCGCCGTCTGTCTGAGTGCCACGTTTTCGTGATTGCTCCAGGCGGCCAGAAGGGAGATCGCGTATTAGACATGATTAGGTCCACCAAGCAGGAATATGAGGCCGTGGGAGTTGAAAATCGAGCGTAACACGTCCAGAAATTGGTCCAGCTCTTACGCACCGCTGCAGTACCATACGGGGTCAACCATCTTGGAGGTATTCGGTATTGCGCCTGCCATGCTTTGTTCGGCACGTTCAGGGTATTCGGCAGCCCATCAAACCCGTTCAGCAGCTATTCGTTCCCGGTCAGCAGCCACCCACTCCCATTCGAGTCTCTGTTCGGCATTCAGCTGCGCTTGGTTATCGAACAGCATTTCCAGCATTAACCGGTTTCGAGTCGCCACGTCTAGACGATCCTGGGCAGTAATTTGGGAATGGAGATCACAAATATCGTTCTCGATCGGGCTATCTTCGTCTCTTTGACCTCTCAGGTCATCGTTGAGGTCATCGTCATCATCAATCTTGGCCGCAGGTAAGACAATTGATGTAGTGCGTTCGGCTGTTGATGCTGCTGCCTGCAGAGTGTCATCGCTCTCATGGATGTCAGTGACACGCAATTGAGTTCTGGTAGACTGCTTTGGAGGCATGTCGTTTGATAAAACACATTATTTCGTGGCGATGCGTCGAAAGGGGTAAATCGTGAAATCCCATGAGCGAAACGTATCAAATTGACCAAGAGTGATAACAGTGTAAGGCCGTATATCCGTATATGGCTGTGTATGAGAGTATATGGGAAGATACGGTTGCACACATGGATCTGGTACTATAATAGAGTAGTTGCTAGGCAAGATTATCGCTGGCAATCTCAGAGAGATCACGAGTCGTCTATATAAAGTTGCAGTTACCCGATCCTGGACACGTCTCGTGCCATTGCCGAGAACGTAATCATGACTGCCATTGCAAACACTTTGATGAGTAAATCTGAAAGGTCAGTATGTGGAATGGAACAAGATATCACAGTGTAAATCTGCACTCAAGAGTATCAATGCGGATTGCATAGCACCTGTTAAAGATGAGGAGTATTATACTAAAAGCCCGATGAGGGCCACAAATGTATAATTTATGAGAATTGCAGCTGCTGCTGTAATATCTATCTCTGGGGAAGTGTAAAATTTACCTCCATATTCATCATGAGAAGACACAACTGTAACATTCTTTGCAATGGCATATTCACACAGCATACAATCAATAGCTGCATTGGCCAGTGATGAAGTCTGCAGTGGCAGAGGTTTGAAAGATTGTGATGAGGTAGACTGGTACCCCAAGCTATTGGCAGTGAAGAAAAATGGATGGTAAATTAAATACAGCACTTCCACTCATGTGAACTATGGTTGCTTACCATCCACACCCTTTGAGAGATAATCTTGATTAATCCGGAGCTCTTTAATGTGGGTTCAAAACTCAGTCATAGAGCCAAATTCCAACTATTAAGTACAACCAATTGTTCAATGAGCTCCATCTGCCAACCATCCTTACATGATACTAATGATCAGTTTTAACTATGTATATTTTGGTGCTTAGTCAATATTGTAAGTCTAATAGAAAAGGATCAAATAGAATACAATTCTTATAGCTTGGTTTGTTTGCAGATTAATATTAATAGAATGATGATTAGGTAATGGCACAGAGAAGGTGCATCTACAGGAGCATCTGCTAATAACCACTGATGATTGTAAGCTTCATTGGCTAGTTTCCAAACTTCATCAACCATCAAGTACTTCTTGTCCAATATTAATGGCCAAGGAGTCTTGCTGATTACAATTGATTCACTGAATCTGTTTGCTACTTCAAATATTACCATTTGGAGTTGAAGGATAATTTGATTTCCATCAGGCTTGGGTTGGGAAGCATTCTAGTCTCCACTATACTTGCATAGCAGGAGCGCCAGAGCCAGTGCAGGTTCAGAATTTTGTAACAAATTGAGAGTTGACCGATGGTGATTGTATCACAAAGGTCGTATAGCAATAGCTGGATTTCATAAAATTGGAAGCAGAGAGTGTGCAATGAAAGCATTGTTAGACCGGGTCTTTGTAGAGCACGTCATCACGTGGCTGTGGGTTAGGGCTGGCAGCTATGATATAGGCTACATGTCATCTTAAACTTAGACTCAATCGATTGATCGTCTCGACTGGTGTGTCACAATAGGTTGTCAGCCCGGGCGCCACCACGGTCCGGAAACCATTTTAGACAACTATCAGGAGATCACAGTCGAATCGCACACCTTCATAAGAGCGAGGCCGCATGGTCTCGACACCCTACGGACTCAGGACGACGATTCAACGGTGCAAATGACATCTCCTCTCTATGAAATTGCACACTCAACCGCTGAGAGGACTGCGATGACTGTGATGGCCGCGATGGCCGTGATGGCCTGATAGCCGCGATGGCTTTGATGGCTTTGATGGCCGCAGTGATGAGTTCTACCGTTATACAAGATTCTGGCAACCGAACAATACGTCGAGAGGACATGGTCGGGACGAGCACGGAGAGCAGTTTGGCAGGAGTGCAGAATAAGTTCTGGTCAACACCCTCGGAGAAGCTTGGATCAACACCCTCAGAGGAGTTCGGGTCAACATTGGCATCATCGGATGTGTTCGAAGCGATTTCGAGAATAAGTCAACCAGTGGCACAGCCAAGGAGAGATCGACATACAGTATGGTATTTGGATAGTCTATGAGAAGTGGGCGGGTAATGGACCATGGATACTTGGGAGATGTTGGCAAACACACACAAAACCCCCGGGGAGCACTGCGGTTTGTCCGCTACAGTGTGCTGGGTATGTGATTTGCGACAGCCTTGAGAGACCGGCGGTGGCAATTGTGGCCATGAATTCAAGAAGTCTGTGGACTCCTCTACTGTGAGGACGAGGAAGCTTTGTTAGCAGTACAGTGTGTATTGTACCTTCACCCTAAACCATCAATGACGACAACCCCATTCTTCCACCTGGGAGGCCCCGTACGGGAATCCATGATCTACAAGAATGAGTTCCCTAGGGCTAGCTGAGACGGACGAGCGACCTTCGTAGAAGCATCTCCAATTCGAATTGCAGCTATGGAGAAGTGTCTCCAATTTCGAAACTGACACCGCCACCGACACCGACACTGACACTGACACCGACACTGACACTGACACCAACAGCAACACCGACTCCGACACCGACACCGACACCGACACCGACACCGACACCGACACCGACACCGACACCGACACTGACACCGACACCGGCACTGTGACATACTCGAGTACACGAGCATCCGCAATGGAACCGGCTATGATGAACACTTCAACTTAGTTTGTCGAGCGGAAGTCCACATCGCCATGGAGAAGTGTCACCAATTTTGATAACGACACTGACTCACCTTCGCATACACACGCACACACTCGACTACTCGAGAATCCGCCCCCGTACAACAGATTATGAGCACTTGTATTTACAAAGGGAAACGACGGTATTCCGCTGCATATGTCGAGCGGAAGTCAACATCGCCACTGCGAAGCAGCTCCAATTCTGACACCGACACCGACAGCACAACCCATGATTGGGACCGTGAGGCTGCCTGCGAGAATCAACGATGCTCTAGCTGGTTGGAGCAGTACCTTCAATACAGTTCTTCGGTGCAATACCGATCACACTACACTAGGACTGTGTGTCACTTCCGGAGGAGCGGCTGACTGGCAGTCAAGACAGTTGAAGCCGACAGCACAATCAACCACCTGGTTTGGGCATAGGCCCAGGATGGACAACTCTAACGGCATGAGCGGGAGTTGTTTGGGAGGAGCTCAGGGCATGGCATTGTTTGGCTTCTGTCTTCTGTCTTCTGTTTGTGTTCTGTCTGTTTTATCAATGGCTTAGTGTTTCATGGACGTGATAATGCCCTGGAGGAGTGTTAGACCGGGTCTTTGTAGAGTACGTCATCACGTGGCTGTGGGTTAGGGCTGGCAGCTACAATAGAGGCTACGTGTCGTCTTAGACTTAGACTCAATCAATCGATCGTCTCGACAGGTTTGTCACAACAAGTATCAGCATGGGTCTGTTGCTTTGTGAGTGGAAATGTTGTAATGCACAGTGTCATTGTGTGGCACACAAGACCTCGAAGTAGAATTGCCTGTCGGTAGTTGATATCATCTTCTTTGATGTCAGAATACAATGTGGTCTAGAAGGGTTGTTCACGATTGCTATTATTGATCTCGCAATCAGTATCTTCATTATGCTCATTCAGATCAGTCATTGAGTCGAAAATAGCCATTGCAGATATAATACTTCCAGGCAGGGGTGGAACTCAAACATCTGCAGCATATTAAAGAATGGGTAACTTCTTGAATCTGAGTGCTAGTGTTTTCTGATGGTATGCCTCTTCATTTTTCGGTAATTACTGATTTCTCACATGGCTGGCTCTAGATTCCATATTGATCGTGTGAAGATAGCAGCTGGGGAATGTAGAATGACAAGTATACAAGGGAATATATAGTACGAAGTGCAATTATATAATGGCAAAACAGTGCAAGGAAGAAGTCGTTGATCGAATGGAATGCATTTTCAGATTATCATGGACTGAGTCCAAAAGATTCAATTTCAATAGTTCATATTTATATTGTAGATGCCAGTACTAGCTTGTGATTTAGGTAGTGTTGGGTGTACAGGATTTGATTTTTTCCATATGCCCCCAATGTGGAAGGTTAGCATGTATATGTAAGTACACTATTGATAAAAGAATTGGAGATTGGTTTCAGCCAATGTATTTAGAAGTGAACCAGATGCACCTGAAGAATTTGACACACCTGAAGAACTTAACACATGTAAAGAACATGACACATTTGAAAATATGGAAACACTTGAGAAACTTGCCACATCTGATGAACTCAACATTCCTGAAGAACTTGACACACCGGAAAAAGTCCAAGCATATACATTGCTGTATTACTCAGTAACTCTTGGGCGCAGTCATATACTGTACTGATACCTGGCCTGATAATAATTACCCATGAATATAGCTCCTTCAGATGTAGTGATGATGCCTCTAGTTGGAGCATATGTAGTAACTGCATGTCATAGATTTGTTGCTGGGTAGAGAATTAACAAAACTTTAATACAGTTGGAACCTTGATGAGTGGTGACAGTTAACGTTACAAGGGTTCATAGTGAGCTTGTTGTTAATAGTGGATAATTATGAATCACTGAATGTAGTATATCAGTTGAAAGAACACCATATTTGGAAGATATTTTGTTGTATTGGGATTCTGTAGCAATATTAGAGGTCAATAAGGCAATATCATGGGCAGAACTTCACTTTGAGTAATCTATATTTATCAGAATCACTACACAATCATATTACAGTCAAAGTCAGTTGATGAGAATTTCGATTCACCAAGGAGATATTCAATATACAGAAGGAATGGTAAGGTACAATGAAGATTCAGGGTTAATCTAATTGATTCCAGTTGTTGTCAATGCTATAATTGCTATAAAATGGGTTATAAATATTCACTCTCATTCAGATATTGTGCATAATATCTAGTGATCAGTATATTATTCAATCTCACATTTATTCTGAGTCTCACTGCTACACAGCTGACTTAACAGTACCTGTCCAGTTCCAAGCTGCATAGAAGATAATCTGTGAACACCATGATATATAGTTGGTGAGTGGGCAGATGAATGATTGAATGCTGTGCCGATGAATAAATGTTCCACCAGCCATGAATTTGTATACAGGAGTCATGGCAATGGCAGGAATTGGAGACTCACCATACTTCAACTGTTACATTGACTCTCAGCAGCAATGATTTTTTAATGTGAGCTTTCATCTCAATTTGATCTTCATGTACACTTGGGATGGAGAATTGGAGGTAATCATATAGAGTCTGTCCAGGAGTTGTCCCAATGATAGACTTTTCGAGATATGAAGTGGGCGGTAGTGACTGGTCATCTATTCAGTCACTGAGCAGACACACCCTTTTAGATTGTCTCTCTTTGAGCTTTGTTGATGGAAATCGGTTCATATAATATATTTTAAAATATAGTTTTTAGATGCTCACTTATAGAATTTGGTTAGAATTCAGTTCAGTCAGCATTGGATGTGTGGTGTATGTAAACATCTTTTAGAAAGTGCAGTTTACATTTAGAGTGGAAGGTTGCTGGTCATATGCAGAGTCACAAAGCAGAAACCATGTTTTGAGACTTTCCCTCTGATGCTGCAGCTTGAATATGAAGCCAGAAGAACAGATGCTATATTAGCATCTTGGAAACATAGAAACAAACATACTTGTTAGTTATTCTCCAGTCAAATGTGGTTATCAATAGACCAGGGCTGTGGATTTATGGCATTGTGTGTGGTGGATGCCTTTCTCCAAAGGACAGGTAAAATAAAGCATGACAGTTGTGGCATTTTAGCAGCAGCCTGCAGATAGCAATGTACTGGACAATCAGCAGCCAGCTCATGTAGAGTGAAATATGCTGCCTGGTTGCAAACATGTAGTGTCGAAAAGCGAGTAATCTGTGTGTTCTTGCTGTTACTGATTCGAATGTATTTAGGAAGGAAGAATATTCACTTGGAATATAGCAAAATCAATCATTCAAGGGTAATACAAACTGGGAATACACACTTCTGTGACTCTAAGGTGTGTCTGGACTGGAATCATATGTTAATAATAACTTGAGCCTTGTGATAATTGGCATTGTTAATAGAATATGCCATACTGGATTTGACAAAATACAAGGCTAGATGGGTCAGGAAGTCCATGGTGCAATTGACTGTATTCAATTCAACCTGTTTGATTCTGTGGGCACAAAGTGTCTCTGTGCATATGGAAGTGAATGTGATTGATGATCGAGCTGAGATCTCGCTAGAATCAACCACATCATGGGCCTCCCGCAGAGCCGCACCTTATCATGACCAGAGCCATCCACCAACATCACAACGTTCCCCAATCATCTTCCAGAAACCTCTCGAAGTCACAAAACAGCCCAAAATAAAAAATTACAATTCCTCCGCAATGTCTCCCATCCATCCAAAATAGACACTTGCATCTCATGCCTTCTTCCGTGTCGTTTTTTTCTTTGCCTTTGCCCACCCGCCTATTTGCTTCCAATATTGCTTCCCCAGCTCAGGTGCTTTTGCCATATTCTCCTCCGGCTCCAATGCGTAATCCTTCTCGTCCGAACCTTCCCTGATCACTTCGTATCCTCACCCAGTTCCCTCAGAGCTATGTTGGAGATATGCGATTGATTCAATGACATAACATGTGCCCACATGGCTTGTCCAAACCAGCAAAGGTGGCAGTCGCCAGGCAACCCTAGAATCATCCGTGCGGTCAACTTTGAGCCTGCTGATGTTGACACTGTTGTAGATCGACATGTAAGGAGGGAGGTCCAGTTCGACCGCGTTCCCATATATTCGGAGGATCTTGTATGTGCCAATGTGGTGATGTACCACTTTGTGTCTTGTTGGGTTGAGGTTGCTGTATGCGATTGGTAGAACCTCAGTATATAGAGATACCTCTGCTCCAGCGGTGCTGGCGGGGTCGATTGGGCCCCGTGACTTGTTAAGCTCCGCTGTCGGTTTGTCCTGAGCATTGCACAGTGCATCCCTGGCCACTCCCAAAATGCGCTGCAATTGTTCAACGAATTCACGCCCTGGTAAGGTTTTCGCTGACTCATTGGCCTGCAGCTGGTGGATGTCTGCAATAGAAGTGTAGTGGCAAAGGTGGCACATAACCATGATCGAGTTCAAATGGTGTCTGCTTCATCGAACGGTGCACTAAGGAAGTATCAGCATACTTCACTAATGTGAGGTTGTCGTTGCGATTGGCCTGATCGTGAGTGGCAAAGCCACGCAAATAGCGTACGACTGCCTTGTTCCAGTTCTCTGATGGGCCCTCCGTGTCTGGGTGGAATTCCATTGACATGAGCAGCTTCGTTTGCACAATCCTCGCTACTTCTCTCCATTAGTCTGCTCTGAAGTGTACATCCCGGTCAGACACAACCTCTTGAGGCACTCCGTGTTGGCGGACGGTGTAGGCGGATGATGTCGTCGATGAATATTGGCACAAAGGCCGTGGCTTCCATTGTTAACCTGCAGGCTCACCAATGTGCTCTCTTTGTCATGTGGTGAACAAATGTTACAATGTAGTTGTGGCTATTTCCTGAGACCGGCAGGTCAGTTATAAAGTCAATGCTGATGCTTTGGCAGCGGCCTTTGGCCATAAGAAGTGGCGGTAGGAGGCCGATGGGTTTTCTGCACCGGTGGTTGGTTCGATGGCATAACTCACAGCCCGCTATGTATCGCTGCGTATCACGTCACTTTTGATTGCACAAATACCGGTCTCTTATGCGTAAGTATGTTCTGTCTGAACCGATGTGTCCCCTTGTTGGAATGTTGTGGGCCTCATGCAGGATTCGTCGCTGTATCACCTTTGGAATACACAACCATCCTCTCTTCTCTGCCTTTCCTTCTTCCTCCTTCACTGCCTTTCCTTTTGCCTCCATCACTGCCTTTCCTCCTTCCTCCTTTTCTTTTGCCCTTATGGTTATCTCCACTTCTTCTTCATTCTTCTTCTGTGCCCTTGCATTCTTCTCCACCTGTTTCTTTTCCAACTCTCCATGTAACCACAGTAGGCCATTCTCTTCCAAATAGAACCATTGCGCTGACACCCATCATTTGCGTTCTTTTGTGGATGAAGTGGATGGCGGGGGGCGGGGGAATGGGTTGGCCAAGGAACTTGCAATAGGCCAGAACCCCTTGTCATCAATTATGCTTGCCTTGATGTCCTCAATCTATCTGCTGGCGGTAGTAAATTCCTGTGCCATTATATTGCAGTGCTCCTGCCAGAATTCCGGACAGCGAGATAATGCATCAGCCACCTGATTGTTGACATCTGGGATGAGGTTGACCTCCCCGTCAAAATGTTGGAGGACAATCAGGAGATCCATCTGACGTATGGTGTGGTGTGGTTGTGTGAGGATCCAATGGTCGGTTGCATGGTCCATGTGGACCAAAAATAGTCGCTTGGCTCTGTGTAGGGTTAATTTCCAGTATAATATCCTGTCTCAGATGGCAAATAGATCTCTGTCATATGCAGGGAATTGCGTCTCCGGATTATGTAATTTGCAGTTGAAATCACCCAGCACCTTGTCAGTCTCGTCTTGCCCCTGGGAGAGCACCACACCCAATGCAAACTAGCTAGCATCAATCTGCAGGCAATATTCTGCTTCGGGGTCCGGTAGAGCCAGGAGTGAAGCATTGCAGAGTGCCTTATTGATGGCGTTGAAACCATGCTGGCATTCTCTGTCCCAGGTCAATGGAGTGCGCCTGACATTCCTCGGCTCTCCACATCACCACCCAACGTCACCCTTCCCTTCGGAGGGGTGCCCATTGCATATAATGGCATTGCAATGTCAGCATAGAGTTCAATGAATTTACTATAGTCAGTGGTGAGCCCCAGGAAGCCTCACATGTCCTTACTATTCTCAGGTTGAGGCCAATCCATTACCGCATGGGTCTTATGTTTCTAGCCATGGATGCCATCATTGTCAATGTCAAAGCCGCAAAAGTCGACTTTCTGACAAGCCCAGGCACATATTCCGCATATGTCCTTGAGTGCATGTTCCGTCAGTAAGGTAAGCACCTCTCGAACGTGTAGGACATGTTGAGCCTGGGTCTGGCTGTGAATCAAAATATCGTAAAGGTACACCACAATGCATTTGCGTTTCATTGGCTCCAAGTTGCTGTTCATCATTTGCATAAACTGGCTAGGCGCATTCGCCAGGCCAAACAGCAGGACTCGCCACTTGTACAAATGAAATTTCGTGGAGCAGGCCATATTTCGCCAGTCGGCTGTTGCAATGCGAATTTGATCGTAACAAGCCGCCAAGTCCAATTTGGTGAACCAGCAGGTGCCCTTCCTGGAGGTGAGTAACTTCTCGATGTGTTGGAGAGGATAATGAACTTTGACAGTTATGGCGTTTACTGAGCGATAATCTATGCACATATGCAGCATACCGTCAGGCATTGGCAGGAATAAAACTGGTGATCCATAATTGTTCCGAAAGGGCTGAATCCGACCGGAGGAAATCTCCTTGTCTATCTGCCTGTGACGCTCCACTTCTTCCTGAGGAGTGATGTGGTGTGGTGAGCAGGATGGTATTTTGCCATTTGGCTCTGTTTTCATCTTGCAATCAGCCTGCCTTCCATTCTGCAAATTTGCATCAGTTGGCTCGCCAAAGAGGCCCTGGAATTCTGTCAATATCACTTGGAACTCACCTGGTGGTTTGTATGTCAGAAGTGTGTCGCCATCACTGTGTTGGTGTACTTTGAGTAAGAAGGCCCATTGTAGCAGGCGGGCAGATATGTTTTTAAGCTCTGCCTTCTGTATGATACGGATTGACATGAATGTAGCTTGCTCCACTATTCCTTCGTCGATGTCAACGGCGCATAGGCCAGGCAAGTAGGGTACTCGGCTGTCCTTTCTTTCCCTCAACAGGATATCTGGAATCCACATTTCGTTGCTGTCATGGTCGATTTTATACTGACAGTGTATATCACACATCCATCTTTTGCCTAGCACAATATCAAAGCCATTGATGTCAAAGACCTTAAAGTCTGCCTCAGAAACATAGGATGCACCAACTCGTAGTTTCAATTTGACTCGTTGGTGCTTCTCTTTGTCATCCTCTGTGTCGACATTTGCTGTCTCCACAATCATCCGTCCAGCATCCTTTGCACTGAAGGCAGCGCCTTCGTGTTTTAGTTCATCAACATCAGCGAAATGTATTTTAGTGACTGGAAGCCTCCAGGAGTGTTTGAAAGGATGTGGAGTGTAAACTTGGATGTGTCAATTTCAGGAGAGTATCAGTCCCTAGGAGGGCATTCCTGCCGGCCATCGGAGTAACTGCGATCTCTGATGACTGTTACAGGAGTATCATGGGAGTGATTGTGATAGGATTGGGATCATCTCGGGGTGCTGGAGAGAGCTGTGGGTGCACCTGGGAGCACCTGGGAGCGCTGGCGACAAGCCTTAATGTACCGATGACAAGCCAGGGAGCACCTGTGAGCGCCGGCGACAAGCCTGTGATTGCCAGCGACAAGTCTGGGACCACCTCCAATCACAGTAGAGCAGCCTAGGAAAAACAACATCTTCTTTGGGTATGGTGCTGGTGCGCCTGGAATTCACAGGTACAACTTATCGTTCAACAATTTTTAAAACTCATGTCTTCTGTTTGTATTCTCATCTATGTATGTATATAGCTACCAATGTACATGTGGAATATCTGGACTGCCTGCAGGTGGTGCTTGAGAGCTATTTCAGGTACGCCTGAAAATGACGATCGAGCGAACTCAGAGATACTCTCCGACGCCATGATCCAGCGAGTTTGGAGATTCATGTGGAGGCGGTAATAGAGCATATTTGCAGATGAACTTGGAGGGTGTAGTGGAGTGAACTTAGATATGCACTCCGAGATCGTGATCGAGTGAGTTTCGAGATGCACTTGGAGCCTGGAATCGAGCCAGTTTGGAGATACACTTGGAGGCCATGATCGAGCGACTTTGGAGGCCGTAATCTTGGGAGTTCGGAGATGCACTTGGAGTCAATGATCGTATGAACTTGAAGGCCGTAATTGAGCATGTTTAGATGAGAACTTGGAGGCGGTCAATGGACGGCGTGCCGGATGCTGAGACTCGTTTCATCAGTTAGTCAACTTGCGACCGTTGGAATGTGACAGGGTAACTTCACCCTGGAGCTGTCATGGAGAGCTGGCTGATCACGGTCGATCGTGTAGGGAGGCAAGCAGGCAGATGAAGCTACATTCAGGGGTCAACTCATAGTTACGAGAATGGAGGGAAGACACACAATAATGGGTGGATATTGTACTCGGAGTATGCTGGACTCTGTGTCAACTCATGATCACGACATGGTGAGATAGCAAAGGATGACTTAACATTGTGTTCTGTGATGATGGTAGAGTTGTTGACGAGAAAGAGAGACATGGGGGATGAAGATGTGAACAATGTGGAGGATATGAGCACATTTGAGAAATCAGGGGTATGACTTGGCAGATTGGGTTGGGAAGACCTCGTGTCAGTGATAATGCATGCCAGATCGGTACTCGTACCTGCCGTATCGGGGATGGTAAATTGCCTTGCGCATGAAATTCTCTCAACTCCCTGGTTCTCATGATGATTTCCCTCATCTCTCTCTTTGTCATCCTCAACTCTACCATCACCTAAAAACACAAAGTTAAGTGGACCTTCTCTATCTCTCCATGCCATGATCAAGAGTTAACACCGAGTACAGCATACACCGAGTACAGCATACACTGAGTACTGCATACACCACATACCGCATCATCCCAACATTGACTGTCTCCCGCTCCCAGCCAGTCTCTCATCTCTTGGCAGACCATGTTGTACTCAATTCACTACATTCCCACTATTACGAGTGAACCAATAAATTGAGTCTCAGCTCCCGTCGCGCCTCCCTCCTGAACCGTAACCTCCAGATTCACAGCTTCCAAGTACTTCTCCAATCTCACTTGATGATGGCCTCCAAGTGCATCTCCAAACTCACTTGATCACGGCCTCGGAGTGCATGTCCAACCTCGCATGATCACTGCCTCCAAGTGTATCTACAAACTCGCACAATTACGGGCTCCAAGTTTGCACGATCACCACCTCCAAGTGCATCTCCAAACTCACTCGATCACAGCGTCCAAGTGTATCTCCAAACCCCCTCGATCACGGCCTCCAAGTGCATCTCCAAACTCGCACTGTCACAGACTCGTAGCGCATCTCCTAATTCGCTCAATCACAGCCTCCAACTGTATCTCCAAACTCACTCAATTACGGTCTCAGAGTGCATCTGTAAATTCACTCGATCACGATATGGTGATCCAGTGGAGTCAGAAAGCAGACACCCCATCAGCAACATTCCGCCGCACCTCGAATGGCATTCGAAGCTAATTCATCAGACACAGCAGTTGTGGCTCCATCAGCTTACGAACAGGGTTTGAGGATATGAAGGGATACCTGGCCATGATGAACCACACGAGTCGGGTGGATCTATGAATGATTGGCAATACTGCGTGAGGAACCACACATATTTCGTGGATCTGTGAAAGCTCGGCAAGAGTGTGTGAGGAACCATACCACTTGAGTGGATCTATCAATGCTTGGCAAGAGTGCATGAGACAAAGCGTTGGGACAGTTAGAGTGTGTATTACGTATAATGCAATGATGTCTATCAACTCTGGGGTCTTCGAAATATATGCTCCCTGTCGCTGAGTCCATATCCGTTATCCCTGTATCTCCGTATATATGTATATAGAGAGACTTAGATAATGCCTGCCGTATTATGATGTAGGGAGTCTTGCGACTGTAACAAAGACAAATATGATAAACCCAATGCCTTGTAGTTGCGGAACCCTAAGAACCACTGATGTGAGAATATGGCACCATGTCTCCCACAGAGCATTTGCCGAGGTCACAGCTTGTCCCAAAGTGTCCCTCTGACCTGCGCTGACGTCTCAGATGCTCTCGAAGTCTCAGGAGCTCTGGAAGTCTACTGTAGACCTGCACGGAGGTCACAGTAGCTCCAAAATTCGACTATCAGAGTAGTCAAATCTTGTAGCATCCTGAATGCACCTCCACAACTGCAGGTGTTTTCAAGAGCACCTGAGAATGCTCTTGCAGAGTCTGAGAGCACATTGCTAAGCTCCAGGGGGGCCTGGGAGCATGTGGAAGTACTTACAAGGACAGGTGAGGGTTACCGGAGTGTATGGGGGGTCTGCATGTGGCTTCCGGACCGATTTACATGTTGGTGATGATGGAACCTTCAACCCACCTAGCTCTCCAACGCACCGTCGTCCTTCACCACTCTTCATCATTTGCTTCTCCACCGTCCTTTTTTCGTCTGGTATCGTATCTTTCCTTTGAACCTTCGCAGGTAGACCACTGATTCATCTCGTTTACTAACTTTCAAGTGGTGGTAATGGGAGAAAAACTTGAATTGACTATCTGGCACCAATTTGCAACCATTTTTTTGACCATACCGTACATGATGGTGTTTTTATGGGAGGTACAGCCTCAGCTACTGACCTGCTTTGCCTTTTCCCACTTCAGAGTCAGAGTCTGAGAGACTTTCCAACTTGCTCTCTGCCGCACTGTCCGTCTCCTGCTTGGCCTGTGTGTTCTCGGCAAGCTGTACACTCTCCTTTCGACCGGTTAGTGCACTTCCCTTTTGATTGTCCATGTTTGGGCGTCCAGACTTGGCTCTTGGGGCATCTTTACCGACCAAAGCTTGTTCAAGTAGCTTGTTCATCAAGTCACAATTTGGGCAATTTTGAGAGATATGACCAACCTGACCACTGTTATTGCAGGTTAAACCGTCGTCTTTGGCCATGCCAGCTATGCTATTAGTACCACCTTTCTTGGAGTCCATTTTCCTAGCTGGAGCTTTAGTCATTGTGTTCATGCTTGGGCTGCAGCCACTTCCTTGTTGAAACTTGATGCGAGACGTGTCACACGTGGCAACGTGCTCCATGCACTGCTCCAGGGTTGGAGTCCAACCGGGCATGCCAATATACAGAACCAAGTCTTTATATATTCCATCGTTGCCCTTTTCGATCGTATACCCATACGCGTCGGCTAACATTTCGGCTGGCATAAGCTGGCGTGGGTCCAACTTTGAATGGAGGCCACAGCAATGCTAATGAAATTCTGTGAAATGTTCTCCCTTCTTTAGACTCAGTTCCTCCCATTCTCATGGGACCAGGTCTGAGGTGTTGGACAGACTATACTTAGCTTTGAACTGAGTGCAAAGGTGGACCATTCGATGGGAGTCCTCATTGGAAAATGGTGCGTGGCCCTGACTGCCGTGTCGCCTTTCAGCTGTAGCACTGCTTTCTCTCCCCCACCTGTTGTGCTGACCTATCCAATGGCCTGGGCTGCACTTTTGAAATGTCGTTCCAAAGCACAAAGGATGGTGGTGACATTGTCCAAGGTTCATTTGCCTTCATATGTCAGAACATTAGATGACTTGACAGAGATGCCATGGCTTGATGACAGGGCAGGCATTGCTAGGGACAAGCGAATGGTTTGGAATAAGCCAGGAGTTGGTTCGGGGGAGCGACAGATCCCAAATGATCCTCGGGGTGGTTGGGAGGCGCTCGGTGCCAGAGTTGCATGCAGTCGGTGAGTTGTTAGTCTCCGAATGACATGTTCAAATGCTCTCAACTGGGATTCCAGTCCCCCTCGCTCTCTTGAGAGTTTTTTTTGGTTTGCCCAGCAGTATGTCTTACTCCAGCCGGAGCTGTGTGACGTTGGAATGCTCCACAGCCTCCGGCTGCCACTTGCACTGGTTCAGCAGCATCTCCAACTTGGCGGAGCGTTGTTTCTCGATCCTGAGCTCTTCTTCCAACTCCTCAATTTCCTGGTGGGCAACCGCTAACTCCTGGCCCATGCCATCTTGGACGAGCTCAGCAGCCTCCAAATCCTTCACATTAGAGGCCAAGCTTTCATTGAGGATGCAAATCTCGTTGAATTTCTCGGCCTTTTTGAGACTTTCGGAGAGGTGAAAATCGATAATCTCCATCTGGATGTCCTCTGTACCTGTGATCCGGTGAATTGCTTGTTGAGACAAGAGCCCATGACCCTCATCGATGTCGTTCATTCGTTTGGTTACCTGATTCGTTGTGCAAAGTTCTGTAGGTTGGAAGTCCACAATGGCAGAGGTCTTGAACCTGCTGCTAAACCCTATTGACTGGGCCTTGTCAATTGTGTTGGTAAAACAGGAATCATCTTGTCGTGGGTGTCGTGCATGTCGTGACCGGTGGTATGGGCTACAACGTCGGAGGACTTGTGCGATGTCACCCAGCCGCCGGCATTTCACGGGTTCAAAGATAATCTAAGTACATCAGGCATCATGGGTTGTTTTTTGGTAGCTTCTGACGCTCGTGAGGCTGTCAGAAGTCGAGTGTTGCTTCAAATGTTGGCGAAATAACTCTCTGAACATATGGAAGTGAATGTTATTGATGATCGAGCTGACATCTCGCTACAACTAACTACTATGCGGGCCTCCCGCAGAGCCAGAGCTTATCATGACCAGAGCCATCCAGCTAAAGATTCATTGAATATCGTAATTGTTGCCTCAATCTAGTTTGCAGTCCATCTGAAATATCCCCATAACAAATACTTTGAATTACCCAAGAAATCTCCAGTGCATTTGAAATATGCAGTTGACAAATATCTCAAATTGCTATTGCTATTTGTGGTACACCTGCATATTGTCATTCACAATTAATTCTAATTGTATTTGCTAATGTAGGTATTACAATACCACCCAGACCATGTACTATGAAATGAGAACCGCTAGCATGTTTAAATCTTTTTCATAATGCAAATTTATCGCACAGTGGAAATTCACTCAGTCTTTTGTGTGCTGCTGATTTTGTTCATTGACTCTACACCGTTGAACCACAACAGACATTGTTCCACACAGATTGGGCAATTGATATGAGGCAACATTTCAATTTAACAAATCTGAGTTTTTCTTTAACTCTATTCCATAGTTGTAACTGATAATCAACTATCACAACATTGATTCAAATACTTACCAACTCTGATCTGGAACAAATTTGTACCATACTATTGATACCATTGGTCTAATTTGCATCAGCTGAAGGAATTGGATTGATTGAATGTTTCAAGAGGTGTATCTTCCATTCACAAATCAGATAAGTATTGTTCACCGACACCAGCTGATTGCAAACTGTCTGATGGATTTATAAGCTTATTTGTATAGTCCTCAAGAGATACCAGATTCTGAAATACAATTGACATGGTCATATTCAGTCAGCTCATGAGGCTATGCAGGACATACATTTCGGCCACTCCAGAGTATGAGTAGAGATTACTAACTGATCTGTCACAGCCTCCAGACTTGAGTTCGGCAGCCATAAATATGGAACATCATCTTATGCTAGTCTGGAAACCCATATAATTCCCTGGCACTGCTGCATCCACAAAAAACATTTCTTTCCAGGTGGATTGGCTGCGTCATAGTGGACGTGCTGCGCCCGAGCTGTCAGAGACACACCGGTGAAAGATAACTCCGTTCCTGGACTGAATACCACACCTACCATTGCATATCGCCCTCTGATTGAAGTTTCATCGTTTCTTCTCCCTGTGTCGGTCTTCTATTTCAAGCGAACACTCCGGCATTGTGGCCACGTGTGTCCATATGTTGGAATGGATTCATTAGGTACGGGCTTCCATCGGGACTGCATTTTGATGGGTGATGGTGCAAAAATCTCTCCTCGTGTCCCTTCTACCTGCATGCAAAATCAAATTCTCTCTTTACCTATTATACACATCATTCCAAGTCACCAGATGAATGTGCCTATTGACAATCCATCGCTTGTTCCGGCCGGCTACTGACTTACCACTAGTCGCTATCCCTGGAATTAGGTGCGCGCAGCTGACGATGTTTCCATGATGACAACTTTCAATGCAACGGCTGCCAGTGCATTTCTCACTTGTACAAATTTCAAGACGGGATCTAGGTTACCCAAGTTTTCAGCTATTGTGGTGAGCACCAGGGCTGAATAGTACTCAGCGAAAGCTCCATCCTTGTTCAGGAGCTTGATTTTGAATAGTCAATGCAGTTGCCACGGGAGACGCCCATTCAGTGCGACATATCTCCTCCCTGGGCGTTGCATTACCCACACCCTGTTGTTTCTGCGATACCCTCTGCGCGAGCTCTTGCTTCCTGTGCATCGACACATCCGACATATTCATTGACCTTCTAAACACTTAACTTGATCCTTAATACCATGGTAGAAACAGAGCTCCATCACGTGCAGTTGTTCATCTGATAAAAACGTCGTGCTACGACTCTTATGCGTGACAAACTCCCGTGCACTGCTGAATATTGCCAAGGGGTGCGTTGCGTCTTGCGTATTGTCGAGTAATGCTTTGAAGTTTTTCACCATAGCATCAAGATGCTTTCCATGATGGTGTGTTTGGGGTCCCATGAATTAGAGATTTGGATATGACTGGGAGCTCAGGGGGGAAGACAGATCCGCAGCGGAATGCAGGACATCACAGGCGGCAGCACTATTCTCCCGATGCTGAGCAAAGGCTTGGTGATTGAGCTCCCTGATTTCGGAGCAGAGAATGCGATGCTGAATGGTTATTACATGTGGCAGGTAGTTGAGATTGTGATTCGAGGCTTTCCAACCATCCTTGAGATTCATTTCATGAGCATGTTCATGTCTCTCAGCAGAATAATGTTGCAAGGCTCTGTATCGATGAATCTGTTCGACCCAATCAGACATGAAGTGGATCTTCTGAAAGTTGAAGTTGGCAACTTACTCCTTGGAAACATCTATCTCGTGGCTGATATAATCCAGCCAGGCATCCACTTCATGCCGCCTCTTGGACTGTGTCCAAGTTTCAGCATGTGTTTCCTCATCTACCTTTCGTTTCTTCATGAGTTTTGTTCTCAGGTCATAGGCTTTGGACTTCGCATTTTTGCCGGGTCGGCCGAGTAGGAAATTATCTTTGAAGATGTGAAAACGACGCTAGGCATCCTCCATCTAGCACAATGGAGCATCATTGTGACTTGTATATCGAGCATACATATAAAATTCTAACAATACCGGTGAGCACTCAAGTGCGCGATTGAACATATGACACTGATTGAGGCTTCCACCTCGTAGAGACTGGGTTACAACTCCATTCAGGTACCGGATCATTCCCTTCATCTCCTTCCCATTCCATGGAGAAACTTCCTCATATGACGTAACTTTGGTGTGAGGTAGTGGTAAACAGGCACGGATAACCAGATTGCATTGTCCTTGTTGAGCCATTCGTGCATCATCCTGAAGTGGAAAATCCACTTCTGGAGGTGTTCAAGCATGGCACTCTGCATTGTATGGAGGAGGTTGGGCATTGGGAGGTCGCTCACGATACAGGGAATATGTTGAAACATGTGGAATCCTCGATCCACTTGGGGCGAGGAGGGTTTCGCATCGGCTGCTGTGGTGTTGGTATCGCTGAGTGTTCTATGTACGTTGTGATTCCGTCGGGGTTGTTGTTTGTCAGGAGGTAAATAATCTCCAAGTTCATTCTTTGAACACTTGCACTGATAACAGACATCCTGCTTGGGATGATGTAGGTTGCTATACTCTGGGCAATCCGCAAGCTATGCTGCTAAAACTGGTTTGCAAAGCCTGAAGTTACCACCTGCACTGAGCACATTGTAATACATGCTCTCAGCGCTGGGATTGTATTTGAAGGTGAGAGGCCAGAGTACCCACCGGAGTACATCATTCGGCACCTCTCGGTTTGTTTGCCGCTGCTCATCCAGCCGCTTCTGAAGACTATTGCGGTTATTGAATTGAATCGGCAGGAGAGCAACCATTACGACGCTGTGTGTTGAAGGCATCAGTCGGATCTTCAAACATTGATTGCCAATTGTCATATGTGCAGGATACTCCGTCTTGTGGCCAGCAAAATCCGAGAGATGTGTTCCATCGGACATGAAGACCAACTGAACCAGTGTATCCCCTGCTCTGAGTGTTGACTTAAAGTCGATTAGCACATTATCATCCTCAAGTACCTCTCCTGACCTGTGTCTCCCACCACCAGTCCGCAGTGTACAGTTCAGTATAGAGGCGTTTCAGTGAGATATAGCTGCTTGAGCAATGCTGAAGGGTGTAACCAAAATGCTCGGTGTAGGCAGGCTGCTGCATCAAACATCTCATGCGTTTGATGACGTCTCCAGTCCAGTACTTAATAGGGCATTGGCGATTGTCAATACATCTCATATCCTCGAGCATGTGTAGTTCCCACTCCCTGAGAGCCGGATCATCTGGCATGCTAGCCAACAGCTTCTTGACACCATCCCAGTTTTTGAAGCTTGGGAAACGCAGACCGGTGTTTTCTTCCTTCAGCACGTAGTCATAGTACATCTTCATGCCCATCTTCTTGATCCCACACTGGATAAAGTTGTAATCTTCACACATTGCAAACGGGTAGTAGGGATTGTTGTGTAGGTTCATCTCAAGGCTGAGCATTGCGTTCCCCTGGATCAGCAATGTAATCGCTCAGCAGACTGCCGGCACTGTGGTATGTTTCCGTCCTGAGCAGAGGAGTTGGTGGTGGTTGAGACTCCGAGTCAGTGATGTTTGCAACATGTTTGAGGTAGTGAAATGCATCCCAGGATTCGACTGAATCATTGCGAGCATTGAATTCACGATGCTGAGCAGGTTCAACAGGTCAGGGCACCCTGCGAATAGTCAGATTCTCCGGGAGTGCAACTCGAAGGTGTTCAGGATTGTGTAATTTGATATGTTTAAGTGGCCAGCTGTCGGAGTTGAACCTCTTTGGGCATGAAATTTTGAGGGAATAGAAAGGGGTCTTCTCTGGCATTGTCGATAACACCTGAAGAGAAGAGTATACACCGTAGACAGGGATGAAAGTTGGTGCTGGGCCTGAGTGGCTTGGTGTGGGTGTAAGCTCACCATACTTTCAGCTGACTTGAGAGAGTTAGTGAGCCTCAACACCATCACAAGGAGGTTCCTTACATGCCAGGAGTTTCAAAAACGCTGCATGCGTGATGTCCTTTAATACTATTAATAACACAAAAGCAATTCAAAACCCATAAATAAAATAAAGTCTGAGCAATCCAAAAACCTTGCGACTCATGTAATAATCAATGCCAGAGATGAATAGATCAGAACAAAGAAAACGTACAAGACAAGCAACTGACCCTAACCAAAGCACAACAACAATGGCGTCCTCGGCAAGGCGGGGACTGGTTCACTCCTCACCTTCCGAGCCATCTGGGGGCGCCTCAGGCAGACATACATCGGGGAGAGGCACATCGGGGAGAATGTCGAAACTAGCCGATTTGCCGAGCAGCTGCTAATCCACATCCAAATCCGCGGTGGTTCCGGCTTCACCATCTCCTCCCAAAGTTGGAACCTCCAGGCGAGGTTGTTGCAGCATTACATGGGTCAACAACTCCAGCCCACCGAGAAGATGACTATCCGAAGTTCATGGTCGAGGGCGAGGCTTCGGGGTTTGTGGCCATCGGGCAGGCGCCGGAGGTTGTGGCCATGGGGTATGTTTGTGCATCTCCTGCCCGTCATCACTTAGCCCGATGGGCCGATTGTCTCTCATGATACCTACATTGTCACCCAATGACTGTACCATCTCTCCGTGGCCAATTGTCCAAGGTTCTTTGCCATCATCCTCATCCTCAACCTCCTCCTCATCCTGATCTTCCTCCTCCTCATCTTTCTCCTCTTCATCTTCCTCCTCTTCATCATCCTTCGTATCATCACCTTCCCTGTCCATATCCACATCACCGTCTGGATCAATGCCGTATGGTGCGTCCATGTCATCCTCTAAGTGCATATCCACATCAGAATCATGTTCTGAGTCATATTCACCGTCCGACTCCTGGGTAGAGTTGGCATCATCATCTGAGGAAATTGACACACCATGTGATGCTTCCGGCTCGAAATATACCCGCTCTAGTTAAACCTCTGTGTCTGAGTTTGCCTCATACATGTCCATCTGCAACTGCAAAGCAATGGCATGAGAGATAGCATCTCCCCCTGGGGTTTGTTTATCAATACCATACCCTTTACTGTGTCCCTTCCTCTTCCCCTTCCCTTCCTCCGTTGCCCTCACCTTCCCCTTCCCATTCCCCTTCCTTTTCCCCTTCCCATCCTTGTTCCCTTCCCTTTCCTGGTTCGTTTCTCACCACACTGCGTCTCCTCCTCACCCTTGCCATCGTCAATGTCTTTCCCATAGGCAGGATGGCTACTTCAACTGCTTGGAGCTGTGGAATCCGCCCAGTTCTCATCATCATCATCCTAGTTGATTATCACATCCCAATCCAGTAGTCTAACAGCCAGGAGATCACCTCGCTTGCACTGCCGGCAGCTTGGCGGCTCAAACATTGCCCTGTGATCATCACTACCATACCAAGAGAAACACTCGCCAGTGTGATTAAACTTCCCTGAGATGGTTGTCTGAAAAATGAAGCTATCAGGTTGATCCCCGAAGGCACGTGGGTTGACCCACCGCCAATTGTTCATTTGGTCGCAGGTTTTGTCAAACATTTGCCCAATATATCAGTGGAAAGCTACCCACCACTCCGGAAAAGGCAAACACCTGCACCTTCGGTGCAGCCACAGTAGCTGGAATTGTGAAACAAGGCGAGTCGTGACTGGATCAAGAAAGATTATATCATACAAGAGGTCCCATGCCCTCTGATCCTTCGAGCTGCAAACAATGTATATCCATATTAGTCCACAGATGTGTTCCGGGATGAATCCATCTATCCTGTACCAATCCAATGAAAGGCATCGATTCGCAACTGATGTCGGTATTTCTGCCATAGCAGTTGCCTTCCCTTTCCTTCGTGGCTGCCCTTTGGAGCGATTGCTGTGAGTTGAGAATGAATCTATACCCGAGGCATTAGCAGTATGATACAGTTGCATATAGCGGAAGGAAGCCCTGAGGGAACGTTCAAAGTTGTGGAGGTTATTGGGTGTGTTTTGGAATGAGAGGCGTTGTTTTGCGCACCTTAAGTGATGTCGAGACTGTTCAGGACGCTGGCGGTGTGTTTAATATGGGAGGAAAAAAGAATGGAGGTGTAGAGGGGAAGAAGGGATATATATACTGGAGTGTTTGCGATATCTTGGTTAAATTTGTTTTGTTGGTTAACGAACACAAAACGGCGCAGCCTTCAGCTTGAACAACCACCAGGCACCGCATGAATGACAAGCCACAAGACGAGATTCTGTACTTACGGAGAGGAACATTTACGACGCAGGGCGTTGCTTTTGCATCACACACCACTTCTACCGCTCAGACTTCATGCACCTCGGCGCGAGCTGATTAGTTGTCAGGTTGTCCAAACTGTGAAATCATCCAATATGGCTACTAATAGGCCGAGCGGTGGACAAGGATCATGCAACTGACGTGATACAATAGAGAAGATGTCATTGTTCGCTTTGTCATGGTTTGAGCTCTGCGAAGGGGGGCTTTCAACCGGAAAACAGAAGATATACACAATCGATGGTTCGAAGTATGGAGCCAAGAACGAGTGCAATACTTTGGGAACACCACCAAAATGGCAGAAATACCCTTCAAGTGGTGCAAATAGACCTTCAGACAGTGCTGTAACAGTTAATATCAATGCGGAGTATCATCTGATGACAGCAAACCGCATAATTGAATGCTGGTCAAGGGATTTCGTCCCTGAGTATTGTCACTGTGCAGAGTCTAGTGTGGTCTACACTGCGCCTCGTTCTTTTGTCAAATCACTCAATGGTTGCTCAAATAGGAGTGTGCCTTGCCTGCCATTGCATATGCATGCAGATGAAATTATTCCTACATTCTGAATGTCAAACGTCTATATCAATCTATGCCATCCCAAAGTGGTTACCCTCACATGACTCCAGTTGTATGAAATGTTCGAAGATTTGATACTCTTCATAATCATCAACAGTGTGGGCCATCGGGGAATTCGCAACTTCCCCCTGCTAAGGGTCACGTTTCCTTACCGGCTGGTGAGAGTGTTTCCTTCAAAGGCGGGTGTTCCGTGTCCTCTACAAGCCAAGGTCTGAACTCCATCCCCTCATCTTCGCTTGACAATTCTCGCCTTGCAGAGATCAGTCGACGGGTGACTTCCACCATGTCCGCAATACAGTGATGGTCAATAAACACTCAAACCACCACGCCGGGTACAAGCAGTTGTTGCACACCAGCACCAGGAGGAACCTCACAGACAGACTCAATGCGTCACGTTGTATCCAGCCCCGCATCTGGCATTGCGAGCACTCCCACTCCTCTCAGTGGTCTTGAATAAATGCCTACCCCCGTGCCTATTCCAGACTCCCGCACGATCATTACAAATCCACTGCGAACACGTGCTACAGAATGGACTCAGTGACAGAGGCAGTGGCAATTGCAACCGCGGGCGGTCTCTACACCTCGATCAATGGTCTCCGGCAGTCGCAGTATCCATCAATTTGGTCACTCAGACATGACGCGTCTTGTATTTGCAACACACAGACTCCTGGAGTTCTACATGTAGAACACATGGCCATGTATTAGTGCAAGCGACATTGAGACAGTAAGTTATGCAATGCGACGAGATGCTAAAGCATTAGCTGAAGGCCCACACTGACAGATAATAGTGACCTACTGGAATACCTCAATGCAGCAAAACAACATTTGGTCCATAGCATTTGAGGCTTGCACAAAGGAGATCTTGAAAGAGGTATGCTGAAGCAATGGCCCACGTTGGATATTACACGCTCAAAACAGTACCAGGTTCAAGCACAAGTCGACAAGGTTAGATCCCATTTTATTCAATCAGCAGAGGACAACATTGCAGAGCATTATGATCTCCACCACCTAGAATCCGACCCAGAGCATTTGCAATTCGTTGATTCCCTTCTGGCAGAGAATACATATTTTTTTCCTGTAGAAGAGCGTGCGGAAGGTGTTGTACGCAGTCCAAATCCAACACAGTGAGAGTCGAAAGCTGCCAAAGTATGGCCAGCGTCCACTTTACTTCCTGGCGGAAGCAATCCGGCGGCTCATCTACATTAAATTTTATCATCGGGTGAGTAAACATCATATGTATGCTGATGGATTTTATAATTCCATGACTGACGACAAGGATGGTCATATACCCTCGCCACTGATCATGGTTACCCGCACCGCGTCGCGCGATGCTGTCCTGGAGTGGCAAAAGAACACAACTGTTCATTCGAAAGCTCCCAAGTCAAAGCTGAATGCGGACAGACCTGATCGCTCGAAATACTTCAAGTACAGGAATGATCGTGGTAAGAATGCATCCTGGTGCACTACAACAGGTTGCAAGTTGTTGACCTCACCTGGCATTGCAGACACGTATACATTCTTGATGAATACCTGGAACACACCACCAGTGAGCTACCAACAGAGGGTGTATACAAACACTGTTGCTACAGTCAAGCGTCAGATCCAACAGGCGGAGAACACAACATCTGCCATGGTCATCAGGTTGGTAGCAGACCGTGTTGGCAATGGTATTCATCTTGACCATTTGACCTCCGAAGTGGCGCTTGAGGATCCTGAGATTGGAAGCACAGACCCAAAAATCCTGATAGACAACAATTGCACGGATTACAAATTGTATTTCGGGATAGCAGGGGGCAGTGGGGATCATGATGATGAAGGTGACAAAAGCGACAAGCGCAATGCCATCACCACCGCCAGACGGCGACAACGGGCTGCCACCAAACTAGAGACGTTTTGCCTGGAATCAAATGATGTCGACGGGCATGAGGGCGAGGACGGTGACAATGAGTATGCGGATGAGGAGGAAGAAGCATCCCAAGCCAATGATGGATCAACACAGAATGTGGAGGACTGAGGGCATAGTAGGTTTGTCCTGGGAACCAGTGATGTCGACAGGTATGAGGTCAAGGTTGGCGACGATGTGAATGTGGATGAAGAGGAAGCAGCATCCCAAGCCAATGATGGATCAACGCAGAATCTTGAGGACTGAGGGCATAGTACTAGACAGCGTGAAGATTGGACAGTATATTTAAGACCTGTATACTATGATGATGGCGAAGCAAATGCAACGGCAAGCAATGTATCCAAAGCGAAAACTGTATTGTAATAAGTGACAATATCTCAAAGATAAACATACATGGGGAGAGTGTGGCATCTGATATATAGCAAGAGCGGAGAGGTAAAATGTGGCACTCAGCCAGAGAAAGGCATAAACATCCCCAGGCATTGAGTAAACAACGTCAGCATAACTGCAGCCCCTGCGAAGAGTGTGGCTCATGTGTCATTCTGATGCTGCATATAACTCACCAGATTATAGGGGCTAAGTAAAGGAGGTCCGTATGGAATGCGATGGGAAGGGTGTAACTCTCCATCTGAGGCTATGAGGTTCCGTCAGAGCTGTCAGAGCCGTCCGTAACACCCCGGTGTTTCTGACTGAAACTAGGGTTGTTGCTGATGTCATTGAACATCAAGGCATTCTGTATTATTACCCCATGGTTTGCTGTTATCAGAATTAACCCTTTCCTGCCCACTTTCAGTGTAGTAACAGATACATACGGTTTGGTAAATCTTGGAATTTGAGCTGCATGTCACTGTTTTCGTGATTGTCCATTTCTGCAAGCATGTTGATATTATCCGAATGTTCTCTGAAAATCTTCATGAGACACCACTTCAAATGATTGCTTTGGCCATGAAGAGCACATAATTGGACAGCCTTGAGTGGAAATGGTGCACCAGGCAAAGCATTTTCACTGGTTTCAGACAGGAGGAGGAGAATATCTTCAATGTTTTGTCTTGATCCAGTTCGGGATACTGTTCTGATGGAATGAAAAGTATTGACAGAACTCGTTTTCTCAGCCATTGGAGCATTGGAAAGTGCACCCAAGTAGCATGTGGCCAGTCATTATATGATGGTTCCAAAATGTCATTGCAATACTGTGTATCTCCCAAAACTAATGCAAAAGATTGTAGCTATCATCTATATACCAACAATGCTCTTGAAGAACCTTGTAACTATATCATTCAACAAGAATCTCCAGCTTTGATTGCTCATTCTCTGTCCAGCTGACATCAAACAGGTGGGCATTCTTGGTCAGATTCTGAACTGGTGGATTCCTATTTAGAAGGATTGATTCAGAATACTCCTAGATGGTCAAGGCCTGGCAATATGTATTATGTGGTGGGCCATATCATTTTCAACTTGATTGTCTGCAGTTAGCATGGGAGGGATTAATCACTTCACTGTGGAATATAGGGCATTGGCATGGTGTATTTCTATTACAGCAGTATCCTCTTGAACTTCATAGACACCAGAATACAGTCACAGTGTCTGGTCAAACTAATCAATCAGTAAATTGAATCATGGTGTTGCTGTGATTTGAAGCATGAATCCAATTCTACCATTCATCGCAATTTGACAGCCAATACAGTTTCTCAATTTGTACCAAACTGACTGATTAAAAATTCAAAAACTCTGTGAACAATGTGAAAGTTGGCTTTTGCTTGATTATTTTGCTCTGGATGTTAAAGCATCATATCAAATATGGTAGATATTCCATTTGTTGCCTGGCTTCGTAATACTGGTGTGCAGATTCCTGTGTGTGTAATTTACATTGTTTCCTGCCCAACCAGTTCCCCAAATCAAAATGGTTCGACATGTTATTCATTCAATTACACTGTAGAATCTCATTACCAACCATGGCATTGTGACCACTATGATTGGTTCTAGTGCTAGAGTGAATGCGAGATGCCTCTGAGGTGGAGTTGTCTGAAGTTTTAAATGGGGGTGGGGCACTCAATTCTGTCTCTGCACCTGATACCAATCTCAATCATCACCAATAATTTCAGGATTGGCATTGTGGGCAACATTCAGCAACTCGTCAATGGTATTCCCCCTGATCATTGAGAGTGGCAACCCTATAACAATCGTTGCCTTCTGGATTATGCATATTATAGATTCTCCCACTGATGTTAATATCTTCCTGAGGCCCAGTTTATTTGCCACCAGCCCTGCTGCCATATCCAAATCCCAAACTCATCTTCACACAATGAATAATATTGTTGAAACATGGTGCACTAGAAATGTAGCTCAAGGTAGTCTTGAAATTGACTGCTTGTTGCCAGGAACCCAATTACCATTGAATTGGTGAATTGGACCAGCATTCAGTATTCCGACCACCTTATTCAGACCATTATGTTCAACTTAATGCTGAATGTATTGGAAACTGTTCTCAGTACTAAACTGCTATGATCTGAATCATAATCCTCCTCACCATCCACTGGCTCCTGGACAACTGTTGCACCATTGTGTATTTTTTTTTCGCTCCTTTTGATCTCTTTCAATTGCTCTGTGGCAGGTCAGGCAGATGGGCTCATCTGATACTCTGGCTCTCTGGAAATTAATTATGATATTGGGTATTTCAGAGACAAGCATTTGGTACCAATAAATACATGTGGAATATAATCAATTCTATTGTTTCAATCAGAACTTATAGTAATTGTACTACCATTCTGTTGCCCACCAGCCCCCCCCCCCATGCTCCACTCTCTCATTCTCCTCAGTTCCCTTCTTAGTCAACTAATTCTGATTGGCAGTGGGGTATATCTAACCATAATATGACTGATGTGGATTACCTTGGCTGGTCTAATTATGTGCTCCACATTCTCCATCCCTGTAACTGTCTCTATTTCTACCAACAACAGTATCAAAATATGTTCCAGTATCAGCTTGCAAGAATTTGAAATGAAACAGTTGAATGAAATCTGACTGGAAATATGTACATTGATTATATGCCTGGGTGTGAAGACTTCCATATACTGCTGATACAATTCTTCCTGCTGGAAGGTGCGTATGCATATTGCAGTCAGACAATCTAGCTTATGTGGGCCACCATTCCTTTTGAATGAATTTTATAACCTACTCCCGGCAGTATCCATCTGTATACAAGACCATGAGTTGTCAGTTGAATGCAATGACACTGTTGGTGTTTCGCACCCAGTGAATCATGACTAAATGTTATTTGGTAACTCAGGACAGCCTGTTTCGCCTGGGTACCTATGCCCTGGCCGAAATCTATAGTCAGTTGGGTAAAGTGGTTTGTTGCCATCATTGTCACCTTCTCAACCTTGTTAGCACATTTCAAAAATGACCGGCAATTCACTGTAGCCAAATCAATTTGGTGTTGTTACAAATGTTCAAAGACAGCCAGTTTTAGAAATTTGCCAAAAAAACTGCAACAACCATCCTACTGTGGAGGGGTCCTTCTTGACGCTATTTCAAACAGTTTTTTCTACAAAAAATACCCCAATGCTTTTTCTGCAGAAACCCAGCCACCCATACTTTCTTCCACTGATTGAGGATAGTAAAGTTGAGCTCCCCCATCCATTTAGTAAATTTTTTCAAGCAAAATTTGAGTTCCTTCCAACTGATTGGGGGTTTGCCTTTGACACCACCCAAGTACAATAAATCAGCACTATTATCATCTGTGTCATATTCCCTGTAGGAAAGCGCCAGCAATATGGCAAATTGCTAATTTCGATATCATCTGTGTGGCCCAGGTCTGCTGCTGGCTGGAATCTGTTCATTGGGAGCATAATACAGTATCTGATAGGTGCAGTAGAATGATGTCCTGGTGGATTAGCAGGGGAAGCTCTCAGCCAAATGATGGGATTGATTCCAAGTAGTGCTTGTGGCACTTGAGGTGCACCTATTGATGACAGCCCTTGAGATGTGAACTGTGGATGGGGAACCATGTGAAGTCCCCCACAACTAGCTTGCAGGAATTGATATGCTTGCAACAGTGTCCCATAACTCAGATATCCTTGGGTTGCACCAGACCTTGGAAGTGTCCCAGGTATTCTATTTGATAGATATGGGTGGTAGAACATCGGAGTATCTGAAATAATGACAGCAACGGAAGGTAACTATATGTCCGCGGATGATGGATCAGACTCATCCATGGCTCAAATTGCACTTCTTTGTAATGTGTATTTCAGGTTATATTACATAATGATCCAAAATTGTCATCCAAGTGATGTGGGAAGCAAAATTGCCACAATTTTAGAGCCATAAGTGTTCTCTTGAGTGAAGATCTGTTGGTTGACCTCATCTGTAAATAATTTGATGGCAAACCAGTTTAGATTCAAATGGTGATTTAGAATATGCTAGAGTACAGTTGAGTATATAGATGGTAGCATCGACCTTCAGTTGAATGAAGATCTCTTCATGAGCAAAATGTATTTTAGTCGCTGGGAGTCTTAAGGTTAATGTGACAGAAAGCAGAGTATTCATGTAGAAGCTTCAATTACAAGAGGGAATCAGACTATTGGAGGGCAGTCCAAATGGTCTTTGGGGTATAATGAATCTCTGATGAACAGTACCAAAGAACTATAGTGTCAGTGTGATAACTTTGGAAGAAGATTGGAGTTCTACAGAGAGTTTTTGGAGCACCTGCAACTGTCGCTCAACCAATGCAAGAATCCCAGATGCACTCTCAGTCATGTCTGGATTGTTATGGTTAATCATTTGGAAAACTGCCAGCATTATCTGGGATGCTTTGAATATACACCCAGACAAAATTACCCTCTGTAGTGAATATGATGCATTAATTATTTCACATTATCACTTTGAACTTGTATTTATGTTAGCTAAAATGTTCTTCATCATGCGAACTTTCGCATCGCCACTCTCAGAAACCAAACTGAAAGAACAGGAATTCAATACTCAAAGCACGTACAAAAAGATGATAACCTGATGATGCAATTGCATGATAATGAATCAACATGATATCAATGTAATTGACTGCATTTCCCATCTCACCTGGGCCAAATGAAGAAAGAACAGATAATTAGTCCATGGCACAATGCAGCAGAAGTCACCATGAGTATTTACTAATGATCTGAACCTGCAGTGTGTGTAAAATCACATTTCAATGCTCTTTGGCTGGATTTGTGATATCTAACAAAGGTTTAATGAAATGGTAGCTAGCTACAAATCAAAATAGTGTTTGAAAGGCAATATGATATATTAAGGTGAAAAAGGGAAGCACAATCAGGAAAAGTGGAGTATTAGATGGGAAGTGCCGGGTGGAATACAAGAGTGCCAGATGAGGAGTGCTGGGTGCAAACAAGGAGTGCCCAGACGGTGATGGAGAAGCAAGGAACACAATAGATGAGCACCAATCCAGGTGAAAGAGCAGTGATAGACATTAAGAAACACCAATCCCCCAGGAGAAGCACCCATGCATGAGGCGAAGTGCTCAAATAGATCGTATGGAGGGTGGAATGAACACGATCACTGCCAATTCGCCAACAGATACAGCACTTAGCGTTCAGTGGGGGTGATTTCAGCAAAGGAGGGCCCATCATAACTGAGTAGTACCGAAATGTGGGGTAAGTAGCACAAAATGAAACTCTTCAGGACTCATTTAAACTAAGGAGTACTGATATGGACCAAGAAGCACAGATGTGGATTAATGCACACTGAGAGGGTGGGACTGAGTGTGTTATAAATATGAGAAATGCCAGGCCAAGGAGCACAGATGGGGATTGATAAGCACCTAATCTAATGACATTGCGCCACAGGGCATTGCTATCAAGCAGCCTATCAATATGAAAATGATGAGAGCAGTGGCCTCATCTGAAACATATATCACAGCGGAAGAGCAATATTTACCTTGATATTCATCTTGAAAAAACATTACTGTCACTTCTGTCCAGTGGCATATTGAGTCTGTACATAATAAATTACTCAGGGAGCCAGTGCTAAAGTGTGCAGAGTGAGTGGTTAAAAGAACTGGGATGTGGCAGGCTGGCACCCCAAGCTATTGGCAGTAAAGAAAAATTGATTGTCAATTCAATCCTAAATATCCATTCAGGTGAATCATGATTCCTTGCCTTTCACAACCTTTGAGAGACAAGCATTGTCACACAGGAGCTTTTGAACCTAAATCTGAAGTTCAGTCTAAAAGCCCACACCCAATTAGTAACTATGGACAAAAGTTCCACACACTCCATCTGCCACTCATCCTCAATGTGTACTAAACTTCAATATCAATTATGTATACTGTGCAGGGTGGTCAATATACTACATCTGATGGAGGTGCACAAAACAGAATTGAGAACATAAAGCTTCTCAAATTTGCAGATATATATGGAGAGATGAACCACAAGGTGATTGACACCCAGATGGTGTTGCCACTTGCAATATACTGTACACTATATTACCTCCAGTCGATTCCTATAACAGCCATAACAGCTGATATTGAATTTCAGCCCATAGGCACCATACATAATGCAGATTAGAAACATGTAACACACAGTAAGCATATGGTAGTATTGATTCTTTACCCTGTTACTTTGGTATACTAACCAAGTACTCTTGGTGTGATAGTGAGGGTGTTTGTGCAAGAGATGGTGTAACCAAGTATACTAAATCTGTATTGTAGGTCATTTGGTAGAAGCTACTTGTGCAAACGCACTGTTCTATTGAAACTCACAGTTGGTTGTTACAGCAGTCACCATGATCTTGTCAGAGGCTTTGCATGCTATAGCCATGGTCATATCAGAGCCCATTGCCAGCTGTCAGAGTCCCCAAATATCACAATGCCAATTGTATCAGAGGATTCTGACCCTATCGCCGTTGTCTTGTTAGAACTCACTGCCCGCTGTCAGAGTCTGCACATATATTCACTGTGAGCTTGTCAGAGGATTCCCTTCCTACTGCACTGGTCTTATCACAGCCAATGGTCAGCTGTCAGAGTCTCCACATAGAGTCACAGTGAGTTTGTCAGACACATCTCATACTATCGCCCCGGTATTATCAGAACCCACTGCCAGCTGTATGAGTCCACATTTACAGTCACAGTAATCTTGTCAGTGGCTTCTCATGCTATTGCCTTGACCATGTCAGAACTCAAGGTCAATTATCAGAGTCTGTACCTAAATGTAACTGATTGCCATTCTAATCAGGATGTTAAAAACATCTATGTGTGAAATCAAATTTGGTTAGTTTTACATCAGGTGTATTCTATTAGTAATCTATCCAATGAAATACACACTATATAAATGAGCAGTTATACATCTTTATTGTTGATTACCATCTCTGGATCCCGGTATGAAAGAGTATGTGTCTTCCAATTTCAACCACTGAATGTGTCAATCCGGTTCATATATATTGCTAGGATCTGTGCTTGCATCTCTGGTGGGAATATTTCACATGGTTAGAATAGATCACTATATGTTGCCACTCAATGTTGAATGCAAGAGTCCAAAATAGTATTCTGTATACAATTGTATGTTTCCACTTCAAATGCCAGGTGGAGGAAACTACCACCAGCCCAGTTGTCCAAGGAATGCTTCACTTCAGTTGCAGCAAGTAACGAACACTATGGTGTTGCCTGATCAGTAAGGTGGGATGTATGCGGCCATCACGTGAAGTAACATCTTTGGTTCTCGAAGAGAGATTTTGCTATTATGCCTGTCCGCGATTACTCTAGAATTATCTCTTTTGGCATTTAGATTGAACGTCAGGATATTAATAGAATTACTGGGGTTCAGCCTTAATCCACTCATCCAGTCTGAATGGTAATTCCACTATATGCAAGAAGACAATACCCTTGTTACTAACTGTTGGCAGTCTTGATTCAAATGGGTCCAAAAGCTAGTAGTACTATGATAGAGCGCAACATCTGTAGCCTGTCTAGCAAAGAGTGCTATAGTGGATGATTGGCTATTCACAAGCTTGGGTGTCAGTGCTAATCAGCAGAGCTTGCAACATGCAAATCATTACATTGTGGATAGCTGCATTTACAATGTGCAACACTATGATTGTTGCACTAAGTGGTTCGTGCAGCTTCTTGTAGCATTCCTCAGACAGTTCATTGACCTCAACTGGGTAGAGGTTCTCGCTAACAATTCTGCCAAAGAATAGATCTCAGCTATTATCCCACCAATCTTTTGGCACCCCATTGTCACCCACCTTATTCTTTAGCAGGTGGGCAGCATTGATGGGAGATATATGCAGCATCTGTATCTAGGCATTGCCTAAGTCAGGGCGGTTGCACAAAGTCAAAGCCAATAAGGGATTATTGCTCTTACCTGTTGAGCACAGTGCTCCTGATTCTCTGGAGGAGTGTCAAGGGGTAATTGCAATGACTATGTACTGTCAGCTAGAGGGTTTAATGTTGGATCTGGTTGTGGTACTTGGGCGGGGGGGGCGCGGCCCCCCG
>Ga0307515_10002042_pt1 | contig 44559 bp, 38 predicted proteins | sample 17_EM_MG_FD_194513 | JGI IMG/M metagenome (GOLD analysis project Ga0307515, IMG submission 194513) | Populus trichocarpa ectomycorrhiza microbial communities from riparian zone in the Pacific Northwest, United States - 17_EM | ecosystem: Host-associated > Plants > Roots > Unclassified | place... | reverse complement strand
CATAAAGTCCTATATTTATAATTTCTATATAGGGTCCTAGATTCCAGTTTATTACATATTTAATCCTATTTCTCTCCCCTATTTTATATACGGCAGCTATATTTAATTTATTATCTTTAGAGCCATTTATATAGTATATATTTACTAGGTCCCACTTTAGGGATTTTTATAAATTTTCTACTAGTCTTAGATATTCTTATGCAGCTTCTTCTTTACTACTTTTCGAGATAGAAAAGGATGTAGAAATAGGAGGAGACTACAGTTTTTACCAATCTAGAGAGATTCTCTCTATTTTCCAGTTTTAAATTAGCTGCTAAACTCTAGAGGCTAGAGATAATAGCTATATCTTTAGCTATAAGAGGTACTTTATAGTAAAGTTTTTAAGGCTAGAACTAGAGCTAGAATTAGCTGCTAATTCATCCCTATCTTTATTAATCTCTTCTATATAGACCTTAATTGCGTGGTTTTCCTTAAATTTTAGGATTTTTAATGCGTAGTTATTGCAAAGCTTTTTTAATCTAATTCTAGGAGGAGGAATAGAGGCTTTAATCTCTATAGCTTGGCTAGGAGATTCTCTAAACGCTTTTAGAACTAGTTTTAGGGCCTTATTTTATAGAGATTGGTATCTATCTAATAGGTAGTCTCTAGATTTGCTTTTCCACTAGCATTATACTCTATAGTCTACTATAGTGATAACGTAAGCTATATAAAGCTGTTGTAGGGCTTATAGAGATAGACCTCTTTATATATTACCTAGTCTTCTAGTTAAATAGAAGGTTGCCTTTGCTTTAGAGATTTGTATTTCTATATATTATTTAAAAGTAAGCTTAAAGTTTAGGAATACCCCTAACTACCTAACTAGGGGCTTAGGGGATATTTCTACATCTCCTAGCTATAACCCTTCTTCTATAGTAGTACGTTTACTATAAAAGTATATAAGCTCTATTTTACTAACGTTAAAACTAATAGCAACTTCTTTAGCTTTAGATATTAGCTCTAGCGCTATTCTCTCTAGCTTTTACAATTAGATTTAGCTAAATTTAAAGTAACCGTAATTGCAAAATCGTCTATATAGCTAAGAGAATAGGCTCCTTCTATCTATTTACTGTAGATATTGCGTATATATAGTAGAAATAAAATAGGGGATATAGGTAATCCCTGTAGCATTATAAGGGGATCTTATAAATAGGGGGCTATAAGGACACGATTGGAAGAGGATAAATTGGTGAGAGAGACAAAATCCTTAAGGAGGTAAGGCCTCTGGGATCGTGGAGACTATATACTACGGGCACGTGACCGGCGACTATCTAAGGGGCGTCTGGGGGTTGTCCTAAGGGCAACCTAAGGTGTTTGCAATAATATCCCTTATAGGTATCCCTATTTCTAGTTCTACTTTTTCTTATATTTGCCTATTAAAGGAAAGCTGCAGCTTTTTATTAATAAGGAAGGTAGCTACCTATTATATAAATGCTATAGGTAGTCTTAGTTCCTTATAGATAGATAGAAGCTAGTTTTTAGAGATATGGTTAAAGGCCCCTTTTACATCTAGGAATAACGTAGTAGCTATCCTTTATCTAGCTTTTTTCCTACTATTTTTAGATTAGATACTATTTAGAAGTAGTAGGACTACGTCTATTACAGACCGCTATCTTCTTTTTCCTAGTTGCGAATCTTAAAGTAAGCTAGTAGTACTAGCTAGATATCCTAATTTAGTAGCGAAGATCTTCTCTAGGATCTTTCCTAGGCAGTTTAATAAGAAAATAAGTCTATAGGACTTTAGTAAAGAATAGTCCTCCCTATTTACTTTAAGGAGAATAACTTCTTAAGCCTCTCTCTAGGCTTTTAGTTAATAGCCTAGGGTAAATAAAATCCAGTAGATTCTATATAGAAAATCTTCTATAATAGGGTAGGCATTTTATAGAATTATAAAGGATATTTTGTCTGGCCCTAGGGCTTTTTTATTAGAGCTAGAGAAGATTACCTATTTAACTTCTACTTTTTCTAATTTTGGCTATTCCTATTTACTATCTATAGTATAGTTCTTCCACTCTATAGGGCTAGTAGAAGGGGGTTTAGGAAATAAACTAGTTATAAAAGCTTTGCACTAATCCTTAAAGCTTTTTACTAGTCTTATAGTCCCACCTTTACTATACTTTAAACTAGGAATTGTTCGCAGTATTTTATCCTTTATATATTTTAGGATAGTAAAGATTTCTTTTCCTTACGCTTTTTCTAGGAAACTGTTCTAGCAGCTAGCTTTAGCTTCTTTATAGGCTTCTAGTCTAGAGCTTCTAATAGGTTATTCTTCTTAAAGTCTTCCTAGTATTACTATTTTTTGTCTTTTCTTTAAAAGCTCTTTATTCCACTATAGTTTAGAAAATTCGCAGGTTCTAGATTTAGGGATAGCTTTCTCTACTACTAACTTTATACAGCTAGTAAGATCTTGTATTAGGTTATCTACTAGTATACTTAAGTTCCTATCCCTAGTTTTATACAAATCCTCTAGGGAGACTAAGGGGCCTTTTTCTCCTATCTCTATATAGGGGTTTTCTCCTACTATTTCCTCTAGTACTAAAACTTTTGCTTCTAGTTCTAGTTCTTAAACTTACTTTACCAAAGAAGTAAAAAAGAGCTCCTAGTTTGCTTTTTTTTATAGAGAAAGGAGTTTCTTAAAGAGGGTTTAGGTATCTTTACGTCTCTTTAGTAAATAAGAAGAAGGCTATAGTTTTGTAGTTAGATCCTGTTTCTTTTATTATAGTCCAATTGTCCTAGGTATTTTCTTAGAAGTTTCCCAAGTAGAAGGCTAGGTCTATAATAGACTTTTCCCTTATATTAGATCTATAAAAGGTCCCTTCTTGTTTATCTAAATTTAGTAGCTAGTAGTTATGTTTGTCTAGCCAGCCTACTAATTCTTTAGCCTCTTTAGTTAGATTTCTAGCTAATACGCTCTACTATATATAATATAAGTTATAGTCTCCTATTAGTACGAAGGGGAGATCTAGTTCTAGTTCTAGAATGGCCCTAGAGATAGTATTTGTACTATTTCTTTAGGTTCTAAAGTTCTTGTCTAGTTGTCTCTCTTATAGACATTAAACAATAAAAATCTTTTAAGTTAGCTATAGATTTCTAATGCTATAATATCTGTATTTTTGCAGATATCCTCCCTATTTCTATATTATAAAACATTAGAGCTAGTTTTCCTTATATAGATAGCTACTCTAGGGCGAATAGCTAGATTATTAGGGAGAATAAGGTTAAATGCAGGATGTAAAATAGAGAAGTAGGATCCTTTTTGTCTATCTTTCTAGGTACTAGGTTCTTATACTAGGATAATATTTATTTTTCTCCTAAATCCTATTTCTAGTAGGGTTTGCTATGCTTCTTATCTTTTTCCTATATTATGTTATATAAAGGAGATTTCTCCTCCTCTAGCTTTAGAGACTAGAGAGATCTCTTTTTCTTCCTATATAAAACCTTCTAAACTTATACTTATTAATATACTAGTTTAGCTACTTTAAAAGACTCGTAGTCTTTACTATTAGTAAAGTATTTTTCTTTACAATTGCTATAAAGAGGGGTAGTATACTTATAAGGTCTACCTATTATATTATAAATAGAACAGGAGTGGTCTTTAGATAGATATACCGCTGCACAAAATCAATAGGCCTTAGTAGAGCATCTATCTCCTATATAGCCAAATTTTTGGCAACTTGTATACTGTATAGTAGGAGAGACTTTTAGGTATTTAACTACCTCAGCAGCTACCCCTGCAATTAGGATTTCCTTTTATTTAAGGATTTCCTATCTTTTCTCCTTGTTTTATATAGCAAAACTATAAAGCCGAACCTAGTTTATATATTATATCTCTTTTCCCTAAATAAGATTTATTTAGGCAGTCCCTGTATTTTAATAGGATTAAAGGTCTCTATTTCTTCTTTTAGAAGTTTAAAGCCTCCTTCTCCTAGAAAAGGGGAGATAGGGACGCCGTAAGCTACTGTTACGGAAGTGGGCATGAGCTAAAATACAATGTATTAAACGGGGTAGTAATTAAAGAAGGCTATATACACGTAACTATGCGTGGTTAATACAAAGACATTTAGATAAAGAAGAAGAGTCTTCGTGTGCTAGGTATGGGTATAAATAGAGGTAGTAGGGGAACGTGCGTAGGTGTCTCGGGACGAACGTAAGCACGGGTTAAGAACGTCAAAACGCGTAGGGACGTGAGAACGTGTAAGTCCCGTAACAGCTACTACCTAAGCCTAGGGCTCTAGTTTTTGTTCCCTTTTAAAAGAGAAGTAGTTAAACCAGATTTCTTTATATTTAACTAGAAACTCTATATTATATTCTTTTATAGTTATAAGGAGAATGTTTTACTTTTCTCTAGTTTTAGCTATAGTAGCTATTACTAGCTTCTCTATTTGCAATTTAGATATAAATAGTTAATTAACTTAATTTTATAAGGAGAAGATGTCTAGAAGCTGGTCCTTTTAGTTTATAACTAGGACTAGTCTCCTTTCTTATAGCTACTTCTTTTTTCCTCTAGCAGAGGTAGGGCTAGTAGTACTAGCAGTACTACTAGTAGCTACCTTACCAGTAGGGGGAAATGAGGAGGTAGGAGGTAGAGAAGAAGAAGAAGATAAAGAAAAGGAAGAAGAAGACGACGAAGGCGGAGGAGCATAAGTAGAAGAAGAGAGGCCCTTCTTTAGCTATCCTGTATAGGTTTTAGGGGCTACCTCCTTACGGAGGGCTCTTACTTCTTCTACTAGTCCCTTTAGGATCTCTGTCTCCTGTTTTTCTATTTTATTTTTCTTTTATAGAAGGACTTTCTCCTACTATAATTCTTTATACGTTGTCCCTTATTTATTTAACTTATTCTTTACTTTCTCCTTCTAGCCTTATTTAGGCCTAAGTTAGGCTTTCTAGGGCCTTTTATAGGTATTGTTTTGGAAAAGGAGGGGGAAAATATAGACTAGCCATCCTAGACCTAGGTTTTACTACATTTCTTTTTAGGTTTTGGTTGTCTTTTTTAGGGGACAATAGGGGGTAGTTTCTTTTTCTTCTATTCTCTTTTATACGAGCTAGAGATAGGTTATCTACTTCTTTTACTTCTGTATCTTTTTTAAATGGGTAGGGGGAAGACGGAGGAGAAGAAGAAGTAAATAAGAATTCGTCATCACTTATCTCTATAGGAGGCTTTATTTTAGGCTTTATAGCCTTTACTATTTTATATCTTATAGCTTATAGCTTATAGCTTATAGGGAGGGTTCCTAGTTTTTACAGTAGATAGTAACCTCCTTAGGTCTCTTATCTCCTAGTATAGAGGTAAAAAACTAAGTAAAAGCCTTCCCAGTTTTTACTATCCTTCTATATCCTTTTTCCTTACTAATCCTACTAGAGGGTTTCTAGGGAAATTAGACTAAAAGGTAGTAGAAAAACTAGGTAAAAAGACTATAATAGTTATTTTCTTCTCTATTAGAAGTAGAAAAAACTACTAAAAAAAGGACTTATTAGGCTTTTACTAGCAGAAAGGCCTAAAAAGGCAATCCTTCTCTTTCTAAAGAAAATCTAACTAAAGGAGATATAGGAAAGTGCCTACACCCCCTATTTTATTAGGCTTTTGCTTTTATAGAAGAAAAACCTAGGAAAAGTATATATTTTTATTTTTGGTATTCCTATCCCTATCTTGCCTATTTCGCTTATAAGCTAGGACTACCCCTTTAAAAAAATTCTCGGGGGTAAAAGGGGTAAAAAGGCAAATAAATCTACCTTTAGCTTGCTAGGCAGTAGGAATAAGGTCTTAAAAGTTAGAAAATCAATTGTTTTTAATAGGAAGATAGGTATGCGTAAGTTTTAATATACGGCGATACCTTTTGGTAAGGTTATATATACGGTAAAAGTCTAAACTATATCTTTATAAGGGTAAGTAACGTAGTATTTAGCGACAATTTACTAAGTAGAAAGAGTATAGAAAAATATCTATCTACCTTATTTAGAGGACTAATTAACTAGCAATTAACTAAGTAAATCTTAGTAATAAAATTAAGTATAAAAATAGAGCTATTTACCCTACTATATACGGCTACTAAGTCAATTTAGTAATAGCGATTCTTTAAGGAAGTTAGATTTAATACTAAGGGGAAGTAAGTAATATATTATAATACTATATTGTAAGGGTTATTTTAACCCTTACTTAGGTATATCGCCTAAGGGCCGCTTAGGGGTAGCTAAGGCCTAGCTAAAGACTAGGCTTAGCACCTCCCTATAAGCACCTCGGGCTTACAGCCCTTTCCCTCCTTATCGGTTCGTCTCCGTACGAGGCTATTGCTATACTCTTTACCATATCGTCCTCTTCTATCAGCTCTTCTTATAACTTATACTTAGCTTACCTACTCCCTACATATACCTAAGCAATATACCTTACATATATAGACAATTTAACTCTTAACTAAAAGCGACATAGAGTTTAATACTAAGCTCTAATATATTGATATCTATTACTACTAGCTCCGCTAGAAAGCTTATAGAGAAAGGATTAATATTAGATGGGTTCTTACTATAGATATAACAGCAAACGGCTTAATAAAGGCTCTACCTCGTTAAAAGCATAAGACGTTCGTTTAATAGTTAACCTTTATTAATATTAAGGATCTAATTTAATTTAATCTAGACGATATTTAGGTAAGGTACCTATATAGAGGATTTCTTTAACTTAAGACTAAATTAATATTATAACTTTTTATATTCTATAGTAGCCCAGAAGGCTCTATATAGCTAGGGGGGTATATTAACCTAAATCGGATTTTCTTACCACCGTCTTATTACTGTCTTAGATGCCTAGCACCCTATATCTCACTACCCTGCTGCTTACCATTGTATGTCTTACAACCTGTTTCTGTTACCTAGTTTATGTCTCTGTTGCCTGCACTGATCTTAGGCATATAGAGAGCTTCTAGAGCCAGCTTCAATCGACAGAGTTCTCATCCTTAATCGTCCAGTTCAACACCAGGTGACGTTAGCCACACCACATACGGTGTTATCTAGAGGCTATGTGTTCTTTCTTCACAGAGACTTGCTCGGAAAAATATTTATGCAACGAGAGTGACCAATCCACAATCTTCGCGGGCAATATTCGTTGCTTTATTTCGCGACATACACGCTCCTCGACACACGCAACACGATGTCCATTAGAAATATCTCGAGCAATTACTCAGACATGATCCTAGATGCTATGAATTTACATCATCACAGACCATTTCTGATCTAGAGCTCTTTCGGCCTTCTACCTCCTAGCTTGGATCGCCAAGCTCATGGTCCACATTTCGCAGGTATAATATCCCATTCATCATCCCACAATTTAAAATATAAATTGTAATTCTGTCCGAACATATTCGGTGCCTGAGCTGCTGCAAAAAGCTTGGCTCCACCGTCGAGGCCGTAACACATCTGGAAGTTAGAGGTCGAGGTAATCGAAGCGTTGCCCCAGAGACGGGCATAGGCATCTAGTCCTAGATCTATCGTAGCACTTGCCAAATAATCGTTATCGAATTCAATCCCAAATGTTACCTTCGGTATCAAGTGAGCCACAATCTGTCCTTGTGCGGTGATATCCCACTTGTAAGGATCATCTTTCGATAGATCAGAAGGTTCAGCTGACGTATCAGCCACACCTTTCACCATGTCCGGAGTATCCTCAGCTGGCATTTCCCCATCTTTTGGGGGGTAGAATTGGGCATAATCCCAGCTCTTGATGGGAATCTTGTACTCCGCCAGCCTAAACTTTGTCAGTTTCTGAAAGAAATAGTAGAAGTAAAATAGAAAGTTACATGTGTAAGCTTGCGTCTCCAGATAATTGTGCAAGCACTCGCAGGTTGGGGCCAATTGTAACGATACCGGGGACTCGAAATGAGGCTCCGAAATTTGCGAGGCCTACAACGTGCATTAGTATAATGATATACTCGATGCCTGCAACGGTTCGATTGGAAATGCGACATCCAACAATACAACCTACCAAAGAGCTCCACCTGTCCAGAGTGGAAAGAGAGTTGCCCGTTAGCATCAAAGACGAACGTTGCCGTAATATCGCCTGAGCTTCGGAACCACACATGAGATTGGTCCCAACTACTCAAATCATTTAACCTTCCCTAATAAGTGCGTTAGCAAATGTGAGCTCCGCACTGGCAGCGTGTTTGTACAATAAAAGTAACACCGGCAGATACTGAGATGTCAACATCAAGAACAGCATAAGCCTTGATATATGCCGACTTGCTGGTTGTTTCCGAAGCGCACGAAACGGACTGGTCGACGAAGGTTGCTTTGTAGGTATCCTGCATTCCAAAATAAGTATTTGTGGTCGTATGGAAAGCGGAAAGAAAGCTATACTTGTACAGAATGTCGCACGCCCTCATATTCAATGTCTACTGTTGAGAACGCATTCCACCATTTAGCCACATCGGATGAAAACCAACGCTTGTGCAATTCTTCCGAATCCAAAGACCGCTTCTCATGGTCCCAGGTATGTTCAAGCCATCGTTCATATCTACCGCCGTGAACTTCTTGGACTTCTCTTTTAATTCTTTTAGCTTCTCCCTTCGACGCTGCATTCACTTCAGTTAGAGAATATCTGGGAAGGAATTTTGGATTACACATACCTACGACCTTCGTCCAGAAACCAGGGTCGTCACTATAATCGATCCTTATTAGAGTTTTGGAATCGGCTCTTTTCGTGATTGGGGAGAAATCATAGTCAAATGTGAAGTCGTAGATCCTTCCAGACACTCCTCTCTTAACCAAATGGTGGGGCAAAGTTTGGTTTTGTGTGTGCTCAAGAGCGACGGCGACTGCATAGCGGCCAGGTCCACACCCGGAGGGCATTTCGACAATGGTCCCAGCAACTCCGAAGCCTTTATAAATGTCCATGCAGTTGCTTTCAAGGGACCCATCAGTGGTACAAACAGCCTTCACTGTTCGTCTTTCCTCAGTCCTCCCTGAGCCGCAATCGTACAACTCCCAGTGGGATCCGCTTCGCTTCTTCATATTTGTGACCTCGTCATCAGGGCCTGTGCATCAATTAGGCAAGTTGGAACTAAGTCAACTGGAGGAGTTAAACCTACCGGCGATAACATAGAACCCAAATGCGTTCTGGTCTGGATCTTGACTATTTGAAGCTGCTTTTTTGCCTCCCATGGTCTGGTCAATGTCCACACCATAATCGTTCATCTTGAAGCCATCATGTTCTTCAGGGAAAAGATTACTGCGTGCTTTATTAGCTAATGTAGGGATTAAATTTGGGATGACCGCTCATACTCTAGTGGTATTGGAAGGTTGATTGTGCTCTACGTTATCTTGTTAACTCGCTTTTCGCAGAAATCACGGGTAATTTACTACTCACAATAGTCAAATCACTTGCTTTGCAGCAGTATGTGACTTCGGCATCATTCCATTGCCACACACCCTGCTGTTGAGGGAATGTATATCTGCAATACTTGTTTCCGCCATCACCTTCCTCATCTTGACCCATATTATGCCAATTAGTTTTGCAGCTGTCTGCTCCATCGCAGCTAAGAGCGGGGTTACCCGTACTCCAATAGCATGAACTAGTGTCTATATCGCTATTGCAGCAGAAAACTTCCCACTCACTTTTAGACGCTGAGCAGTGACCTAAAAGATAGTTTAGCCAGAATGATTCCTGAAACGCCTTTGGTGGGAGACTCACCTCGCCTGTTGGTGACGTACTTCTGACCTTGGAGGTGTTAGTACGTAATAAAATGAAGGGTTAAAGATCACACTAACCGGCAGGGCATGGAGCAATATTTATGCTATCGTCGTAGTACGGATTACCGCTCTTATCCAGCTTAAAGCACAAATCCGTAACCCAGCCACAAGCTGTATCTGACTGCTTATCCTGCAACAACTTGTCAGTCCATTTCGAAGGTGATGTGTAGTGCACAACATACCACATCACAGCAGTACTGGGCTACCTTTGCGTTAGTAAAATAAATAAATCATTAACAAGTATTTCGAAGTTCATCAACGCACCTGTCCCAAACATACAATGTACATCGCTGCCATCGATGATAGGCCAATCGTCATTTGCGACAGGAACCGTTCCAGATGGACAAGACGCGGAGCAAATACCGAGTGTGGGGGATCCACCACCTGTGATCAGTCAGCATGAAAGAATAAAAGCGGTTCCAAAGGTATTCTCACCAATACTCCATGAGCATGTTTTTGGATCAGGGGCGTTATTGGTAGGGCAGCAGAGTCTTTTCCTAAGCTCAGTGTTCTTGTCCTTCTGGCCGCAGTATACGGTGTCGCCAGTATTCAAATAACCGGCTCCACATTCTTCTACTCCACATTCTGTACTGGAATCAGCCAAAAAGTTATGAAAATTTTAGCACGAACTGCAGGTCTTGACATACGCGTCCAGCTACATTCATTACCGGTGGCCGAAGTCCAGTTGCTCGTGCCCCAGCCCGTACCCACCCCGTTCTGCTGACCGAATTTATTCAAGTCTCCGATCAGCGCGTTGAGCGCAGTATGTTTCCTATCGTCCAAGTCGATTGCCCAAACAAACAGACCATTCAAGCTGACGATATTTAGCAAGCTTCAAAAAATCAGACCGTGCAGAGCATACCCGACTTGATTGGCAAAATCCACCTTCATTTTCAAGGTTTCTGCATCATCGTAAGAAACCCATTGATCATCGTTGTACGCGATGTATTTAGTCGCGGCGTCCTCGTCGAACATAACGTCAAATTGATATATCTTTTTCATAGTCTCAATTTCGTCATATGACAGTATGCCCCCTTGACCCTAGAGTACGTCAATTGCGTAAGAATCAGGAACAAAATATTAAGTGCTCCGGGCCGCGACATACCGTGCAGGAGCCAGCAACTCCCGGATCACTAAAAGGGCAACCAGGTTTGTAACATTTAGGGTCTGCTAATGTGTACGACCTGAGCTGGGCATTAGCGGAGGGATTCGAGACAAAGGAAATTAAAACTCGCGGCAGATGAAGCCGCCGTAGTGGACGGACTGAACAGCGCAGTGAGATATCGAAGTATTACCTTCCGTAGAAGCCGATTCCCAGATTGACTTTATTCGCTGGGACGGCGTTTCTCCAGAGTAAATTCAAAGCGGCTTTAATCTCAGTCAAATTTGTATGCGAATACACAAATGAGCCAATGTAGTCTTCAGGAGAGTCCCAGCTTCCGTGTCTGCATGGAATATTTCAGTAAAATTGTCATGCCTTTCGTAAGGAGTCCAGTCATCGTACAAATCATATGTCATCAAATTAATCCAATCAGTATACTGTACCATCTGGTCGATAGGAAACCAGCGCAGATACCAGTAAGAAGTTGGGGCAGTAACTAGCAAGGGTTTAGTAACAAAACATCGTCCACGAAGGTTCATCAGACTTACAAGAAAGCCCCCAACCAGTGTTCTGATCATCCCAGTAGTCTCTAATGTCTTTCAACAGCAAGACATAATTGTCACCATCAGTATCATGGCCACCACGATCAGGAGCTCCAGGATACTCCCAGTCAAGATCGACTCCATCAAAGCCCCACTCTTTCATGAAGGTTACTAGATTCCGGATGAATTGGCCCCGATTTGAAGCACTGCCCGCAATATCGGCCCATACAGCTTGAGTATCAGTGTCATTGTCGCTAAAGGTCCAGCCGCCTAAAGATATCCATATGCGTAGGCCAGGAGCTTTCTGCTTCAGATTCGTGATTTCACTAAGCTGCTGTTCGCCAACTCTGGGCATGGGATAGATCTCAAAGGTGCCAGGTTGAATGTATCCAAACGCCAGGTTCAAATGAGTCAGGCCGCCAACGGGGACATCATCAATGGTTCTCGAGGCGCAACTCCTTGTGGTGAGAGACCAGCCTTCCCAATAACCAATAACAAGTTTGGTCACGTTTCCATTACCAGATTCAGTAGGTCCAGGTTGGTCGCAATTGCTTTGGCATCCATCCCCACAAAAATCCTGAACAGTGAATTCAAATCAGCTGGGAAAGGAGAAACCACTCTTTCACAACCCACCGATGTAGTACCGCAGTAGCCCCATTTTCCGCAGCAAACGTTCAAAGGGCAGGTTGTTCCAGCCGGGTTCGCTCCAGCACCGCACTCAGACGCCGCATTACAGTTAGATATGCAAATCCCTGCCTTGCAATAATCGGGTCCCGTTCCACACTATAACCAGGATTTGGTAAGCAAGCTGTCCTCAAGCCGTAATTGAACAAACTACGCTTACCCATCCACTGGAATTACATATATTAGCATTCAGTTTCAACATTTAGACAAGTTGAGTGCTGTATAAAGTGCCGTACCTGACTGAGCAGCAAGTTTTGTCCCAGCATTCTTGGTCACTTGAGCATTGTCCCTTTGGCAGGTCTCGGAGACTCAGCTCGGGCATAGAGTACGTGCTGTTAGACCGCAAGTCGAAATCTTCTGCAGATACAAATGAGAGAACGAAAAGTAAGAAACAAAAAATGAGCGCGTGGCTGCCATGTCTCGACGAGACAGCTGCCATTGTAGGAAATTCCTACTGTGTCCAAAATGCAAAGAATGTGCAGAACGAATCTCTGAAGTGAGGATGCGTGAAAGAGAGGATCCTCAATTGAGGAATGAAGCACGGAGGGGTGAACGAGCGTGGGACTCAATTTTTGTTTCGAACAATGAGACCGTTCGGAAAACGAAATGCCCTAACTAACCATCAGGACCATGGTAATCCTTCTCAATTACCCGACAATTACACTTATCCCTAAAAAAACATAGTTTAAGGAACGTCGCATGGTGGACTGCCTTATTTTCATACCTTGTCGGAGGATGCAATATCGGTTGTCGATGCCAAAGCCCAAAAGTCCTGTTGCATTAGGGGGTTTTAGGGCAACCGAGAGTGAATCGTAGCGAGTGAAAAGTTTCCAAACTATGAAAAGCTTTTCGTAGCCATGATAAAGGATCGAATCGTCATTTCGCTTACACGGAACTCGAAGCACTGTATTTAGAGCTCCTATTCCTTCAGGTGCCATACGAGAATACTGCCGATCTTCCAGAAACATTGTCGAATGAAACACAAAGACGGAAGCTAAGGGTACAGCCGCACAAGGCACGGCAAATTGCCGGCAATGGCATAGTTGCAAAAAAATCCCTGGTAAAGGCAGCCCAATCCCATGAATACCCATGCGTTGTAGCTACCGTATTGGTACTCACACAACCGGCCCTCTTCCATGACAAAATTAGCTTAGCTTTGGTGGTATTCAGATACAGACAATCTAGAATTGCTAAAATAAGATCCGCGGGAAAGTTGCCGTCGTAGGGAGATGGGCACGGAGATGAGGATGTTGAAGGAGCCTCTATCCCCTGCAGGAATAACTCCGCGGACGGTGCATTCTGCAGCCCTGGCAGGCACCAACACCAACGGCATCTGTGGTACTGAGCCACGATGGGATTTCCCACCCTTGCGTGATCACCCTGCGGCCATGCCATTGATCCTTGTGGTGCCAAGAAATACAAGGATGTTATCGACCCTAACTTCACCTGTGGTAAAAGTGTTAAGATTTGAATCCTTCGCAATATCTATTCACGCAGCAATATTAATTCACGCGGTAATGTTAATTCTGCTGAAATGTACCCAGGTCGCCTAGACAAGTGGCCCGGCACGATACTCCGAACGTGAGCCCGACGATAATTAGGGAAATGCTCCATGGGCCGTCAGGGGCATAGAATCGGTCCTCCAAAGTCGGGAGATTCGAAGGGGACAGCCGGTAGTCAGATAAATCCGCCCCATAGACATCTCAAAAGCTCCATTTCATTGGAAAGTACAAGTGACTAACCAAAGCCTCCCCGCTAAACTTGGGCGCAGACAGCGAACATGAGCTGGCTGCACTGTTTCCTCGTTATTTTCTATGTCTACCATACCATCCTCCCCATCGTTGCAGACTCCTCAAAGCCTGAAGTTAGGGTCTCTGAGGCAGAGTACTACTTCGCCCGCAATCATAAGAAGGCCTTCTCCTGGTCCGATTCTACTCTCCAAGACGCCTTGTGGGGCCGCAACAGCTCTCAGAAACAGCACAACTACCATAAGCGTGCCACCGGTGTCCTATTGCCCTCCGGCGAAAACATCAACGCGCTCGACCTTGGCGAGGCCTACAAGACATCAACATGTGTCAAGTGTGCTAGTGGAGGTCAAAACGGGGTACCGCTCTATACTGATCCGACTATCGACAAGTTTAGCACTGAAGCCATGGTCGGGTTCATGTTAGGCCATAGCTTGAACAACCAGTGTATATTCTACGGCCGGAGAGCTAGGGCGGGTATGGTTCCAGGAGGCTTCTCCGGGGCAGCGACACAACTTGCTTGTAAGCTCGGAAAGAAGAGCATCTGGGTGAGCTCCCTTTGAGTAGGTAACATGAGATTCGAAGAAACACTAATGTCTGCGTGTACAGATGCTCTGGCCTTACAAAGATGGCGACTGCAACCAGGACTTCTATTGCATCACGCGCCCCTGCTGCTGGCTCTACCCAATGAAGGATTCCTTAACGATTTACTTCGAAAATATGTCCCGCGCTATGGCCCGCTACTGCACTGGCGACGTCATGGTCATGACCGACGACCTGACAATGTCTGGTCCTAAACAAGGAATCTGGTGGAATGTTGAGAGGCAAGAGCTGATTGACCGAGGCCAAGTTAATACTCTAGTTGCAGTTGATATCAATGGAAAAGGCTGGACCGATATCACAGTAGCCGCTGGTATAAAATCGGCCAGCAAGAGAGCTGAGATGAATCATACGGTCGATACTGCATATTATGACAACGTCGTGCAGATGGTTAGGCGCTGGAACGCAGAACAGGCTGCTGAAGCTGCTGGGAAGAAGCGTTTAGGAAAGAGGGATTCATGTACGGCACCGATTACTGACGAGCCGGCAGGCTGGGATTTCTTTGGTTAAAATTCCGCAAAGTTTACTTCCACGTACAGATTAGAATCGCAACTCCGCAATATTGTATATCGTATTTCGGCTATTTACCAGATAGAGTTTTCAACTCTAGATAAATGTGGGGCAGCCCAATGCTCGTCTAAATAATTGATCCATAATTGTCCTCGAGGCAACCATAACATGCTCATAGGTGTGACAAGATGGCTGAAAGTAAAGGCCAAGACAATGAGATCAGATTCAAGGTGCGTGCAGGGTTATAAATTACTGCAGCAGTAGTGTTCACGTGCAAAAGCTTGGTAGCACAACAGTCACAATTGGATAGTCGGATCTTGAACATCTTAAAGGTAGTTTTTATGCTTATTTGGTACACTGATGCGAGAAAATAGGGAGCTTTCTTGGTCTTTTTTGTCCAAATATGCTTCATAGCCTACTCTCACGTGCCTGTAATGGTAGCTGTAGCTGTAGCAGCAGTGGTACTATACGTTGGTCGGTATCCTGGAATACTAACACAGTAATCGTAGTATTGATAGAGTCCCGTGCCTGTTCCATTTGCAAAGCACGATAAGAGTTAGCGAGGACGCTCCCTTGGATATAACTCATTAGCTCACCGAAAGGCTTACAGTTTGCGTCAACAGCCGTATTCCACGCCATGAAACGAGCGTGGCTCAAGCCATATTTATCCTCCAGAACTTTACACGGCGTGCTCGAGTACCCTAATCCATTAGATGGCAGCTTTATCGGCTGTGGATAATAGCTTACAGGTTGTGTCATTTGCTTGAACGAATTGGTTGCATGTTGAGACTATGCCGGGCTGCCTAAAGTGCCTGACAGCTATACAGTACTGCACCCCTAAAAACAATTAGACCTGCGCTAAGCCCTAGGATCTTTATACGTACCACTTTGCCAGTTCGTGCAATTTGCTCCTACTGTTGGATTCCAATCAGTGAAGCTGTCTAACTCCACAGCCCAAGTCCATGCGAACGTTGAGCAATTCATTCCAGCGGGGGGGATCTCCCATTGAACACAATAGTCGGTGATATTTTGCGCTGTCACGCTGAGACGTTGCACGCAATATTGGATGTTATCTTCTAATGAGCACGATGAGGCATTTGCCAGAGACGGGTTCCAGGCTATGAAGTCGGAAAGCTCAACCGCATAGCCGGCGGCAACTGTGGAGCATGAGTAGTCGCTTGTCATGATATCGTTCGTTGTTGCATAGAGAAAACAGTCTGTTCTAGTACCGTTTGCGAGTGGTATATAGCTAGTGTCGTTAATCGATCCAGGATAAGTAGGTTTAGGAAGAAAAACGATGGGTGTAGTTGATGTTGGGATTCTGTTCCTCCAGTCAGTCTCCTTGTTGGATAGATTGACTAGTATCTTACTCTGTGGTAGTAGCCGTTGAGGCGGAAGGGCTTGGGTTGACCCAGTCTCCGCCGGGGTTGGAAACGCAAATCACATAACCGACGTACGTTGTTATACCAGAGCAATCACGACCAAGCTCCGGATTCCAAGAAACGATCTGCACCCAGCTTGCACCATGGTCGTCCGCCACAGAAGCACAGGTGTCCCCAGCCACTACTGTATATACTTTGCATTGCGAGGCCGTCGGAATGCAAAGAGTGCCCGAGGTCGGAAAATCGGCACACCACGCCTGGAGCCCGTTCGCATTCAGCAATAAGTTCGTGCTAATACTATTTGCTGAAGCGACAGAATTGCAAGTTGATCCCGAATTTACAGTCACATTTGTTCCCACACAGCTAGCGGATGCCGGGCTGGCAGAGGTAATCGATGATGATGCTGAACCTGTGATTGTCGCACTACAAAGGGTTATGATTAGGCGAGACCATCCCATTCATCTTTCAGGACCAGACTCTTACATGCCTTATAAAGTATGTCGTTGTGGTAGTTGCGGTAGTGACTTCAAAGCCAGTTTTCTTGCAGGATGAAGTCAAGGATGAGAACATCGTCGCAAGTGGTGGATTTGAAGCTATCGGCATCTCCAACTTAGTTTGCATGAGCTTCAAATAGCAGTCATCGCAGCCCAATGTAGGAGCTGCTCTCTAGTTAGCAAATTTTTGGCATTAGGCCGCAGTGACAAACCTGCTGACGCAGTCTGATTTTGAGTATCAGGATCAATACCAGCCAGGTTTCGAATCACAGACTGACATAACGACCCACAGTAAGGAAGTCAGTCTCTACCTCAAGTTTTCATTATTTATTGGGAAGACCAGACTTACTTATTCGCCAAACAAAGCATGTTATATTTCTCAACAGTGACCTCCGGCCAGTAAAGTGCGGAGACCATGAAACCCTTCCCGCTATCCATGAAGCTCGTAGTTCCACACGCTCCCGCAGCTCTCCTTTGCCATGTTGAGAGAGCTGAAGTACAGGTAGTCGTGCAAAGACCTGTAAAGGTCTCGTCTGACTCAAACTTCCCGTTACGGCCTGCCCAAGCCAAAGAAGCATTGCAATTAATGACTTGGTTGAGAACAGAAATGCAGGTGGAACTAAGTCCTGGCTGAGTGGAAGAAATGTTTAAGAGAGTGACCTGTGAGACAACGGTCTGCGCAACAAAAAGAAAGTATAGCCATATCGTCCTTGCCATTATTGAAGATAACGTTGCCTCGAATGCTGATGACGGTGAGAGGTTTAGAATAGTAGACAAGGCTCGGCTTAGAAAAGGACGAGCTACGAGCACAATGCAAAAGAGCGTAAGACTTCACCTCCTCGGCCTTAGGGACGGGAGCAAATTGAGGATGTCGATCGAGTGACACGGGATTAAGGGCCCGGCGAAGACAATCGCGCTATAGCGAGGCACCATTGTATTAACAGCCCCTATACCGGGCTATTAGATTGCCCCAAAGAGAACCAGAAATATTGACCTCGCAAGCTTTTTGCACTTTAGCAGCTTCGGCGACCGTCTAAGATTCCATCGGAAGGCTCATTTAATTTCGAGACAGGTGCGGCAATGGCATCAAGGGTGGCCTAACGTAATGGCCCCCATACGAGTCAGCCACCCACACGAGCCACCCGTTGATCGTTATGGGCTCTGCCGAGGTTGGGATCCTTGCGCCGTCAAATGTCACAGTGCAGGCGTTCCTGGAAGCGCCACAAGGAGATTTTAATTATTTAAGGCTGGCATGGTTAAATGCGAAGTTACCGGTGGTTTTAGAGAGCTTTTGAAGCCAATAGGTGACAATATAATCTAAATAAGCCTCTCCGCCTTTCAGCCGTCCGTCAGCCGCCCGTTTAGCCAAGCACGTGCCAAGGCTATACCAAGAACATCAATTGCTTCGACGCAGGGGAAAATCGAAACCCTGCTAACAAAACTCCTTCGCTTCTTTTTCCGTCCATGACTTATATTTTGGAATATGAAGGATTCCCCCCCAGTTGTCTATTGATCCATTACTCTGCGGTATCATCGTATCAATGCCGCATGACCATTCCTTCCACCACTAAAAGAAATTGGTTTCATATTTACTGCCGAAATTGCATCGCACGCTCCATTAATTGAAGATAGCGTACTGGAGAAGTGGGACATAGCGGATGCCAGCCTGCCCGATGGAAAATCGGGTAAACCGAGAATACTATGCGACGAACCAACCTCTCATGAACGAGCAGAGTATGCCTCTCATAAAGACGGCATCCAGCAGGCCTGTCGAGAGACAGCACAAGCTCAGTTCTCTGCATTCCACTTGATTTTTCGTTCATTGTTCTAAGCAGAAATGCGTTCTACATTCCTTGCTTCCGTAAGCTTGCTTAGCAGGTTTGCTGTCTCTTATACCGTAGATCCACCTACTACCGCCGATCCAGGCACGATTCAGGACTGTACCAGCTGGGCCATTGTGACCTCTTCAGATACGTGCCAGAGCCTGGCGGATTATTATTTTATTACCCTTAGCCAGTTTGATACCTACGTAAGTGTGCCGCTCCTTCGCCAATCCACTCCCTACTGGACTATGTCACTTACCTTAAATGGAATATAAGCTAATCTGAACATATCAGAATCCCTCTGTGGGTTCCAACTGCACACTTGTAGTAGGAAACTCGTATTGTGTAGAGGAGAATTTCGGTGTTTCACCTCCGGTCACTTCCACAAGCGCGCTCTCGTCAACTTCGACCCCAACCCCAACCGGCAATGGCATTACCACACCCACACCGACACAGACAGGTATGGTAAGCAATTGCAATGCCTTCCACAAAGTTGTCTCCGGCGACCAGTGTGGAACCATCGCATCTACTGCAGGCATATCTCTGGACAACTTCTACGCTTGGAATCCCGCAGTAGGAACAACCTGTCAATATCTCTATCTGGACTACTATGTTTGCATAGGTGTTATTGGCATGACGGCATCAAGCACACCCACTGCTAACTCTACCCCGACGGGGAATGGAATCTCCACTCCGACACCTACGCAAACTAGCATGGTTAGCAACTGCAACTCCTTTCATCTTGTCGTATCTAGCGACGAATGCGGGACAATAGCTAGCTCTGCCGGTATCCCTCTTGAATCGTTCTATGCTTGGAATCCAGCCGTGGGCGCCTCTTGCGGCTCACTCTGGGCTGGTTATTACGTCTGCGTCGGCACAACGACTTATACAGCCACTATCACTACCACGACATCTACAAAGGTGAGCACGTCCACGAACGGCATAACGACCCCAACGCCCACCCAAACCGGCATGGTCAATAGCTGCAACAAATTCTATCTTGTTTCCAGCAGCGATACCTGTGCCTCTATAGCCAGCACCTACAGTGTCACGCTCAGCGCATTCTACACCTGGAATCCGGCAATCGGAACGTCTTGCGGCAGTCTCTGGACAGGGTACTACGTATGCGTTGGCGTGATCAGCGGGTCCGGCAAAGTCAGTTCAACGCTCGCAACCTCAACCACCAATATCGCGACAACGACAACGAAAGGAAACGGGGTCACCACACCGACGCCGTACCAAGCGGGTATGACAACAAGCTGCAAGACATTCCATTTAGTGGTAAGTGGGGATACCTGTTCGGCCATTGCGTCTAATGCCGGGATTACATTAAGTAACTTTTATGCGTGGAACACGGGGGTGGGCAGCAGTTGTCAGACGCTGTACTTGGGTTATTATGTCTGTATTGCAGTGCTATAGGAGGCAATTTGCCCTTGGCAGCCCTCGTGTAACGTAAGATTGAGAAATATGTCCGCCAAGTAATATATTTCTCCATAAATATTGTAAATACCATACTCTTAAAGCTTCTCTTATTAAATAATTTAAGTTTATATTTATAAGAATATCTTGGAAGGTATATATAGAGCCAAAGGCCCTAAAAAGGCCTAACGGCCAAATATGTAAAGAAGTATTGACTTGCACCGTATTAAGCCCTCTTAGTAGGTATATTAGGGCTATTAGACAATACTTGGGTACACTGCGGCTAAAGCAGCCGCTATTAGAAAAGTGCCCTAATTAAAAAAAAAGTTCTGGCGTAGTTGACGCAGGTAGAGAGGCTCTCCAGATTATCTAGTAATGCTCTATTATCTGCTCGGCATACTATAGAGGTATAGGCTAACCCCAGAAGATAGAATTTCTTATATAATTATATTCGCTATAAATATACCTTTAGACTAGCGTAGCTAGTTATACAACGTTTAGATATATAATAAGAACTATTAGGTTAGCTAGATTAATAAGGCTAGAGTACAAACGTCTACAGGTAGCGGATCGGGCTATTAAGCTCGTATTTTAATAATACTTAGATAGATATTATGCACGGACCAAAAATAGCAATAGTATATCCATAGTTACGTTTATATGGCTAAATTAGCGGCCAAGTCACAATTACGACGACAGGGGGCCCGTGCGCTTAGCAACTCTAAATATTACCCTATATCCACAGTTAATTTTTAATTGCCAGCAACGCCGCGCTCTTAGCACCGGTTAAGCGCTATACGTAGAGCCTATTAAGCGCTTTCTACTTATACTAAAATGGTAAGAATCGGCCGTAGGTTAATAGAGTTATTCGCGTTTTGAGTTGCGTGCCGCCATTATAAGCATCCTAAAGCACCCTATTAAACTTATACCGCACTAAAATAAGCCCCTAGGGGGCTATAGATAAAGGCTTTGTTAGTAGGGGGGGTACTTAGGCAGTCTCTTTAAGCTTAATAATATGTATATAATAGATTATATAATAGTATATAGGCCATTATAGATACCTCGGGACCCTCGAGCCACTTAGATTCCTACTTATAGAGCATTATATATATTATTTCCATTAGCCTACTTAGCGTCTAATAGGCTTTAATAGGATATCTTAGTATTTTATTAGAAGTTAGATATAAATAATATATATAACTTTTTTAAAGCTTTTTTACCCGTTTAAAGCCGTTTAGAAAGCTAATTTAGTAAATACTATATCTACTTCTACTGTAGATTAACCTACTATATAGCCGCTTTCTTACTAACCTTCTAGGCCTATATAACCCGCTTAATCTCCTTAATAACCTTAAGCTATAGGGAGTACTATTAAACCTTTTTCTACCGGCTAGCCTACTATTTACTACCCTATTTAAAATCTAGCGCTACTATAAAAGGATTGCCTTTTGGCTCCTTAGTTTACTTATGCTAAAGAGCCTATATAGAGTTTACCGTGCAGCTTATATAGTATATAAGTAGAGACCTAAACCCGGGCTCTAGCTACAGCTATAGCTATAGCGGTAATAGCAGTAGTAATAGTAGTAAAGCTATATAGAAAGGAGGGCCTATAGTGCTTACCTAAATAAATATATATCTACTAGATTATATAATAGATAGAGCTAAAAGGGCCGCTTCTATAAGCGGATATAGGGGGTTAGTAGACTAGCCCAAAGGCTATACTACTACTACTATTACTATAGTTAAAGGGGCTTCTAATTAAAATATAAGGCCTTTAAACATTAGTAATTAAAACTATAAAGACTAGGCCTACTAGGACCTATTTAAATAGTTTAATAAGCCACTAACCTTACTAGTTATCTACTTATTCTTAGTATATAAAACCTTTAATTAGTTAGTAAAAAGTAGTATAGCTTAGTAAAGAATTAATAGCTAGTTTAGGCTCCCCTTCTTTTCCTATAGATAGGGCTTTAGCTTCTATATAAAGGCCTTATACGCCTTATACTAAAAATTAGAGTTATTTTAAGAACATTTTATAAAGGGCTACTAAGTCCTATAGAATAACCTTATAGAGGTAAAAGAAAAGATTCGTAACCCTTATAGTAGTAAAGCTATTAATCTAGTATAGCTATAGACTAAAATAGCCCTTCTATTTGTCTAGTTTAGGCTATATTATTAATAGTAGCGTATTAGACGGCATAATACCTACACGGCTGACTTTAAAGCAGCCTATCTATAAAGGGTGTTTTATTATTAACCTTATAAACTTTTATAGGAGAGAGTTTAAGTAATAGCTTACTATTTACTTGTAATTTTACCTTCTAGTATATTAAATCTAGTCTTTACTAACCCTTTTAAACTCTACTATTTTAGCGCTAGCACTCTGCCTAATATATATCTTCTTCTTTAAAAAGACGCTAATATACTAAAAGGCCTTTATAACCTAATCTTACTATAAGTTATATAAAAGGGCCGTCTTATAGTCCCTAGTACTACTTTTAATTAGGCGTATATTATATTATACTAGGCGCCTATTAAAGTCTAAAAACGACTTAATACTAAAATTGCCACGACTTTACGCTACTATTATCTTTTTGATAGTTTATATAGTTGAGTGGGTTAGGCTTAAGTATAATAAAAATCCTAATAGTATAAAATATAGAAAGCTAGCCCACTAGGTATATAGATAAGTAGCCTTTTATTTTATAGGGGGTAATATAAGGGATATTATTGTAGTTACCTTCGGTTGCCCTTAGGACAACCCTTAGATACCCCTTAAATAGCTGTTAGTTACGTGCTAGAAGCACATGCCTATAGTATATAATCTCCACGATCCTAGAGGCCTTACCTCCTTAAAAATTTATCTCCTCTATAATCTATCCTATTTCTACAATTATGCCTTATAGCCCCCTATTTATAAAGTCCCCTTATAATACGCTATCTTATATTATGGAATAGATTAGAGGACTAAGATTAACTTCGATTTAATGCCTTTAGATTGCTCCTAAACCCAGAACTAAATACCTCCTTAGGCTAAATAGAGTAAGTACTCCTTTTCTTTAATATATAGGTTATTTGACCCTATATAATATAAATTAGAAGTTAGACGGCGTATTAGACCTTCTAATGAAGGCTTTCTTAATATGGTTTAGCGTGATGGTAAAACCTCGGCAGAAGGTCTAGGAACGAGATAATGCCTCTTAAGGCGGCACGCAAGGCGGGACGCAAGGCGGGATGCAAGGCAAGCCAGCCTTGCCAAGATTGAGCCAGGAAACAAGTTCTTATCTCACTCCCTTATACCTATGTCTTTGGAGAGCACATGGTAAAAGTGAGTTTGGGGGTAGAGAGATTTGTTATGGACTGGTTACGTCAAAACAAAGACTATACGCCCGAGCTGTACAGGAGTTTGATGGACCCTCTTCTTCGCTACTTGGCCAGTAACTGATGATAACAGAGAACATGGCACGGAAATAGCAAAGGCTTTTGACATTTTCCAGTCATCTCTGTTAGTAGATGTAATTTGAGTAAATATTTATACTTGTGATTAAGACGGTCGTAGATTTGAGAGGAGAGTTTTGAGCGAGGCTGAGCTAAATGTGGGGCTAAGAGTATGCAAAACGCAATTCGAACTAAATAATAGAGATTCTAGCTAAAAAATGAAACCACAGACAAGAGACCGGGGACGCGGTTATAAATTCTAGTATGTTAAAGGGCTCACTGCACTGGTTCGGAGTGGGGCTGCTGATTATGCCAGTTTCATAAACAAGTACCTCGTTGAAGACCGCAACATCCCAATACCTCCAGATTCCAACAAATTGCGTATTACTGAGAGATCTCTAAAATCTCTTGCTTCGCATTACCATACCCCATCAGCATTTGTATTCGCCTTATCTAGATATTACCTCCCTTCAGGACGCGGGTCCCGTATCTTTGTCAACCCATCTGCTCAAAGGTTCCTGGATATATGGTACATCCTGCCTATAAGGATTCAAGTTCCATGCACCAACAATCGCCGGGATCATGCGTCGAGTACTGCCGGAAGCAATCAAATGAATCCATTCAACTACCTGCATCTGCCTAATGCCGAGGTTGACATCAGAGGCTCCTGTATAGCAATTTCATTTAGTCTTGATGTTGAGTCCTCCTCGTTCACTAATATAGCTTTCAATATGATGCATGGCGGGTGGCCGAAGGCGGTCGAGGAGCCTCAAAAGCGGATCGCAGAGGCTATACAGAACTGGTCGGGCTCGCCCAGGCAACTTGGCAGGGGCTGTTTCGTCCATCTAATCTATCTCACTAGCCTGCCAGATGGTGGACGAATACTTTACACAGCGTAAATGAGCTGCTTATTGCTTACGTAAGTAGTAGACTTCTTTTGGAAATAAGCAGAGAGCATAGCCATCTACGCCTTGTAAACAGACCAATTGCTGATTGGACGAAATAGGAGGGCCAACTCCAAGGAGAGATGGATACTCACCAGAGCATGTCCGAGTCGGTTTCTACCAACATCAACCGGGCTCTCTATTCCATAGCGGCGCACTTGCACTGCTGTCGTTCTGAGCTAAAGTCTATAGAAGGCTTCATAGTTGATCTTGCAACACACTACGCCGCCGTTTGTGAGCGAGGCCTAGACGATAGCGCCGACAGGGCCTCTAGGGGCTTTAGCCAAGTCCTGTCTCAGATGCGAGCAACAAATGACTTCGCTCAAGAACTAGAAAAGAAGATTCAGAACATACTGGCATTGGTGAGCAGGCCAGTGTCGAGCATAAACTTGAGTTTCTCACTTACCGCGTCATCCGCAGCTTTTTAACCGCATCTAGATCACCAATGATCGACTCTAGGTCGAGAACGGGAAGGCTATGAGAGAGATTCTTCGCGCGACCCAGGAGGAAGCTCGGCTCTCGCGAAAGATGGCGGATCAATCACGGATCCTCGCCGAGGAAATGAAAAAGTATAGTGCCGCTATGAAGACGGTAATAGTACCACTTCTCTTTTATACCGTACGACTAATCTTCTTGTCTTAGATCGCTATCGTCACAATGTTTTTTCTCCCTGAGGCTTCATTCTCAGTATGTGCTCTCTCCGCTTCTTCTTGCTGGGTCCCCTTCTTTGGCATTTATCTTACTAATTTCTCGGAAGGCCTTTTTGGCGATGCCCTTTTTCCAAGGCAACACATGGCTCTTGCACACATCGCGACTCTGGATATGGCTAGCTCTTACTGTGCCTTCCACGCTACTAGCATTTGCGTTCTACATTTACTGGCGGCGGAGAGGGGAGCATCAAAAACCTAGCTGCATGGTATGGGCCTATTCGACCGTCATTCCGTATTTTGTCATAGGGTGTGGGTTTGATTATTTCGGATTTACTAAAATAGTGGTATGGCTTAGAATCCCGAGTTCCGCAGTATTGACACCAATGACACTTCGAATGCGTCTGTAAAAATGAATGATGGAAGCAAGAACGGGTTTGGCTTATTGACGAGCTGTACGGTAGGAAGGGTGCTCCAGTTTCTTGATGGAATACTAGAGACAACGGGAATTCGCCTGTGTCTCGTATCCTCCCCGGAACGCCTAAGGTTGATAGCCTCCCACCCAAAACCCATAAGATAGTATTCCTACCGCCTTCTCACCCTTTCTCCGCTAGCTTGCTGCGTTGCCTGCGCCGAAGCCTCATGACCTAGCTCACTCCTTAACTCTTTTAGTCTCTGCTCCACCAGCTCTCTAGCCTGATTCTCGACCTTAATTTTGCCATCAATTTCTTTCCCAGCCTCCCTGATTTTATCTATTAGCATTTCCTCCTGCTCCTTACTGAACGCAACATCTTCGCCACCACGCTCAGGTAGCTGTGCGCTCCTCTCGCCACTCCCAGGCATTCCTCTCCTTGGGCCTCCGCTTGCACTCAGTGCCGCGGCGCTTTTTTTGCCGCCCTTGGTTAAATAGTCCCATTGGTTCTCACTCGTTAACACATCGAAAAGGGCCTCAGTTGGTTCGTTGAATTCGACAATTTCCAGGACTTCGGACCGAACGCAGTTCTCTGCCTCTTGTTTCGCTTTCTGCTTCTCATCACCGTATCGCTCTAGTTGTAGGAAGTGATGCCTGTATTGTGGCTTTTCGCCGCTGATTGATTGGAAGTGCAGGCGGATATCAACCATGAAGCCGCCCCAGCCTGTTTCCGTAACTTCGAAGGGAGGATTCTCAATTGCTGGATGAAGGCGTTAGCGCTAGAAACAAGGTTTGCGGTTAAAGAGGTGATGCTTGTTGCGCCTACTTCGTAAAGGATTGTCGTAAGTTTGAAAGATCTTAAATTGAACTTTGTTTAACCATGCTGTCATATCTGGATCGCCCGCCGGCTGCCGTACGTAGACGGTCCATTTTGTGGTGTGTTCGTCGGGAATGCCTTTGGGGCGGGCAGGATCCCCAAGTTTTGGTAGTGTGAATGCCTCGGAGCCGATGACTGCCAGAGGTTGTCAGATGATTTGTGAAGGGCGGGGAAATGAGGCATACTGATGTTTCGGCTGATGCGCTTGCCCTAGCAAAGGTATTAGTTAGAACAGAAACTCGCAGAGTAAGTTCGAGAGGACTAGCCTTGACACGCTTCGTTCCTGAAGGAGCTGGCATTGCAAAGAGACAATGTCAGACGTTTGTAGAGATGTTTTTAGGAGCGTAGGTTCTTAGTGCTGGCAGAGATGGTATGTGCCTACGTTTCCATTTGGAGCCTTGGTGGGCTTGGATTTTTGGATTTCTTTGGTGGGGGATTTAGGCGTGGGAGATTTAGGCTTCGGCGCAGATCGAACTTTCTCTTTCAAATGACGAAGTTTGTCTTTAATAGGCGAAGGGGCTCCGTATTGCGGGGAAGAAGCGCGGGGTCTCGAAGATAGATATTTGGGCGTGAAGCTGCTCTCAAGCTGTGCTTTAAGTCTAGGTCCAATGTTCTCAATAGCTCAAGGTCCGGTTTGGCGTGTAAAGCGTGATGTTGAGGCTGATGATGGCTCTGTTGAGGGGATATTGGGAGCTGGAGGTCGTGTTGGTGTCTGCGGATGCCTTTCGGCGCCCAACTGCGCAGTCTTCCGAGGGCTCGACGCGCCAGGCGCATTTATTGTGGCGTCAATATCCTTGCAGCCCTACTAAATAGTGCCGGGATTTTCCGCCTTTCGCTGATGTCAAGACTGCAAAACCAGATTGACAATGTGACGATACACTCACAATGGCTCAAGCCGCAAAAAAGAAGTTGGTTGTCTGTGGTGGTAACGGGTTCTTAGGTGAGTGAGAACCCACCTTATGCTTTATAGTTGCTCCAATTGTATGTCAATTGCTTGTTAACGCTTCGTTCAAGGAAGCCGCATCTGCAAAGCTGCGTCTGCTCGTGGTTGGCAGGTCACATCTATTAGGCAAGCACTTCATCCTTTGAGCTGTTCTAGTGTTTACATCTTCGGCCTTACCTTTTATATGCTTGTTAAGCTAACAGTGTAGCTATAGTCGCTCAGGCGAGCCAACATGGTCCTCAGTAACCTCATCACCAGATCCACCATCATGGTCCAAGTCTGTGTCGTGGCAGAAGGGCGACATCTTCAGCCCATCCACGTACAATGCCCATCTTGAAGGTGCAGATGCTGTAGTACATTCTATGGGAATATTGCTAGAGGCCGATTATAAAGGCGTGCTACAAGGGAAAGAGTCTCCGTGGAGTGGCCTGCAACGCGCCTTCAGCTCAACAAACGGCAGAAGCCAGAACCCACTTGATAGGAGGGAAGGGGAGCCTTTAAGGCCCCAAGAAAAGGATGGGCAACTTACTTATGAGTTGATGAATCGAGATTCTAGTAATACAACCTACTCTCACCTAAATAATCACCCCTAGTACACTTTCTTTCCTAACTTACTCTTTAGCAATCAGCCTCGCTAAAGAAGCATCTGCCCACTCTGTTCCTTCGTTTGTCTACATCTCTGCTGCCGCTGGCGCGCCTGTGCTTCCCTCGCGCTACATTTCCACAAAGCGCGAAGCCGAGTCCACAATTGCCACCATATTTCCCCGCATGCGTAGCATATTCATCCGCGCACCTTTCATGTACGATGCCTCACGAAGTTTTACAATGCCTCTTGCCGCTCTTACCGGTATGGGTGCAATAGCGAATTCGTTGGTGGGTGGTAAACTAACATGGCTGATGGGCGCTGGTGTAACGAAGCCGTTAAAGGCGGACCTTGTAGGAGAAGCAGTGGTAGAGGCACTGGAGGATGAGAGTATACAAGGGCCAGTGGAAGTAAAGGAGATTGAGACATTAGGGATGAGGGCTTGGAGGAAGACAATGCTATAACGAAGCTTCCTTGGTTTTTAGACATCTATGATCCTGAAGACACGCTCGCATGTCTTCGCGGCTTCATACTCCACTCTTGTATTATAAACCCCCCTATCTCGCCTTTGCTCTAGCATAGCTGTTCGTCTATACCTTAACCCGTTGAAATTCGTCCAATGATTATCAGCCAATTAAAGTATCTGGATTAGCGAAAGACACCCAATGACATCTAGTCGTGAACTTAAGCGACCTTAGCGTAGGACTCCAACGGGTTAAGGGATATGGGAAGGCATTTGAAAATATTGGAACCTTCTCAGATATCTTCCACTGCCGAGCGCTTATTTCTATTGATAGATCAAGTGACACCTTGCCAAACATCGCACTGTTCAATGTATCTGTGTCTGCGTTGATTGCTCGCTCGCCGCCCTGTCCTTTCGCTTGGAGATTTTCTGTTAGCAATGATGTACTCATAATTTCGCCTACCACGATCACCACCACACCTCACATTCTCATATCTAACTCAACCAAAATGGACAAGCCAGAAGACATGGCAGGACAGCTCACCTCTGATGGTACATCGAGCCTTGAATTTCAAAAGACCCAAGACCCCGCAAACCATTCAGAAACTTTTCATGCCGAAGCTGCCAAGGATGATGAAAATGACGATGACATGGACGACATATTCGACGACAGCAGTAATGAGGTAGCCAACCCGAACGACTACATCAAATCCTACAATCGCCAACACAAGTTGAACGACCCCACCATCCCGGCCTCCCAGCTCCCAAAATCGCACCCACAAAAGCCAACCGCCAACACCAAAGCCTCCGTCGACGACCAGATCCACTCACTCTCCCGACATGCGGCGAAGATAAAGCTAGATGACAGGCTAAGCGGAGGACATGGCAAGGCAACCGATAAGGACAAGAGCGACCGTGCTACGTCCGAGCAGGTGCTCGACCCACGCACCCGCATGATCCTCCTCCAGCTCATCAACCGCAACATCGTCTCTGAGATCCACGGTTGCCTCTCAACCGGCAAGGAGGCGAACGTGTATCACGCACTTTCTATCCCCGAGCCATCTGAAGGGGCAGATGGAGGAGCGGCAGCTGAAACCGATCCTACGCCCCTCCACCGCGCCATAAAAGTGTACAAAACCAGCATCCTCGTCTTCAAGGACCGGGAAAAATATGTGGCTGGCGAGTTTCGCTTCCGGCAGGGCTGGAACAAGTCGTCAAATCGCGCGATGGTGAAGGTGTGGGCGGAAAAAGAGATGCGGAACCTGAAGCGGATCTACGCCGCGGGGATTCCGTGCCCAGAGCCAATATACCTCCGGCTGCACGTGCTCGTCATGGGGTTTTTGGGAGACAAGAAGGGCTGGCCTGCGCCGAGGTTGCGGGATGTCAAGTTTGAGGGGCTCACGGCGCAAGAGGAGGAGGACAAATGGAAGGGACTGTATGTACAGCTATTGGGCTATATGCGGGTTATCTATCAGGTCTGCAAGCTTGTCCATGCGGATTTGAGCGAGTATAATCTGCTGTATCACGAGAACAAGCTTTGGATTATCGATGTCAGCCAAAGTGTGGAGCACGACCATCCAAGGAGTCTAGAGTTCTTGCGTATGGACGTCAAGAATATCTCGGATTTCTTCCGCAATCGGAGCGTGGATACGCTCTGGGAACGCACTGTCTTCAACTTTATTACTCAGACGGAGGGGAGCACGGAAATGACAGAAATGAGTCAAGCTGTCGAGGAGCTTTACGCGAAAAGAGAAAAACAGACGGAAGAGGACAAGAGGCAAGAAGAACTTGATAATGAGGTCTTTAGACAGCAGTACATTCCGCAGACTCTCGAGCAAGTATACGATATCGAACGCGACGCGGAGATGGTAAACAATGGAGATAGAGAGGGATTAGTCTATCAGGCTTTACTTGCTGACAAGGTAGTCGGGACCAAGGCCATCTCAGACGGTGGTGTAGAGATTGATGAAAGCGAAGAAGACAGTAGTGATGACGAAGAAGGCTCCGGAGAGAGGTTTGAGAAGACCGGCCCTCCGAGAGGAAAGAGGTTTGTGGATAAGGACACGAAAAAGGTGGGCAGATATCCATTTGTTTTGAATTCATTAAGAGTTTAACGTGCTAATTTTGGATAATAGGAGCACAAACAAGCCGTCAAAGAAGAGAAGCGTGAGAAGCGGAAGACAAAGATGCCAAAGTACCTTAAGAAGAAGCTCATCAACACTTCCTCTCGTAAGAAGTGAGCTCCAGATATTCTCAACATACACGCCTCTTCGGCATTTTGCATTGGGTAAGGAAAAGCATCAGGCATTCTGCATATCAGCATATTTTTCATGAAAACGCATGAATTTACGAGCGACGAAAAGCTACAAAAAAGACAGTTCGTGGGAACTGAGAGGTATAGATGCATTTAACTATCCCTGAATCATTCCATCATCTCCACCGTTGCCAAGCCGCTCGAATGATGAAACTCCAAAGGTCACACAGTGAAGCCTCGCGGCCGTGTTACTTATGCGGTTAACCTCCGCGAGTGCCTCTGTGGCGCACCCCGAATAGCTTCACTGTGCATGCATACTTCCGTATGCATGAGCAGGGAGTGCTAGGTGCGGAACAAAGAGAGCCCTGACGAGCTAGAATTAATACCAAATCGGTCCCGCCCTGAGACATCCATGTCTTCCGTTTGTAGACTTAGCTAACAATAAAAAAGCCATAGAACCCAGTAAATAAGCAGGAAGTATTGGCAGGGAGAATACGTAAAGTAGAACACGAAATGTGGTATATGTGGCCCAAGAAACCCGTCATACGCCAGCTTATTCCAACCGGTCGTGCCCAACTCCTCATAAAACCAAATAACCTCACATTCTTCCTCTCAATCTTTGCATCGCCCTTTCTAGCACCTCTCTTTTAACGTCTGGTATGCTCCCGCTCGCTTCCTTATCGATCGGCACGATTTCATATCTACGTGGTGGATCTCTGAGGTTTGGCCAAATGTCTAAGGGTAGAAAGTCGCCTTGGGCAAGTGTGAACGCCTCTCTAGCTTGAAGATCCTCTTGATAAAGCTCCTCCAACTCCTTTTCCGACTCTCTTACCTTCTGCTTCGCCTTCTCGTGCCGTCTGCGCCGCTCGCCAACTTCAACTAGCAGATTGGCATAGGCCTCATCAAAGCGTTCGTAGAAGTCGCGGAGAGACTTCCACTCTTCAATACCTTCCGTGATCTTTGCGCGTTCGGCGTCCCAAGCAACCACGAAGTCACGGGCAGCGGACATGTAGACACGGGTGTCCTTACCAATGTTCTCTATCGCACTGAGGATGGAGAGGAGAGCGGACCGCTCGGTTCGGAGCAGAGAGATGTGTGACGACATTGACGTGAGAAGAAACTCCATCTCCGCGCCTCGGTCGCGAATCTCGTTTACCACGTCGTCTACCTCGACAGCGTCTTTTTGCAGTACAGCAAGCATGTCGATCCGCTCTGCTTCTGTAAGCGGCTCGGGAGGTGCCGCGAAGGCGGATTGCTGGAGTGAGAGATCAACCCCTGCCCCTTCCCCGCCTTCAGCGGAAGGCATATCGTCTGTTGCGCGCGATGCAGCCTCTCCACCTCCTTCTGTGTGCTTGAGAGCCGTGACACAGAGGTCGTAGTGCCGGACTAGGGACTGGAAACATGTTGCTGCTTCTGTGGCGTGGATTTCAAGGTCACGGAATAGACTTGGTAGTGGTGTCGGATTTGAATTCGTAGCCGGAGATGCTGGTAAATCTGTTGCGGCATTGTGCAGGGACTGTAGAGACTCATCGAAAGCGTCGGTGCTGTCATGAAGAGTATTGAGAGCGTCATTGTAACGATCAATACATGATCGCAGAGACTCCTTTAGATTCGTCACAGTGGCAGAGTCAATGAAGTCGTAGAGGTGTTTTTGTGGGGTATTAGGGGGCTGAAGGACGGATTCTATTGGTGTGTCGCGGAGAATTGTGAGGGTAGTTTGAAGGCCGCTGAAAGAGGTATCGAGGGAGTGGAGGAGATTCTTCTCATGTCAGCACTCCGGTTCTGAAAACTATCCTCTGGTCCGAGTAGAATATGGGTAGGGATGGTGGTGGTAGTTTGAGGATGGTGATTCAGGGCCTACCTTGAACTCCGTTTTAACCTCTGCTTCCACCAATCCAATGCCTCTTCTGACAGCCCCCAATGCATCAATCTGTTCTCCTATACTGCATCGTATGAAAGAATTCTTAGCCGAAAGTATGGCATTCTCTTCGAGTAGCAGCCTAGCAGAATTTGCGATTTCGTTGGCTCTCCAGAGGGTGGTTGTGGAGGAAAGGGACCGTTTAGAAGCAACGAAGTGGTTGACAAGGTCCTCTAGGGTAGGCTGCCTATTATAGAGACTACCGCTGCTACCGGCAGAGGAGGCTGGAGAGGGAGACGATGCCATGGTTGGGATGGGGGGTTGACGGATGGTATGTGGTTAGGCTACGGAGTGAAGCAGGAGGAATGATGTATAATATAAGAGTGCCATCACCTGAGAGGGGCAACATGTACAAAAGATAAACGGTGACTATAAAGCAGCCAGGTCATATTGGCGAAAGCCGCGTGGTGTTGATGGCAAAAGTGCAGTAGTCGTAGGTAGCTATCTGAGCTCTAAGTGGTAGGGCTGGCAGAAACAGGGGACATTGAGGCGGCTGCCGAATGCAGAGGGCGGTCGCTGCAAGATTTTTTAAATTATCACCCTGGTCGACCCACCACAACGGCTCAGATTGAGGAATGCGACTCCCCATTCCGGCAAGAGAGGATGAGGGAATTGGGAATTGAGAGTGCTGTGAGGAATTTTTGTGCCTTCTCTGTCTGCAAAAATATTGATCAGCACAGGAATTAGTGCGGGGCACGTGCTAGCAAACTGGACGAGGCGACCTTTGCGTAATTGCAGTTCATTCGCTGGGCGGATTGCGTGCTTGTGGAGGAGGCGAAAAACATCAAAGTCCGCCGGCGTCGGCTTCATCCTTCTAGCCCGACACTGCAGAAGCTTCTTGAAACCACTTTGTTCTCACTTTCAACGAGAAACATTTCTCTCTGTAGCATTCCGAATTCCTATCTCGAACATCTGTGTTGCATCTAAGTGCTCACCGCTTAAATCTACCCGACCCGACGGAACCACCCCTCCCCTCCACCTGCATCAGGGAGCGAGCACTGAACTCCATAAACCCAGCTCGCACGCCATATCGCCGCCAAATCTCGACAGCATACCTTTCCCATACGCGGAACCGGGTCACAGCCTTAATAGGGTGGCCTTGTACTGTTGCACCATTTCCATGCCCAATGAACCTGGACCGCAGCCATGGCGTCAAATTTCGTCCCATTCTACGGAATCCTTATTCACCAACCCTCGCCCAGCGCAACATAATCCGAAGAGAAGACGACTGTCCTGGCGTCCCCAGCGTGGTTCAAACATGACGACAGACATAACCTCCGATCCTCATTCCGCTCTCTCACACGGCCACGAGCACGAAGGAAGCAGAAGCAGACATCCTTCGAGCACTATGGAAGCAGATAAGCAGGCCGAGCAAAAGGATGCAAAATTTTTCAGCCAATCCACCACGAAGCAAGCTGAGAAAATGGTCGCTCCGTTTCTTGCTCAGCATATCCCACAACAGTACAATCCTTTTGGTTCCAACCCTCTACCTCAAAATGCGCCTGAGAAGCCCAATACAAAATACTGTTACCGACATCGCCCGGACTTAAAGTGCCGAAGGCAAGCTGATGAACCCTCAATGGAACAATTGCAAAATGTTAGTTGCACAAAGCTCCTCCCAATCAACAATACTGACACTGCCCCATAGGAACTCGGAAGCCTTTCTCAGTCCGACCAGCAAGGCATTGCTCATGTCTGGTCGCTCTTCTCCGCCGCCCCTGCAAAGCACCGAAACCTCATGCTTCAAGGCATCCTAACCCAATGCTGCTTTCCTCAGCTCTCCTTCATCTCCGCCTCCATTCGCGATCTTATCAAGATTGACTTCCTCACGGCACTGCCACCAGAACTGGGGTTCAAGATCTTATGCTACTTAGATACTACATCGTTATGCAAGGCTGCACAAGTCAGTCAGAGATGGAGAAGTCTTGCGGATGATGATGTGGTATGGCACAAGATGTGTGAGCAGCATATCGACCGGAAGTGTACTAAGTGCGGATGGGGTTTGCCATTACTGGAGCAAAAAAGGCTGAGGACGGAAAAGAGGCAAATCCAGCTTCGTGCCACCGGTAGAGGATTGAATGAATGGTCCCCCAACATCACACCTCTCCCAGAACCCACATCCGACACGGAGGAACAATCTAATATGGAATCAAGTGTTGGTCCAACACACTCTAGCGCTCATCCCGGGAAGAAACGTCCTCCGACTACCGCACCACCTATTCCTGACGCTTCAGCTAAACGAGCGTGTGCTCAGTCGCCGAATGAAAATCAAGATTCCTACTTTGACCCTCCCACCAAGCGGCCCTGGAAAGATGTTTATAAGGATCGTTTTAAAGTCGGAACTAATTGGAAATATGGACGTTGCTCGATCAAGATCTTTAAAGGCCATAGTGATGGCGTTATGTGTTTGCAATTTGACGATAAGATCTTAGCCACTGGTTCATACGATGCCACGGTGAAAATATGGGATATTGAGACTGGAATGGAATTGCGGACGCTCAAAGGTCATACCGCTGGCATACGATGTCTGCAATTCGATGATACTCGCCTGTTGACTGGGAGTATTGACCAGACGATCAAGGTCTGGAATTGGCGAACCGGCGAGTGTGTAAAGACTCTCACTGGCCATCGCAGCGGTATCGTTTCTTTGCACTGGAGTGGCAACATTCTGGCCTCTGGCTCTATGGATCACACTATCAGAATATGGAACTTCCAGACTCAGAAAACGTTCGCTCTCCGTGGCCACACGGATTGGGTTAATGCGGTAAAGATTGATTCGAGCTCCCGCACCCTATTCTCCGCCTCCGACGACTGTACCGTTCGGCTATGGGACCTTGATGCGCAACTTTGCCTCAAGATCTTCAAAGGCCACGTGGGGCAAGTGCAGCAGGTCCTTCTGCTCCCTCCAGAATTCTATCTTGACGAGGACGAGCTGGTGCACAATACTTCCTACGATCAATCCGACGATGCGAGCAGCGAATCCGAAGGCCAGGATCTCCTTCATTTTAACTCCCACTCAAATACTAAGACCGAGCTTCTTTTCCCGAACGACCCGAGCCGTCCAACTCCTCCACAGTATATGCTCACTGGCTCACTCGACGGCACGATCCGTCTCTGGCATATACCTACCGGACGAAGCATCCATACTTTCTTTGGCCATCTCGAGGGTATCTGGGCGCTAGCTGCTGATACGCTGCGGGTAGTGTCTGGAGCCGAAGATGCAATGGTTAAAGTATGGGATCCGCGGACTGGGACACACCAGAGGACCTTCACAGGCCATAGAGGACCGGTTACCTGTGTTGGATTAAGTGACTCGAAACTCGCAACTGGGAGCGAAGATTGTCAAGTCAGGCTTTATAGTTTCGGATCTGAACCACCGGTACATAAATCTTCTGAGCACGTTGCAAGTGGGGCCACATAGTTTCTGTACACCCTTTTGATTATTCGCGCTACATAGTTTGGATATATTGCTATTGCTTAATTGCCTATTTAGCGTTGTTGGCGAGCTTAGCGATGGCGCATTTGGATGAAGTTTAGGATTACTCTAGATGGAAATGTGACTGGGGCGTGGGATGCCTTTTTCTCGTGGTCCGCTGATAGCGTGGGGTTTCGCTGGGTTTGTTTATGGATACCCCTTACTACTGTTACTTTCATAACCTTCTTGTAGTTTACTTAATCTATCGGATAATCTGTAACAACTAAGAGGTCTACAAGATATGGAATGTGGCTTCCGAAAGTCCAAATTTAGTTTTTCCAACTGTTGAGAATACTAAAAGGCAGAACTTGTAATAGGACAGACAAGGTAAGATATAAAATTGTGAAATTGTTTTTTGTAGTAAAGATAATACATAGTAGCTTATTTTATCTACTTTAATACTATCCTAACTAATTAATTAATTATAAATACATATCTTTTAAGCTTTTCAACTATAATATACTTTTTTTAAAAAAAAAAAAAAAGGAACTCTGAATAACGTAAGTGATAGGGTTATGACGGCGATAGGGTTATAACGGTCGGCTACTACCGCCTTCCTAGTTGGGCTTACGGTTTGGAACACCAAAATACTGCCCCCTTCAGCGACCGCGACAGTGATGTGCACGACTAGCTTCCACCCTTTGGCGAGCGCTCTAAAATTTTAAATTTAGTGTATCCAATCTTATATAAGTAAAAGAAAGAGAAAGGAGAATGTTTATTAAGGAAGTGTATATTAGGCAAGTTCTGAGCTGATTCTCCTGGCTAACCAGAATAATTCTCTAAGGCATAGTCCTTGCGCGTAGCCATAACCGTTTAGTGGCGATCAAGCGAGATTGGATGTGGAGCGCTCGTCAAAACGACCGTCATAACCCTATCGCCGTCATAACCCTATCACTTACGTTAGCTTTTATTTTAAAACAAACTCTATAATTTACTGTTGGTAGGGGGGGTACTTGGGCAGTCTCTTTGAGCTCAGCGACGTGCACGTGATGGACCACGTGACAGCGCGCGGGCCATCGTGAAGATACCTTCTCGGGGCCCTCGAGCCCCTTAGATTCTTCCTCATAGAGTATCATATGTATCATTTCCATCAGCCTGCTCAGCGTCTGACATTTACTACAGATGTAGTATCTCCTACGACAAGGCCGCCGGCACCCCGGGCCAGGGCTTCGCTATTTCGATAGCCAATGGTAAAATCAAGCCTTGTACCTAATACATTGGACGCCACCAAGGCATTTTTGCATTCTCAAAGACTGCCTTGGCTACAGCTAAAGAATTCCATCATGGAATAGCCAGACTTATGAAGCAAGCTGTGCAAAGGGCACGATCACAAGGTCTTGATTGGCCCAGACTCAATATTTTTAGGTCATAGACTGACGGTGTGAACCCGGCGGCGTGCTGCAAGGTCTAACTATGTGTTGGTTTGCGAGTGTGGCCCAGGTTTCACATTGATCAAGCTCGCGCATTTATGTGTAGAAGCGGTAGCTTCCAGATATTTCAATCCACTTGCCATCTGGGCATTGCTTGGTGCATTTATTCTTCATTTTGTCCGATCATCTCAGCTCGAGGAAATTCTATCCATTCTTCTCGGATTCTTCATCTTGGATTCATCGCCAATCCCTCGAGCCTCGTGACATTCTCGACACATGGTGACGGAAGAAATCGTAACCTGCGAAAAGTGTGAGGAGCTGCCGGGAGTTGTCAAGTGCTCCTGTGATGCTAGGTTCTGTGAGGGGTGCTTTACGACAAAGCATCTCCCTCTCCATCCGAAAGATAAGGCTTGGGCCTGGATTTCCGGCACTGTCGCAACCTTGACTGACGGTACCTCGAGAGTAACGCATTTCGAGCAAGACCAAGTGACGAAATGGTTCGGCCTCCACATCGGGAAAGTTGGGGCAGATCGTGTGACAAGACTCGTGGAGACATCCCGGTTCTGGCGCCTGGTTGAGGATTCGATGCATCATAACAAAAACAGCCCTCGGCGACAGTTTCCTAGCATCGTGTCGTTTGTCGGGGAAACTGGTGCTGGGAAGTCCACCTTGAGTATGTAGACCCTCTTCAAAACCATCACGCAAGCTTAAGAAGATAAGCTTGTTCCTGATACCGTTACAGTCCGTTCCTTGATTTCCAGCGCTAACAGGTCGGACTCGATGGAGAACTTGGAGGCACCGGTGAAGTCAATCTCTACCTTGACCCCGGCACTTTCGGTACCGAAGTCCCACACTTCTTCGCGGACTGCGAAGGTATGCTTGGTGGCGAGCCTGCCGCTGCACAACATCAGAAAGACTGGTCCAAGGACGGCAGGAAATACCTTCTGGAGTCTAAGGATGGAAAGCAAATTGACCGTAAAACTGCCGTCATGACCATCTATCCTCGCTTCCTCTACATCTTCAGCGATGTCATCTGCATGATCACTAGGAACCAAAAGGCCTGGGCTGATTCGGCGGTGAAGTTGCTTGAGTGGAGTCTGGTCGGCGCACACAATACAGTCAACCAGTATGCCCTGCCAGCACTGATCATCGTTCTCAACGGCCCTACTATTGAAAACGAAGCCTGGATCTCTGACGACCATGATGTTGCCACGAGAGATTTCTTCACGGCAATCGAGAAGGAGATCAGCGAGAATACCACTCTAAGGGAAATGGCAAAGAAGGTGACAACCGTCGCTTCCATTTTGCATTGTATCATGTCTAACGAAATGGACTAGCACGGTGACAAAAACATGAAAGATCTATTGCTGCGGAACTTTTCTAGCGTTTATGTGCATTATATCCCTTTGGATGGCTTCCAGAGCCTCGGTAATTCCGGTGTCATCATTCCACAAACTAGTCGACTTGCCCAGCGAATCCGAAAAGATGCCGAACGCGTTCAGACCAAGCGCGCCGAGACATGGACTCTGCTCGACGCGAAACAACTAAGCATTGTATTCGACTACGCGTTCAAGCATCTCGCATCAGGCAGCGACGAGCCCTTCGACTTCAGTCAATGTCGACAGCAGATATCGCCCCCAGTGTCAGCAGATGGTCACTTCGCTGAATTTCTGGGCCGATGTATGCATGGTAGCGTGGACGATAATTTTGAAGCCGCTGCATCAATCGTGGGGTCGTGTATTGTCAGAAATTCACTCAAGTTAGAGGGATCGGGTTAGTCGACAACACTCTTAATAACAAGCTACTTTATATGATTGAATAATCCCTTCTAATGTGCCGCCGGTTAGATTTACTCCATCCTTCCGTTGTTTTCAACAAGGAACTCAAAGAGACATGCCGTCGAGCCTTGGATCAGTTTCTTAGTAACAGTCAGCCATGCGCATATATTCACCCAGAAACTGGCGAGAAATGCGTCAACACCAAGACTGGGCATGCTAAGGGCCATCAAGTAGCAGGAGGCTCTTTCCTAGCGGAGGGGAACTTCGTGGACGGATCCTTTGATAGTAGCAGATTCCTTGAATTGATTGACAGCACCGTCTTTAACACCCTCAAGGCGATCAACGAGCATGTAGACTCGAACAGAGAGGAAAGACGCCAATATGCTGCTAGATTACATAGATCTCGTCTCAAATTCATACCGGACCAGTCGTTCTGGACGGAGTCATTTACTGCTTGGTGGATCGTCCTATTCAAGAAGCGGTTTGGACACATATCCGGCGCCAGTCTTACGATCAGGGCTAGTGTGTGCTACGCATGTCTTTTCGGTCGTCCGGAGTATACTCTGCCTTGTGGTCATGTCATTTGCTTCGACTGCCTTCGTGAGTTCGACCAGTCCTCCTCCTCGGAAATGTATCCCGGCGTTGCCATTCACGAGGAATGCGTGCTTTGTTCATCAAGGGACGAGAGGGAGGATATGTGGCCATACAGGGTTGAGTATCGTCCAGATCTGAGTGGCATCCGCGTGCTCTCTCTGGATGGTGGCGGTGTGAAGGGAATCATTCAGCTATCTATCTTTCAACGGCTTGAACGGCTCGTTGGCCCTGACATGCCATTCGGCGAGTTTTTTGATCTCATGGTAGGGACCAGCGCTAGCAAGTAAAATTCAATCCTTTCCGGGGTTTTCATTGCTTAGAATTATATAGGTGGATTGATCGCGCTTGGCCTTGGTATCCACAATCTCAGCGTTGAACACTGCATTGTGCGGTTCAAATCCTTCTGCAAGAAGGGCTTCGAAGATAGGCTTCTGACTAAAAGCTATTGGTTCGGATGGGTTGTGAGACTATTCGTTAATTCGATCTACAAGACAGAACCTCTAGAAGAGGCTATGAAGGAGATCTTAAGAGTAAAGCGCTTGTTTGGGTATCGTGGCAATGCCTCACGAGTTGCAGTAACTACTACTGTGGATTCCAACTGCCATTTGCTCGCCAACTACAATTGGGGAGATGGAAAGCGATACCTCAACTCAAACATTGACACTTGGCACGCGTAGGTGGTTTCTCCTTATCCACCGTTTTCAACTTCGGCACAAGCAGCTGACGTTCAGATTTTTATGCAGCGCACGTTGTACCTCCGCTGCTCCAATGTATTTTGAGCCAGCCTGGCATGACGGCAGCGCGTGCAGGGACGGAGGGCTGAGGGAAAACAACCCAGTACAAATCGCGGTAAACGAGGCCAGAACCATCTGGGGCTCCGATGTGGTCTTCGACGTGATCCTCTCCGTTGGCTGCGGACAAGCACAGAATCCCCAGCGCCGACCGATATCGACATTCATTCTTCCCGGTTGGTTGACGGATCTGTTCACGACGCTGATTGAGACTATGAACGGCGATGCTGCTTGGAAGAAGTTCCAGGAGAGCGTTAGCCAGCCAATGCTGGATCGATGCAATCGACTGAATATCCGCTTTCCAGGAGAAACCGAGCCAGAACTTGATGATGTCAATGCAGTGGACGAGATGGAAAGATTGGCAAAATTCTCGACCTTCCACTACCAGATCCCTACAGGAGGTTTTACGCCTGTTTTCGGCCAGGCCAGTGACGACTCACTAGAAGTACTAGCCGATAGTCTCAAGGCGTCACTTTACTTCTTCGAACTCAAGTCTATAACCCAACAGGACGATGTATCAATCATCAAAGGTTGGATCTGCTGCCGTCTTCCACCCGACAGAAAATCCTACAAGCCGCTTATTGAGGAGACTTCGTGCTTCCAAGTCAAGGGTAAGAAATATGCGGCGCCTACTATCCAGGGAGGGGAGCGGCTCAAGATGGACGTATCTTTCCAGCAACAGGACTCGCGAGATTCTGGTCCGATCAGGATTGATGTCAAGTTTCGCCAGGAATATTTCGTTACCATCAGCGGATTTCCTGTGACATTACGAGTGAGTTTACGGACTAATTGCTACGCCTATTATTTGCTAACGTAAACAATCAACAGATGTTGAAGGCACACTAGAATACGAAATAGTTTGCGGTAGTTGAGAGAGTCGAGAGCTGCTTCTCGCATATGGAGAAGGAAGGTTGCCGGAAGACGCAAGAGAGGAAAGCATTAGTTTGGGAGTCCGCTCGCGTGTGCTGTCACCAAGAAATCTAACAAGGGCGAGATTTAGTTGGTACTGTGAGGCTCATGGCAAGTGCTTCGAATTTCTGCGATTTTCTAACTATCCGAAACGTCTCACTTTCGACACAGGGTAGCGGACGAAACTTTCCATAGAAGATAGGAGGAGGGCTTCGATTCCTATGTTTATCGTATTTCCGCTAATTATCCATTTGCTGACGTAGCCTTGGAAATGCTTGTACCAAATAGGCTCTCTATCAAAACGCCAGGCTAACGTTTACGTCGTGGCTTCTGTGCAATCTCGAACTAACACGCCACGGATCTTCAGAGATTGTGCATCTTGCACTGCGTTCGCTCACCCTTTATCTCAATACATCGTAGAATGGGACAATGTAGGCTGTATTTCTTCCCTGGCGTGTATCCCGGCACTGGACGAGGACCCTGGCGGACGTACGTCGCCAACCCGGCATCTTACCGTTTCAGGAATATTAGCAGCACTGCCCGGGGATCTCTCGGCAATTTTGGGATGGCGATCCAGACGATGGACCGCGACACAAGGATTTTAAGCAAGAAAAGCTCAAGGGCGAGATTTTCAGCGTAAAGTACTTTCTCTTAACCAGCGCTCGACACAGGTAGGGCTAGGCAGGTTTGGTAGCCTACCTATAGATAGTACGCTATACCTAATAGGATAGTTATATACAGTAGAAGGTAAATAAATAATTATATATATTAATATTCGACCGGGCTGAATCCGCCGTCCCCCCCAGCCCGGCAAAGACGTATAAGGAAAGGATTGCCAGCCACCTCTAGCCTAGAAAATTATTTGAGTAGATGTAGGCAAGATGTACATGAATCGAGTAGCCAAAGAACTGCGACTGTGCTAGCTAGCAGATTCATAGAAGAAAACTCAAATGAACGAGTTAGGCATAATGGTGCGGCAGGGGGGTGAAGCTAGTTGTACACAGCTGTACAGGCAAAACTCCTTAGCACGATATGGGTTTTGGCGCCAAATATATCGCAATACCAATGATATTGTTATATCAAGAGTCACGTGTAGAGTGAATTAGCAGTACAACTTCAATAAAAGTGGATCTTAAAGCCTAAACGGTATAGATTTCCCTTCTTATGGGTCAGATATACCCCCTTCTCATACAACTAGTTATACCGATATTGGTGGTAGAGCTTAACGATATCGTCAAAAGTCAGATTATCGTAAGTTACACCCAAAAAGGGCTTAATCAGGGCGTGTAGATCGTAATACGGGCTCACAGCTCGGCGTGGTCACGGAAAAACTCGGCGTGGTCACAAAGTTCAACGTGGTCAGAAAGGTTCTGACCACGCTGAGGTTTATGCATATGCAGCGCATATACAAACCAAAATATTTATTTTAATAGAATTTAAAATATTTAATAAATAAAAATTAACGGTTGTATGCCAGGCATATGCAGGGCATATGTAATAATAAAAATAATTGTTGGTAACACAAGGTGATATCACGTATCTACAAGTTATAGGTAGTATAATGATTGTTATTCTATCTTACTCCTGCCTAAGGAAGGGCAAGGAGCTTAGGGCTCCTCGCCACGCTAGTGCCGCGGCAACACGTGACGGCAAATTGCCTATATTCCCAACACTAGCAACTCTTCTTTTGCGGTTGCCATCTACATATATATACCGCTCGACTAGTGTAACGGAACCTTGTAGCAAGTACTACAATAGGTCCTGTTATTAGGCTAGGTGTGTAGGTAATGTGTAAAGTTAACAACGTAATAATAACTGGTGGAGTAGTTGCCTAATAGATTAACTCTAATTATATTCTAAGAATTACTATAAGGAAGGAACTATCTAGGTAGGGACTAAGGGTCCTTAAATATACAACCGTACTCCTATAAAATCCTTCTTATACGTAAAGTACATGTGCTCCATTTACTCTATTATATAGATTATATAGATTATATAGATTACACAGATCCCATTACGTGACTTAGTTACTATTCCTTATTATATAGTTCTACCGGATCTATCCTAGACCGTACTTATATTAACCAACTAGCTTCCTCTAACTCCTCTCTAAGTAGTTATAATATTGTACTTAAAGCGTCCATAATACTATCTCCCTTCTCTTTATCTTCGTCCTTAAAGATTCCTAATATCTCTAAGTCGTTTACTAGAGGTATAATATCCGTCTAATTAATTTGGTTAACATTGTTACTTATAATACCTTTAAAGGTTTCTAAGCCTTCTTCTTCTATAGCTTATTAGTCTTATACTATTACTACAATATTATCTTTGGGTGGAATAATACTATCTCCGTATTCCTATTATGCGAAAGAGGGGTTAGTTTATATTACGCTAGCAAGTCCTTTATCTTAGCAACCCTCTTTTTATTTAGAGTGCACTAAAGTAAATATTTATTCGTCCTATAATGTTTACTCTATATCTAACGCTAAGTATACGCGTCCTATAACTCTTAATAGTTATTAAGTTCCCTAAGTAATTTATTATAGGGTCTTATATTTAATCTACTGCTACAAAGCTTAATAGTAAACTTGCGGGTACTCTAGGCAAGATTTATTATCTTTAACGCGAAGATTAAGCTCGCGCTAAGTGGGTAAGAGAAGAGGATTATTAAGCCCTTAAAGCCCGCGCCTCTACTTATACTCGGCTTCTTTATCTTAAAAAGGTTTATAAAAAGGTTTATTTTAAAAAGTAGAAACTTATAAAATAAGGTCTATAGAAACTTAGTAATAAAAGAATAAATTCTCTTCTAATAGTAAAGGAAATAACTCTAAGTAATTTAGCAATTGCTCTTCCTAGGTCCCCCTTAGGTAACTTATTCTTTAGTAATCCTTCTTTAATATTACCTAACCTATTCTCTTCCGATACTCCTATACCTTTCTTATAGCATTCTTTAAATTTTCTAATAGCTTCTAGGTAGTCTTATTATAGCCTATTTACTTAACTTTATATTATATTTTATTATTAACATCCTTATAACTAACAATCTTTAAAACTTACTATTTATCTTCCTCTTATCCTCTATATATGTCTA
>Ga0307515_10002041_pt1 | contig 44592 bp, 33 predicted proteins | sample 17_EM_MG_FD_194513 | JGI IMG/M metagenome (GOLD analysis project Ga0307515, IMG submission 194513) | Populus trichocarpa ectomycorrhiza microbial communities from riparian zone in the Pacific Northwest, United States - 17_EM | ecosystem: Host-associated > Plants > Roots > Unclassified | place... | reverse complement strand
GGCCAGCTACCTGGGGTGGTTCCGGGCACTTGACCGGTCAGCACCAATTCGTCTGCAGCCCGCTTGTTTGCTCGCCTTGGCCCTCGGGCATCCCGCTCATCCTTAGCTAACGCGCAAAGAGCCTTTTTTATCGCCTGCTGGGGTATCCTCCCCAGTCCTATTCCATTCCGACAGGTTCATGAACGAGATGCACGACGGCGATCAAGCGCTGGCAGAAACGGACGACGCACCGCCGCGTCCGCGCCGCAAGGGCATCTACATCCTGCCGAACCTGTTCACGCTGGCTGCGCTGTTTGGCGGTTTTTACGGCATCGTGATGGCCATGGGCGGCCACTTCGAGCAGTCGGCCATCGGCATCTTCTGCGCGATGGTGCTCGACAGCCTCGACGGCCGTGTGGCGCGCATGACCAACACGCAGAGCACGTTCGGCGAGCAGATGGACAGCCTGTCCGACATGGTGTCGTTTGGTGCGGCGCCGGCGCTCATCGTCTACATCTGGGCACTCACCGGCCTGGGCAAGCTGGGCTGGCTGGCGGCATTCGTTTATTGCTCCTGCGCAGCTCTGCGTCTGGCGCGCTTCAACACTAACCTGGCGGTGGTCGACAAACGCTTCTTCCAGGGCCTGCCGAGTCCCGCAGCTGCGGCGCTCGTCGTCGGCTTCATCTGGCTGATGGACAACCTGGGCTTCAAAGGGGGGCAAGAAGGCCCGTGGCTGGCGTGGACGACCTTCGGCTTCACTTTGTACGCCGGGCTCACGATGGTGACTAACGTGCCGTTCTACAGTTTCAAAGACGTGAGCTTCAAGCGCTCGGTTCCGTTCATCGCCATCGTCGCCATCGCGCTGGGGATCGCCTTCATCACCTTGCATCCGCCGCTGGTGCTGTTCGGTCTGTTCGTGATCTATGGCCTCTCGGGCTACGGCGTGTATGCGTGGAAGCGTATGAAAGGCCGCCCCGTCAGCGTGATCGCAACCTCGATGGACGAGCCCGATGAAGAAGGCCTGCACCGCTGAAAAGTCGCGTGCTATATTCGCGCTCATGACGTTTTCTACCGCTTTCTCGCTAGCCCTACTAGAGGTGCCCCGGGCTCGCTGATCGTTCACGTCTACTCGTTTTCGCTCTCAACGGCCCACATGCAACCAGCATCGGGCCGTTTTGCTTTTTCGAGCGTGCTGGTTGTGATTCCACTCACTGGGGATTCGCCATGATGTTGAAACAACCGCACTTGAAGTACCGACCTTTCACGCCCGTCGCCTTGCGCGACCGCACCTGGCCTGATGCCGTGCTGACGCGCGCTCCGATCTGGCTCAGCACCGATCTGCGCGATGGCAACCAGGCGCTGATCGAGCCGATGGATGCAGAGCGAAAGCTGCGCATGTTCCACATGCTGCTGCGCATCGGGTTCAAGGAGATTGAAGTCGGATTTCCGTCGGCCTCGCAGACGGAATTCGACTTCATCCGCACGCTGATCGAGCGTGATCTCATCCCCGACGACGTGACCATCCAGGTGCTGACGCAAGCTCGCGAGCCCTTGATCCGCCGCACCTTCGAGTCATTGAAGGGTGCCAAGAAGGCTATTGTTCACCTCTACAACGCGACCTCGCCAATGATGCGTGAGGTGGTGCTCGGGCTCGACGAGGATGGCGTTGTTGCGCTCGCCACCGAACATGCTCGCTTGATGAAGCAGCTGGCCGATACGCAGCCCGAAACGTCATGGCGCTTCGAGTACTCGCCCGAGCTGTTCTCCGAAACCGAGCTCGACTTTGCAAAGCGTGTCGTCGATGCGGTGACCGAGGTCTGGCAGCCCACACCCGATCGCAAATGCATCATCAATCTGCCGACGACGGTTGAGAGCTCCACACCGAATGTGTTCGCGGACATGGTGGAATGGATGCACCGGTACGTGGCTCGTCGCGACTCGATCGTCATCTCGATCCACCCCCACAACGACCGCGGCACGGGCACGGCCACTGGCGAGCTGGCACTGATGGCAGGTGCCGATCGCATTGAAGGTTGCTTGTTCGGGAACGGCGAGCGGACGGGCAATGTCGACCTGGTCAACATCGCGCTCAACCTCTACACCCAGGGTGTGTCACCCGGGCTCGACTTTTCCGACATCGACGAAGTGCGGCGTTGCGTCGAGCATTGCAACCAGTTGCCGGTGCATCCGCGCCACCCGTATGTGGGCGACCTAGTCTACACCTCGTTTTCGGGCTCGCACCAGGATGCCATCAAGAAAGCCTTCGCCGCCCGCAAGGAAGGCGATGTCTGGAAGATGCCCTACCTGCCGATCGACCCCAAGGACCTGGGGCGAAGCTACGACGCCGTCATCCGCGTCAACAGCCAGTCGGGCAAAGGCGGTATCGCCTACCTGCTGGAGAACGAGTACGGCCTTGAGTTGCCACGTCGCCTGCAGATCGAATTCAGCCAGGTGGTTCAAGCGGTGATGGATGACACCGGCAAGGAGCTGACGGCCGCCGAGTTGTGGAACATCTTCCAGCGCGAGTACAGCGTTGCCGGTGCGTGGGCGGCGCAGACGATCCAGGCGACGATCTCAGAAGGACGTGGCGGTCAGGTGAGCCTGTCGACCACGCTCGACGTGGCAGGCCGCGAGCTGAGTGTGGAGGGGCAGGGCACCGGACCGATCGAGGCGTTTGTCGAAGGCGTGAACAAGCACCTGTCGACCAGGCTTCGCGTGCTGGACTACCACGAGCATGCGATCGGCAGCGGTGCCGATGCCAAGGCCGTGGCCTACCTCGAATTGCGCCTCGGTGACAACATTACGCTGTTCGGTGTCGGCATCGATTCGAACATCGTTTCGGCGTCGCTGAAGGCCATCAGCTCGGGCTTGCACCGGGCCGTGCGACAAGGGCAACTGAGCTACACGTCCGCCGTGCTCGCCTAACATACTGAAGATCACAGGAGACAGCCATGACCGACAAACTCATCATCTTTGATACCACCTTGCGCGATGGCGAACAGTCTCCCGGCGCATCCATGACCAAGGACGAAAAGCTGCGCATCGCACGTCAGCTTGAGCGGCTGAAGGTGGACGTGATCGAAGCGGGCTTCGCCGCCTCGTCGAACGGCGACTTCGAGGCAGTGAAGGCCATTGCGCACGCCATCAAGGACAGCACGGTGTGCTCGCTGGCTCGTGCGAATGACCGCGACATCTCGCGCGCTGCTGAAGCGCTGCAAGGTGGCGCATCCACACGCATCCACCTGTTTCTGGCGACCAGTGCCTTGCACATGGAAAAGAAGCTGCGCATGTCGCCCGACCAGGTCTTCGAGCAGGCGCGCTTGTCGACGCGCTTTGCACGCAACCTGTCGGGTGATGTCGAGTTCTCGCCCGAGGACGGCTATCGGTCCGACCCCGATTTCCTCTGTCGCGTGTTGGAGGCCGTGATTGCGGAAGGTGCCACCACCATCAACATTCCCGACACGGTGGGCTACGCCATCCCCGAGCTCTACGGCAACTTCATTCTCGATCTGCGCAATCGCATTCCGAACGCAGACAAGGCCGTGTGGTCGGTGCATTGCCACAACGACCTGGGCATGGCGGTGGCCAACTCGCTCGCCGGTGTGAAGATCGGCGGCGCGCGGCAGATCGAATGCACGATCAACGGCCTGGGCGAGCGTGCGGGCAACTGTGCACTCGAAGAAGTCGTGATGGCCGTGCGTACACGCAAGGACTACTTCGGCCTTGAGCTGAGCATCGATGCCTCTCAGATCGTGCCGATCTCGCGGCTGGTCTCGCAGACCACGGGCTTCGTCGTGCAACCCAACAAGGCAGTCGTCGGCGCCAACGCGTTCGCGCACGCTTCGGGCATTCACCAGGATGGCGTGCTCAAGGCGCGCGACACCTACGAAATCATGCGGGCCGAAGACGTGGGCTGGGCTGCCAACAAGATCGTGCTCGGCAAGCTGTCGGGCCGCAATGCATTCAAGCAGCGCCTGCACGAGCTCGGCATCGAGATGGAATCCGAAGCCGAGATCAATGCCGCGTTTGCCAAGTTCAAGGAGCTGGCCGACCGCAAGAGCGATATCTTTGACGAGGACATCCTCGCCTTGGTAATGGACGATTCGGTGACGATGGACAACGAGCATTACCGACTGCTCGCCCTGTCTCAGCGCTCTGAGACGGGTGAGCGTCCGCACGCCAAGGTAGCCTTCGCTGCGGGCACGGCGGAGCACCATGCCGAGAGCGATGGCAACGGCCCGGTCGACGCGAGCTTGAAGGCCATCGAATCCAAACTGAGTACTGGTGCCGAAATGCTCCTCTATTCGGTGAATGCCATTACGTCGGGCAGCACAGAATCTCAGGGCGAGGTGACGGTGCGTTTGCAGCTTGGTGGGCGTGTCGTCAATGGTGTTGGAGCCGACCCGGACATCGTGGTCGCGTCGGCGAAGGCCTACCTCGCAGCGTTGAACAAGCTGCACAGCAAGAACGAGCGGGTCGCTGCCCAGGGGTGATATTTGTCACATAGCTGACAACTCCTCTGGCCAACTTGAGGAAAACCGCGCAAGTTTTTGATCTTGTGGGGTTTTTTTCTTTGGCCTACACTCGCGTTGCCGAGCGTCAAGGGGTTGCTGTGGTACGGTTTTCACAAAAGTCAGCGTCATATGTCCTGCGTGGTCTGCTCACGCTGGTGATTGCTGTCTGCCTGCCCTTGTCGGCCGGAGCGGCTGCCAAGCCTGCCAAGAAGCGCGTGGCCGTCGTGTCGAAGGCGCCGGGCGCTAAATCCAAAGTCGTCGTGGTTCGTGGCATCAAGCGCACCAGCTTGCGTGCACGCACCGTGGCCTTTGTGCCTGCGCGGCCTTCGTTCGGCCAGGTTTACGGCCTGCATGGCACAGCCGACCCGCTCGATCTGAAATCCAGCGTGGCGCTGGTGATGGACCAGCAGACCAATGAGGTGCTGTTCAGCAAGAATTCCCAGGCAGTGCTGCCGATCGCGTCGCTGACCAAGCTCATGACCGCCCTGGTCGTCACCGAAGCCAAGCTGCCGCTCGACGAAGTGCTGACGATCAGCCAGGATGATGTTGATACCGAAAAGGGCAGCCGTTCACGCCTGACGGTGGGTACGCAGCTCACCCGCGGCGAGATGCTCCATCTGGCGCTGATGTCTTCCGAAAACCGTGCTGCGCATGCGCTAGGTCGGCACTACCCCGGCGGTTTGAATGCCTTCGTCGCTGCGATGAACCGCAAGACGGTCGAGCTGGGCATGACGAGCACCAAGTATGTCGAGCCCACAGGTTTGTCGAGCAGCAACCAGTCGAATGCGCGCGATCTGGCCACCCTGGTCAACGCAGCTCACAACTACCCGCTGATTCGCGAACTGTCGACTTCGCCTGAATATCAAGTGGCTGTTGGCCGTCGTCAGCTCCAGTTCCACACCACCAACGGCTTGGTGCGCAACCCGGAGTGGGACATCAGCCTGCAGAAGACCGGTTACATCACCGAGGCAGGTCGTTGCTTGGTGATGCAAGCCAAGCTGGCAGGCCGCCAATTGATCATGGTGTTCCTGGACTCGGCCGGCAAGTACTCCCGCATCGGCGACGCCGAACGCGTGCGCAAGTGGGTGAACGGCATGCCGGTCGCTGTGGCACCATCGCCTGTCGTGCATGCCGTGATGCCGGCTGCGGTTGCTCCGGCGCCTGCCAAGACCGCTCCCGCAGCGGAACCCACGGATGAAGCGCCGGCGGAAGAGTCCGAAGTGGAAGTGCTGGAAGCGCCCAAGCTCACGTCCTGATCGCTGAAGCTTCTCAAAGCAAAGAGCCCGGCATTGCCGGGCTCTTTGCTTTGAGCGCCGAGATTTATCCCCGATGGCCCAGCGCAGAAGAGATCTGCGATGCCGTGGATTTCAGCCGCTCCAGCCAGCTTTCTTCCAAGCGATCGGCTGGGGCGGAGATCGAGAGGCCGGCGACCAGCTTGCCCTGGTCGTCCAAGATGCCGGCGGCCATGCAGCGCACGCCAAGCTCCAGCTCCTCGTCGTCACGGGCGGTGCCGTACTGCAGCACCTTGGAAAGTTCGCGCTCCAGCGTGTTCACGTCAGTGATGCTGTTGCGTGTGTGGCCGGCTAAGCCGGTGCGCGTCGCATAGGCACGCACGCGCTGGGAATCGTCGTGCGCCAGGAACAGCTTGCCGACTGACGTGAGGTGCAGGGGGGCCCGGCCGCCCACAGCGCGCACGACCTGCATGCCCGAGCGTTCGCTGTAGGTGCGCTCGATGTAGACGATCTCGTCGCCTTGCCGCATCGACAGGTTCACTGGCTGGTGCGTCAGCTTGTGCAGCTCGCGCATGGGGCCTAATGCCGCATCGCGAACATCGAGTCGTGCCTTCACCAGGTTGCCGAGTTCCAACAGACGCATTCCCAGGCGGTAACTGCCCGCCTCGGGTCGATCGACGTAGCGGCCGACCGTGAGGTCGTTCAGGATGCGGTGAGCGGTGGAGGGGTGCAGCCCCGTCTGCTCACTGATGAGTTTGAGCGAAATCGGATCCTGATGCGAAGCGAGCAAGTCCAGCAGCGAAAACATCCGCTCAAGCACCTGGATCGCGGGCTTCTGATCCTCTTTGCTTTTCATGGGGCGCATTCTGACGCAGTTTCGCTAGATTTTGCATCGCGAAAACAGCGCGAGGGTCAATGGATTGCCGATGCAGCGGCAATGCCTGAGCGCACGGCACCCTCGAGCGTCGCCGGGTACGGCCCTTCGACGTAGTCGCCTGCGGCAAAAAGCGCTGGCAGCACGCGGCTCGCGGGCCGCTGAAGCTGAGGTGTACAGAGGAAGGTGGCGCGTTTCTCGGTGGTGGTGCGCAGCACGGAGAGCGGGCCGGGTAATCTGCCGCCGAAAGCCTGCCGTGCCTGCTCCAACGCGGCTTGGGTCACGGCTTCGGTTCCTTGTGCCACCCAGGCGGCGGCGCCGCTCACGACCAGGGCGATCACCCCGTCCAGGCCGCTGATGGCGCCGAGATCGAACGCAAACTGTGCGGGGCGAGAGGCGTCGCTGTGCAAGGCCATCATGGGTTGGGGCAAGTGGCTGCCTGGGCTGCTCAGATAGATCGTGACGATGGGTTCGTAGTGGAGCGCTGCCGCTTGGCGCGACCACCCTGGAGCTTCTGCCGCCGTCAGGCGCGCGGCTTCGTTGGCGGTGCAGGCCAGCACCACGGCGTCAGCGGCTTCGCCATTGACCTGCCACCTGTCGTTCAGGCGTTCCAGAGAATCGACACGGGTCGACAGGTGAACCGTTGCGCCAGCCGCGGTCAGCCAGTTCGCCGCGGGCAGGGGCCAGAGTGCGCTCAGGCGCTGGCGGGGCAGCAGAAGATCGGCGGAGCCTGGCCCGGAGAACAAAGCGTCTTTGAGCACTCTCAGGAAGACGGTGGCGCTCGCCTGGGATGCGGGCGTATTGAGCGCCGCCACGCACAAAGGGTCGAGCAGTTCGTCGCGCACGGCGATGGGCAGGTGCGCGGTGAGCTGAGCCACCGTCAGCGCAGGGGCGCATTGAAAACGCTGAAGCGCCCAGCGCGTCGCAGTCGTCAGCAGCGCAAGCTTGTCTCGCCAGCGCCATCCCGGGTAGCGCAGCACGGCGCTCGCAAACGCCAGGATCGGCGGGCCGGCGTTCAGTTGCAGCCCCGCGCCATCGGGGTAGGTGATGCGCAGGGGGGTGCGCAGCAGGGCTTGCTCGATGTCCACACCCACGAGCCGCATCAACGACAAGGTCTGCGAATAGGCTCCGATCAGGATGTGCTGGCCGTTGTCGAGCACTGCATCGCCAAAATCCACTTGCCTGGCGCGGCCCCCGAGCTGGGGCGCCATCTCGTACAGCGTGACCTGATGGCCGCGCCGCGTGGCCTCGACTGCGGTGGCCAAGCCGGCCCAGCCGCCCCCGATGACGGCCACGCGCCTCTGCGCTGCCATCAACGACCTCGCCAGTTCGTGCTCAGCGCGATCCACAGCTTGCGCAGCGGCGTGAGCGATGTGCGCTGGTGCAGCACCTGGAAGTTGTCGGCCTCGATCTCACGCAGCAACGTGCGGTAGATGTTCGCCATCATCACGCCGGGCTTCTGACTACGGCGGTCGACGTCGGGCAGCAATGCGAAGGCTTCGTCGTAGCAGCGGTGCGCTCGTTCGGCCTGGAAGCGCATGAGCGCGGTGAAGCGGTCGCTGTAGCCGCGGTTGAGCACTTCCTGCGCCTTCACGTCGAACTGCTGGAGCTCTGACACCGGTAGGTAAATGCGGCCGCGCCGAGCGTCGTCTCCGACGTCGCGAATGATGTTGGTGAGCTGCATCGCCAGCCCGAGCTTGTGGGCGTATTGCACCGTGACGGGCTGCGTGCGGCCGAAGATGGCCGATGCCACTTCGCCCACCACGCCCGCTACCAGGTGGCAGTAGCGCGCAAGGCCGGGGTAGTCGAGGTAGCGTGATTGCTCCAGGTCCATCTGGCAGCCGTCGATCACCGCGCCAAGGTGTTCGGCACGGATGTCGAATGCCGCCACGTGCGGCATCAACGCTTTCATCACCGGGTGGCTGGGTTGGCCGCCGAAGCTGGTGGCGACCTCTTTGCGCCACCAGGCAAGCTTGGTGGCGGCGACGCTGAGGTCATGCACTTCATCGACCACATCGTCCACCTCGCGGCAGAAGGCGTAGAACGCGGTAATCGCAGCCCGCCGAGGCGGCGGCAGGAACAGAAACGCGTAGTAGAAGCTGGAGCCGCTTTTCGCTGCCTTGTCTTGTACGTATTGCTCAGGCGTCATGGGCGAGCCTCGCTCAGCGACGGAGGAACGGTGGCCTTCATACGCACGGCGCGCCACAACAGAACGGGCACGTCGTACCAGCGCAGTTGGGGGCGGGTCTGCAAGCTGCCGTATCGCAGGCGCTCGATCTTTTCGACGATGCGCAGCCCGCCTTGCACGACGAGGCGCAGCTCCCAGCCGGCGCGGCCGGGCAGGGCATGCACGAGTGGCGCACCGGCGAGCATCATGTCTTTGGCCCAGCCGGTCAGGTCGGCAACCAAGGCGCGCGTGCTCGCCGTGTCTTCGCGAGACATCAGAGCAGCCAGCGCGACGCCGTGACGCGCACAATCCGCGAGCGGAACGTAGGCACGGCCGCGAGCGGTGTCGATGCTCAGGTCTTGCCAGAAGTTGATGAGCTGCAAGGATGTGCAGATGTCATCCGACTGACGCAATTGATGGGCACCTTGCACGCCATACAAATGCAACAGCAGCCGGCCGACCGGGTTGGCCGAGCGGCGGCAATAGGCCAGCAGCTCGGTGCGGTCTGCGTAAGTGTTTTGGCGCACGTCTTGCTCGAAGGCGCTGAGCAAGTCCTCCAGCAAGGCGAGGGGCAGGGCATGGCGGTCGATCGCGAGCTTCAGCGGGTTGAAGACGTGTTGCCAACGCGGGGACAGCACAGCACCCGTCGCCGTGGCGTGCAGGTCAGCGCGATAGGCATTCAGCGATTCCATGCGTTGCGCGGGAGCCGCATCGCCTTCATCGGCCAGGTCGTCGGCGGTGCGTGCGAACCAGTAGATTGCAGCCACTGCCGGGCGCAGTGCAGGTGGGCACAGCACCGACGCGACAGGGAAGTTTTCGTAGTGATTGATGCTCATGAGGCTCTGATTTCAGCGCGCATTGTCGCCTTGGACATGGTTGCCAAATGCGACACGGCTTGGATGCAGAGAGTGTTTGACACCTCGGGATCACCCGAATACATTACTGACCAGTCAGTCAGTTGTGCGTTGATTGACGCCTTTCACCCTTCGTCTCGCCCCCTGTTTCACCCGTTCCCGATGAGGATTCCGATGCGATCCACGCTGATCTTTGCCCTGGCCAGCGCGGCCCTGCTGGCTGCATGTTCCAAAACCGAACCCGCCGCCGAGCCGGTGCGCGCCGTGCGGACGCTGACCGTCTCGAACGGCGCGGCCGGCGGCACGCGCGAGTACGCGGCCGAGATCAAGGCCCGCACCGAGTCGCGCCTGGGGTTCCGGGTCGGCGGCAAGATCACGCGCCGGTTGGCCAATGTCGGTGACACGGTGAAGGCTGGACAGGTGCTGGCGCAACTGGATCCGCAGGATCTGAAGCTGGCGCAGGAATCGGCGCGCGCCGGGCTGTCGGCCGCGCAGACCAACCTGGACCTCGCGAACGCCGACTACAAGCGCTACAAGGACCTCCGCGACCAGGGCTTCATCAGCTCGGCCGAGCTGGAGCGCCGCGACACCGCGCTCAAGTCGGCTCAGGCTCAGTTCGACCAGGCGCGCGCGCAGGCCGGTGTGCAGGGCAACCAGGCCGCATATGCTTCGCTGGTGGCCGATGCCAACGGCGTGATCACCGGCGTGGATGCCGAAGCGGGCACGGTGGTGTCGGCTGGTTCGTCGGTCGTGCGCCTGGCCCAGGACGGCCCGCGCGACGTGGTGTTCTCGGTGCCCGAGGATCACGTCGGCGACTTGCGGGCGCTGGCCCGTCAGCCCGGCGGACTGAAGGTGAAGCTGTGGGGCAGCGACCAGGCCATAGCGGCCTCGATCCGCGAAGTGGCCGCCGCCGCCGACGTGACGACCCGCACCTTCCAGATCAAGGCCGACATCGGCGCGCTGCCGGCGCGCCTGGGCCAGACCGCGACGGTGCTGGTCGAACTGCCGCAGCGGTCGAACGTCGTGCGTCTGCCGCTGGCCGCGGTGACCGAGTTGCAGGGCCGCACGGCGGTGTGGCTGGTCGACAAGAACGACAAGGGCGTGATGGTCGTCAAGGCGCAGCCGATCCAGGTGGCGGGTGCTGACGGCAACACCGTGGTGGTGGCCAGCGGGCTGACGGCGGGGCAGGTGGTCGTCACGGCGGGCGTGCACGTGCTGTCGCCCGGCCAACAGGTGAAGCTGTACGTCGAGCCGACGGCGCAAGGCGGCAACCCGGCTGCGATGGCACCCGCCAGCGCGGCGTCCCATTGAGCCACCGAGCGCCGAGACCACCCGAATGAGCAGCCAAGACAACCACGACGCGCCGAGCTCGCGTTTCAACATTTCCCGCTGGGCCTTGGAGCACCAGCCGCTGACGCGCTACCTGATGGTGGTGCTGATGCTGCTGGGCTTCGTCGCCTACTTCCAGCTGGGGCAGGACGAAGACCCGCCGTTCACCTTCCGCGCGATGGTCGTGCAGGCCTACTGGCCGGGCGCGACGGCGCAGCAGATGGCCGAGCAGGTGACGGACAAGATCGAGAAGACGCTGCAGGAGGCGCCGTACGCCGATAAGATTCGCAGCTACACCAAGCCGGGCGAGTCGCTGACGATCTTCAACATCAAGGACAACTCGCCACCGAAGGAAGTCAACAACGTCTGGTACCAGACGCGCAAGAAGATCGGCGACATGCGCTCGACGCTGCCGTCCGGCGTGATCGGCCCGGTCTTCAACGATGAGTTCGGCGATGTCTACGGCTCGATCTTCGCGCTGTCGGCCGACGGCTTCACCTATGAAGAGCTGCGCCAGCGCGCCGAGGAAGTGCGCCAGAAGCTGCTGAAGGTGCCCGACGTGGCGAAGGTGGCGGTGTTCGGCGCGCAGGCCGAGAAGATCTTCATCGAGGTCTCGCAAAAGCGACTGGCCTCGCTGGGCCTTGATTTCAACCAAGTGATCTCGCAGCTGGGCGCGCAGAACGCCGTCGAAGGCGCCGGCGTGCTGAATGCCGGCAGCGACAACCTGCAGGTGCGCGTCGGCGGCCAGTTCAACTCGGTCGACGAGCTGAAGGTCTTCCCGATCCGCGCCACAAACCCGGCCACCGGCGAGTCGAGCACGCTGCGCCTGTCGGACATCGCGACGATCAAGCGCGACTACGTCGACCCGCCGTCGGTGAAGGTGCGCCACCAGGGCCACGAGGTCATCGCACTCGGCATCTCGATGGCCAAGGGCGGCGACATCATCGATCTCGGCAAGCTGCTGAAGGTGCGCGTCGCGCAGATCCAGAAAGAGCTGCCGATCGGTATCGAGCTGTCGCAGATCCAGGACCAGCCCTCGGCCGTGACCACCTCGGTCGGCGAGTTCGTGCACGTGCTGATCGAGGCCATCATCGTGGTGCTGGCGGTCAGCTTCATCAGTCTGGGCCTGCACACCAAGCCGTTGCGCCTCGACATCTGGCCCGGCCTGGTGGTGGGCATCACGATCCCGCTGGTGCTCGCGATCACCTTCGTGACGATGTTCTACTGGGGCGTCGGGCTGCACAAGATCTCGCTCGGCTCGCTGATCATCGCGCTCGGCCTGCTGGTCGACGACGCGATCATCTCCGTCGAGATGATGGTGCGCAAGCTCGAAGAGGGCTACGACAAGATGCGTGCCGCCACCTACGCCTACGACGTGACGGCGATGCCGATGCTGACCGGCACGCTGATCACTGCCACCGGCTTCCTGCCGATCGGCATGGCCCAGTCGACCGTCGGCGAATACACCTTCGCGATCTTCGCGGTGACGACGGCGGCGCTGCTGATCTCGTGGGTGGTGTCGGTGTACTTCGTGCCTTACCTGGGCGCCAAGCTGCTGCACAGCAAGCCCAAGGTGCACGAGGGCGAGCAGGCGCACGAACTCTTCGACACGCCGTTCTACGCGCGCTTCCGCGCGGCGGTGAATTGGTGCGTCAAGCACCGCTGGATCACGATCGGCCTGACGATCGCGATCTTCGTGCTCGGCCTGGCTGGCATGGGCAAGGTGCAGCAGCAGTTCTTCCCGGATTCAAGCCGGCCGGAGATTCTGGTCGACCTGTGGCTGCCCGAGGGCGCCACCATTCAGGCCAGCGACGACGTGGCCCGCCGCTTCGAGGCCCGCATGATGAAGGAGCCGGGCGTCGTTGACGTGAGCACTTGGGTGGGCAGCGGCGTGCCGCGCTTCTACCTGCCGCTGGACCAGATCTTCCCGCAGAGCAACGTGAGCCAGATGATCCTGATCCCGAAGGATCTGGCCACGCGCAACGCCCTGCGCAAGAAGCTGCCCGTGCTGCTGGCCGACGAGTTCCCTGACGTGCGCGGCCGCGTCAAGCTCCTGCCCAACGGCCCGCCGGTGCCGTACCCGGTGCAGTTCCGCGTCATGGGCCCGGATGCGGCCGTCGCGCGGCATTGGGCCGACACGGCCAAGGAGATCCTGCGCGCCAACCCGAACATGCGCGGCGTCAACGACAACTGGAACGAGTCGGTGAAGGTGCTGCGCCTCGAGGTGGATCAGGACAAGGCGCGCGCGCTCGGCGTCACCAGCCAGGCCATCGCGACCGCGGCGCGCACCATCCTGTCGGGCAACACTGTCGGACAGTACCGCGAGGCTGACCGGCTGGTCGACATCGTCGTGCGCCAGCCGCTGGACGAGCGCAACGCCATCACCGACATCGGCAACGCCTACCTGCCGACGGCCGGCGGTCGCTCGATTCCGCTGACGCAGATCGCCAGGGTCGGCTTCACCTGGGAGCCGGGCGTGCTGTGGCGCGAGGGCCGCGACTACGCGGTCACGGTGCAGGGTGACGTGGTGGCGGGCATCCAGGGCCCGACTGTCACGATGCAGGTCTGGCCTGAGCTGGACAAGCTGCAGAAGACGATGCCTGACGGCTACCGCATCGAGATCGCCGGCGAGGTGGAGGAGAGCAGCAAGGGCACCGGCTCGATCGCCGCCGGCGCGCCGCTGATGCTGTTCATCATGTTCACGCTGCTGATGTTGCAACTGCACAGCTTCAGCCGTTCGATCCTGGTCTTCCTGACGGCACCGCTGGGCATCGCCGGGGTGTCGGGGGCGCTGCTGCTGCTGAACCGACCGTTCGGCTTCGTTGCGCTGCTGGGTGTGATCGCGCTGGCTGGCATGATCATGCGCAACTCGGTGATCCTGATCGACCAGATCGAGCAGGACCGCTCGCGTGGCGTGCCGACGTGGACCGCGATCGTCGAATCGGCCGTGCGGCGCTTTCGCCCGATCGTGCTGACCGCGGCCGCCGCGGTGCTGGCGATGATCCCGCTGTCGCGCAGCGTTTTCTGGGGGCCGATGGCAGTGGCCATCATGGGTGGTTTGATCGTGGCGACGGTGCTGACCCTGCTGGCCTTGCCGGCCATGTATGCGGCCTTGTTCCGCGTCAAACCGGCCGATCAGGAGCAGGCTCCCGCAAGCAGCTAAAATCCGCGGTTCACCGAATTGCCCACCAAGAAGGGGTCGCTGAGGCGACCCCGCTTTTTTTCTTCTGACACCCGCGCGGGTGGCGAAATTGGTAGACGCACCAGGTTTAGGTCCTGACGCCAGCAATGGTGTGCGGGTTCGAGTCCCGCCCCGCGCACCAGCAACACGAAACCAGAGAGTCCAGAGAATCATGGCTGTCACTGTTGAAACCCTCGAGAAGCTCGAACGCCGCATCACGCTGACGCTCGCCGCCGACACCATCAACAACGAAGTGCAATCGCGCCTCAAGCGCCTTGCCCGCACGGTCAAAGCCGATGGCTTCCGCCCGGGCAAGGTGCCGATGAGCGTCGTCACCCAGCGTTATGGCTATTCGGTGCAGTACGAAGTCATGAACGACAAGGTCGGCCAGGCCTTCCAGCAAGCCACCAACGAGGCCAACCTGCGTGTTGCCGGCCTGCCGCGCATCACCGAGAAGGAAGCCGCGCCCGAAGGGCAGATGGCGTTCGACGCGACCTTCGAGGTCTACCCCGAAGTCAAGCTCGGTGATCTGAGTGCCGCCGAAGTCGAGCGCATCAGCACCGAAGTGACCGAGGCAGCCATCGACAAGACGCTCGACATCCTGCGCAAGCAGCGCCGCACCTTCGCGCAGCGTGCACAAGCCGAAGCAGCGACGGATGACGACCGCGTCACCATCGACTTCGAAGGCAAGATCGACGGCGTGCCTTTCGACGGCGGCAAGGCCGAAGGTTTCCAGTTCATCATCGGCGAAGGCCAGATGCTCGAAGCCTTCGAGAAGGCTGTGCGCGGCATGAAGACGGGCGACTCCAAGACCTTCCCGCTGCAGTTCCCCGATGACTACCAGGGCAAGGATGTGGCCGGCAAGGAAGCCGACTTCATGGTCACGCTCAACAAGGTCGAGGCCCAGCATCTGCCCGAAGTGAACGAAGCGCTGGCCAAGGCGCTCGGCATCGCCGAAGGCACGGTCGAAGCGCTGCGCGCCGACATCAAACGCAACCTCGAGCGCGAAGTGAAGTTCCGCGTGCTGGCCCGCAACAAGGCGGCCGTGATGGACGCTGTGGCCAAGAACGCCGAACTCGACCTGCCGAGCGCTCTCGTCAAGGGCGAGACCGACCGCATGGTCGAAGGCGCTCGTGCCGACCTGAAGAAGCGCGGCATCAAGGACGCCGATAAGGCGCCGATCCCCGAAGAAATCTTCAAGCCGCAAGCCGAGCGGCGTGTGCGCCTGGGCCTGGTGGTGGCCGAACTTGTGCGCGCCAACAACCTGCAAGCCAAGCCGGATCAGCTGCAAGCCCACATCGAAGAAATGGCACAGAGCTACGAGAAGCCGTCCGAAGTGGTCCGCTGGTACCTGAGCGACCGCGAGCGCATGGCGGAAGTCGAGGGTGTGGTGATCGAGAACAACGTCACGGAGTACGTGCTCTCCAAAGCCAAGGTCACTGACAAGGTGTTGCCGTTCGACGAATTGATGACCGGCTGAGCGTCAACTTTTCACTCGTGCGAGGGCGCCACGCCGCAGGGTTTGGCGCCCTTCGCATTTGCGTTCCGGCTTGTTTCTGTTGAGCCTCTCTTGACGCGACATAATCAGACCCAATCTCTCCCCGATCCAACTTCAAGGACCTTCGCATGAGCGCGCTGGACACACAAGGCCTGGGCATGGTGCCCGTGGTCATCGAACAATCGGGCCGCGGCGAACGCGCCTATGACATCTACAGCCGCTTGCTTCGTGAGCGGATCATCTTCCTGGTCGGCCCCGTGAATGACCAGACTGCCAGCCTGGTGGTTGCCCAGTTGCTGTTCCTGGAGAGCGAGAACCCGGACAAGGACATCCACTTCTACATCAACTCGCCGGGCGGTTCGGTGACGGCCGGCATGTCGATCTTCGACACGATGGAGTTCATCAAACCCGATGTGTCGACCATGTGCGTCGGCATGGCTGCGAGCATGGGTTCGTTCCTGCTGATGGCGGGCGCCAAGGGCAAGCGTTTCTCGCTGCCCAATGCGCGCGTGATGATTCACCAGCCTTCTGGCGGTGCACAGGGCCAGGCAACGGACATTGAAATCCATGCCCGTGAAATCCTGAAGACGCGCGCTCAGCTGAACAAGATCTACGCCGAGCGCACCGGCCAGCCGCTGGAAAAGATCCAGGCCGACATGGAACGTGATTTCTTCATGGATCCCGAAGAAGCCAAGAACTACGGGCTGATCGACCAGGTCGTGAACCGCCGCGCCGGCCCGCCGGCCGCCGGCTAAAGCCGAAATCAGCCGGGCAAGACCCGTAACTGCGATCCAAACGGGGCCTTTATTACCTCCAAGGCCCCGTTTTCTTTTGCTCTATCATTCACTCAGCCTCTTCTACGCCTCAGCGCGCCCCCCATACATGGCCGAAAAAAAAGGCTCCTCCAGCGAGAAAGTTCTGTACTGCTCCTTCTGCGGCAAAAGCCAGCATGAGGTGAAGAAACTCATCGCCGGTCCCTCGGTGTTCATCTGCGATGAATGCATCGAGCTTTGCAACGACATCATTCGCGATGAAGTCCCGGCCGACACGGCCGAAGCACGCGCCGCCAAGTCCGACTTGCCGGTGCCGAGCGACATCAAGGCCAGCCTCGACCAGTACGTGATCGGGCAGGACACGGCCAAGCGCACCCTGTCAGTGGCGGTCTACAACCACTACAAGCGCCTGAAGCACATGGCCACCACCAAGGACGAGGTGGAACTGTCCAAGAGCAACATCCTGCTGATCGGCCCCACGGGTTCGGGCAAGACGCTGCTGGCTCAGACGCTGGCCCGTTTGCTCAACGTGCCTTTCGTGATCGCCGACGCCACCACGTTGACCGAAGCCGGTTACGTGGGTGAAGACGTCGAGAACATCATCCAGAAGCTGCTGCAGAACTGCAACTACGACGTCGACAAGGCGCAGCGCGGCATCGTCTACATCGATGAGATCGACAAGATCTCGCGCAAGGCCGACAACCCTTCGATCACACGCGACGTGTCGGGCGAAGGCGTTCAGCAGGCCTTGCTGAAGCTCGTTGAAGGCACGATGGCTTCGGTGCCACCTCAAGGTGGCCGCAAGCATCCCAATCAAGACTTCCTGCAGATCGACACGACGAACATCCTGTTCATCTGCGGTGGTGCGTTCGATGGCCTCGAGAAGGTCATCCAAAACCGTTCTGAGAAGTCGGGCATCGGTTTCGGGGCCACCGTGCACACCAAGAGCGAGAAGCGGGTGTCCGAGGTGTTCCGCGAAGTCGAACCCGAAGACCTGATCAAGTTCGGCCTGATCCCCGAACTGGTGGGCCGCCTGCCCGTGGTCGCCACGCTGGGCGAGCTGACCGAAGACGCGCTGGTGCAGATCCTCACCGAGCCGAAAAACGCCTTGCTCAAGCAGTATCAAAAGCTGTTTGCGATGGACGGCGTGGAGCTCGAGATTCGCCCGTCGGCGCTGGCCGCCATCTCGCGCAAGGCCTTGGCCCGTAAGACTGGCGCCCGTGGCCTGCGTTCGATCATGGAGCTGTGCCTGATCGACACGATGTTCGAATTGCCCACACTGGATGGTGTGGCCAAGGTGGTGCTCGACGAGCACACCATCGAAGAGAACGCCAAGCCCCTGTTGGTGTATCGCGAGCAGGCCAAAGCCAGTGCCTGACCCGCGTTGTTGAGACTGAGGATCCTGAATGGCCCGTGCGCAGTAAGGCGCGGGCACCTTGCAAATGAATGCTCGAGCCCTATGTGGGCTTGAGAAAGAGAGGTTCCAATGTCCGGACATCCCGTTTTGCCTGCCGAGCCCATCACGATGCCGCTGCTGCCGCTGCGCGATGTGGTGGTGTTCCCTCACATGGTGATCCCGCTGTTTGTGGGTCGCCCAAAATCCATCAAGGCGCTTGAAGCCGCGATGGAAGCTGGTCGCCAGATCATGCTGGTGGCGCAACGCGCTGCCGGCAAGGACGAGCCCAAGCCCGACGACATGTTCGAGGTAGGCTGCGTTTCCAGCATCTTGCAGATGCTCAAGCTGCCCGATGGCACGGTGAAGGTGCTGGTCGAAGGCATCCAGCGCGCCAACACGCTGTCCATCAGCGACAACGGTGAGCACTTCATGGCTGAAGTGACGCCCGTGCCGCCTGAAGTCGACGCCAAGCCCGAAGTCGAAGCTTTGCGCCGCGCGGTGACTCAGCAATTCGACCAGTACGTCAAGCTGAACAAGAAGATCCCGCCGGAGATTCTCACCTCGATCGCAGGCATCGACGATGCCGGTCGCCTGGCTGACACCATCGCTGCACATCTGCCGCTGAAGCTCGAGAACAAGCAATCGGTGCTCGACCTGTTCGCGGTCGACAAGCGCCTGGAAAAGCTGCTTGAACAGCTCGAACACGAAGTCGACATTCTTCAGGTCGAAAAGCGCATCCGTGGCCGCGTCAAGCGCCAGATGGAGAAGAGCCAGCGCGAGTACTACCTGAACGAGCAGGTCAAGGCCATCCAGAAGGAACTCGGTGACGGCGAAGAAGGCGCCGACATGGAGGAACTGGAAAAGAAGATCGTCGCCGCCAAGATGCCCAAGGAGGCGCGCAAGAAGGTCGACTCCGAGCTCAAGAAGCTCAAGCTCATGTCGCCCATGTCAGCCGAAGCGACGGTCGTGCGCAACTACATCGACACGCTAATCAACTTGCCTTGGACCAAGAAGACCAAGATCAAGTACGACCTCAAGCATGCCGAGGAAGTTCTGAACGAAGACCACTACGGTCTCGACAAGGTCAAGGACCGCATCCTTGAATATCTTGCGGTGCAGCAGCGCGTCGACAAGGTCAAGGCACCGATCCTCTGCTTGGTCGGCCCTCCTGGCGTGGGCAAGACCTCGCTGGGCCAGAGCGTGGCGCGCGCCACCGGGCGCAAGTTCGTCCGCATGGCGCTGGGTGGCATGCGCGACGAGGCTGAGATCCGCGGGCATCGCCGCACCTACATCGGCTCGATGCCGGGCAAGGTGCTGCAAAGCCTGTCGAAGGTCGGCACGCGCAATCCGCTGTTCCTGCTCGACGAGATTGACAAGCTGGGCATGGACTTCCGTGGCGACCCGTCGAGTGCCTTGCTCGAAGTGTTGGACCCGGAGCAGAACCACACCTTTAGCGACCACTATGTCGAGGTCGACTTCGATCTGTCCGACACGATGTTCATTGCGACGTCGAACTCGATGAACATTCCGCCAGCGCTGCTGGACCGGATGGAAGTGATCCGCCTGTCGGGCTACACCGAAGACGAGAAGCTCAACATCGCGACCCGCTATCTCTTGCCCAAGCAGTGCAAGAACAACGGCGTGAAAGACGAGGAGATGGAAGTCACCGAGTCGGCCGTGCGCGGGATCATTCGCTACTACACGCGGGAAGCCGGTGTGCGTTCGCTCGAGCGGGAAATCTCGAAGATCTGCCGCAAGGTGGTCAAGGGCATCCAGCTCAAGACCTACACCGACAAGGTGGTCGTGACGGACGAGAACCTGAACGACTTCCTCGGCGTGCGCAAGTTCAACTATGGCCAGGCCGAGAAGCAGAACCAGGTGGGCCAGGTCGTTGGTCTGGCGTGGACCGAAGTGGGCGGCGATCTGCTGACCATCGAGACGGCGGTGATGCCGGGCAAGGGCAACATCATCCGTACCGGTTCGCTGGGTGACGTGATGAAGGAATCCGTCGAGGCTGCTCGCTCGGTGGTGCGCAGTCGCGCACGTCGGCTGGGGATCAAGGACGAGATGTTCGAAAAACGTGACATCCACATCCACGTACCTGATGGCGCCACGCCGAAAGATGGCCCGAGCGCCGGTGCCGCGATGACCACGGCTTTCGTCTCGGCATTGACCGGTATCCCCGTGCGTGCCGATGTGGCGATGACCGGTGAAATCACGCTGCGAGGCGAGGTCACGGCCATTGGCGGCCTGAAAGAGAAACTGCTGGCAGCGCACCGCGGTGGCATCAAGACGGTGCTCATTCCTGAAGAGAACGCGAAGGACCTTCAGGACATCCCCGAGAACGTCAAGAACCACCTCGAAATCGTGCCAGTGAAGTGGATCGATCAGGTGCTTGAAGTGGCACTCGAAACCATGCCGCAGCCTCTGTTGGATGAAGAGCCGCCGAAGGTCGAGCCGGTGAAGACTGACGGGCCGGTGGCGCCAGTGACTTCGGAGTCACTCAAGCATTGATGTTCATCGAGTCGGGCTTGCCAGCCCGGCTTTTTTCGACCTATAATGCGAGCTTCGGTTGATTCTTGAAATGCTTTTAAAGCTGACAGGATTTGATCGAGGCACCAAGCGGGAGTAGCTCAGTTGGTAGAGCGCAACCTTGCCAAGGTTGAGGTCGCGAGTTCGAGCCTCGTCTCCCGCTCCAGATTTAAAAAAGGGAAGCTTCGGCTTCCCTTTTTGCCAATAATCTGCAGATTAGCTTCAGTTTCACGCGGCGCGATAGCAAAGCGGTTATGCACCGGATTGCAAATCCGTACAGCCCAGTTCGACTCTGGGTCGCGCCTCCAGACATGGCTTGCACAGCAAGCAGCAAAACGCCCCGACTCGTCGGGGCGTTTTGCTTTGTGGCTCAGGCCGCAATGGGTTTACTCGATGGTCTGCACGGCAACGATCTTCGCGTTGCCGGGTTCGAATTCGCAGCGATAGCTGAACTGAACCAGGCTCATGCCAGGTGCACGCTCGACGGCGCCTACACCTTCCAGGCTGGACCGGCCGGCCGGGGCGGGCCTCAACTGACGTGAGTCGGAACCGAAGGCAATGCGGCCGACTCGCGGATGCTTGCTCTTGAGATTGGCTGCGACTGCGGCTTCGCAGGCCTCAGGCGACACGTTCGCCAGATCGGGTTCCCAAGGCTTCTCTGGTGTCGTGCGTGCGCCGCCGGCATCGCGAAAGACGATGCCTGAGGTGGCGCCCGTTTGGGTGTTGAACGCGCAGCCATAGGTGAATGGCAGGGAAGCTCCTGCGGCAGTGCGGTAACGGCCCGCGCCCTTGACGTCGGTGTCGTCGCCGGTGGTGGGCGTCAGCACGCGCTTGTCTTTGCTGAACTGCACCTCTTGAGCGTCGCGACCGCGCATTTCCTTGATCGTGTCAATCACGGCGGCTTCACAACTTTCAGCGGCCTTGCTGCCGTCGACAGGGACGGCGGCGTGCACTGCGGCCGAGCCGAGCAAGAGCGTGACGAAGGCGATGGGAAGGGTACGAATGTTCATGTCATTACTGCAAAGAGAAACCTGTGCCCATGTTGGCGGGTTTCGACGGCATCGGCAATAGCCGCACTCCCTGAGAGTCGGCGCCATGTCATAGCTTCAGGTTCACCGAGGCTTCACAAACGGCGTCTGCACTTCATACCCGCTTCGCAGGCCGCGGAGATGCTTGATTTCACGCTCACCATGTCGGTGGCGACGTTTCGGAGTCAAGCTCGTGTCAGCCAGTCATTCTTTGCAACAAGCCGTGCAAACGCGCGGTGCACCTGGTCTCATCGTTCACGGCGGAGCACCGCTCTCGGGCCGGCTGGTGCCCTCGGCCAACAAGAACGCTGTGCTCCCCATCCTGTGTGCGACGCTGCTCACACGACAGCCGGTGCACCTGCGCGGCGTACCCGACATCACCGACGTGAGGAAGATCCTCGCAGTGTTCGAGCAGATCGGCAGTGAGGTCCATGCTGACTTTGAGCGCGGCATCGTGGGCGTTCATCACCGCAACACACTGTTCGACGAGAAGCTGCATCGCCTGCCACAGGAGATGCGGTCGTCGATCATGCTGGTGCCGCCGTTGCTGGCGCGCTTTGGTGCGGCGCGCATCGAGAACGACGTGAAAGGCTGCACGCTGGGCGTGCGCGAGATCGACCCTCATGTGGAAGTGTTGCAGCGCTTCGGTGGCCGCGTGCAGCGCAACGACGATGCCTTGATCGTCCACAGCGACGGCCCGCTGCGCGCGACCCAGCATTGGCTGGACTACGCCTCCGTCACCACCACCGAGAACTTCGTGCTCTGCGCCGCGCTGGCCAGCGGTACGTCGACACTGACCAACGCCGCCTGCGAGCCGCACGTGCAGGAGTTCTGCGCCTTCATGCGCCAGCTCGGCGCACGCATCGAAGGCATCGGCACCTCGCGGCTCACCATCGAAGGCGTCGACGAACTCGGCGGCACCGAATTCCGTTTCACCGAAGATTTCCACGAGGTCGTCACCTTTCTCGCGCTGGGCGCCATCACCGGCGGCGAGGTCGTGGTGCGCAACTCCTCGCCCGAGCACTTTCCCTTGATCGACCGCTGCTTTGCCAAGTTCGGCGTGCACGTCACACACCGAGACGGCTGGTCGCACGCTCGCGTGGACGGCAAGCTGAAGGTCGCCGAGCCGTTCACGGCCAACATGCTGCAGAAGATCGAGGCCGCGCCCTGGCCTTATCTGCCGGTGGACTTGCTGCCGATCTTCATTGCACTGGGTGTGCAGGCCGAAGGCAGTGCGATGTTCTGGAACAAGGTCTACGACGGGGCCATGGGCTGGACGTCCGAGCTCTCCAAGTTCGGCGCGCATGCTTTCCTGTCGGACCCGCACCGCGTGATCACCTTCGGTGGCAAACGCCTGGTGCCGGCCGAAGTCGAGAGCCCGTACATCATTCGCGTGGCGATTGCGCTGCTGATGCTCGCTGCCAGCATCGACGGCCGCTCGGTCATCAAGAACGCTGCACCGATACGCCGGGCGCACCCGCGCTTCGTCGAGAACCTGCGGGAACTCGGGGCAAACATCGAGTGGATGAGTGAGTCGTAGCGATCAGAATCAGGCCGAAGCACTTTCGTGAAGGAGCCCTCATGGCCGAGGCCTACATCGTTGCCGCCACACGCACTGCCGGAGGCCGCCGAGGCGGCCGCTTGTCGGGTTGGCACCCCGCCGACCTGGCTGCACTAGTGCTCGACGAGCTGGTGGTGCACAGTGGCGCCGACCCGGCCTTGATCGATGACGTGATCATGGGCTGTGTGGGGCAGGCTGGCGAACAGGCAGCCAACGTTGCGCGCAACGCGGTGCTCGCATCGAAGCTGCCCGAGTCGGTGCCCGGCACGTCGGTTGATCGCCAATGCGGCTCTTCGCAGCAGGCCTTGCACTTCGCGGCCCAAGCCGTGATGTCGGGCAGCATGGACGTGGTGATCGCCGCCGGTGTCGAAAGCATGAGCCGCGTGCCGATGGGCATGCCGATGACGCTGCCGCTAAAGAACGGCCTGGGCCACTACGTGAGCCCGCAGATGCAGGCGCGCTACCCCGGTGTCGAGTTCAGCCAGTTCTTCGGTGCCGAAGCCATTGCAAAGAAATACGAGCTTTCGAAGGATGTGCTGGACGAGTACGCGTTTCGCAGCCATCAGCGCGCGATCGCGGCCACGCAGGCGCATGCGTTCGACGACGAGATCGTGGCTGTGCCGGTACGCTTGCAGGACGGCAGCCAGAACGGTGAGTTGCATCGCCTTGACGAAGGCATTCGCTTCGATGCGTCGCTCGACGGCATCCGCAGCGTCAAACTCATCCAGCCCGAAGGTCGTGTGACGGCGGCCACGGCCAGCCAGATTTGCGACGGTGCCAGTGGCGTGATGGTGGTCAACGAACGTGGGCTCAAGATGCTCGGCGTCGAGCCCCTGGCGCGTGTGCACCACATGACTGTGATCGGCCACGACCCGGTGATGATGCTCGAAGCGCCGATTCCCGCCACGCTGCGCGCGCTGCACAAGGCGGGCATGAGCATCGACGACATCGATCTGTTCGAAGTCAACGAAGCCTTCGCGTCCGTGCCACTGGCCTGGTTGCAGGTGACGGGTGCCGACCCTGACCGGCTCAACGTGCACGGCGGCGCGATTGCGCTCGGCCACCCGCTGGGCGCCTCAGGCACCAAGCTGATGACGACGCTGCTGCATGCACTCAGGCAGCGAGGCAAACGCTACGGCTTGCAGACCATGTGCGAGGGTGGTGGGCTGGCCAACGTCACGATCGTCGAGCGCTTGTAGGCTCGAACTCTCAACGCTGGCCTTGAGCCGTGCGCGGTGCGAGCCGCAGCGTCTCGCCAATGGCGATTGTCGGAAAGACCTCGTCCGCCAACCCGAGGATTCGGCGCTGCCGCGCCAGCACCCTCGGCGGTTCGTCCAGCGATTCGTCGGTGAGCTGGAAAGTGCCCCAGTGCACGCCCAGAGAACGCTTGGCACCGAGATCGAAATGGATCTTCACGGCCTCTTCCACGTTCACGTGCTGCGAGGCCATGAACCAGCGCGGCTCGTAGGCTCCGATGGGCAGCAGCGCGATGTCGAAGCCGCCGCCCAGCGCAGGCGCCTGGCGCTCGGCAAAGCGCTCGCGCATGTCGGTGAAGTCGCGCGAGTAGGCGGTATCGCCGGCGAAGAAGAGGTGGCACTGATCGGCAAACACCGCGAAGCCGCCCCACAGCGTGTCCATGCGGTCGTTCAGGCCCCGTGCCGACCAGTGCTGGGCCGGCACCAGCATCACCTCCACCTCGCCGCCCGGCGCAGCCATGCGGTGGCTGTCCCACCAGTCGAGTTCGACGGCGTTCGTGATACCGCGCGCGGCCAGCCAGGGCTTGAGACCCAGCGGCACGACGAACAGCGGCGGGCCGCCGGCCTGGCGGTTCAGCGCATCGACCGATGCGCCATCGAGGTGGTCGTAATGGTTGTGCGAGACCACCACCAGGTCCACGTGCGGCAGGTCGGGCAGGGCGACCCCGGGTGCCTGGTGCCGCTTGGGGCCGGCGAACGACATCGGCGAAGCACGCTGCGAAAAGATCGGGTCGGTGAGCAGTGTGAGCCCCGCAAGTTGACCCAGCACCGTCGCGTGCCCGACCCAGGTCACCGCAGCTTGCATCGCCGCACCAGACTGCGCATTGGCGCGCAGGAAGGCCAGCTCGGGAGCCACCTGCGGAATCGGCGTCTGCGGCGGCTTGGGCAGGCCCTGGCGCGAAGCGTCCCAGCGCCAGCGCAGCACTTCGGCCAGGGTTTTGGGCGTGAACTCCGTGTGGCTGTTCTGGAAACCATCAGGCCGGTGGTGGGGCTTGGCCGGGTCGTAGTAGGGGTTCATGTCGTCCGGATATGAGGGCGGGGCACACGGAGCGCCGCAGCATAGCCTGCGAAACAAAGATCGGGGCAGGGCGGGGATAGACTCACCGCCACGATGTACGCCAAATTCTTCGGCCTGAGGCAGGAGCCCTTCTCGATCGCGCCCGACCCTCGCTATCTGTTCATGAGCGAGCGGCACCGCGAAGCCCTGGCGCACTTGTTGTACGGTTTGCGCGGCGGCGGCGGCTTCGTGCTGCTCACCGGCGAGATCGGCGCGGGCAAGACCACGGTGTGCCGCTGCTTCCTGGAGCAGATCCCCAAGCGCTGCAACGTGGCGTACATCTTCAACCCCAAGCTCACCGTCATGGAGCTGCTGAAGACGGTGTGCGACGAGTTCCGCATCCCGCTCGACCCGGCCCGGCTGCGCAGCGACACCGTCAAGGAATACCTCGACCCGATCAACGAGTTCCTGCTCAAGACGCACGCCGTCGGGCAGAACAACGTGCTCATCATCGACGAGGCGCAGAACCTCTCGGCCGACGTGCTGGAGCAGCTTCGCCTGCTGACCAACCTCGAGACCAGCGAACGCAAGCTGCTGCAGATCATCCTGATCGGCCAACCCGAGCTGCGCGAGATGCTGGCCCGGCCCGAGCTCGAACAGCTGGCGCAGCGGGTCACGGCGCGCTACCACCTGAAGGCGCTGTCGCCAACCGAAAGTTCGCAGTACATCAGGCACCGGCTGGGCGTGGCGGGCCTGAGCGGCACCGTGCCTTTCGACCGTGAGGCGCGCAAGCGCATTCACCAGCTGTCGCGCGGCGTGCCTCGCCGCATCAACCTGCTGTGCGATCGGTCCCTGCTGGGCGCCTATGCCGGCGGACGCTCGCGTGTGGACCGCGCCACGGTCGACAAGGCCGCGATCGAGGTGTTCGGCGAGGGTGATGTGACGGTGGCGCCGTCTTCCCGCGGCGCACGCGTCACCGTGCTGGCTGCGGCAGCGGGCTTGCTGCTGGGCGCGGCGCTGTTCGGCATCGTGAGCTGGGCCACGGAAAGCGGCTCGCGCAAGCACGTGGCCGCGGCCGCGGTGCCTGCGTCCAAGGCGGTCTCGGTGGCGGCGAGTACGCCACTGGCCGCGGCGAGCCAGCCTTCTGCGCCGGGGGCCAGCGCGTCGGCCGACCCGGCGGCGGTTCTCAAGCTCAGCCTGCGCAACGAGAGCGACGCCTGGCGCGAGCTCGCGCCGTGGTGGAAGGCCTCGCTGGGCGAGGGCGATCCGTGCCTGGCTGCACAGCACCAGCAACTGCAGTGCTTCAAGAGCGATGGCGGGCTGGCGCTGATCCGCCAGCTCTCGCGCCCGAGCCTGCTCACGCTGTACGACGAAGCCGGCAAGCCGGCTTATGCGGTGCTGGTGGGCCTGACCAGCCATACGGCCAGCCTGCGTGCGGGTGGGGTCACGCAGGGAGTGAGCCTGCTGTCGCTCTCCAAGGTATGGCGCGGTGAGTTCGCCACTCTTTGGCGCGTGCCTCAGGGCTACCAGAACAAGCTGCTGGCCGGGCAGACAGGCCCGGTGGTGGATTGGCTCGCCCTGCAGGTGGCGAAGCTGAATGGCGAAGCCGCGCCGGCAGGCATGCAGAAGTTCGATGCGGCCTTGCAGGCCAAGATCTCGGCCTTCCAGCTCGCGCAGGGGCTCAAGCCGGACGGCCTGGCTGGCCCCATCACCCTCATGCAACTCAATCGCGCTGCCGGCGTCGACGAGCCCCGTCTCCAAGCCGAGCTGGCTTCCAACTGAAAGACTGAGCGATGTCCTACATCCTCGATGCCCTCAGGCGAGCCGATTCCGAGCGCGAGCGCGGTGCGATTCCCAGTCTGCATGCTCAGCCCGAAGCGTTGATCGACGCCGACGACGATGAAGGCTCAGGCCGCCGGCCGCACCCGCTGTTGTGGGCTGTGATCGGGTTGTCGGTGGTGCTGGCCGGCGTGCTGGCGTGGCAGTTCATGGGCAGCAGCCCGGCCGAGCCTGCGCCGATGCCGGTGTCCATCCCCGCACCACTTCCGGCACCTGCTCCCGCACCTGCGCCGATGGCCGCGATTGCGCCACCGCCCCAACCCATGCCACCGCCCGTTGCGATGGTGCCGGCTCAACCGGTGCCCCAGGCCCCCGTGCAAGCCGCGCCGCGCAGATTGCCGGCCCGCGCCGCGGTGGCGAAAGCCTCAGCACCGGCATCAGCTGCTGCCCCCGAGCGCCCGGTGCAGACACTGAGCGAGCTGCCGGAAAACATTCGCCGCGAGCTGCCGCAGATCACCGTGGGCGGTGCGATGTATTCAGAGAATGCGGCGAGCCGCATGCTCATCATCAACGGCCAGGTTTTTCACGAGGGCGACAAGATCTCGGGCGAGCTGGTGCTGGAGCAGATCAAGCTGAAAGCGGCGGTGTTGGCCTACAAGGGCTACCGCTACGGCATCAGCTACTGAGCAAAAGATGGTGCGAGCTTTGCGGCCCGTAACCCTCTCGACACCCACCTTCCGCGACTTCCCTACTTCATGCCAACCTTTCCGAAACCGCTGCGCGCAGAGGATCTGATCGCCATCACTGCGCCGTCTTCCGGAGTATCTGGGCCGGCGCTCGCCAGGCTCGACATCGTTCTTGGCCATCTTCGGAGCTTGGGCTATCGAGTCGTCGAGGGGAAGTGCTTGCGGAACGAGTACAAGGACGCAAGCGCGCCGCGCGAGCAACGTGCGCAAGAACTCATGCAGTTCTTGACCGACCCCGAGGTCTCCGCCATCTTGCCGCCCTGGGGTGGCGAACTGGCGAGCGAACTGTTGGAGTTGCTCGACTTCGAAGCGCTGCGGTCCGTTCAGCCCAAGTGGTTGCTCGGATTTTCGGACTTGAGTACGTTGCAACTGCCGCTTACGCTCATCTCAGGCTGGGCAACCGCTCACGGGTCCAACATGATGGACCTCGCCCCCACACAGACCGACCCATTGACGACATCCGTGCTTGCCGTCCTTGCCGCTGATTTCACCAGCCCCGTGCGCCAGGAGTCATCCACATGCTTCCAGCGGAAGTGGATCGACTTCGCCGTCAAGGCCGACGCACCTTTGAATCTGACCGAGCCTACGGAATGGAAGCGCCTGGACGGTTCGAGCGAAGCACTGGAGATGCGTGGGCGACTGATTGGCGGCTGTCTCGACTCAATCGCATGGCTAGCCGGCTCCAGATTTGGCGACGTTCCGAATTTCGTTCGAGAGTCGGGTGGGCTGGGGGCAATCTTGTATCTTGAGAACGCCGAGATGACCCCGCCCGGTCTGGTGCGCGCGCTTTTGTCGATGCATCGTCATCATTGGTTCGACGGCCTTTCCGGTCTACTGATTGGCCGAAGTGCAGGCCCCGTTCCCGAGTCGTCAGAGAGCTTGTCGTACGCAGAGGCTCTCTACGCAACTCTTGGTGATTTGCTATACCCAGTTCTCTACGACGTAGACATCGGGCACCAGCCACCGCAGTTCACCTTGATCAATGGCGCGCTGGCGAATGTTCAATTCGAGGCTGGCCGTGGTTCTGTCACTCAGGTGGCGGTGGCCTGAGCCTCGCATTTCCTGTAGGAACGCTTGCCCCGGCAAGCCGGGGCAAGGCGCTCATCTCACAATGCTTAACGACTCGTCAGGTGAGCCTGCACGGCGGGCGGTGCCACCGCGTAGTGGTCGAACTGCATCGAGTACTGCGCACGCCCTGAAGTCTGGGCCCGCAGGCTACCGATGTAGCCGAACATCTCCGCCAGCGGCACATGGGACTCGACCACCGCCGCGTTGCCACGGCTGTGCTGCCCGCGGATGATGCCGCGCCGGCGATTCAGGTCGCCGATCACGTCGCCCAGATGGTCGGCAGGTGTTACCACCTCCACAGCCATCAAGGGCTCGAGCACCACCGGCGCAGCCTTCAGCGCAGCCTCACGCAACGCGGCCACCGCCGCCAGCTCGAAGGCCAGCGTCGATGAGTCGCGCTCGTGGTGGCTGCCATCCACCAGCGTCGCCTGGAAGTCGACGATCGGGAAGCCCGCCAGCACACCCGCTTCGGCCGCGCGGCGCACGCCGGCTTCCACCGCAGGGATGAACTCCCGCGGAATGGCGCCGCCCACCACCTGGCTCTCGAAGCGGATGCCTTCGCCGCGTGGCAAAGGCGTGAGCCGCAAGCTCAACTCGGCGAACTGGCCGGGGCCGCCGCTCTGCTTCTTGTGCACATGCCTCACCTCGATCGGTTGGGTGATCGTTTCGCGATAGGCCACTTGCGGGCGACCTGTCGACACTTCCACCTGGTGCTTGGTTCTCAGCTTCTCCAGCGTCACCTCCAGTTGCAGTTCACCCATGCCAGACAGAATCGTCTGGCCTGACTCAGCGTCTTGCCGAATGCGCAAGCTCGGGTCTTCCTTCACCAGCGCGTGCAGTGCCTTGCCCAGGCTTTGTTGATCGGCCTGGGTCTTGGGCTCCACCGCGACATGGATCACCGGCTCGGGGATGCTGATCTCCTCCAGCACCACGGGGTGCTGGCGGTCGCTCAGCGTGTGGCCCGTCACCGTGTCTTTCAAGCCGACGACGGCCGCGATGTCACCCGCCTCCAATACCTGGCGTTCCTCGTGCTTGTCCGCATGCACCTCGTACAGCCGCGACACGCGCTCGGTCTTGCCGGTGCTGGCGTTCAGCACGGTGTCGCCGGGCCGCAAGCGGCCGCGGTACACGCGCACGAACACCATCGAACCGTGGGCGTCGGTCACCACCTTGAAGGCGAGCGCCGCCAGCGGCCCGTCCGGGTCGGCTTCGGGTTGGCCGGCAACTGCGCGCACGTCTTGCGGAGACGGCAGGTAGTCGACCACGGCATCGAGCAAGGGCTGCACGCCCTTGTTCTTGAATGCCGCGCCGGCCAGCACGGGCACGAACGCACCCGCCAGCGTGCCGCTGCGAATGCAGGCACGCAGCTGCTCGACCGAAGGCTCTTCGCCGTTCAGGTAGGCCGCCAGGGCGGTGTCGTCTTGCTCGACCACGGTCTCGACCAGGCGCGCGCGCCAGCCCATGGCTTGCGCCATCAGCTCGGGCGGTATCGCCTGCGTCTCGTACGGCTCGCCCGCTTCGCTGCCGTGCCAGACCAGCGCCTTCATGGCGAGCAGGTCCACGACGCCGCGGAACGTGTCCTCGGCGCCGATGGGTAATTGCAACACCAGCGGCTTCACGCCCAGGCGCTCTTCCATCATCTGCACGACGCGCGGGAAATCGGCTCCAACGCGGTCGAGCTTGTTGATGAAGGCCAGGCGCGGCACGTGGTACTTGTCGGCCAGGCGCCAGTTGGTTTCGGTTTGCGGTTCGACACCGGCGACACCGTCGAAGACCACGACCGCACCGTCGAGCACGCGCAGGGAGCGATTGACTTCGATGTTGAAGTCGATGTGCCCGGGCGTGTCGATCAGGTTGATCTGCGCACCCTTCCAGAACACGGTGGTGGCCGCGCTGTTGATGGTGATGCCGCGTGCGCGCTCCTGCGGGTCGAAGTCCATCGTCGTGGTGCCGTTGTGCACTTCGCCGATGCGATGGTTTTCGCCCGTGTAGAACAGGATGCGTTCGGTGGTCGTGGTCTTGCCCGCGTCGACGTGGGCAATGACGCCGATGTTTCTGAGTTTTCTGTTGTTCGTGTTCATCTGGATCTTTCGTTGAAGGCGTGGCGCCAGCCTTCAACGGCGATCCGCGAAGGCTAGGCGCAATTCACTTGCGGCAACGGGCCAAAGTACGAGCGCAAGCCATCTCGTGCTTTGGCGAGAAGAATCGTGGCGATCAACTTGTCGTAGGTGCGCATGATGAGCAGGTGGCAGAAAAAACAAAACCCCGGAAGCGGGAGCCTGCCGGGGTGAGGGCGGAAGGCTCTGCAGCCTTCCGAATGTGTCGAAAGGCCGTGACTAGGTGGCGAATGTGGCGTGCTTGCCGAAGAGAGTGCGTTGCATGGTCGTGGGCCGTTCGTTGGAGCGCTAATTGTCCCAGATCGGGTTCGGGCGAGGAAGCGCAAGAGGGCTATCGCATCCATAGCCGCCGCTGTAGGACGCTGACTCCATCAGCACGCGGTTCTGTCCGATGCCGAGGCACCGCCAGGCTGCCGATACTGGGCCGCATCGCTGTCACCTCCCTCATGACCACCATCATCCGGATCGGGCAAGCTCCTCCCACGCTGACGCGGGAGGCCTTCGGCCAGCGCTATCGAGCGCAGTTCTACGACCCGGCGTTCGAGGTCGAGAAGGCCTCCATCGCCAGGCTGGAGGCGATCGCCTGGCAGGCGTACGAAGAGGGCCGCAAGGCGCCACGCACGCGGCGTGCAGGAGAGGGTTTTGCAGACCCGACGCACGAGCTGTCGTTGGAGTGGCTGGCAACTCGTGATCGCCTCGGCGAAGCGCAGACGCGTTGGTCGAAGACCGAAACACCGTCGCGCGTGCTCGTCATCTGCGGCAGCTCACGCAACGACGGTACTTGCCCGGGCGAGATCTCAAAGACCTGGCGGTTCACCGAACTGGCGCGCCGAGTCGTGCAGGCCGAAGGACTTGAGGCCGATGTGCTCGATCTCAGCCTGCTCACCTCTGAGTACGGCCGCAAGATCCACCCTTGCAAGGGCTGCGTGTCGACGGCGATGCCGCTGTGCCACTGGCCTTGCAGCTGCTACCCGAATCATTCACTCGGCCAGACGCACGACTGGATGGCCGAGATCTACGAACGCTGGGTATTCGCCCACGGCGTGGTCATCGTCGCACCGACCTATTGGTACCAATCGCCCAGCCCCTTGAAGCTGATGATCGACCGGCTGGTGTGTGCCGACGGCGGCAACCCCGACCCCACCACCACGCACGGCAAGAAGCCGGCGGAGGCCAAGGCGATCGAAGAAAAGGGCTGGGGCTATCCCAAGCACCTGGCCGGTCGGGTGTACGGGCTCATCGTCCATGGGGATGTGGCGGGCGTCGAGTCGCATCGCCGCAACCTGAGCGACTGGCTGGACTGGATGGGTCTCATCGACGCCGGCGCGAATTCACGCCTGGATCGGTATGTCGGCTACTACGAACCTTATTTCAACAGCCACGACGCGCTGGACCGCGACGAAGCGGTCCAGCAAGAGGCACGCGACGTTGCAAGCAGCGTGGTGCGTGCCGTGGCCGAGTTGCGCGCCGGCCGGCTGAGCCAGCCCGACAAGGCCGTTCGCACCGTTCGGCCCAAGTAAGACTTCTTCAACCTCAAGGAATCGCCATGATCGAAAAATCCGCCAGCGTTCATTGGATCGGCCGGGGCCGCCTGGGCCAGGGCCGCGTGAGCACCGAAACCCGCGCGCTCAACGACCACCCGTATGGCTTCGGCAGCCGTTTCGAAGACGACCGCACCGGCACCAACCCGGAAGAAATACTCGCCGCGGCGCATGCCGCCTGCTTCACGATGGCGTTCTCGTTCGCGTGTGACAAGGCCGGCTTTGCCACCACTGCAATCGATACCCAGGCCCGCGTGCGGCTGGCCAAGGACGGAGACGCCTTCAAGATCGACCGCATCGCCCTCGAACTGCGCGCCACCGTGCCTGGGGTCGGTGAAGCGCAGTTCCATGAGATAGCTCAGACTGCCAAGCGCGACTGCCCGCTCTCCAAGGCCTTGGCCTGCGTGCCCGAGATCACGCTCGAGGCAACGCTGTTGCAGGAGTGAGCGGGGCGCAGTTCAGAAGCGATGACGAATGCCGGCGGCGACCGTGTTGCCATTGGCCAGGCTGGTGACGCGGTCGTTCAGCCCGATCAAGTACACGTCGGTGCGCTTGGAGAGCGCGTAGTCATAGCCGAGCGCGGTGGTGCGGCGCTTGATGTCGGCGAGCAGAGGCTCGTCCTTCTTCGTCTGGGCGAAAGACAGCAGCACCGATCCCAGGCCGACGGGCACCGAGGTGCCGAGCTGGTAGGTCGCGAACTTGCGCTCGCCGCCGGCGATCAGGTCGAGCGTCGTGCGGCTGGCCTGTGCAAACAGCTTCAGCACACCCAGGTCGTACGAGGTGCCGCCTTGCACGTTGACCAGCTTGCTGGCGTTGGCGGCGAACTGGCCGGCGATCTTGGTGCGCTCGGTGGTCACCGAGACAGCGAACGGCCCCGTTGTGTAGTTGGCCCCCAAGCTCGAGCGGTTGATGCCGCCGCTGGTTTGCTCGCCGGCCGAGTACAGGCCGCTGAGCGATACGCCGGCGAACACGGGCGAGGCATAGGTCACCGCGTTGCTGGCGGCCGAATCGAGCGGGTTGATCGGGGCCAGCAGCGGCTGCGCGGGCGCGTACATGTGGAGCAGGTAGGGCGCGAAGACGGTCGATTCGGCGAAGGGGCTGAATCGGATTGCCGAAAGAAAGGTCGGTGTGGTTTGGCGGCCCAGGCGGAACGTGCCTGCGCTGCTTTGCAGCCCGACGTAGGCATAGCGCTGCCAGAAAGCGTCGGTGTCGTTGCGGCCGGCTTGGCCGGTGTCCATGCGGATGAAGCCGCTCATCGCGAATTGGGCCTTCAGGCCGCCGCCGAGGTCTTCGTTGCCCTCGAAGCCCCAGCGCGAGGTGGTCATGCCGCCGCTGTCTACGCGTTTGATGCGTTGCGCACCGGCGAGTTGGCGCGAGCCGCCGAAAAGATCGAGCACGCCATTGATGGTGACGCTCGATTGAGCATGGGCGGCTGGCATGGCAGTGGCCATCGTCGCCATGGCGACGAGCGAAAGAGTGAGGGTGCGGGTCATCAGGTCAGTCTCCTTGTTGTGTTTTGAAAAGGCGCGGGCACGCATGCCGCGGCATCGGCGCAGCGGTCGGGTTCTCCGCGCTGACTTATTGCGTCTCGATCTTGGAGGTCTTGATCACATCGCCCCAGCGCTTGATTTCGCTGGTCAGCAACTGCGTCATCTGCTCCGGCGTGCTGCCCTGTGGGCGTACGCCGAGTCGTTGCAGCTGAGCGATGACCTCGGGCGACTTGAGCGCCTCGTTGGCGGCGAGCGTCAGCTTCGCCACGATCTCCTTCGGCGTCTTGGCCGGCACGGCCAGCGCGTTCCAGGAGGCTACGTCGTAGCGGGCAATGCCTTCTTCCTGCACGGTGGGCACGTTGGGCAGCAGCGGGAAGCGCTTGCCCGAGGTCACGGCCAGTGCGCGGAGCGCCTTGCCTTCGACTTGCGACAGCATGGGGCCGAGAATCTCGAAGCCCACATCGATCTCGCCGGAACGGAGCGCCGTCACCACCGCCGGCGTGCCCTTGTAGGGCACGGTGACGGCGTCGATGCCCGCCACCGTCTTGAACAGCTCGGCCGACAAGTGCTGCGTACTGCCCGGGGCGATGGTGCCGATCGTCAGCTTGCCCGGGTTGGCCTTGGCATAGGCCGTGACTTCGCGCAGGGTCTTGAAGCGCGACTCGGCCGAGACGAACACGGCCAAGTCGAAGAAGCCCAAGGTGCCCACAGGAGCGAAGTCTTTCACCGCGTCGAACGGCAGCTTCTTGAAGAGCGTCTGGCTCACGGCGTTGCCGTTGCTCATCAGCAGCATGGTGTAGCCGTCGGGCTGGGCTTGCGCCACGGCGGTCGAGCCGACGATGCTGCCGGCACTGGGCCGGTTGTCGACGACGATGGTCTGCTTGAGTGTGGCCGTCATCGCCTGGGCCACGGCGCGTGCCGTCAAGTCGGCGATGCCCCCTGGCCCAAAGGGCACGATCAGCGTGATGGGCTTCTCAGGGTATTTGGCCTGGGCCTGAACACGGCCTGCCGATACCGCAACGGCAGTCAACAACAATGACCGGCGGCTGATGTTGAAACGATGTGACATGGCAGCTTTCTGAAGGGAGCACGCGAAGCACAGAATCTTGGCAGGGGTCCTGCCATGCTGGTACGTCATGTCACGTCTAGCTGCTATGCCGATTCGGCCTGTGTCTGTGAGTAAGAACACGGATGCTGAATCTGCCGAGGTGGTGCGCGGGACGGGAATCGAACCCGTACACCCCCTTCCGGGAAGTGGCGGGTTTTAAGCCCGCTGCGTCTACCAATTCCGCCACCCGCGCGCACCGGCCCGAATGATAGGCGGTGCGCGGAATCGCGCCATGCGAGTGTCAGAGGCCGGTGGCGGCGGTCACCTGGCAGGCCATGGGAAGCCAGTGGCGAGCGAACTGTTCAAGCGATTCGACTGTCCCGGTAGTTTGCAGGCGAACGTGGCCTGTTGGGCTGGCCTGGCTTTGATGGCCTGCGAGGCGCCTCACCTGGCGTGCCACGGCGTCCGCGGTGTCGATCAGGGTGACATCCGCGCCCAGAGCGGCCTGGATTTGCCGAGCGACGAAGGGGTAGTGCGTGCAGCCGAGCACCACGGTGTCGACCCCAGCCTCGCGCAAGGGCGCGGCGAAGCGCTGGATCAGGTCGATTAGAGCGGGTGAATCCGCTTCGAGCCGTTCGATCTGACCAGCGAGGCCAGGGCAAGGTTGCAGGTGGATGTGGGCATCGCTGCCGTGCGTTTGCGCGAGCCGTTGGAACTTGTCGCTGCGCAGCGTGGCCGGGGTGGCCATCACGCCGATGCGTCCATTGCGGCTCGCGGCCACGGCGGGTTTGATGCCGGGCTCCACAGCGACGATCGACAGGCCCGGCCAGCGCTCACGCAGGCTGGCTGCCGACACCGCAGTGGCCGTATTGCAGGCCAGAACGAGCAACTGCGCGCCCTGCGCCAGCAGATGGCTGGCAACGCGGTGAGTGCGATCGGTGATGAACTCGTCGGAACGCTCGCCGTAGGGGGCATTGCCCGAATCGGCCACGTAGAGCAGGTCGTTTGCAGGCAGCTGCTGGTGCAGGGCTTTCAACACCGACAGACCTCCCACGCCTGAATCGAAAACGCCGATGAGGGGAGGGCGGGTGCTCATGGGGGGCGCAGTCTAGCAGTGGGTTTCTGGATGGCCGAGTTCGCCAAAGGCATGAGACAATCGCCGAATCGAACGATCGTTCGTTTTTGTGCCGAACGCTCATGCTTCCCTCGGGGCTCACTCCAGGAGGCGAACCTAGAATTCATTCAGATCCATGTCTCAGGAGAATGCGTCATGAAAGCATTGGTAGCCGTCAAGCGAGTGGTTGACTACAACGTGAAGGTACGGGTGAAGAGCGATGGCAGCGGGGTGGACATTGCCAACGTCAAGATGAGCATGAACCCCTTCGACGAGATTGCCGTCGAAGAGGCGGTTCGCCTGAAGGAGAAAGGCCTCATCACCGAAGTGATTGCGGTGAGCTGCGGCGTCACGCAATGCCAGGAGACCCTGCGCACCGCGATGGCCATCGGTGCCGACCGCGCCATCCTCGTGGAAACCGACGCCGAACTGCAGCCCCTGGCCGTCGCCAAGCTCCTGAAGGCCCTGGTCGACAAGGAACAACCCGGCCTGGTGATCCTGGGCAAACAAGCCATCGACGACGACTGCAACCAGACCGGCCAGATGCTGGCGGCCCTGGCCGACCTGCCGCAAGCCACCTTCGCCAGCAAGGTCGAACTCAGCGCCGACAGCATCAGCGTCACCCGTGAAGTCGACGGCGGCCTGGAGACCTTGAAGCTCAGCCTGCCCGCGGTCGTCACCACCGACCTGCGCCTGAACGAGCCGCGGTATGTGACCCTGCCCAACATCATGAAGGCCAAGAAGAAGACCCTCGAGGTCTTGAAGCCCGAGGCCCTGGGCGTCGATGTCGCCCCGCGCATCAAAACCTTGAAGGTCAGCGAGCCGCCCAAGCGCAGCGCCGGCATCAAGGTGCCCGACGTCGCCAGCCTGGTCGACAAGCTCAAGAACGTTTCCAAGGTGATCTGACATGACCACACTCGTAATCGCTGAACACGACAACAAGGCCCTCAAGGGCGGCACCCTTAACGCCGTCAGCGCCGCCACCGCCATCGGCGGGGACGTGCACCTCCTCATCGCTGGCAACGGCGCAGGCGACGCCGCCAAGGCAGCCTCCCAGGTGGCCGGCGTCAGCAAGGTGATCCACGCCGACGCCCCGTACCTGGACCACGGTCTGGCCGAGAACGTCGCCGCGCAGGTCCTCACCATCGCGAACAACTACAGCCACATCCTCTTCGCCGCCACCGCCGCCGGCAAGAACATCGCCCCCCGCGTGGCGGCCAAGCTCGACGTCGGTCAGATCAGCGACATCACCAAGGTGATCAGCCCCGACACCTTCGAGCGCCCGATCTACGCCGGCAACGCCATCGCGACGGTGCAGAGCGGGGACAAGATCAAGGTCATCACCGTGCGCACCACCGGCTTCGACCCGGTGGCGGCCAACGGGGGCAGCGCCGCAGTGGAAACGACAAGCCCAGTTGCCGACAGCGGCAAGTCCAGCTTCCAGGGGTCGGAGATCGCCAAGAACGACCGGCCCGAGCTGACGGCCGCGAAGATCATCGTCTCGGGCGGCCGGGCACTGGGCAGCAGCGACAAGTTCAACGAGGTGCTGACACCGCTGGCCGACAAGCTGGGGGCCGCACTCGGGGCCAGCCGGGCGGCAGTGGATGCGGGCTATGCGCCCAACGACTGGCAGGTCGGGCAGACGGGCAAGATCGTCGCGCCGCAGCTGTACATCGCCGCCGGCATCTCGGGCGCCATCCAGCACCTGGCCGGCATGAAGGACTCCAAGGTCATCGTCGCCATCAACAAAGACCCTGAGGCGCCGATCTTCGCCATCGCTGACTATGGTCTGGAGGCCGATCTCTTCACCGCGGTACCGGAGTTGGTGAAGGCGCTGTAGAGCGCGAACACCCCCAGAGCCCGTTCGCCCTGAGGCCAACGGGCTTTTTGTTGCCTGAACATAAAAGCTGAAGGAGATGCCATGAGCTACGTCGCTCCCGTCAAGGACATGCTGTTTTGCATGAAGGAACTCGCCGGCCTCGAGGCCGTGGCGCAACTGCCGGGTTTCGAGGATGCAGGGCTTGAGACGGCGCAGGCCGTGCTCGAAGAGTGCGCCAAGTTCAACGAAGGCGTGCTTGCGCCGCTGAACTTCGAAGGCGACAAGAACCCGTCGTACTGGAAAGACGGCAAGGTGTTCACGACACCGGGTTTCAAGGACGCTTTCCGCCAGTTCGGCGAAGGCGGCTGGCAAGGCCTGCAACACCCGACCGACTTCGGCGGCCAGGGTCTCCCCAAGACCATCGGCGCGGCCTGCATCGAGATGCTCAACAGCGCCAACATGAGCTTTGCGCTGTGCCCGCTGCTGACCGATGGCGCGATCGAGGCGCTGCTCACGGCCGGGTCCCCCGAGCAGCAAGCCATCTACCTGCCGAAGATGATCGAAGGCACGTGGACGGGCACCATGAACCTGACCGAGCCTCAGGCCGGCTCCGATCTGGCGCTGGTGCGCACGCGTGCCGAACCGCAGCCCGACGGCACCTACAAGATCTTCGGCACCAAGATCTTCATCACCTACGGTGAGCACGACATGGCCGAGAACATCGTGCACCTCGTGCTGGCCCGCGTGGTGGGTGCGCCGGAAGGGGTGAAGGGCATCAGCCTCTTCGTCGTGCCAAAGTTCCTGGTCAAGGCCGACGGCTCGCTGGGCGAGCGCAACGACGCGCATTGCGTGAGCATCGAGCACAAGCTCGGCATCAAGGCCAGCCCGACTGCCGTGCTTCAGTTCGGCGACCACGGTGGCGCGATCGGCACCGTGGTGGGCCAGGAGAACCGCGGCCTCGAGTACATGTTCATCATGATGAATGCGGCCCGCTATGCCGTGGGCATACAGGGCATCGCGGTGGCCGAGCGCGCGTACCAGAAGGCCGTGCAGTACGCGAAGGATCGTGTGCAGTCGCGCCCGGTTGACGGCTCGATTGCAGGCAGCGCGCCCATCATTCATCACCCCGACGTGAAGCGCATGCTGATGACCATGCGTGCGCAAACCGAAGGCTGCCGCGCGATGGCCATCACGGCCGCAGCGGCCTACGACGCGGCGCATGCGCACCTCGACGCCGAGGTGCGCATGCAGAACCAGGCCTTCTATGAATTCATGGTGCCGCTCGTCAAGGGCTTCAGCACCGAGATGAGCCTCGAGGTGACGAGCCTCGGCGTGCAGGTGCACGGTGGCATGGGTTTCATCGAAGAGACCGGCGCGGCGCAGTACTACCGCGACGCGAAGATCCTCACCATCTACGAAGGCACGACCGCCATCCAGGCCAATGACCTGGTGGGCCGCAAGACGGCACGAGACGGCGGCCAGACAGCCAAGGCCATCGCCCGCCAGATCGCTGGGACCGAGACCGAGCTCGGCAAGAGCGAGAGCGTGGCGGCGCGCGCCGTCTTGAAGCGCCTGAGTGCCGCGCGTGTGGCGTTCGAGCAGGTCGTCGACTTCGTCGCGGCGGGCACCAAGGGCAACCCCAATGCGGTGTTTGCCGGCTCGGTGCCTTACCTGATGCTCGCCGGTAATTTGATGGCCGGCTGGCAACTTGCGCGTGCCTTGCTGGTGGCCGAATCGCAGCTCAAGGTCGGCGACGGCGACACCGCATTCCTGCAAGCCAAGGTGACGACCGCGCGCTTCTACGCCGACCACATCCTGAGCCGCGTGCCGGGCGTGCGAGATGCCATCGTCGAAGGCGCCGAGAGCGTGACGGCGCTGGCGCTCGAATCCTTCTGACCTGTCACTCGCGTGACTGCATGGGCCTGAGCCCGCTGCACACACTCGAACCACATCGACCTACACATTTCGGAGATTCCTGTGGCCTTGCCTCCCATCCTGCAGAACCTGCCCCTGCCCATCATCGGTTCGCCGCTGTTCATCATCAGCAACCCCAAGCTCGTGATCGAGCAGTGCAAGGCCGGTGTCGTGGGCTCCATGCCGGCGCTGAATGCGCGGCCGGCCGAGTTGCTCGACGAATGGCTGGCCGAGATCACCGAGACGCTGGCGGCCTATAACAAGGCCAACCCGAATAAGCCGGCCGCGCCTTTCGCGATCAACCAGATCGTGCACAAGAGCAATGACCGGCTCGAGCACGACATGGCGCTGTGCGCCAAGTACAAGGTGCCCATCATCATCACCTCGCTGGGTGCGCGCGAGGACGTGAACCAGGCCGTGCACGCCTGGGGCGGCGTGGTGCTGCACGACATCATCAACAACAAGTTCGCGCACAAGGCGATTGAGAAGGGCGCTGACGGCCTGATCGCCGTGGCGGCTGGGGCCGGCGGCCATGCCGGCGTGAAGAGCCCGTTCGCGCTGGTGCGCGAGATCCGCGAATGGTTCGACGGCCCCATTGCGCTGAGTGGCGCCATTGCGAACGGAGATGCGGTCCTCGCCGCGCAGGCCATGGGTGCGGACTTCGCCTACATCGGTTCGGCCTTCATCGCGACCGACGAAGCGCGGGCCGACGAGGCCTACAAGCAAGCCATCGTGAACGGCAGCTCAGACGACATCGTCTACTCCAACCTCTTCACCGGCGTGCATGGCAATTACCTTGCGCCGTCGATCCGCGCGGCTGGGCTCGACCCCGACAACCTGCCCGAAAGCGACCCGAGCACGATGAGCTTCGGCGGTGGCGAGGGCTCCAAGAAGAAGGCCTGGAAAGACATCTGGGGCTCGGGCCAAGGCATTGGCGCGGTCAAGAAGATCGTGCCGGCACGCGAGCTGGTGCAGCGCCTGAGCGATGAGTACACCGCGGCGCGGCGTCGCCTTGGCGTCGGTCAGGCCACGGCCTGAATCAGGCCAGCGGTTCGACCGTGAGGTCGCAATCGCAGCCCGTGCCCGCCGAGATCATGCGCATCGCGAAGCGGGCTGCCACGGCAGCGAGCCAGCGCGGTGCGACGAAATGCTGCGGCTCGCTGACCACGCCGCAGCGGTAGCGGCTTTCATCTGCATTCCACAGCAAGGCCTTGCACGCACCTTGCCGCTTTCCGCTGAGCAACATGCCCACGGGGCAGGGCTCGGTCACGCAGCACACCCCGCAGCCGTTGCAGGGCTCACCCCAGGCAGGTTTGGGCGCTGCGGCTGGGTGAATGAGGATGGTCTGGTACATCGCGGATGGGTGTGAAAAAGGCTTGCCCCTTTTCACATTGTGTTAACTCACACGGTGTCCAATCACTCGAAGTGGCTGCACATAATCAACGGTGTTACAGTCGCCCGCAGACTTTTTAGGTCCTTCCCGTCCCCTTGATCGCAGCAGTCAAGGCGGGTCGCAATCCGCCAGTCGGTTCAGCCGTGTCGCGGAAGGTTTATCAACCCACTACAGCACCGGGAACCGGAGCGAAAGGTGAGCGAAATGATGCAGGAATACAGGTCCAATTCGTACCTGTTCGGGGGCAATGCGCCCTATGTCGAAGAGATGTACGAGGCCTACCTCGACAACCCGGGCTCCGTGCCCGACAACTGGCGTACGTATTTCGACGCCCTCCAGAACGTTCCCGCCGCCGACGGCTCCGAAAGCCGTGATGTCGCTCATGCGCCGGTGGTCGAATCGTTCGCACAGCGCGCCAAGGCCAACGCCTTCGCCGTCAAGGCCAGCGCCACCGAACTGGCCGTCGCACGCAAGCAGGTTCACGTCCAGTCGCTGATTGCCGCCTACCGCTCGCTCGGTGCGCGCTGGGCCGATCTCGACCCGCTCAAGCGCGTCGAGCGCCCCAAGATCCCCGAGCTGGAGCCGGCGTTCTACGACCTGAGCGAGTCCGACCTGGACATCACGTTCAGCGCCACCAACACTTACTTCACCACCGCCGAGCAGCAGACTCTGCGCGAGATCGTGCAGGCGCTGCGTGAAACCTACTGCGGCTCCATCGGTGCCGAGTTCATGCACATCACCGAGCCGAGCGAAAAGCGCTGGTGGCAGCAGAAGCTCGAGGCCATTCGCTCGAAGCCCAATTTCACGGCCGACGAGAAGAAGAACATCCTCGACCGCCTGACTGCGGCCGAAGGCCTGGAGCGCTATCTCCACACCAAGTACGTCGGCCAGAAGCGCTTCTCGCTCGAAGGCGGCGAAAGCTTCATCGCGTCGATGGACGAAGTGGTGCAGCGCTCCGGCGTCAAGGGCATCCAGGAAATCGTGATCGGCATGGCCCACCGCGGCCGGCTGAACGTGCTGGTGAACACGCTCGGCAAGGCGCCGAAGAACCTGTTCTCCGAGTTCGACCACACAGCCCCTGAAGAGCTCCCCTCAGGCGACGTGAAGTACCACCAGGGCTTTTCGAGCGACGTGACGACCGATGGCGGCCCGGTGCACTTGAGCCTGTCGTTCAACCCCTCGCACCTGGAAATCGTGAACCCGGTGGTCGAAGGCTCGGTCAAGGCCCGCCTGGACCGCCGCGGCGACAAGGAAGGCGACACCGTGCTGCCCGTCATCGTGCACGGCGACGCGGCCTTCGCCGGCCAGGGCGTCGTGATGGAAACGCTGGCGCTGGCGCAAACGCGCGGCTACTACACCGGCGGCACGCTGCACATCGTCATCAACAACCAGATCGGCTTCACCACCAGCGACCCGCGTGACTCGCGCTCCACGTTGTATTGCACCGACGTCGTCAAGATGATCGAGGCCCCGGTGCTGCACGTGAACGGTGACGACCCCGAAGCCGTGGTGCTCTGCACCCAGCTCGCTCTCGACTACCGGCAAGAGTTCAACAAGGACGTGGTGGTCGACATCGTCTGCTTCCGCAAGCTGGGCCACAACGAGCAGGACACACCCTCGCTCACCCAGCCGCTGATGTACAAGAAGATCGCCCAGCACCCCGGCACGCGCAAGCTCTACGGCGACAAGCTGATCGCCCAAGGCGTGTTGCAGCCCGAAGGCCCGGACGAGATGGTCAAGGCCTTCCGTGCGGCGATGGACAGCGGCAAGCACACCGTCGACCCGGTGCTCACCAACTACAAGAGCAAGTACGCCGTCGACTGGTCGCCCTTCCTGAACAAGAAGTGGACCGACTCGGCCGACACCGCGCTGCCGCTGGCCGAGATCAAGCGCCTGGCCGAACGCATCACCACGCTGCCGCCCAAGTTCAAGGCCCACCCGCTCGTCGAGAAGGTGCTGGCCGACCGCGCCGCGATGGGCCGCGGCGAGATCAACGTCGACTGGGGGATGGCCGAGCATTTCGCCTACGCGTCGTTGGTGGCCAGCGGCTACCCCGTGCGCCTGTCCGGCGAAGACAGCGGCCGTGGCACCTTCACGCACCGCCATGCGGTGCTGCACGACCAGAACCGCGAGAAGTGGGACGAAGGTACCTGGACGCCGCTCGAGCACATCGCCGACAGCCAGGCTCCGTTCGTCGTCATCGACTCGCTGCTGTCCGAAGAGGCCGTGCTTGGCTTCGAATACGGCTACGCCTCGGCCGACCCGAACACGCTGGTCATCTGGGAAGCGCAGTTCGGCGACTTCGTCAACGGTGCCCAGGTGGTGATCGACCAGTTCCTCGCCTCAGGTGAAGTGAAGTGGGGCCGTGCCAATGGCCTCACGCTGATGCTGCCGCACGGCTATGAGGGCCAAGGCCCGGAGCACTCGTCGGCACGCCTCGAGCGCTTCATGCAACTGGCGGCCGACAACAACATGCAGATCGTGCAGCCCACGTCGGCGAGCCAGATCTTCCATGTGCTGCGCCGGCAGATGGTGCGCATGTTCCGCAAGCCGCTCGTCATCCTGACGCCGAAGTCGCTGCTGCGCGCGAAGGACGCGTCGTCGCCGCTCTCCGAGTTCACCAAGGGCGAGTTCAAGACCGTCATCGGCCCGGCCCGCGACGAGATCGAGGCCGACAAGGTCAAGCGCGTGATCGCCTGCTCGGGCAAGGTGGCTTACGACCTGATCAAGCGCCGCGACGAGAAGAAGGCCTGGGACACGGTGATCCTGCGCGTGGAGCAGCTCTACCCGTTCCCGCACAAGGCATTCGCTGCCGAGCTGAAGAAGTTCCCGAACGTGACCGACGTGGTCTGGTGCCAGGACGAACCGCAGAACCAGGGTGCCTGGTTCTTCGTGCAGCATTACATCCACGAAAACATGTTCGAAGGCCAGAAGCTCGGTTATGCCGGTCGCCCGGCCTCGGCATCGCCGGCTGTGGGTTACGCCCACCTGCACCAGGAACAGCAGAAGGCACTGCTCGACCAGGCCTTCAGCAAACTCAAGGGCTTCGTCCTCACCAAATGACGCTCTGGCAAGCGACGGCGGCCGCCCTGCGCCACCGTCGCTTCGCGCGCTCGGCCGCACTTGGCGGCCACCAGCGCGGGGTGAACACCACAAGAAAGAATTGAAATGGCAATCGTAGAAGTCAAGGTCCCGCAGCTTTCCGAATCCGTGGCTGAAGCCACGCTGCTGCAGTGGAAGAAGAAGCCCGGCGAAGCCGTGGCGCTGGATGAAATCCTCGTTGAAATCGAAACCGACAAGGTCGTGCTCGAGGTGCCGGCGCCCGCCGCCGGCGTGATGGCGCAGATCGTCAAAGGCGATGGCGCAAGCTGTGTCAGCGATGAAGTCATCGC
>Ga0307515_10002040_pt1 | contig 44597 bp, 26 predicted proteins | sample 17_EM_MG_FD_194513 | JGI IMG/M metagenome (GOLD analysis project Ga0307515, IMG submission 194513) | Populus trichocarpa ectomycorrhiza microbial communities from riparian zone in the Pacific Northwest, United States - 17_EM | ecosystem: Host-associated > Plants > Roots > Unclassified | place... | reverse complement strand
TCTATGTACAAAAATTTTCGGGAGCGCGGTATACCGCGGTTGCTGCGGTTACCGCAAGGCGGTGCGGTTTTTGATTTTCGCGGTGCGGTTGCGGTACTTACCGTACCGCACCGCGACATTCCTTACTAGTAATTGACACGAGACTCGCCGATTTACAAATTCTATCTCCAGGGCTCGCTCCACGTCTCCATCAACTCGACGATCACAGACTAGGCGCACCGCAGAGCGCAGAGGCCGGGGGGAAAGAATATAAATACAGAATAGTTTACAGTTTCACATGCTACTCGTGGCGTGGGGTATTGGGGAATTGGGGAATAGGGAGTGGGGAATAACCAAACAACCCAATAGAAAGAGCCGCCCTCGGCCACATCAAAATTAAGGAGGCTGACTAGACACTCAGGGCAACGTACAATCCTGCTGCGCTGGAAGTGAGCCGCGGGCCCTGTAGCCAAACGTCCTACTCTACAGTCACTCACACCCTCTGTTTCATATTCAGTTCCTATCTTTTCGTCGATGCGCATTATTGGAGCTCATGGCTTGCGGGGGGCATCCAGGTAGAGGCACGTTGAACGACAACCACCATTTCATGGTGATTCACATACAACACTGAACATGCTCTGAAGCTCCATGGCTTCAAACATCGACCAAAATACGAAGGTGAGCTGTCGACTTTCGAACTCTCGCCGATGATGGACGTGCTAATGAAGGTAAGGACCACTAGCTATCATGAATTAGTCATAGAACATTTATACTTAATATACCGTGCATCAAATTCTCCCCTGACCTCATCACTATGACATGGTGGTCAAGGAATCGGAGAACCACGACTGCGGATCGGGGAACCCGAATGAAGTGAAACCCGTAACGTAAAAGAACGACAGGAACGCCTTTGAGAGAATACGGTGATTTCCACTAAATGTTCTCGTCGTTCAGAGTGTTAGCGCCGAGGGCCACATCTCTTGACCACAACCACGTTCACATCGAGGACAGAATGCCGCTTTTCTCCACCAGCCGAGGTTACATTGGTGGGTCCAACCTGTATCTACCGTATTATCTACTCATTCCTTGTTGCCAAGACGAAGAGAATGTTCGCAAAATTGTCGCCCGACTGCTCGGTGAGCTGCTTGGCGAGACGAAATAACACACGAGGTTGATGTCCTTCCAGAGTCCTATGGGAGTGAGAAATCGATATGGGAGTACTACAACGAAATGGCCGCAGTGGAAGACAACATCCGGGAGGTCGAATGGCGAGATTTAGCAGATACCGTGCTCGTTTTTGTATGTACAGACACTCCATATGATATATGGCTGTTGATACGGTTCCAGGATGGTCTATTTGCTGCCTTCCTTTCTGCTTTCCTTATCTTCTTGATTCCCCAGCTCCAGCCCAACAGCACCGACGTCGCAATGGACGTACTCATCCACATTTCACAACAACTCAGCAACTCCACAACGCCTGCATTTGAACCCACCGCCTTTCAAGTTTCGCCCAGCGCAGCCGTGGTGAACATGCTCTTCTTCCTCAGCCTCGCGCTCGTTTTGATCGATGCATTCCTCGCGATGCTTGTCAAGGGCTGGTTGCAGGAGTTTGACCGTGGATGGAGGAGGTACACTGTTGCACATCTCCGGGCACAGGAACGCGAACGGCGACTGCAAGAGCTCGAGCGCTGGAAGCTGCATGAGCTTGTCGGCCTCCTCCCGATCCTCATCCAAGGATCTCTCTTTTTGTTCTGTATTGGCCTCCTTGTCCTTATCTTCCCTTTCCATCTGCCATCTGCCATTGTATGCTCGCTCATGTTTCTGTCTGTCGTCGGCTTCTACGTCTTCACTACATATGTTTCGATTGTAAACAGTCATGCGCCATTCTCCTCTCCTGTGTCTCGTCTTTTCGCGCGTGGCATCGCGATGCTGCAACCCCCGCATATCCCCATCACTCAAACCTTCCGGCGCATCGCTTCTGCAATCTCATTTCACAACCGCCCTCCTCTGTCTTCTCAGGGCCAGCAGGAAGAAGTAGATACTGCCAATCAAGCCACGCAACCGTTACCTTCGAACAACAGAGTGGCAAACGTTGCCCAACCCCACAACCCTGACGCGGTACCCCGTTCTCGCTCTTCTATTGATCCTGAGACGCACGTCCATGTTCTTGAACGGCTCGTTACGGCAACTGAGGAGGCCGTGGAGAATATTCCGATCTTCCTGGAGCTGCTTGATCAGCCAGTGAAAGATCTTACACTACGGCCACGCACTGTGGAGAAGTGGAAGGAATTGCTTCATATTACTTTCAGGTTGCTCGGAGATCAATCCACCTTTTCTGTTTCTGCTGCCTGGACTCTTGCCCGAACTATGATGATTTGTTACAATTATGATACCGTTGATCAGCAGTTATACCTCACATTACAAAACCATCTAGGTAGTAGGGAAACTGGTGATGAAAAATCACGTATGCCACTCAATACTCTCTTCTCTGCCTATTTGTCCTTTTGGCTTCGTCAGTCCGATGGGCGTGACCTGTGCCGAACAATTGCATTTCTTGAGCCAAGTGATGCTGCTGATGCTGAGCTCCTCTGGATGGTGAATACCTCTGACCGGACAATGCGTGGTCGTGACATGTACTTCTGGGAGTACTCAGAGGAACCGGTTGATATGTATCTTATATTCTTCACAGCCGTGCTTACATATGTGTCAAGCACGGAACAGAGTAGAAGGTCCAATATTCCACTCACATTTACAGTCATTTATGCTTTGCGTGCCATCAGATCAGCAATTCACCAACGAGACATTAATCCCATTGAGGGCCTCTGCACCTTGCCAGTGACTGTCCTCACCTCCGAGCCCGTGCCTATGACATTCTGTCGAGTTGATAGCACTGATGCCCTGGACCTTTGGAGTGAAGGTTGTATTCAATCTGTTAAGGACCTTCTTCAATGGGATTGGAACCCGGTTTTGAGTTTACCCGTGCTCAATGACTTTCGACTTTCCCTGATTGCCGCACTCTATATTGATAGCACCAAGCAAGCGCATGCTCGCTCGCATTTTGCGGGCCTCCTCAACTACCCGAATATTACGGATCTTACATTTTACTACTCAGGTGCCTATGATGATGGTAAGCTCGCCATCTACTTGTACATGGCTGTCTTCCGGAAACCTTTTGAATACGTTCATGATCCTCTCGCTGCCCTCGATCGCGTCATTCGTGGAATAATTTATGAGTTCCCTCCATTACCACTTTCTGGGCTGCGCGTCTTGGATATCGCCGTGAAGCATCTCCATAAAATATCAGCCCCTTCATTGGATTGGCTGAAAACGCTCCTACCATACCGCTTCGTCTCTCCTCCTGATCCCATTGTATTCGCCCTCCGTTTGGTTGGTGATTGGATTTTGCTCCATCTCGACACTCTTATTGCCCCAAAACCTTACCTACTCCTAGAGAAGGTGGAGGAGTTAGAATGGTCTGATACACCTCAGAAATTGTACATTGCAAATGCTCGACTTGACCTCTATGATTCTTTGGCAGACATCGGGCATGAGGCGGACAAGGTGTCTAGGCCAGACCCAGGGCTACTTAAGGTGTTTCTTTGGTCCAAAGACCATGGGGTCTGTACACGTGCATTTAAGTGGTGTCTTGACCTGTTTCCTATTAGCCAGTCTGGTACACCTGGAGATGTAAACAGCACCATGGCGTTCATCCCAGAAACACTGGGGCGCATGTGGGTTGAACACTTTATCCAGGTGCTTTGTTGGAATTATGATTCATCATGGAGGCTCCTGCTATCGGCTCTTGTCCCAAAATGGACCGTGCTCCCATCATCCTGGTGCCGTGACTTTGCCTCAGCACTCATATTCAGCACTGCGCCAAATGGGCTTCCTGCCTACCAATTTTTGTCTGCCCACCTTCTGTCACCCGATGCGCGACAGGAATTCCTCTCTTTCCTTGCAGCTCTTTTGGAGCTCATCGAATCTGGATTGACCTGGGCAATCCTCACATCGTTTGAGAATTGTCTGGCCCAGCTTTCAGAAGGACTTGAGAATCAGGGTGCTCATACCAAGATACAACACATTCTGGCCACCATGAAGCAACAACTTGTGGAAGAAACTCTAGGGTTCTTCGCAGAACTCCCATTGGAAAACGAATGGCTGGAAGAGTCTCTTCAATTCTTCGCAGAGCTCCCAATGGCAGGTGAATGGATGGATGAATGATCTCCAGTGAGAGGGGCTCTCTCGTATATATCTCAGAATAGCTTTTTTATAATGAGCATGTGGTGCATTTTGTAATCGAGCTGACAAACGATATTCATTATGATAGTTACCTAAGCCCTTCTAAATTCCACCATCACAACAGCTAGGTAGGTGTGATTTACAAATTCTATCTCCATGGGCCAATATGCGATGACCCTGAGGCGTCGTTGTTCCCCGCCTCTATCTCAATCAACCCGGCGATTTACCTCTACATAGTCTGTTCACCAGCTCAGACCTCAGAGGGGAAGGAACCGTAGAACCTCCTCCTTTACAGTTTACGGTTTCACGTGCTACGTGCGCCGTGGCAATTGGGGAATGGGAATAACCAAACAAACCCACGGCACTCAAGAAGCAACATCTCGATCCTCACGCTCGCGGGATCTGGATTGACGCCGCAATGCATTAATATTAATGTCATGTCCCTATTGGACTAATGATTATGTTTATAAATTCTTACTAGGATTTCTGTGGCTAGTTCCTTTGATCAAACGATGGGCTTAGCATAGCCAGGGTCAGAGCCCGGGCCGACCTACGCCCTCAATTCGCCGCAAGCTCTGAGACACATCATCCTCTAAACCGTATAAATGGTGACCGCGCTCTCTCGCCTTTCCAGCGGAACATTTCATTCGCCTAGCAATGCGAGACTCGCCAGTTTACAAATTATATTTCCAGGAGTCATAGTATGGGAATAATACAGCGAGATGGCTGCAACCGTGTGCGTGGACAGCCAACGGAGTCCAGCGAGGAGCGACGAGGGTGCTCAAAGTCCGGGCATCCCGGCGCTAGCACTCCGAATGAACAGAGCATTTACTGGCCTTCACTGCACCCTCTGGGAGACGCTTCTGTCTCCCTAGCACGTTGTGGGCTTGGCTTCATTCGAACAGCATTGATGGCCCTCGATCTGATTCCTCGACCACCATGTCAGAGTGAGGAGATCAGAGCGGAGGTGTATGCATGGTGTATTATGTACAACGTTCCATGGACCATTCATGTGATCTAACGGTTCCCCCTCTCTTCAGGTCGCACATCCACCAGCACGGGGTCGAACGTTGATAAGCCGCCTTCGAATTATGGCAGATGGTTGGAAGCCGTGGTGATCAAAGCCTCGTTCAGCCTCGTATGCGTACCCCCAAGGAATCACGGTTGGCGTTTAAACAGCCAACTCTTTGGGACCCTCCTCGCAATCCATGGACGACAGCAGTGCCCCATCAGTGGAAAGAGAGAAACCATGTGTCAAACGGAGGGTACTACTCACTATTATGCTGGGCGTTTGGCTACGGAATGCAAAGGTTCGCCGCTCACCTCTAGATTTCTTGCCCAAAATTGGCTGAGGAAGATCGAACGGCCATTTGGCCTCCTTAGTTTGGATGACTGAGTAACCATGGACTCGGTAGAGGTAAGTGTGCGATCGTCGAGTTGAAAGCTATTGATGATGTGGAGAGCGATCGTTCAGGACTATCGATGGAGAGAGCGAAGGACGTCTTGAAGAAACCTGTTCAATGCAACCCCATCGCCTGTTCAGCGCAATATCAGGGCCGCTACTGGGAAGGTGCCGTGAGCGTAGACGGCGTTCCGGGCTGAGAGAGTGGGACGCTCTTGATACTAATCGCAACATACTAATTACTATTCTCGTAGTCCATGCTATACACGAACAAAGCGTGTGTTGGGCACTGCAAAACAGGTGGAGTGTGCGGGAAAGTACCGTCGGCGGGCTCATTCGAGAGGGCTCAGGTAAGGCCGACGAGAGGTGTATACAGAGGGTTGATTAATCAACGCTATCAGATCGAGTGGTGTTGCTGTTGCCTCCATAGCCACTCGCGTGTGGCTGAGTTTGTGATTGTTCTTTGGCCGCGTGAACGACTTGAAGGCCCGGGAGGGTGACTTGTAGCATCGTTCTTGAGAGTTGTTCCTAGCGCCAGTCGGTGTGGGTGGGGCGAGGGCAGCGGTTGCAAGCGGTTCTGGTTGCAGAGGCGAGGAAAGGCGGACCTGGTGGATAAAACGTATTGAAAGCGAGTGGATCCAGTACGCGTGATGATTCAAGACCGAATAGGGCTCGTGTGCTCGCTTAAATACGCCTACATAGAGCTGCTCGTCGTTGCTAAATTTATCAGAAATTTCAGCAAAAACTTCCAGCTTGAAAATGTACTGCACCACACACCTAACACATCACCTTCTCATTTTCCATCGATTAGGAGGTTTCTATCATGGTGCCTCTCGACGATGTCGTGGTAAAGTTCAAGCCTCATGTTGAACCTCGACCATCAATTCTCGGATCGTACATACAGGGCCGGCCATCACTTTGCTACTTCATAGCTTCAAGATATCGATAAACAACCAAAGATAGCCGATAACGACGCTCGTTGGTTCGAACTGATATAAATATGCTGCAAGAAAGAGGGCACGGGGGGTCCTGATTGGGGTAGCGGGACATTTGTACATCATAGATTGCATATTTTATTCATCTCCAATCCTCGCACCCCCCATGAGATTTAGTCCATCGAGTGCTATAGGTTGCAATGAAACGTAGGACTCCAACGCACAGTGACAGCAACGTCTTTCATCCAACACGAGTACCAGTAAGGTTTCGAACGGCTGGGAGATGTCAAGCTACATATCCTCTATCTCTACCTTCCTAATAAGACCCACCAAAAGCCTCTAGTAAATTCAAATCTGCGTCGTGATGGTCACGGGTGCCCAACGACCCTTGTGAGCACGGTTGTACTTCGGGGTTCTTCATTCTGTTCTAGGTGACGTGTCGTCCTTTCATTTTACACTCTGTTCCATTGAGCAATCATTCTTGGCGATCATACGGCAGCGGTCACGGGGATCCGGAAACACAATATGAGTATAAGAGGACGACGGAGGTGTAGGTCTAAGTATAGGAGGGTCTAAGTGCAGAATCCGTTATGATCGACATACCCATGCTATCGAAGGGTAGCTCCGAATGAGTATAGGATGATCAGTGAACAGGCGAGAGAGATCCGAATATGCAACCGTGATAAGGCAGCCGCGACCCCGGCTGCTCCAGGAGAAGGAATCCAATGGAAGCGAACAACCACGGGGCAGCGGCAACAGGATACAGCTCCCAATCGCGCGCGAGTAGGAGTATACGTGTTGGGTGTTGACGTCAACGTAGGATGACCCTAGGGATCGATGGTCGAACGAACTAGAAGTATGGATCTTGTTCTCGATCGACGTACGAGGAAGGCCAGGTTCACGCCAAATACCAGGTTTTTGACGTAGGTCGACGGGATCGTACCGTGGAGCTTTGAAGCTTTGGGTAGACGGTACACCGAGCTGCGAGGGCGATACTGATCGGAACAAACGGATGTTGGCTTGGCTGAGACGTCAATGGGCGATTTGACCCTGAGTAGGATCATGTATGACTACCGGTTGACATTCGCCACGACCAGGTCAGAGAGCCACTCTTCCGCCTTGGAAGTTCGGCCGCCACACGTAGGCCGAGCGTTTACGATCCGTAAATTAATCAAAAGCTCAAGCACCAAGACAAACTGTCTGGTACATATTGCTCTCTCGACTTTCTCGTGGAACACTTCATACGCCTAGCAATGCGAGACTCGCCAGTTTACGAATTGTATTTCCAAGAGTCAAGAAAAAAAAGAGTCAATATGGGACAGTACACTGAGGTGGCTGCGACCGTACTAGAACTAGATGAAGTTATACTTGGTGCATGAGCAGGTACGTCCCAACGCGACATGCCATGAGTGCATAATCGGCGAGCGACGAACGGAATGAAATGAAATGACATGAAGCGAACAACGGCCGTGGTCATGAGGGTCCTGTACTGGGGAGTGGCGCGATACTAACGACGGAGTGCTCTTCTCAATTGGAGCAGCATGTGCGATCTTGATAGACCGTGGATCGACGGTGATCTGTGAGCAAAGTAGCCACACGAGATCGACGTCGGAGTCGGTAAAACTGATCGAGTGATGACAAGGAGTGAGGGGATCGATGTGGGCCATCGAGAGGGTCACTGATGAAAGGACTTGTGGTGATTGTGTGGTGAATTTCACCAATGCAAAACACCACAGGTTTCACCACAAGTCGTGGTGTTTTCTAACACCATGACTTGTGGTGGTTTTGTCCGATTTGTGGTGTTTTCTAATATAAAGTCATACCGATTTGTGGTGTTTCCCAATAATAGATTTGTCCGACTTGTGGTGTTTTCTTGGGCTAGATTTGTGGTGATTTTCAACTAACTTGTCAGAGCCGTGTCCGGTCGGAGGACGGACGTGTGGCCAGGATAGGGCGTATACCGTACAATGCCGTGGACTACCAATGACGACCAGCCGTCGTCGGGAATGGACTGAAAGAAGGGGACGAAAAGATGAGAAGGGGACCGGTACTCAGATTGATCCTCAAACTGAGGAACTAGCGAGCGAGTACATGGATATTTAAATAATAAGAAATCAAACAATAATAGGAAACACGTTGGAGAGCAACGACACTAAAACAGAAGGGTCCGATGCCCGACCGCCCGAGTAGCAGGGCCATCACGCGTCGGCAAGCCGAGCGCTACTGCCACAATGGGAACCGACGCGCCGGACCATTTCCGTGAGCCTGGAAATGTCACGACCAGCACAGTACGTGACATAACTTGTGGTGATATTTATAGTGATATTTATGGCGAATTCTATGATACAAATCACTAAAAATACAAGAAAACAAGCCAAGAGGGGTTAGAGAGGGAAACGAATGGCCTTGGGTGCCTTGGGTGCTTTGGGTGCCATGTTCAGTCCTTTCCTTGTGTATATAATGCGTGGGGGGTATCGATTGGTGTATCTAATGTAGAGGTTGACTGATTGCCATGGGTGTTCGAGTGGGTCCCAAAGTGGTGGGTCTTGTACGTGGTAGGGAAAAGTATTTTGCACCGATAGAATGGATAGCCCAGTTCACAATACTGCGAAGTGTGGCCATATATGGACTGAAAGTGGGATGGGGGTCATCCTTGCACTTAGGGAGGCATCAGCAATTGACAAAGAGAGGCAGAGTGTGAACACAGGGAACAGTATGTACCGTCAAAGGAATATGTGAGGTCAGAGTGGAGACAAATGGGAAGCAACCTTATGATGAACGGAGAGGACAGATAGCTAAAAGAGAACGGGAGAAGGCACTTACGAGGAATATTGTAGTACATGTCCATGCTGGTATTCACCCCGAACATCCTCCACTTCTCTTCCGTCATCCGCACATGATGTTCGTGATGGGGATGCAGCGGTAGCAATGACCCGTCATCAATATTGGCATATAATGTGTGAATGAGTGACGCGTGCATGTCTGTGTAGTAGCAGCACAATGTGTCAGTCTCCTAGTCCTCTAAGGGGTGCCCTTGTCCAATACAGAGTACTTGCCCTTCTCCCATCTCTACTTACCATGCTTCCCTTTCTCTCCAACCCCCTTACTGCGATGGAATCGGTCAATCCAAAGGTTCCCTAAAGGAACCGACACTCAGAGACAAAGAAAGCGGAAATATCTTGAGGCTCGTCCGTGCGCCGACGGAAGCGGGGTTCTCCTCTCGTCCGCGCGCACCAGTGGGAATATAAACTCCGAAAGGGAGAGGAGGGAATGGGTACAACGGCTTACGGGCTTGTCGGACCTAATTCCCAAGCGACTGCCCAAAAGCACAACGGGTGCCCAATCTGTCTCGGTGACTACACGCTCCGACTAGGTACAACTCCGAAGGGGCTGACTGAAGCGGGGTTTCGGTCCGGCTGGCTAGCCCTGCGGTGCTACGGGTGGGAGTTAGCACGCGAGGGCGGGGAATGATCCACACGGGCTTGAGGGCCGGAGTCCGAAGGCCGAAGGTGCGAGCGAGCGGGTCGGGATTTACAAGAGCGAGGCGGGGCGCAATAACAAACGTCTATAATCGAGACGTCGAGTGAGGTACATGCCTCATCGAGTCCGAGCTTAAATACAAAGTCTAAATCACATACATGCGGCTACGAGACTGCAGGAGGCGGTGGAGTGGAAGGCAGTGAGGTGGGTGGCATCGCACAGGGTAGGTGGTAAGAAGCAGAGGCGGGGGTGGTGTGGAGGTGGAGACTACACACGGGCAGTGAGGTGGAGGCCATGCGAATGCGGTGGAACGGAGGTGGAAGCGAAGCGGGAATAGTGGAGTGTGTGGGGCGGAGGGCCTACACCATCGGAGCGAGTCTAGTAGCTAGCGGAGAATGATACAAGCGCGGGGAAACACAGGGGATAAATCAGTGAACACCAGAAAGAGTCCGTAGCACGAGACACGAGTCATAGGGAATGGGGAAGGGGACGAGGGGATCGGAAGTGGAGCGGAGATGGGAGCGGAATCGGAGGGTGGTTGTTGGAGCGACCGGAGGGAGCGGAGAACGTCGGAATTAAGAGGAAAAGAGCAGAAAAAGGCGATATTATTGCAGTACCCCCCACCAAGGGTCAGCGTCCTCGCTGACTATCGACAGACTCTCCTTCGTCTGGCAGGTCGTGCGCGAGCGGCAGGAGGGTCAGTTCGCTTAGGGGCATCTGGATGTCGGCGATAAAAGTCCTCCTCGAGGTCGAAATCGTTGTCTCCGTCGTGTAGGAGGCGAGGTCCAGTGTCGGAATCGATGTCCTCGGCATTTTCCCAAGTGTCGTGCTCCTCGGTGAAGCCCTCCCATCGGATCTTGAACTGGAATCGATTTCGGAACTATCGGGAATCCAGGTATTTCTCTATAACCCAGAATTCCTCATCGTTGACCTTAACAGGAGGAGGAGCAGGATTTACACGGTTCAGAATAGTGTCGGGAGTCGCCTCGGATAGGACATTAACGTGGAATACGTCGTGAATCTTCCATTGAGCGGGAAGTTCCAGTCGGTAAGTCAAATCCGAGAGTTTATCCTTAATCCGGAACGGGCCGTGATGTTTACTAGCGAGTTTCGGAGATGGCTCATCGGTTGCGAGGTTGGTAGCTTTGAGCCAGACCGAATCTCCGACTTGGAAACTGGGATTGTCGCGTTTCCATTTATCGTAGGCCCGTTTCGAGATCTCCTGTGACCATTCGATGGCGCGTTTACATTCCTCTTGGGCTTCGTGGATCCGCCGAATCCGCACGTCAGGCTCATCGGATTGGGCCGCAGTCGGGACGTTCGAGAGAGTCGGGTGGTAACCAAAGTTCGTGAAGAATGGAGTTGTATCAATCGACGGATGGTGATGGTTGTTGTACGCAAATTCCGCCATCGGGAGGAGGTCGGCCCAATCGTCCTGACGGTGAGAACAGAACATGCGGAGATACGTTTCCATCCACTTGTTGTTATTTTCGACTTGTCCTTGTGTCTGCGGATGATAGGCGGTCAAGAAGCGGGGTTCTATTCCAAGTCCCTTGTAGAGGCTTTTCGTAAACGCGGTGGTGAAGGTCGATCCTCGGTCCGTTCCATGTACCAGTGGGATTCCATGCAGTTTCCAGATGTGTCGGATGTGCAACTTCATCAAGTTGGGAGCGGAAATATTGGTCGTCGTAGGAATAAAGTGGGCCATTTTCGTCAGTCGATCGGAGACGACGTAGATGGCGTTGAAACCACTCAATTTGGGGAGTTCACCTACGAAATCCGACTGAATCCATTGCCAAGGTCCGTCAGGAGCGGGAATCGGTTGGAGCTTGCCGAATTCCCGCTGGTTCCGATGCTTCGCATGTCTGCAGGTATGGCACCCCTGGACATATTGTTTCACCCAAGCTGCCAAGTCGCGCCGCCAGTAGCTGCGGCCAACGAGCTCAAGGGTTCCCGAAGTTCCTAAGTGGCCAGTGACCGGAGAATCGTGGTAGAGTCCCATAACCTTCTTCCAGAGGTCGTCCGACTCAGGGATCCAAATCCGTCCATCCATCCTTCCTAGTCCGTCATTCCAAGCCAATCCTTCGGGTTTATCCTCCCAGTCCGCAGCGATCCTGCGGGTTTCCGCCAGAATATCCGAGTCCGAAACGGCGAGGGCAGCCACGAAGACCTCTCCGAGACCTTCCCAGTCCGAAGGGGTCATCTCGGCTTCGCAAGCGGCCAGCTCTGTGAAGTTCTCGGCAGGAATTAGAGACTGCGGGACCTCATCCTCACCGTCCGCGCGTCGGGACAGTGCATCGGCAGCGGAATTCTTGTCACCAGGTCAGTAGTGGATCTCGTAGTTGTAATGGGTGAGCAATTCCAGCCAACGCATCTGTCGACGGTTCAGGATTTGAGGTTTCGCGAAGTACTCCAAATTCTTATGATCGGTGAGGATTTGGACTGGAAGACGAGTCCGCTCGAGCCAGTGGCGCCAGTTCTGAAGGCCTTTTACGATCGCGAGAGCTTCCTTGTCGGGGATCCCGTAATTCCGCTCTGCCAGATTCATGGACTTCGACATAAAACCAATTGGGTGGTGTCGGCCGTCAGTCTGTTTCTGGGAGAGGACAGCACCGTAGGCATAATTCAAGGCATCGGTCTCCAGGCGGAATTGAGCATCGGGATCGGCGTGAACAAGGACGGGGGCTTGAGAAACGCACCACTTCAGGAGTTCGAAGGCATTCTGTTCGTTCTCAGTCCATTGCCAAGTCTGGTTCTTCTGGAATAGATCGTGGAGTGGTTGCGCAACATCGGAGAATCCAGGGATCCATCGCCGATAGAAGTTCACAAATCCGATGAATTCCCGAACGCCTCGGACCGACGTTGGATTTTGCCATTCTGTGATTACAGAAGTCTTCTTTTCGTCCATTTCGAAACCATGACGGCTGATGTCTACTCCAAGGAACTCGATTTTCGGCTTGTGGAACTTGCACTTCTTCGGGTTGCAGAACAGGTTGGCTTCCCGAAGACATTGGAGCGTTTGGCGGACTCCTGCGATGTGTTCCTCTAAAGTCCGATGATGATTGAGCGCATCATCAAGATAGTTCTTGAGGTTCTTGTAGAGCAGGGGGGCAAAGACCTTGTCCATCAGGCGTTGGAAGCATGGCGGTGCGTTCGTAAATCCGAAGGTCATTACACGGAGTCGGAAAGGACCGAATGGAGTCATGAATGTGGTCTTCCATTCATCACCTGGTCGGATGCGGACCTGGTTGTACCCGGATTTCAGATCAAACTTTGTGAAGATTTCCGATCCTCGGATGCGGTCCATCATTTCGTCAATGCGCGGGAGCGGATAACTGTCCTTGATTGTGATGTCATTGAGTTTGCGGTAATCGATGACAGGTCGGCGGGTTCCATCCTTTTTCCAAACGAAGAACATCGGGGCAGCGATCGGACAGTTGGAGTCGGCGGGTTCAGCCCAGCTGGCATTAAGCATTTCATCGAGGACTTTTCGGCATTCAGCGCGTTCTTCCTGGTTCATATGGTATGGTCGGCTTGGTTTCGGCAACGGTTTCGAAGGATCGAGGTCGATCGTAAAATCGGAGTCGGGTCGGAAATCGGGGAGAGTAGTGGCGGCTTTCTCTCTGTCGAACCTGTCCATGTAATCGTGGTAGTACTCAGGAATATCCGTAGCTATCGACTGAAGGCGTTCTGGAATGTCGATTGCATAGAGTTCAATCTCCTCGGCGGTGAGCAGGTTTAGCTCAGCATCAGGAATATTGTCAACGGTTTCCGATGTTCGAATGAGCAGACGCTGACTGAAGAACGTGCTTGCAGGTTGTGCAAGACAGTGCTTTTCGCAATAATCCGATGCAAAGGTAACCTTACCACTCGACCAATGTATCTGCGGATCGTGCTGCTGAAGCCACGGTAATCCGAGTACAATGTTATGCCCTCCCAGCAGTGCGACGTCAAAGGTGAGGGTCTCGGAATGGTTGCCAACGGCCATCCGGATCTTGACCTGTCGGTCTACGCGCGAAAGGAGACGGCCATTTACATCATTTATGGTGAGCGGGTTTCGGCTTTTAGTGACCAGTTCGTGTAATTCAACAAATCTCAGGTGGATAAAATTCCCCATGGCGCCCGAGTCCACCATGGCTGTCGTCTTGATCATATCTGCGAGTGTGATCGGTGCAGTTAAGTGTCTTACAAGTTGGTACGGAGTAACAGCCAAAACCAATACTGTATTTTCAGAAGACAATTCCGAACTACATTCAGAGGCAGAGTCCGATACATTAAAGTCCGCGGGCGCGACAGGCTCCGTTGGACTATCTAGTTTTTTGACTCGTCGCGAGTCGGGGTAGCTTCCGAAGGGCAGTTGTCAGCGGTTGGCTCCACTGCTGCGATCTGCGCCTTGGGCTTTTTCGGGCAATTTGGGCGGATGTGGCCCTTTTCTCCGCATCCGAAGCACCTGCCTTCGGAGCGGAATTGCTGTCAATCGGACTCCGAAAGGCGGGTACCAATCCGTGCTGACTCGGCCTTGATTTCGGGGGTTGATTGTCGGGAGGCGGAGTCGGGTCGTGGTGTTGGAGTTGAAGATTTGAACGTGCGGGTGGCGGACTTGGGTTTTGGGTCATGCCTGTCGGGGTCCTGAGCGGCCATACGCTCCTCGTCGAGAGTGATGGCGAGAGCTTTGAGGTCCTCCAATAGTTCGGGTTTCCATCCGACCAAATCGCGTTTTACCTCATACTTGAGGCCCATGTAGAATGCGGAGGTGATCATCTCCTCATCGTGGAATTCCGTTTCGAGGATGAGCTCCTCGAATGCTTCGACATATCGGCGAACCGATCTGGTTTGTTTCAGGCCGGCGTGGAAACGGTTGCGGGCCTTCTGCTTGGCGTTGAGGTCCGCCCACTTGTTCAGGAAATTCCGCTGGAATAACTTCCAGCTCACAAGGTGATCGGGGGCGGTATCGAGGTCGTAGGCGAGTTCGAGTTGGACGCGCTTCCAGTTGGCGGCTTTGTCGGTGCATAACTGGAGGGCCCACTGGATGCGGATTTTGTCGGAACCGAAATGTGACTTGTTGAGTGCCATGAAATTGTTGCACTTGGCGAGGAAGACGCGGGCTTTAGAAGATGACCCGTCGAAATGCGAAGGGAGTGCCACCTTCAGGGCTCCGCCACGCTCCGTCGGAGCGGGCCCTGAAGAAGTCGACCTAGTTGACAATGTGGCCTCCGATCGCTTTCGTTGGGCATCCTCATAAAGGACCCGTACGTCGGCGAGGAAAGACAGGAGGTTGGTGACATGGGCAAGATTCTGCGGCTTATCGTTGAAGGAGTCGAGTAGTGCGGGGGTTTCTTCGAGCTTATCGGCGAGGTCGGGAAAGTCCTGTAGGGCTCCTTCTACGTGATCCCGGAATCGGGTGACCTGTGCATGGAACGCGGAAATTTCGTCTTTCAAGGGAGAGGCCTTGTCCTTCGGGGTCCACCTCGGGGCAACAAACGGGGCCATCGGTGGGTTCGGGTTTTCGAGTTCGGGGTCGGGGTTGGGTTCTGGTTCTGCGATTTACGTTCGCGAACGTTCTGGTTGTGCAAGTGCGCGGCACCTCGTAGGGTACTCGACGTACTGTGATGGAATCGGTCAATCCGAAGGTTCCCTAAAGGAACCGACACTCGGAGACAAAGAAAGCGGAAATATCTTGAGGCTCGTCCGTGCGCCGACGGAAGCGGGGTTCTCCTCTCGTCCGCGCGCGCCGGCGGGAATATAAACTCTGAAAGGGAGAGGAGGGAATGGGTACGATGGCTTACGGGCTTGTCGGACCTAATTCCCAAGCGACTGCCCAAAAGCACAACGGGTGCCCAATCTGTCTCGGTGACTATGCGCTCCGACTAGGTACAACTCCGAAGGGGCTGACTGAAGCGGGGTTTCGGTCCAGCTGGCTAGCCCTGCGGTGCTACGGGTGGGAGTTAGCACGCGAGGGTGGGGGAATGATCCACACGGGCTTGAGGGCCGGAGTCCGAAGGCCGAAGGTGCGAGCGAGCGGGTCGGGATTTACAAGAGCAAGGCGGGGCGCAATAACAAACGTCTATAATCGAGACGTCGAGTGAGGTACATGCCTCATCGAGTCCGAGCTTAAATACAAAGTCTAAATCACATACATGTGGCTACGAGACTGCAGGAGGCGGTGGAGTGGAAGGCAGTGAGGTGGGTGGCATCGCACAGGGTAGGTGGTAAGAAGCAGAGGCGGGGGTGGTGTGGAGGTGGAGACTACACACGGGCAGTGAGGTGGAGGCCATGCGAATGCGGTGGAACGGAGGTGGAAGCGAAGCGGGAATAGTGGAGCGCACGGGGTGGAGGGCCTACACCATCGGAGCGAGTCTAGTAGCTAGCGGAGAATGATACAAGCGCGGGGAAACACAGGGGATAAATCAGTGAACACCAGAAAGAGTCCGTAGCACAAGACACGAGTCATAGGGAACGGGGAAGGGGACGAGGGGATCGGAAGTGGAGCGGAGACAGGAGCGGAATCGGAGGGCGGTTGTCGGAGCGACCGGAGGGAGCGGAGAACGTCGGAATTAAGAGGAAAAGAGCAGAAAAAGGCGATATTATCGCACTTACTTAAGTTCAAACTGGCTCCAAGTGCAATATCCTGCTGAGACCAGCGCTGTGGAAGGTAATTCCCACACTGCACTTCTCGCACGCTTGATTATCACTTGTATTCACAAGGTGTCACCCAAGTTTGACCAAAGTCTCTTCGACCTGTGGCATATTAGCTTCCTCTGGGGCCTTGACATAGCTTCCAGCACAGTGTTAAGTGGAGTGGTCTTGAAGAGGGTCTTCTTGTGGGCCTCCCTGGACTTCCTGACCGCTGCCTTGAACTAGTACTGTGTGTTTTGCCACTCAAGGTGGCATCCTCGTACTCATCACATCCATGTGTGACTCCCTGCTGCTCGGTTGGTTGGGTCTGTGAAGACAAAGGCAGGTGAGCATCTGTCCATGTTCTAGTGGGCTGACGAGTGTGGCTGCCTCCTGCTTCTGAGTAGTAAGCACTTTGATTCTCTGAACTGTGGTACGCACGTGGCCACATCCATGACAGGGCAGAAGGTCAAGAGCGACCCACATAGACAAAAGGCCCTGGTGCTAGAATGTGTATATGGGTGAATTAATCAGTGCAAAGTACCTACCTTTGCACTTGTGCTAGGCAAACCCTCATTTCGACTCCCATGGATCAAGGCCCTGGCTTTTGTGACATGTCAACATCACCCTTGCATATAACTCGTTCTGTTCAGCACACCATGTGCAAGGCGACAAACATAGCGTTGGACAGCCCATGTTGTCGTCGATAATAACATTGGTTGTGAACGAAGAGAGAGGGATGATGTAGCTGTGGTCCTATCAATCTGCTTAGGGACATTTGTGTGGTGATGCCCCGCATCAGTGGCTGACTCGATTGCTCACTCACACTCATACTGTGCATACATGTCCTGCATTGGGTAGTGGAGCAGCCTTCTTGATCTGCACTGGAGGTGGAGTGCAGACAATTCGATCCGCAGGGTACGTTTCTGCTCCTGTGACCTTGTTGTTGATGTCCATCAATGAGATTATTGACGTGTACAAGTGAAACGGAGTTGAAGACTCACTGTCGGTGCTGCTGTGGCCGCTCCCTGAGTTGGAACCATCAGGAGAAGTTGCCCCTCCATGGGGCTTCCTGCTTGGGAGACAGAGCACGTCATGACACCTGGTGCACCTATTTCAATGCACAGAGCATGTTAGCCAGCCCCGAAAACTGCCCCCTGGCCGGCAGTCCCAATTGGGGTCAAGCATCCCCAAATCAGGCTCACCCATCCTGGTGGTAGGAAAACAGTACCACACATACAAGTATAGGAGATAGATATGTGGAGAGTAAGGATTCAGGGAAACCTGAAAGGAAAGTGTCTGTCGTGGACAGTCAAGGTTGGTTGGTTCCAAGTTGTGACTTATGGTGTTTTGGACTTGGAGAAAATTTTTGGTTTGCATTTTCTTGGTCTGACAATGTTCCTCTATTCCTCGTAAAAATACTCTAGATACAATGTACACATGCTATCGAACATGTTTTTGGTGTCCTCATAGCACCCCCCGACCTTTGACCAACCTCGACCAAATCACCACAAATACTTGTGGTGATTTGTGTGGTGATTTGGACTTGTGGTGAAATCACCACACAAATCACTACAAGTATTTGTGGTGATACAGACTTCTGGCGAAAAACATCACAAAAAACACCACACCGGGTGAGAAACACCACATCCCCTTTTATCAGTGGGGTTCTACAGACTCGGTGGATGAGCCTTGGTATACTGATAGGCGACTGCTTTCAACAGAAGCAATGCTTATAATGACGTACCAGACACGAGGCGCGCAGCATTCTTCGTGCACCTGCCGCGTCTTCGAAATTTGTCTAGTGGAGGGTGTTTCTTTGCGCGCCACAGAGGGATATTCGCGGCGTTAGGTGAGGCACCTATCGACGCAAAATCGCTACGGGCTACAGACCGACGCAATGGTCGATAGGTGAGCGACAATGGGTCGTGCGAGGGAAGGTCCATTGGCAATATTCGTTAGAGAGGAGTGCGCGACTTCACGCGTTCATCGTAAACGCAATTGGTAACGCGCGTATACAATAGGTCGACCAATGGGCGAAGAAATAAATGGTTAGCAGGCCATCCGGCTCGGAAAGAACGAGAAGCGGGTTTGATATAAGAAAGAGCGACGTAAACGAGGAAGGATCACTGAGCGAAGGAGAGAACGTTGTCCTAGACGGATGATATGAGCCTACGCTGAGCGGATGCTGCTCTTGACCTTTCGAGGCGCGAGAGTGAACAGCGCGCCTGCCCTTCGAAGACGGAAACGGACTGCGCCTTTGCCGTGTGAGGATCCAGTCGATCTTGTCTCTGACATCCTTCATTACAATGAACGCACTCACGAGTTCGGCCCATGTACCGGTTCACACGCTCGCCTTTCGCATCGTCCCGCTGTTCGTCGTTTGTACCTCGAGGGCGCACATGAACCAATGACTATCACTCAGCATCCGCTCCCTCACCCTCTGGTTGGGCCTTCTACTGTCGTGATTGAGGTGATTAGGCGACCCTGTGCGGTTTCGTCTGCTACGGGCAAGAGAGACGGCGTTGGAAATTTCAAAGATACACCCATGAATTGGCCGCTGAACAATGAACTCATTCGGGGTGCCTGGCTCTGGCCGAGCGTGGGAAGTGGGTCAGGGCATGATGTCCTTTGCTACGATCGGGACCGAGAATGGCACCAGCGTTCTTCAGTCAAATCCTTCCCCATGGGTGGAAGTAGTAATACCGCAGCATTGACACTATCTGTATAGACGGTTCCCAGTGTAAATCAAGAGGCCGCTAGGAGCACTACCAAAATATGGTTCAACTGCGAGAATATCCGCACACGTGCACCACATGCACAGCTAATACGGCGGCCATATAGCGAAGACACGTCTAGGCCGAACGAACGACAGGCGACCCGTGATTAACCGTAAGCTATCGCTCTCTAAACTGTCTAACCGACGGGGACAGCGCTCTAGATTAACGCGAGACTTGCCGATTCACAATATTACCTCGAGCCCTCGCTCCCGTCTCCAATCAATCCGACGACCACAGACTAGGCGCAGCTCGGGGAAAGAACCGTCGATCCTCCTCTCTTATCTAATTCAAAATAGTTTACACTTTCACATGATACCCGTGGTGTGGGGATTTGGGATTTGGAGAATGGAGAATGGGGAATAACCAAACAAACCCAATAGCAAGAGCCGCCCTCGGCTATCTGACTAGACAGGGCAACAACACTGCTGCGCTAGAAGTGAGCCGCAGGCCCTGTAGTCAAACGTCCTACTCTACAGTGACCCACACCCTTTGTCTCATACTCAGTTCCTATTTTTTCGTCGATCCGCATTATTGTCGCCCATGGATTGCGGGAAGCATCCAGGCAGAGGGACGTTGAACGACAACCACGATTTCATGGTGTTTCACATACAATACCGAACATTCCTTGAAGCTCCATGACTTTCAAACATCGACCAAAATACGAAGGTGAGCTGTCGACATTCGAACTCTCGCCGATGATGGACGTACTAAGGAAGGTAAGGACCACTAGATACCATGAATTAGTCATAGAACATTTATACGTAATATAGCGTGTATCAAGTTCCCCCCTGACCTCATCACTATCACATGGTGGTCAAGGAATTGGAGAGCCACGACTGCGGATCGGAGAACCCGAATGAAGCGAAACCCGCAACGTAAAAGAACAACAGGAACGCCTTTGAGAGAATGCGGTGATATCCACTAAATGTTCTGGTCGTTCAGAGTGTTAGCGCCGGAGTGTTAGCGCCGAGGGCCATGCCACATCTCTTGACCACAACCACGTTCACATCGAGGACAGAATGCCGCTTTTCTCCACCAACCGAGGTTACATTGGTGCGTCCAACCTGTATCTACCGTATTATCTACTCATTCTGTGCTGCCAAGACGAAGAGAATGTTCGCAAAATTGTCGCCCGACTGCTCGGTGAGCTACTCAGTGAGATGGAATAACACACGAGGTTGATGTTCCTCCAGAGTCCCATGGGAGTGAAAAATCGATATGGGAATACTACAATGAAATGGCCGCCGTGGAAGACAACATCCGAGAGGTCGAATGGCGAGATCTGGCAGATACCGTGCTCGTTTTTGTATGTATGGACACTCCCTATGATGTATGGATGTTGATGCGGTTCCAGGATGGTCTATTTGCTGCCTTCCTTTCTGCTTTCCTTATCTTCCTGATCCCCCAGCTCCAGCCCAACAGCACCGACGTCGCAATGGACGTACTCATCCACATTTCACAACAACTCAGCAACTCCACAACACCTGCATTTGAACCCACCGCCTTTCAAGTTTCGCCCAGCGCAGCCGCGGTGAACATGCTCTTCTTGCTCAGCCTCGCGCTCGTTTTGATCGATGCATTTCTCGCGATGCTTGTCAAGGGATGGTTGCAGGAGTTTGACCGTGGATGGAGGAGGTGCACTGTTGCACACCTCCGTGCACAGGAACGCGAACGGCGATTGCAAGAGCTCGAGCGCTGGAAGCTGCATGAGCTCGTCGGCCTCCTCCCGATCCTCATCCAAGGATCTCTCTTTTTGTTCTGTATTGGCCTCCTTGTTCTTATCTTCCCTTTCCATCTCCCATCTGCCATTGTATGCTCACTCATGTTTTTGTCTGTAGTTGGGTTCTACGTCTTCACTACATATGTTTCGATTGTAAACAATCATGCGCCATTCTCCTCTCCTGTGTCTCGTCTTTTCGCGCGTGGCCTCGCGATGCTGCAAACCCCGCATATCCCCATCACTCAAACCTTCCGGCGCATCGCTTCTGCCATCTCATTTCACAACCGCCCTCCTCTGTCTTCTCAGGGCCACCAGGAAGGAGCGGATACTCCCAATGAAGCCACGCAACCGTTACCTTCGAACAACAGAGTGGCAAACGTTGCCCAACCCCACAACCCTGACGCGGTACCCCGCTCTCGCTCTTCTATTGATCCTCAGACGCACGTTCATGTTCTCGAACGGCTCGTTACGGCAACTGAGGAGGCCGTGGAGAATATTCCGATCTTCCTGGACCTGCTTGATCAGCCAGTGAAAGATCTTACACTACGGCCACGCACCGTGGAGAAGTGGAAGGAATTGCTTCATATTACTTTCAGGTTGCTTGGAGATCAATCCACCTTCTCTGTTTCTGCTGCCTGGACTCTTGCCCGCACTATGATGATTTGTTACAATTATGATACCGCTGATCAGCAGTTATACCTCACATTACAAAACCATCTAGGTAGTAGGGGAACTGGTGATGAAAAATCACGTATGCCACTCAATGTTCTCTTCTCTTCCTATTTGTCCTTTTGGCTTCGTCAGTCCGATGGGCGTGACCTGTGCCGAACAATTGCATTTCTTGAGCCAAGTGATGCTGCTGATGCTGAGCTCCTCTGGATGGTGAATACCTCCGACCGGACAATGCGTGGTCGTTCCATGTCGTTTTGGGGGCCTTTAAGGGAACGGGTTGATATGTATCTTATATTCTTCACAGCCGTGCTTACATATGTGTCAAGCACAGAACAGAGTAGAAGGTCCAATATTCCACTCACATTTGCAGTCATTTATGCTTTGCGCGCCATCAGATCAGCAATTGACCAGCGAGACATTAATCCCATTGAGGGCCTCTACATCTTGCCAGTGACCGTCCTCACCTCTGAGCCCATACCTATGACATTCTGTCGAGTTGACAGCACTGATGCCCTGGACCTTTGGAGTGAAGGTTGTATTCGATCTGTTAAGGACCTTCTTCAATGGGATTGGAACCCGGTCTTGAGTTTACCCGTGCTCAACGACTTTCGACTTTCCCTGATTGCTGCACTCTATATTGATAGCACCAAGCAAGCACATGCTCGCTCGCATTTTGCGGACCTCCTCAACCACACAAACATTACGGATCTTACTTTCTTCTACTCAGATGCCTATGATGATGGCAAGCTCGCCATCTATTTGTACATGGCTGTCTTCCGGAAACCTTTTGAAACCGATCATGATCTTCTCGCTGCCCTCGATTGCGTCATTCGTGGAACAATTTATGAGCTCACTCCATTACAACTTTCTGGGCTGCGCATCTTGGATATCGCCGTGAAACATCTCCACAAAACAGCAGCCTCTTCATTCGGTTGGCTGAAAAGCTTTGAATCACACCCTTACATCTTTGATCCTGATCCCACCACTCTATTTCCTGTCTCTCGCCGGGTTGATGATTGGATTTTGCTCCATCTCGACACTCTTATTGCCCCAAAACCTTACCTACTCCTAGAGAAGGTGGAGGAGTTAGAATGGTCTGATATACCTGAGAAAGTCCACATTGCAAAGGCTCGACTTGACCTCTATGATTCTTTGGCAGACATCGGGCATGAGGCGGACAAGGCGTCTAAGCCAGACCCAGGGCTACTCAAGGTGTTTCTTTGGTCCAAAGACGATTGGGTCTGTACACGTGCATTTAAGTGGTGTCTTGACCTGTTTCCTATTAGCCAGTCTGGTACACCTGGAGATGTAAACAGCACCACGGCGTTCATCCCAGAAACACTGGGGCGTATGTGGGTTGAACACTTTATCCAGGTGCTTTGTGGGAATTATTGGTCCTTTGGTTCATCATGGAGGCTCCTGCTATCAGCTCTTGTCCCAAAATGGACCGTGCTCCCATCATCCTGGTGCCGTGACTTTGCTTCAGCACTCATATTCAGCACAGACATGTATGGGTCTCCTGCCTACCAACCTATTTATCTCGGATGTTCGTCACTTGATGAGCGACTGGTATTCCTCTCATTCCTTGCTACTCTTTTAGAGCTCATCGAATCTAGATTGACCTCGGCTGACCTCACTTCGCTTGAGAATTGGCTGGCCCACCGTTCAGAAGGACTTGAGAATCAGGGTGCTTATACCCAGATACAACACTTCCTAGCCACCATGAAGCAACAACTTGTGGACGAGACTCTTGGGTTCTTCACAGAACTCCCAATGGAAAACGAATGGCTGGAAGAGTCTCTTGAATTCTTCGCAGAGCTCCCAATGGCAGGTGAATGGATGGATGGATGATCTCCAGTGAGAGGGGCTCTCTCGTATATATCTCAGAATAGCTTTTTTATAATGAGCATGTGGTGCATTTTGTAATCGAGCTGACAAATGATATTCATGATGAGAGTTACCTAAGCCCTTCTAAATTCCGCCATCACAAAAGCTAGGTAGGTGTGATTTACAAATTCTATCTCCATGGGCCAATATGTGATGACCCTGAGGCGTCGTCGCTCCCAGCCTCTATCTCTATCAACCCGGCGATTTACCTCCACATAGTCTGTTCACCAGCTCAGAGCTCAGAGGGGAAAGAACCGTCGATCCTCCTCCCTTACGCTGTCCACAATAAAATGCAGAACAGTTTACGGTTTCACATATTACACGTGCTGTGGGGAAGTGGGGAATGGGGGAATGAGGAATAACCAAGCAAACCCATGGCACTCAACAAGCAATAATGCGCCACGTCCATTGTGCTCGATCTGAACGCTCGCGGGATCTGTCAGGACGCCGCATGGCATTAATCTTATTATAATGCCCTTTCCCTGGAGCGGCTATTAGACTACTGATTATGTTTGTAATTTACTACTAGGATTTCTGTGCCTGCTCGTTTGATCAAACGATGGGCTTGGCATGGCCAGGGTCAGAGCCCGACCTCGATTCACCGCAAGCTCTGGAACACATCGCACTCTAAACTGTCTAAAGGGTGACCACGCTCTCTCGCCTTGCCAGTGAAACATTTCATACGCCTAGCAATGCGAGACCAGACTCGCCAGTTTACAATTATGTTTCTAGGAATCATAGGAAAAGTCAATATAGGAATAATACAACGAGATAGCTGCAACCGTGTGCATGGATAGCAAACGGAGTCCGGCGAGTCGAGCGATGAGTGTGGTCAAGGTCCGGGCACCCCGGCGCTATGACTCCGAATGAGCAGGACATTTACTGGTTTCATTGTACCCTCTGGGAGACGCTCCTGTCGCCCTATTACGTTGTGGGCTTGGCTTCATTCGGGTTCTCTGGCTGAACAGCATTCATGGCCCTCGGATACCTCGACCACCATGTCAGAGCGAGGAGATCAGAGAGGAACTGTATGCATGGTGTGCTATGTACAAACGTTCCATGGACCATCCATGTGATCCAACGGCTCTCCCTCTCTTCAAGATATCGCACATCCGCCGGCACGAGGGTCGAAAGTCGATGGGCCGCCTTCGGATTCTGGCAGATGTTTGGAAATCGTGATGCTCAGAGCCACGTTCAGCCTCGTATGCGTACCCCCAAGGAATCGCGGTTGGCGTTTGAATAGCCAACTTGCTGGAATCCTCCTCGCAATCCACGGATGACGGCAGTGCCCTATCGTGGAAGGAGAGGAGCCATGTGTCAAACGGAGGGTACTACTCACCATCGGGCTGGGCGTTTGGCTGCGGGATACAAGGTTCGCCGCCCATATACAGAAGGATTCTTGCCCAAAATGGGCTGAGGAAAGTCGAGTGGCCATTCTGCCTCCTTAGTTTTGGTGAGTTATTACCCAGATGGCGGCGACTATACGCTTGGTAGAGGTAAATGTGGGATCGTCGAGTTGGATGCTATTGATGATATGGAGAGCGATGACGCTCCAGGACCATCGATGGAAAGGGCGAATGACGTATTGAAGAGCCTGTTCAATGCATCGTCGGGGCCGCTACTGGGAAGGGGCCGTGAGCGTAGACGGCCTGCGGGGCTGAGCGGGTGGGACGCCCCCGATACCGAACATAGAATACCATTTACTATTCTCGTAGGCCATGCTATACACGAACAAAGAGTGTGTTGGGTACGGCAAACCAGGTGGATTGGGCGGGAAAGTACCGTCAGCGGGCTCATTCGAGAGGGCTCAGGCAAGGCCGACCAGAGATGCTTGCAGAGGGTTGGTTAGTCAAGATTATCAGGTCAGGTGGTGTTGCCGCTGCTTCCATAGCCATTGGCGGGTGGCTGATTATGTGCTTGTTCTTTGGCCGAGTGAATGACTTGAAGGGAGACGATATTCCCGGGAAAGTGACTCGTATGGCTGTTCCTGACAGTTGTTGCTAGCGCCGGTTGAGGCGGGTGGGTGCGGGCGCAGTGGTTGCAAGCGGTTCTGGTTACAGAGACGAGGAAAGGCGGACCTGGTGGGTTTGAAGGATTGAAAGCGAGTTTATCCCAGTATACGTGATCATTCAAGGCCGAATAGGGCTCGCGTGCTCGCTTAAATACACCTACATGGAGCTGCTCGTCGCTACTAAATTTATCAAAAATTTCAGCAGAAACCTCCAGTTTGAAAATGTGCTGCACCGTACTTTTGACATGTCGCTTTCTCATTTTCAATCGATTGGGACGTTGCTACCCTGATGCCTCTCGACGATGTCGTGGTAAAGTTCAAGCCGCACGTTAAACCTCGACCATCAATCCTCGGAACTGCACATACAGGGCTGGCCATTACTTTGTTACTGCACAGCTTCAAGATATCGATAAGTATCCAAGGATAGCCGATAACGACGCTCGTTGGTTCGAACCGATGCAAATATGCTGCAAGAAAGAGGCACGGGTGGTCCTGATCGGGGTAGCGGAACAGCTCCGATCTGACCATCTTTGGAAGACGCTCCTTGATAAGCCAAGGTTTCTTTTCGTTGTTGCGAGGAGGCTTTGCGCTCATCGGTCCAAAGAGCACAAGAGAACGGATGGCGGCGCATATTTGTGGGTTGGCAAGCATGTCGCTGAGTGAGCCCTGTTGCTTCTTTTCTAGATTGATTATAAAGTATTTGAAGAGCAAGGATTGGGCAATGCTATGGAGGGAGCGAGAGCTGACAGAAAGCGCTTTCAAGGCACGCTTTCCTTTCACGCATTCAGCGATATGGAGTCGTATTTCCGGGGGTAAATCGAGTAAGCCGATTAACACCATCTCACGAGTCGAAGCTGGGTCGTGGGCGGTGTGGGTGTGGCCAGGTATAAGACGGTCTAAGACACCTAATGCTTGACAGTGCAATGCATAACAGCGGGGGGACCTTCCGGGACGTCTGACAGCTTCCTACCAGAATATGGCTACCCCGCTTCTCTAACTCCTTTGGTATCAGGTCACCACAGTACTTACAAAAGCCCATTTCAGTATGCTCGTTAGCTAATGGCTACCATTTATCCATCGACGCTGGATTGTGGACAAGTGAAAATGGGCCAGCCATCGGCAGACGGAACGATACGTGGACCCGGAAAATACAATATGAATACAAGAGGACGACGGGGTTGCAGGTCTAAGCATAGGAGGTTCTAAGTACAGAATCCGTCATGCTCACCCATGATATCGAAGCGTAGCGCCGAATTACTATAGGATGGTCGTCAGTGGACAGGCGAGAGAGATCCGAATATGCAACCGTGATACGCCAGAAGAAAGAAACGAATGGAAACGAAGAACCACGGGGCAGCGGTAAAAAGATACCGCTCACAATCGCGTGCGACGAGGAGTGTATGTGTTGGGTTTTGACGTCAACATAGGATGACCCTAGGGGTCGATGATTGAACGAACTGGAAGTACGGATCTTGTTCTTCATCTACGAGGAAGACCCGGTTCATGCCCACTACCAGGTTTCTGACAATGACGTCTTTTGGTCGACGGGATCGGCGAGCGGCGAACGAAATGAAATGAAGCGCGACGAACGACGGTCATGGTCATGAGGGTCCTGGACCGGGGAGTGGGAGTGGCGGGGTACTAACGACGGGGTGCTCTTCTCAGTTGGAGTAGCGTGTGCGGCCTTGATAGACGATGGATCGAAAGTGATCTGTGATCAAAGTAACAACACGAGACCGACTTCGGGGTCGGTAAACATGATCGGGCCATGAAATTTACGGTCAGGAGAGTGGGGGGATGCGATGTGGGCTGCGGAGTGGGTTCTATAGTCTGGGTGGATGAGCGTTGGTATCTAGATAGACGACTGATTTCAATAGAAACAGGCTTCATGATGACGTACAAGAAACGAGGCGCGCAGCATTCTTCATGCACCCGCCGCGGCTTCGAGAATTGTCGGAGGGTGTTTCTTTGCGCGCGACAGAGGGATATTCGCGGCGTAAGGTGAGGTGCCTCTCGACGCAAATCGTTACGGGCCACAAAGGATCGACGGGTGAGCGACATTGGGTCGTGCGAGGGAAGGGACATTGGCGATATTCGTTGAAGAGGAGTATGCGACTTGAGGTGATCGTCGTAAACGAAATCGGCAATGCACGTCTAAAATAGGATGATCTATGAGCCAAGAAACAAATGGTCAGCAGGCCATCCGGCTCGGAGAGTAAGAGATACGGAGGTGATATAAGAAAGCGCGACGTACACGAGGATGGATCACTGAACGAAGGAAGGAACGTTGTCCCAGACGAATGGTATGAGCCCACGCTGAGCGGATGCTGCTCTTGACCTTTCGAGCGAGAATGAACAACCCGTGCTTCGAGGACGGAAACGGATTGCGCCTCTGTCGTGTGAGGTTCCAGTCGATCTTGTGTCTGACATCCTTCATCGTGATGAACACACTCACGGCCTCGGTCCATGTACCAGCTCACATGCTCGCCGTTCGCATCGTCCCGCTGTGCGTCGGTTGCACCTCGAGGGCGCACATGAACCAAAGAGTATCACTCAGCATCCGCTCCCTCATCCTCTGGTTGGGCCTTCGACTGTCGTGATTGAGGTGAAAACGCGAGCTCAGGCGGTTTCGTCTGCTTCGGCGCAAGAGAGACGGCGTTAGAACATTCGAAGATACACCCATGAATTGGCCGCTGAACAATGAACTGATTCGGGGTGCCTGGCTCTGGCCGAGCGTGGGGAGTGGGTCTGAGCATGATGTTCTTTGTTACCATCGGGACCGAGAATGGCAGTGTTCGAGACCCAGCGTTCTTCACCATTGGCAGAGTCAACTTCTTCACCATGGGTAGGAGTAGTAATGCCGCGGCACTGGCACTGGCTGCATCGACATCGGCTGCATCGACGGCTCCACTCTTACCACTAGAGGAAAGGGGCTGCTAGGGGCACTAATAATATGTGGTTCAACTGCAAGAATACCCACACACGCGCACCACAGCCAATATGCCGTCGATTATTTTCGGCCACATAAGCGAAGACACCTCTAGGCCGAACGAACGACGGACGGAGGAACGATATTTTTACGACCCGTGATTAACCGAAAGCTATTGCTCTGTAAACTGTCTAACCGACGGGCACAACGCTCTAGATTAACGCGAGACTCGCCAATTCACAATATTACCTCCAGGGTTCGCTCCCGTCTCCAATCAATCCGACGGCCACAGACTAGGCGCAGCTCGGGGAAAGAGCCGTCGATCTTCCTCTCTTAATACAGAATAGCTTACACTTTCACATGATACTCGTGGTGTGGGGAATTGGGAATTGGGGAATGGGGAATGGGGAATTGGGAATAACCAAACAAACCTAATAGCAAGAGCTACCCTCGGCCACATCAAAATCAAGGAGGCTGACTAGGCACTCAGGGCAACAATCCTGCTGCGCTGGAGGTGAGCCGCGGGCCCTGTAGCCAAACGTCCTGCCTTCCAGTGATTCATACCCTCTGTTTCATGCTCAGTTCCTATCTTTTCGTCGATCCGCATTATTGTCGCCCATGGATTGCGGGGAGCATCCAGGTAGAGGGACGTTGAACGACAACCACGATTTCATGGTGATTCACATACAACACTGAACATGCCCCGAAGCTCCATGACTTTCTAACATCGATCAAAATACGAAGGTGAGCTGTCGACTTTCGAACTCTCGCCGATGATGGACGTGCTAATGAAGGTGAGGACCACTAGATACCATGAATTAGTCATAGAACATCTATATGTGATATACCGTGTATCAAGTTCTCCCCTGACCTCATCACTATGATATGGTGGTTAAGGAATCGGAGAGCCACGACTGCGGATCGGAGAACCCGAATGAAGCGAAACCCGCAACGTAAAAGAGCGACAGGAACGCCTTTGAGAGAATGCGGTGATTTCCACTAAATGTTCTCGTCGTTCAGAGTGTTAGCGCCGAGGGCCACATCTCTTGAGCATAACCACGGTTCCCATCGCAGACAGAATGCCGCTTTTCTCCACCAACCGAGGTTACATTGGTGCGTCCAACCTGTATCTACCATATGATCTACTCATTCCATGCTGCCAAGACGAAGAGAATGTTCGCAGAATTGTCGCCCGACTGCTCGGTGAGCTGCTCAGTGAGATCGAATAACCCACGAGGTTGATGTTCCTCCAGAGTCCCATGGGAGTGAAAAATCGATATGGGAATACTACAACGAAATGGCCGCCGTGGAGGACAACATCCGGGAGGTCGAATGGCGAGATTTGGCAGATACCGTGCTCGTTTTTGTATGTACAGACACTCCATATGATATGTTGTTGTTGATTCGGTTCCAGGATGGTCTATTTGCCGCCTTCCTTTCTGCTTTCCTTATCTTCTTGATCCCCCAGCTCCAGCCCAACAGCACCGACGCCGCAATGGACGTGCTCATCCACATTTCACAACAGCTCAGCAACTCCACAACACCTGCGTTTGAAACCACCGCCTTTCAAGTTTCGCCCAGCGCAGCCGCGGTGAACATGCTCTTCTTCCTCAGCCTCGCGCTCGTTTTGATCGATGCATTTCTCGCGATGCTTGTCAAGGGATGGTTGCAGGAGTTTGACCGTGGGTGGAGGAGGTACACTGTTGCACATCTCCGTGCACAGGAACGCGAACGGCGACTGCAAGAGCTCGAGCGCTGGAAGCTGCATGAGCTCGTCGGCCTCCTCCCGATCCTCATCCAAGGATCTCTCTTTCTGTTCTGTATTGGCCTCCTTGTTCTTATCTTCCCTTTCCATCTGCCATCTGCCATTGTATGCTCGCTCATGTTTTTGTCTGTCGTCGGGTTCTACGTCTTCACTACATATGTTTCGATTGTAAACAATCATGCGCCATTCTCCTCTCCTGTGTCTCGTCTTTTTGCGCGTGGCCTCGCAATGCTGCAAACCCCGCATATCCCCATCACTCAAACCTTCCGGCGCATCGCTTCTGCCATCTCATTTCACAACCGCCCTCCTCTGTCTTCTCAGGGCCAGCAGGAAGAAGCAGACACTCCCAATGAAGCCACGCAGCCGTTACCTGGGAACAACAGAGTGGCAGACGTTGCCCAACCCCACAACCCTGACGCGGTACCCCGTTCTCGCTCATCTATTGACCCTCAGACGCACGTTCATGTTCTCGAACGGCTCGTTACGGCAACTGAGGAGGCCGTGGAGAATATTCCGATCTTCCTGGAGCTGCTTGATCAGCCAGTGAAAGATTTTACACTACGGCCACGCACCGTGGAGAAGTGGAAGGAATTGCTTCATATTACTTTCAGGTTGCTCGGAGATCAATCCACCTTTTCTGTTTCTGCTGCGTGGACTCTTGCCCGAACTATGATGATTTGTTACAATGATGATACCGCGGATCAGCAGTTATACCTCACATTACAAAACCATCTAGGCAGTAGGGGAACTGGTGATCAAAAATCACGTATGCCACTCAATGTTCTCTTCTCTGACTATCTGTCATTTTGGCTTCGTCAGTCCAATGGGCGTGACCTGTGCCGAACAATTGCATTTCTTGAGCCAAGTGATGCTGCTGATGCTGAGCTCCTCTGGATGGTGAATACCTCTGACCGGACAATGCGTGGTCGTTCCCTGTCGTTCTGGGAGTACTCAGTGAAGGTTGATATGTATCTTATATTCGCCACAGCCGTGCTTACATATGTGTCAAGCACAGAACAGAGTAGAAGGTCCAATATTCCACTCACATTTGCAGTCATTTATGCTTTGCGCGCCATCAGATCAGCAATTGACCAGCGAGACATTAATCCCATTGAGGGCCTCTGCACCTTGCCAGTGACTGTCCCCACCTCCAAGCCCGTGCCTATGACATTCTGTCGAGTTGATAGCACTGATGCCCTGGGCCTTTGGAGTCAAGATTGTATTCAATCTGTCAAGGACCTTCTTCAATGGGACCCGACACCATCCGTGGAGATTCTCACTGAGTTTCGACTTTCCCTGATTGCCGCACTCTATATTGATAGCACCAAGCAAGCTCATGCTCGCTCGCATTTTGCGGACCTCCTCAACTACACGAACATTACGGATCTTACATTTTTGTACCCAGGTGCCTATGATGATGGCAAGCTCGCCATCTACTTGTACATGGCTGTCTTCCGGAAACCTTTTAAATACGTTCATGATCCTCTCGCTGCCCTCGATCGCGTCATTCGTGGAATAATTTATGAGCTCAGTCCATTACAACTTTCTGGGCTGCGCGTTCTGGATATCGCCGTGAAGCATCTCCACAAAATAGCAGCCCCTTCATTGGATTGGCTGAAAATGCTCCCATCATACCCCTTCGTCTCTTCTCCTGATACTGTATTTGCCCTCCGTTTGGTTGGTGATTGGATTTGGCTCCATCTCGACACTCTTATTGCCCCCAAACCTTACCTATTCCTAGAGAAGGTGGAGGAGTTAGAATGGTCTGATATACCTGAGAAGGTGTACATTGCAAAGGCTCGACTTGACCTCTATGATTCTTTGGCAGACATCGGGCATGAGGCGGACAAGGTGTCTAAGCCAGACCCAGGGCTACTTAAGGTGTTTCTTCGGTCCAAAGACCATGGGGTCTGTACACGTGCATTTAAGTGGTGTCTTGACCCGTTTCCTATTAGCCAGTCTGGTACACCTGGAGATGTAAACAGCACCACGGCGTTCATCCCAGAAACACTGGGGCGTATGTGGGTTGAACACTTTATCCAGGTGCTTTGTTGGAATTATTGGTCCTCTGATTCATCATGGAGGCTCCTGCTATCAGCTCTTGTCCCAAAATGGACCGTGCTCCCATCATCCCGGTGCCGTGACTTTGCTTCAGCACTCATATTCAGCACAGGCATGTATGGGTCTCCTGCCTACCAACGTCTTTATCTCGGATGTTCGTCACTTGATGAGCGACTGGCATTCCTCTCTTTCCTTACAACTCTTTTAGAGCTCATCGAATCTAGATTGACCTGGACCAGCCTCACTTCGCTTGAGAATTGGCTGGCCCAGCCTCCAGAAGGACTTGAGGATCAGGATGCTCATACCCAGATACAACACTTCCTAGCCACCATGAAGCAGCAACTTGTGGAAGAGACTCTTGGGTTCTTCACGGAACTCCCAATGGAAAACGAATGGCTGGAAGAGTCTCTTGAACTCTTCGCTGAGCTCCCAATGGCAGGTGAATGGATGGATGAATGATCTCCCGTGAGAGGGGCTCTCTCGTATATATCTCAGAATGGCTTTTTTATAATGAGCATGTGGTGCATTTTGTAATCGAGCTGACAAACGATATTCATTATGATAGTTGCATAAGCCTCTCTAAATTCTGCCATCACAACAGCTAGGTAGGTGTGATTTACAAATTCTATCTCCATGGGTCAATATGCGATGACCCTGAGGCGTCATCGCTCCCCGCCTCTATCACTATCAGCCCGACGATTTCCCTCTACATAGTCTGTTCACCAGCTCAGAGCTCAGAGGGAAAAGAACCATAGATCCACCCTCTTTACAATTTACGGTTTCACATGCTACGCGCGCCGTGGGGAATTGGGGAATGGGGAATAACCAAACAAACCTACAGCACTCAACAAGCAACATTGCGCCACGTCTCGATCCTCACGCTCGCGGGATCTGGATCGACGCCGCAATGCATTAATATTAATGTCATTTCCCTATTAGACTAATGATGATGTTTATAAATTATTACTAGGATTTCTGTGGCTACTCGTTTGATCAAATGATGGGCTTGGCATGGGCAGGGTCAGAGCCCGACCTATAGTACGCCCTCAATTCACCGCAAGCTCTGGGACACATCGTCCTCTAAACCATGTAAATGGTGACCACGCTCTCTCGCCTTTCCAGCGGAACATTTCATTCGCCTAGCAATGCGAGACTCGCCAGTTTACAAATTATATTTCCAGGAGTCATAGTATGGGAATAATACAGCGAGATGGCTGCAACCGTGTGCGTGGACAGCAAACGGAGTCCACCGAGGAGCGACGAGCGTGGTCGAAGTCCGGGCATCCCAGCGCGGCGCTAACACTCCGAATGAGCAGAGCATTTACTGGCCTTCACTGCACCCTCTGGGAGACGCTTCTGTCTCCCTATCACGTTGTGGGCTTAGCTTCATTCGGGTCCTCTGAACAGCATTGATGGCCCTCGATCCGATTCCTCGACCACCATGTCAGAGTGAGGAGATCAGAGCGGAGGTGCATGCATAGTGTATTATGTACAAACGTTCCAGGGCCCATTCATGTGATCCAACGGCTCCCCCTCTCTCCAGGAGGTCGCACATCCACCAGCACGGGGTCGAACGTTGATAAGCCGCCTTCGAATTATGGCAGATGGTTGGAAGCCGTGGTGATCAAAGGCTCGTTCAGCCTCGTATGCGTATCCCCAAAATCACGGTTGGCGTTTAAACAGCCAATTTGCTGGAACCCTCCTCGCAATCCATGGACGACAGCAGTGCCCTATCAGTGGAAAGAGAGAAACCATGTGTCAAACGGAGGGTACTGCTCACTATTATGCTGGGCGTTTGGCTGCGGAATGTAAAGGTTCGTCGCTCACCTCTAGATGGCTTCTTGCCCAAAATTGGCTGAGGAAGATCGACCGACCATTTGGCCTCCTTAGCTTTGATGACTGAGTAACTATGGACTGGGTAGAGGTAAGTGTGCGATCGTCGAGTTGAAAGCTATTGATGAAGTGGAGAGCGATCGTTCAGGACGTCTTGAAGAAACCTGTTCAATGCAACCCCACCGCCTGTTCAGTGCACTGTCAGGGCTGCTACTGGGAAGGGGCTGTGAGCCTAGACGGCCTTCCAGGCTGAGCGTGGGACGCTCTCGATACTAATCGCAACATACCAATTACTATTCTCGTAGTACATGCTATACACGAACAAAGGGTGTGTTGGGCACTGCAAAACAGGTGGAGTGTGCGGGAAAGTACCGTCGGCGGGCTCATTCGAGAGGGCTCAGGCAAGGCCGACGAGAGGTGTATGCAGAGGGTTGATTAGTCAACGCTATCAGATCGAGTGGTGTTGCTGTTGCCTCCATAGCCACTCGCGGGTGGCTGAGTTTATGCTTGTTCTTTGGCCGCGTGAACGACTTGAAGGGAGAGGCTAGGCCCGGAAGGGTGACTTGTAGCATCGTTCTTGAAAGTTGTTCCTAGCGCCAGTCGGTGTGGGTGGGGGCGAGGGCAGCGGTTGCAAGCGGTTCTGGTTGCAGAGGCGAGGAAAGGCGGACCTGGTGGATGAAACGTATTGATATCAAGTGGATCCAGTATGCGTGATCATTCAAGACCGAATAGGGCTCGTGTGCTCGCTTAAATACGCCTACATAGAGCTGCTCGTCGTTGCTAAATTTATCAAGAATTTCAGCAAAAGCTTCCAGCTTGAAAATGTACTGCACCATACACCTAACACATCACCTTCTCATTTTCCATCGATTAGGACGCTTCTATCATGGTCCCTGTCGACGATGTCGTAAGTCTCATGTTGAACCTCGACCACCAATTCTCGGAACTGTACATACAGGGCTGGCCATCACTTTGATACTGCATAGCTTCAAGATATCGATAAACATCCAAAGATAGCCGATAACGACGCTCGTTGGTTCGAACTGATATATATATGCTGCAAGAAAGAGGGCACGGGTGGTCCTGATTGGGGTAGCGGGACATTTGTACATCATAGATTGCATATTTTATTCATCTCCAATCCTCGCACTTCCATGAGATTTAGTCCATCGAGTGCTACAGGTTGCGATGAAACGTAGGACTCCAACCCACAGTGACAGCAACGTCTTTCATCCAACACGAGTACCAGTAAGGTTTCGAACGGCTGGGAGATGTCAAGCTATCCTCTATCTCTACCTTCCTAGTAAGACCTGCCAAAACCTTCTAGTAAATTCAAATCTGCGTCGTGATGGTCACGGGTGCCCAACGACCCTTGTGATCACGGTTGTACTTCGGGGTTCTTCATTCTGTTCCAGGTGGCGTGACGTCCTTTCATTTGACATTCTGTTCCATTGAGTAATCATTCTTGGCGATCATACGGCAGCGATCACGGGGATCCGGAAAACGCAATATGAGCATAGGAGGACGATGGAGGTGTAGGTCTAAGTATAGGATGGTCTAAGTGCAGAATCCGTCATGATCACGCATGCTACTCAAGGGTAGCGCCGAATGAGTATAGGATGGTCGTCAGTGGACAGCCGAGAGAGATCCGAATATGCAGCCGTGATAAGGCAGCCGCAACCCCGGCTGCTCCAGGAGAAGGAAGCGAATGGAAACGAACAACCACGGGGCAGCGGTAACAGGATACAGCTCGCAATCGCATGCGATGAGGAGTATACGTGTTGGGTTTTGAGGTCAACGTAGGATGACCCTAGGGATCGATGGTCGAACGAACTAGAAGTACGGATCTTGTTCTCGATCGACGTACGAGGAAGGCCGGGTTCACGCCAAATACCAGATTTTTGACTTAGGTCGACAGGATCGTACCGTGGAGCTGCGCTTTGGAGCTTTGGGTAGACGGTACACCGAGTTGCGAGGGCGATACTGATCGGAACAAACGCATGTACGTTGGCTTGGCTGAGACGTCAATGGGTGATTTGACCCTGAGTAATAGGATCATGTATGACTACCGGTTTCCATTCGCCACGACCAGGTCAGAGAGCCACTCTTACGCCTTGGAAGTTCGGCCGCCACACGTAGGCCGAGCGTTTACGATCCGTAAATTAATCAAAAGCTCAAGCACCAAGACAAACACTCTCTGGTACATATTGCTCTCTCGACTTTCTCGTGGAACACTTCATACACCTAGCAATCCGAGACTCGCCAGCTTACGAATTGTATTTCCAAGAGTCAAAAAAAAGAGTCAATATGGGACAGTACACTGAGGTGGCTGCGACCGTACTAGGACTAGATGGAGCTAGACTCGGTGCATGAGCAGGTACGTCCTAATGCGACATGCCATGAGTGCATAATCGGCAAGCGACGAACGGAATGGAATGGAATGAAGTGAAGCGAACGACGGCTGTGGTCATGAGGGTCCTGTACTGGGGGTGGCGTGATACTAACGACGGAGTGCTCTTCTCAATTGGAGCAGCGTGTGCGATCTTGATAGACCGTGGATCGACGGTGATCTGTGAGCAAAGTAGCAACACGAGACCGACTTCGGAGTCGGTAAAACTGATCGAGTGATGACAAGGAGTGAGGGGATGCGATGTGGGTCATCGAGAGGGTTCTACAGACTCGGTGGATGAGCCTTGGTATACTGATAGGCGACTGCTTTCAACAGAAGCAATGCTTATAATGACGTACCAGACACGAGGCGCGCAGCATTCTTCGTGCACCTGCCGCGTCTTCGAAATTTGTCTAATGGAGGGCGTTTCTTTGCGCGCCACAGACGGATATTCGCGGCGTTAGGTGAGGTACCTATCGACGCAAAATCGCCACGGGCCACAAACCGACGCAAGGATCGACGGGTGAGCGACAATAGGTCTGGCGAGGGAAGGGCCATTAGCGATATTCGTTGAAGAGGAGTGCACGACGTCACGCGATGGTCATAAATGCAATCGGCAATGCACGTCTAAAAAGGCTGATCTATGAGCCAAGAAACAGATAGTCAGCAGGCCATCCGGCTCGGAAAGTAAGAGAAGCGGAGTTGATATAAGAAAGAGCGACGTAAAACGAGAATGGATCACTGAACGAAGGAGGGGACGTTGTCCTAGACGAATGATATGAGCCTACGCTGAGCGGATGCTGTTCTTGACCTTTCAAGCGAGAATGAACAACCTGCTCTTCGAGAACGGAAACGGACTGCGCCTTTGCCGTGTGAGGATCCAGTTGGTCTTGTCTCTGACATCCTTCATCACAATCAAAGCACTCACGATTTTGGCCCATGTACCGGTTCAACACGCTCGCCGTTCGCATCGTCCCGCTGTTCGTCGTTTGCACCTCGAGGGCGCACATGAACCAAAGAATATCACACAGCATCCGCTCCCTCATCCTCTGGTTGGACCTTGGACCGTCATTATCGAGGTGATTAGGCGAGCCTGCGCGGTTTCGTCTGCTTTGGTGCACTCGAGGCGGCGTTGGAAAATCCAAAGATACACCCATCGGTTGGCCGCTGACTAATAAACTCATTTGGGGTGCCTGGCTCTGGCCGAGTGTGGGGAGTGGGTCTGAGCATGATGTCCTTTGTTTCCATCGGGACCGAGATGGCGGTGTTCGAGACCCAGCGTTCTTCACCATTGGCAGAGTCAACTTCTTCACCATGGTAGGAGTAGTAATACCGCAGCATTGACACTATCTGTATAGACGGTTCCCAGTGTAAATCAAGAGGCCGCTAGGAGCACTACCAAAATATGGTTCAACTGCGAGAATATCCGCACACGTGCACCACATGCACAGCTAATACGGCGGCCATATAGCGAAGACATGTCTAGGCCGAACGAACGACATGCGACCCGTGATTAACCGTAAGCTCTCGCTCTCTAAACTGTCTAACCGACGGGGACAACGCTCTGGATTAACGCGAGACTCGCCGATTTACAAATTCTATCTCCAGGGCTCGCTCCGCGTCTCCATCAACCCGACGATCACAGACTAGGCGTAGCTCAGACCTCAGAGGGAAAAGACCGTGCATCCTCCTCCTTTAAATACAGAATAGTTTGCCCTTTCACATGCTACTCCTGGCGTGGGGAATTGGGGAATGGGGGAATGGGGAATGGGGAATGGGGAATGGGGAATGGGGAATAACCAAACAAACACCTGCCCTTGGCTGCGCTGCACCAAAATCAAGGAGGCTGACTAGATGCTCAGGGCAACAACCCTGCTGCACTAGAAGTGAGCCGCAGGCCCTGTAGTCAAACGTCCTACTCTACAGTGACTCACAACCTTTGTTTCATACTCAGTCCCTATCTTTTCGTCGATGCGCATTATTGGAGCCCATGGATTGCGGGGAGCATCCAGGTAGAGGGACGTTGAACGACAACCATGATTTCATGGTGATTCACATACAACACTGGACATGCCCTAAAGCTCCATGGCTTCAAACATCGACCAAAATACGAAGGTGAGCTGTCGACTTTCGAACTCTCGCCGATGATGGACGTGCTAATGAAGGTGAGGACCACTAGATACCATGAATTAGTCATAGAACATTTATACGTAATATACCGTGTATCAAATTCTCCCCTGACCTCATCACTATCACATGGTGGTCAAGGAATCGGACAGCCACGACTGCGGATCGGAGAACCCGAATGAAGCGAAACCCGCAACGTAAAAGAGCGACAGGAACGCCTTTGAGAGAATGCGGCGATTGCCACTAAATGTTCTCGTCGTTCAGAGCGTTAGCGCCGAGGGCCACATCTCTTGACCACAACCACGTTCACATCGAGGACAGAATGCCGCTTTTCTCCACCAACCGAGGTTACATTGGTGCGTCCAACCTGTATCTACCGTATCATCTACTCATTCCCTGCTGCCAAGACGAAGAGAATGTTCGCAAAATTGTCGCCCGACTGCTCGGTGAGCTGCTCAGTGAGATCGAATAACACACGAGGTTGATGTTCCTCCAGAGTCCCATGGGAGTGAGAAATCGATATGGGAATACTACAATGAAATGGCCGCCGTGGAAGACAACATCCGCGAGGTCGAGTGGCGAGATTTAGCAGATACCGTGCTCGTTTTTGTATGTACAGACACTCCATATGATATGTGGCCGTTGATGCGGTTCCAGGATGGTCTATTTGCTGCCTTCCTTTCTGCTTTCCTTATCTTCTTGATCCCCCAGCTCCAGCCCAACAGCACCGACGTCGCAATGGACGTACTCATCCACATTTCACAACAGCTCAGCAACTCGACAACTCCTGCGTTTGAGCCCACCGCCTTTCAGGTTTCCTACAACGCAGCCGCGGTGAACATGCTCTTCTTCCTCAGCCTCGCGCTCGTTTTGATCGATGCATTCCTCGCGATGCTTGTCAAGGGCTGGTTGCAGGAGTTTGACCGTGGATGGAGGAGGTACACTGTTGCACATCTCCGTGCACAGGAACGCGAACGGCGACTCCAAGAGCTCGAGCGCTGGAAGCTGCATGAGCTCGTCGGCCTCCTCCCAATCCTCATCCAAGGATCTCTCTTTCTGTTCTGTATTGGCCTCCTTGTTCTTATCTTCCCGTTCCATTTCCCATCTGCCATTGTATGCTCGCTCATGTTTTTGTCTGTCGTCGGGTTCTACGTCTTCACTACATATGTTTCGATTGTAAACAATCATGCGCCATTCTCCTCTCCTGTGTCTCGTCTTTTCGCGCGTGGCCTCGCAATGCTGCAAACCCCGCATATCCCCATCACTCAAACCTTTCGGCGCATCGCTTCTGCCATCTCATTTCACAGCCGCCCTCTTCTGTCTTCTCAGGGCCAGCAGGAAGAAGTAGATACTCCCAATGAAGCCACGCAACCGTTACCTTCGAACAACAGAGTGGCAAACGTTGCCCAACCCCACAACCCTGACGCGGTACCCCGTTCTCGCTCTTCTATTGATCCTCAGACGCACGTCCATGTTCTCGAACGGCTCGTTACGGCAACTGAGGAGGCCGTGGAGAATATCCCAATCTTCCTGGAGCTGCTTGATCAGCCAGTGAAAGATCTTACACTACGGCCACGCACCGTGGAGAAGTGGAAGGAATTGCTTCATATTACTTTCAGGTTGCTCGGAGATCAATCCACCTTTTCTGTTTCTACTGCCTGGACTCTTGCCCGCACTATGACGATTTGTTACAATCATGATACCGCTGATCAGCAGTTATACTTCACATTACAAAACCATCTAGGGAGTAGGGAAACTGGTGATGAAAAATCACGTATGCCACTCAATATTCTCTTCTCTTCCTATTTGTCCTTTTGGCTTCGTCAGTCCGATGGGCGTGACCTGTGCCGAACAATTGCATTTCTTGAGCCAAGTGATGCTGCTGATGCTGAGCTCCTCTGGATGGTGAATACCTCCGACCGGACAATGCGTGGTCGTTCCATGTCGTTTTGGGGGCCTTTAAGGGAACGGGTTGATATGTATCTTATATTCTTCACAGCCGTGCTTACATATGTGTCAAGCACAGAACAGAGTAGAAGGTCCAATATTCCACTCACATTTGCAGTCATTTATGCTTTGCGCGCCATCAGATCAGCAATTGACCAGCGAGACATTAATCCCATTGAGGGCCTCTGCACCTTGCCAGTGACTGTCCCCACCTCCAAGCCCGTGCCTATGACATTCTGTCGAGTTGATAGCACTGATGCCCTGGGCCTTTGGAGTCAAGATTGTATTCAATCTGTCAAGGACCTTCTTCAATGGGACCCGACACCATCCGTGGAGATTCTCACTGAGTTTCGACTTTCCCTGATTGCCGCACTCTATATTGATAGCACCAAGCAAGCTCATGCTCGCTCGCATTTTGCGGGCCTCCTCAACTACACGAACATTACGGATGTTACATTTTTCTACCCAGGTGCCTATGATGATGGCAAGCTCGCCATCTACTTGTACATGGCTGTCTTCCGGAAACCTTTTAAATACATTCATGATCCTCTCGCTGCCCTCGAACACGTCATTCGTGGAATAATTTATGAGCTCTCTCCATTACAACTTTCTGGGCTGCGCATCTTGGATATCGCCGTGAAGCATCTCCACAAAATAGCAGCCCCTTTCGATTGGCTGAGAACGCTTTCACCACATCTCTACATCTTTTCTCCTGATTCCACTGAATCTATTCCTCATCAGGTTGATGATTGGATTTTGTTTCATCTCGACACTCTTATTGCCCCAAAACTTTACCTACTCCAAGAGAAGGTGGAGGAGTTAGAATGGTCTGATACACCTGAGGAAGTGTACATTGCACAGGCTCGACTTGACCTCTATGATTCTTTGGCAGACATCGGGCATGAGGCGGACAAGGTGTCTAAGCCAGACCCAGGGCTACTTAAGGTGTTTATTTGTTCCAAAGACCATGGGGTCAGTACACGTGCATTTAAGTGGTGTCTTGACCTGTTCCCTATTGGCGAGTCTGGGACACCTGGAGATGTCAACAGCACCACGGCGTTCATCCCAGAAACACTGGGGCGTATGTGGGTTGAACACTTTATCCAGGTGCTTTGTGGGAATCGTTCATTGGTTGATTCATCATGGTGGCTCCTGCTATCAGCACTTGTCCCAAAATGGACCGTGCTCCCATCATCCTGGTGTCGTGACTTTGCTTCAACATTCATATTCTGCACTGTCCCGAATAGGCTTCCTGCCTACCAGTTTCTTTATCTCGGATGTTGGTCACTTGATGAGCGACTGGCATTCCTCTCTTTCCTTGCAACTCTTTTAGAGCTCATCGAATCTAGATTGACCAGGGCCAGCCTCACTTCGTTTGAGAATTGGCTGGCCCAGCTTCCAGAAGGATTTGAGAATCAGGGTGCTTATACCCAGATACAACACATCCTGGCCACCATGAAGCAGCAACTTGTGGAAGAGACTCTTGGGTTCTTCACGGAACTACCAATGGAAAACGAATGGCTGGAAGAGTCTCTTGAATTCTTCGCAGAGCTCCCAATGGCAGGCGAATGGATGGGTGAATGATCTCCAGTGAGAGGGGCTCGCTCGTATATATCTCAGAATGGCTTTTTTATAACGAGCATGTGGTGCACTTTGTAATCGAGCTGACAAACAATATTCATTATGATAGTTACCTAAGCCATTCTAAATTCCGCCATCACAACAGCTTGGTAGGTGTGTATTTCTGAGAATTGTAGTTGGCTTCAACTTAGCTTCAACCTGACTTTGCCACTTTCGTGTCACGGACAACAACAATACCTGATTGGCTGGAAGCTGGAAAGCAGTGTATTGAATAGACGGCACACTTGCTGCCTGCCACTCCCACCCATAGGAAACAATACTTAAGCCTAGTGGCCCCCTGTTCCGTGTGTGGTATTGACAGATCCGGCTGGCCCGTTGAAAGGTACCGGGGTCAGCTGACCGAGAACGCGTTTTAGTGTGTGACAGCATGACGAGGGTTGGTGGGGGGCAGCCGTCTTGAAATGGCGCGTCGCGACGTTAGTAATATAAATAAATACTAATAATAAATAAATATTATGTATAAAAATGGCTGACGGCGTCATGGCCGTTGGGTTTGGGGCTGGAGAAATGAAGACGCTAACATGTGACATTCAAACTCTGACTGCCCAATGTCAATCTTGGACCTTACCTCAACCAGACAACCAGCAGACGCAAAAGGCAAGACGCGTTGAGGGCCATACTGCAATAAAATTTGTAAGTACTGTGGTGACCTGAGTCGGAAAAGTGTAGGAATGTGGGGTTATAGCTGTTCGTGCATTTTTGCGGCCTTGAATTATTTTAGTGAAAATGCGGCGCTAACTATAATGTTACACAGGAGCTAGCTTTGCATGGAATGACAAGAAGAAGAGCTAACAAGGCTGGTCTGGAGTGTCCGGAGTGTCCGGAGCATTCGGAGTGTCGACCGCAGAATGAGAACAAGGGTGTTGCCTTGGATGCATACTTGATGTAAGACATAGGACGTAGGATGCTTATGTATCTAATCTAGGTATATGACACATGAAGACTTGCCTGCAAAGCACCAGCCCTCGTCTGGTCACTCTTACCATCACCGTTGCCACTTTCCGCCATTTTATATGTAATAAAAATTATTTATAATTTATAATTATGAAATATAAAAATTATTATATTCACTCATTCGTCAACGCACCTTTTCAAATGGCTTGCAGCAGCCCCAAATGCAGCCTCCAACCGTTGGTCATGTTCCAACATTTTATACACAATAAAACTTACTTATTATTATAAATTCTAAAATTCCAGAAGCCATTATATTACCACTGATCGCCGACGCGCCATTTCAAGACGGCTGCCCCCACCAACCCTCGTCACGCCGTCACACACTAAAACGCGTTCTCGGTCAGCTGACCCCGGTACCTGTCAACGGGCCAGCCGGATCTGTCAATACCACACTCGGAACAGGGGGCCATTAGGCTCAAGTGGAAACAATATTTGTGTAGGCCACTGAACACCTATGAGCATGTGGCTGATTGCCCCGGAAAGCCCCGAGGAAAATTCCGTGCATTCGATCGATCTCTGTTGCCACCACCGGACTACCAGTCGCCAAAGAATCAAGAATGAGAACAAACCGACGGAACGGATATCATCGCGAAGCGCAGAATATAGAGACCTAGGGAACCAGGTTGCGACCAAAATTTTCTGGATGCTAAGGGCCAGGTGAGGCGAGGCGAGGCGAGGCGAGCGAGGGTTGTCGGGTGTGGTCGGGTGTGGCCGGTCGAGTCGAAGGGTTTTTTCAGCTGAGAATTGAAGGGCGGATGTACAGACGTATAGACCGTGACAGAGCGGGATAGAACGGGACAGGGTATCACACTGAAGTTCACAGAACACGGTATTGCGTCCGTCCATAGGAGAAAGAGGCATTGGAAGTATTAGAGAGGCTTGATTGTTGAGTCACAGTTACAGTCATACGTTTGTAAAACCACCAGAACGACGTGCGTTATGCCATACGAATTGTGTTTGAATTTAGTGCAAAATGAGGTACGGGCCCCTCAATGTTTGGTTGTGGTTAGACTTACACCAAAAGACAATTTCATAAATAAACCGAAGTCTATGAGACAGTGTGGTCACAGACGCCAACATCCCTTGCTTCGTCATTCTGTTCCCGGCGACTTAATATCCTTTCATCTCCCAATAAAGAATCATCATGGTTCACTATTCCTTAGCAACCATACAAAACAGTGGAAGTACGATCACGATCACAGATATCCAGAGGAAAATGTAATACGCAATA
>Ga0307515_10002039_pt1 | contig 44607 bp, 43 predicted proteins | sample 17_EM_MG_FD_194513 | JGI IMG/M metagenome (GOLD analysis project Ga0307515, IMG submission 194513) | Populus trichocarpa ectomycorrhiza microbial communities from riparian zone in the Pacific Northwest, United States - 17_EM | ecosystem: Host-associated > Plants > Roots > Unclassified | place... | reverse complement strand
ACTCGTTCTCCTGTATAGCAAGCAATAGTACGACTTTGAAACATATTCTGATTTTTGTCCCTCGATACGCACTTCGAGTTCAGTTTTGCAACATCCATATCACCTGCGCCCGATCCCGCCCGTTACAGGTGGGTTCCTCAGCCATTTTCTTATCGAGTCTTTCCTTAGCCCTTTGGAAGGTAGACGTCTTTCTAGCTCCGAAGAGGCTCATCGTGGTTGGCTTCTAAGCGGTTGAAGTTCGTTCAACTGAAAACCGAAGCAAAAATTTTCTCGCTATGTCAAACTTGATTGGATAAAATCGGTCTTGGCAAAACTAAAAGGTGGTGTGGTGTGTTGTCGGAGGTGTGTTCCTGCGAATGAGTACGTTGGTGTAGTCGGTATTTCTTCGATTGCTGATAACTATACCGAGAAAAGTTTCGGTTCTTGGTTTTCAATTTGGGGACGTTCTACCCCCACTTGTCTATTGTCGCAAATGGTCCTGACCGAGTTGAAGCTCAGCTGACCTGATGGCAAGCCACCTAGCTGGTAGTGCATATGGCAGATTCCGAGCCTATCTCCTTCTTCTCTTCTCTCTGTACGGTGTAGGAAGCGATGTGTGTGCTTATGGCGCAATAACGACGCAAACGTTATAAACTCTGATGATCTTATCTCATCAGGGTGGCTCCTGTAATCAGATCAGGGTGGTTAGGCCGCTGTCTCGTGCCCATCCGGAAGCGCTAAGCATCAGGATTTTTTGTTGTTTCATCATTCTGTATGCACTTTACCTAGAGTATAGCAGTACCCACTTCCTCTCCCCGTCCTGGTGCTCGGCTAGGTAGAGGAGCTCCCCTTCTTCCATCCTTCTTCCCCTTTAACAAACGAAATGAAAGCAAATGAATGGTCGCACCTGAAACTAAAGGAAAAGAAGCGAAACGCAAGGCTGCTAAATACGCTCTGCTCTGCTTAGTGGCGTGGTGATGAGAGCAAAAGAGAAAGAACGAAGAAGCTCAATTGTCTATCGTACAGAGAGAGAAGAAGATAGACATATATAAAGAAAGAGATCATCTCAAGCACTAAGAAAAAATCACGAGAAAGGCACTACTCAGGCCGGAGGCTCACGGGGAGATAGGCACCGCACCACGCCCGAGGCTCCCGTGGAGGTAGCCTCCGTACTAAGCCCGAGGCTCGCGGGGAGATAGGCACCGCACCAAGCCCGAGGCTGGCGGGAGATAGGCTCCGTACCAAGTCCGCTAAGTCTAGTGCATGCCTTAGTCCCAATGGCCTGCTGGCTACAGTTAGTGCCCGCCATAGTCCACATGGCTGAGTTAGTGCCCGTCTTAGTTCTGGTAGCCTTGGGGCTAAATCCCTTAGTCAACACGTGGGAGCTTCCCGACCTGTTCTAGTCAGTTCACGGAGGATGTCAGTCCGCAGAGTGACCGGTCAACCTGTGGAGTAACTGGGCTCCATGAACTGACCGGTCACTTCGTTGATACAGCCGATTGTAGGGAGAATCCGTGTAAAATAAAGTTTGTCTTTTTCTCTGCTTCGCTGCGCTGACAAAAAGTCGGACCAATTAAGTCTGCGAGTATATGTCCAATCAGAAAGTGATGTATACATGAATTATGCATAATTTATCGCTCTCTTACCTCCCGGTCTTCGATTTACGATATGTTTAAAATTGATCTAGCAGCTTTAAAACAACAACCAAAAAATGCCGAAAATCTTTGTTTTTCTATAACCATTCTGTGAATATTAAAGATATGGTACATTGGAGACCAGGAGGTGAAAGAGCCATGAATTGCAATTTTTCATGTATACATCAGGTGTACAGAGCAATTGTTACTTTTGGTTGAGTGTGACTTTGTATCGGTCAGTTCACAGATCCGTGACCTGACTAGTTGGTTCACAGAAGGTGGGACTCGTTGAACTGACTGGGTACTCCGCGGGCTAACATTCTTCGTGAACTGGCTAGAACACCTTCCTTCTTTCCAACCAGTTCCCCGCCCGACTGTTTCACGGTTCTCCCCTTCCATGTCGCACTATCTACCACCGTCTTCCATTCCTTCAACAACGTCCGCAGACCTCCACTGATTAAAAGTTATGTGAACATCTCTTTACCTACAGTATTTGATGATCAATTTGAGTGAGTGAGTGAGATAGTGCTAATAATTTCACAAAGACTTAGATCGCGTCTTAACAAATTCGAGTAATTTTGTCTGCCTTTATCTACTTCCCCAATTGACCCACTGTTTACCATCATCATCACTCGCATGATGTTCCATCCTATTCTTACTTTGCTATCATAGATAAGCAATTCACCGCCAGGTCAATATTAGAACCAGACGCTCAATAGCACGCTGTTTCTAAGCTGCCAGGTCCGGCCAGCCGCCAGGCTGCTTGCTGCGTAAGCTTTTCAAATTGAGGCTGGGCTTGGCCTTCGCCAAGGCACGCCCCAGATTTTGCGGCCCGGCCGGCCTACGCTACAGACCGGTTCGGAACACTGAAATAGGATTTACACGGTGATTCAGATGGAGACAGATTGTTGGAAATGGTAGCAGGCGCTGTGAGAATGTCTAAAAGCGATATCGTTTTCTATACTCTAGCGGTCTCTCTATATGGGTAGTCAGAATCCAAAGTGGCTTCATGCAAATATACGAGGTGGTACACGGGAGTAGAGTGATTCACTGATTCTACTGTCGCTGGAGATAGCACCGGATACGGTTTGACCTGACTAGATACGGAAGAGGGAGAGGTTCTTGAAGAGGAAGAGGTCACGGAAGATGAAGAAGCAGGAAACTAGGAAGAGACGGTTTCAAATGATGACATAGAGCACAGCGTAATTGCATTTGCACGATGATGTTGAGGCATACAGCTCATGGGGATCACGATGAAGGTGTGCCGAGTATTTATGTTTTTGGTTGAGCGTAATTAGCACTTTTGTATAAATGCTCCGCGAATGAACCAGTCCATCCACGGAGGTGAGTTACACTCAGCGAATGAACTAGTCCATTCACGGAGGGTGGGACTCCGTGAATAGACCGGTCTCTCCGTGGAGGAACCGCGTCCTTGAATGGAGTAGAACACAACGCCACATCGCTACCTTGTGCCGCTTCCCCCCTCCAGGTAATGATTCTTGACATCGCTGCATGCCGTACATTCTCTCATTCATCTCCTACTCATCGAACATCTCCTAACCTTCCCACTCACTGCATTGCCAATGGGAAGAACCTAGAACGCACTCAATACACTGCTCGTAGCGCTTCATGCAACTGTTGAGGCTGATCAACATCATGGTTCCACTATTCTGGGCTGCGTCAATGTTGAGTTCTGTAATCCGTCGCCTCCTACCGCATTTCTAAGACATCCCCCACACGCGATTTTGGCTTGATGTTAAGGTGATTATTATTGCACAGAATCGATCCTGCAGTTATTAACACATTACAAGGAACAAAGCAACGATGTCAAGATCCAAACGCCGGAGGACTAAAATACACCTCCATTGCAACCCGAATTGAGCGATCCCTGTCTATAAGTAGTTTGACTCCAACTCAATCGACCAAGAGTCATCTGAATGCCCGAAACGCCATTCGGCAGTTCTACAATCCAGGAGCCGTAGTAGGGTGACTTCAACCAATTGTGCAATTTTGAATGACACCACTGCCATACAGCATTCGGATCAACTACAGGGCTCATTATTGGGGCTTCTCGGGCTGTATTCGCTCTTATTCTCTCTTAGAAGCTATCACAGCCCCAGCCGTGCCAGCATCGGAGTATCTATCCAATTTTTCCACCCGGCTGTACATCACACCCGACATTGGCTGTATCCAGCACATTCAAGATTCCGTCCGCTACAACACCGCGGCAGGCCTGGTTTCCATACCCATTCAGTGCTCAACCGCTTCCCCCTCCCAGGCTCCAGTTGCACTGATTAGGATTGTCTCCGGGCAGGCTATACTTAATGTTGCCCGCTTATTACGTTTCTCCTCGCTGCCTCTTTATCATAACGGAACTTTACCCCGTTTAAAAAATTTCAAGCTGACTGGAAATCGGTCCAAATTGCACATGTATACCCTGGTTAAACCGGCTACTCCCGTAGTTTCTGGGGCGTGATATTACAAATCTGTCAGCGGGGCGGCATTGGGCGGCGACTGGCGGGGATGCCAAGACATTCAGAAAATGTATGTCTGCGTGCGAGTCGAGGAATGTATGATGACTTTAATTTAGTGGCAGGACATGAACCGAATCTAGAAATGGGATCACATTTGCAGCTCTGGTGGGGGTGGACATTGTTGGCGGTGGACGTGCAGTTGCCGGACGGCACCGGGCGGCATGGGGCGGTCATGCTACCACTGAGCGGCAGAACTTCAAATGAATAGCGATACAATTTTCTGGTGATTCAATTCACAAGTACTAGCCAAGCTTGAATATTCTTCATTGTTAGATATTTACACTCTAAAAATGTCCATTTTTATATATCGTCCATTACCGCCTGGTCACACATCCAGGGAAACAACTCCGATATCCGCCCCACCATCATGACCATCCTTCCGGTGCCCGAAACGCTTAATACGTTGCCGTCGGCCCATCATTTCAGTTAGTAGTACCTTGCTCCCATTAGCCTCAGGTAGCCAGATCCCTCGGCCTCGTTTCTGTCTCCGTAGACGTGATACTTGCTGTACTTCTCTGCTTCCCCCTTGCTCTGCTGTCACTCTGCTTCAAGACCTATCTATTCCATTCCGGCATAGAAGTAATAATACTCCCGCGCCCTGCGCCTCCGTCCTCCCGCGCCTTGTTCACCTGTCGGTATACCTCCCCATCACTCGCCAAGTTGGCCAGCTCACTCCAACATCACGCATGGCGCCACCTTGCCGCCGCTGCGGCCAGAAGGCAACATGCTGCGTGCGCGGTGCCTAACCCGCCTGAGGTCCGGTGTGTACATGCCGGCAGCAGTACAGGCTGGGTTCCGAATTCGGCAGGAAGGGATGGTGCATCGGGGAGCTTAACACGGAATTGGAAACTTCCGCCGCCTCCGACGACTCGCAATCTTGGATTTTTTATACCTGTACGTATGCTTGCCTGCTGCAGTTCAGCCGGTGGTGACTGAACGCAGATACCTGCGGAATGTATTGCTCGGTTAGCCACCAATGTAGACGTGCCATCGAGAGCAGAGAATGGGGAGGGGACTACGGTGTCACATAGTATGGGTGTCGAAGACGTAGCATAGCGGAACCGAGACATGGCATGGCAACTGCGATGGTAGGCTTGTGCATACTTCACTTTCGGAATTGTAGGTGAGTAGACATAGGTATGCATGTTCTGTCATCGCGTTGCTAGCCGAAACTCCCGGCGAGCGAAGGGGAAGAAAGGAATAAGGTTACCGAGTTTAATGCCGCAACGACCTTGCGGATTGTTGGGTAGGTAGATTGGAGTCGAGTGTGGTGGAGTGAATGTCGGGAGTGCGGTAAATTGTGAAGCGAGCAACCTCGGACGGGGATTACAACGCTAGAGGAGAGTTAAGAATGGCGATTTGCGATGCATGTGAACATTTGAATTGGGGGCAGAGAGTTGACAGTGTTTGATGCAGTTAGGACGTGGGGGTGGGGTAACATCCATAACCTTGCCAGCGCTGCTCGCTCAGATAGTCGCCGAATATTTAAGTCTACGGATATCCTTGTCGATGATTCGATGACTCTGATAAGATTAGATCTTGTCCATAGTCATCTAGCTTCAACGCGTAGCTATCGAACTTTGATGTGTTGCCAAGGGCGCTTATGATGAGGCGTCCAGAGACTTGAAAATCCGACGAGTACAAGACTCATTCACGAACTATCACTCACCAAGGGCTCCACCACTCTCCAACTCGTGTATATAAAGGCATAGATTTTCAAGTAGATAGCTTTCTCCTCTTTACACAATTCAACCTCTTCTTGTGTACAATGTTACAGTTCTCATCACATACCAATCTCCACATGCTAATCTCCCAACGACCTCTCGAGGTTCTAAGTATACATGCACAGAAAAACCGTGAACCACTTTCATTTTCAATTACATTCTTGACGAAACAAAACTTAGCGAAAATAGAAAAACAACGCAATGCAAATTACACAATATCCGAAAAAGCGACCAAGAACTAACAAACATCAGCCTTGGACCTCCCGACGCTATGTCCAATTCCGCCAATTCGCAGTCTAATTTTTCAGTAAGTGATGAGGATGGCGGCTCAGTCGGCTGAAGACGCAACATACAAAAGCACAAGATCAAGTGACTACTTCGGGGAGAGCATCTGATACACCTCAAGGCTGGCAAAAGCAAAACCGATCAGAACCACATTAGGCCGGGTCTACAGTGTTCCACAGATTGAAGAAAACTTAGAAGCTGCAGAACATTGATCGTACTCAGCAGCCAATATCGCGGCTTCACTTACGCGATCGCAATATACTGTGCAATTGCTTGCGATTATCTCCATACTGACTGCCATCCCTAGCCGAGGGGAGTCTGGTCAGCATGCAGTCCTCACATCGTGCAACATCGGAAAAGACCCACCTGCCATAGATAAACGTCTGCCCACGGTGAAGATTCGAGCCCAGGAACTGATTGTGTGTAGAACGGTTGTAGTCACCCATGGTATTCTATCTGCATTGGAACTGTTAGTTGTGGCATTCCTGCTATTAATCATGTCGTATCTATTAGCTAAGGTTGTCAGATGCACCAACAATGTTTCTGTGCGTGTGTCAGCCAGGCGGAATGTGAGGCAGCTCCGGATATCTTAGGTAACTTGCTCCCCGTGATTTGGATATTGCGTTGTGACAAAGTACAGTGTTATGTTACATAATAACACGCGATTAGTGCTACAAAAGCCTCATGCTCAAACCCACCAGGTCCAGTTCCAGCACGGCATCCCATCGTCCGTCCCGTGGAAGAATCTGCCCGGGACAGGACTGCAAAACCTGGGCAGAGACCAGAGCAAAATTTCCTCGGACTAGACTCCACCAAGACCCGTAGCCCCCATGACCTCTAGATTGAACTGTGAGATGCGGTGGAAAATGTGTTATTTTATACTGTTTTCCGTATTCAGGTTTACCACCAGCATCACAGCACCCCCGCCACTGGGTTTAAGGCCAGCTACCGGTAGTTCCGGGGCTTGTAAGGGAAACTTTAATACCCACCAGTGTCATCGCGGCAATCACCGTGTCCATTTTAAGACCCACAACCGGTATCACCATCGGATGTCCACCGCTGGCAACGGCCCAATCCCTATAGGTACCTGTACTGGGCCCTAATGCTGAAGAATTTATCTCCGAACAGACCACAAAAATGATGCTTGAGAGGGGACCGCGATGTCAGGCTCGGACCGTCGGGATGTCTGGTTGTCGCATGGCAGTAAATGGGGCAACGGAGTAGACGGGAGGGTACACAACTGTGGAGTGTTGAGACAATGCAGTACAAAGAAATTGCATAGTCTAACGTACAGGATTGACTTTCTAACGAACTAACGAAGGAAATACTGTGCCATTATATACTTGGAAACCTGAGGATATTGCAGCGGCGAGGTGGTTGGTGGCGAGTGAGCAATCGTGAATCACTCCACCTGTATGAGTCTATCTAGCGACTCAATACATCGGCGACCTTACTATTGACCTTTCTAGAAACTCCATGGCCAAAGCTACATCCTCAGTCAACAAGAGGCACAGGGGCAGAGGAGAGATGGGTAGACGACGGCACGCAAGATTACTTGCACATAGACAAGGGCGGCGTAGGCAATGACAGAGGTTTAGCTGAGAGGCAATGGCGCATTAAGCAAGATGGCGGACGTATAAAGAGCGGAGGAGGGACGGTGCCGGGAACTGGAGGTCTTGAAGTAACTTGGCCTGTCTATTTGCTGTAACACACCCTACACTCTGCAATAATCAAAACCACTCATTCCTTATGTCAGGTCCGGGCAGGTGCTAGTGACTATAGTACCCGCCCAGATCTAACTTCAGCAAGTGTAAATCGTAGGAGTAAGTTATGGGTTGCGCGGTAAGAATACTGAGCTTAGACAACGGCTTAGACAGATGCGTGCAGCATCGATATGAGTCCTGCCGTACAGGGAATCGGGGGAACATCAGAAGGCACGGAATGGAATAGACGATGCGTTGATGTGAATGTGGAGCGCGGAAGTATGAACAGTGCGGAAGCATGGAAGCACGGACGAGGACGGGGGAAAGGACAGCGATGTCAACCGTCCCGTCCGACGGCCGGGGACGGTGGGCCGTCCCAATTCTTGCCAGGACGGACGGGACGGCGCCGGAACCGTCCGTCCCGTCCAAGCATGTCAATGACGGCGAGACGGCCGGGGACCGGCAGTCATCCACCGTCCCCGGCCGACATCGGGCGGTTAGAGTATATACTTGAATTAAACCCAATGAAGCCTTGATAGCGTGCGGTAAAATATATAAATACCGTGATGCACTCTATCTATGTATAAAACCCCTGTGCAAGAGCGAAAGTAAAGATAAATGAAGTGTTTACAAAGATGGACGAAATACCTGCTCAACAAAGTGCTTATCAGCGATCTATCAAATCGCTTGGGTGATGTTATCATTCAGGCTTGTGAGTGTCTGAATTCCTGAGTGACACAAGGCTTATTCTTGGAGCAACAGAATCAGATATGGTTAAGATGGAGCAGATGCAGAATGATCTTGCTTCGAAGTCAAGAGATTAGATGTAACTAGTTTTATGAGATTTTGTAATGTACACTGCACGAGATCCATGGATGTCGGCAGATGACGGCCGGGGACGGCTACTTCGCCGTCATTGCCGTCCGTCCCCGTCCTGCCTCAAAAATACGGCGCCGTTTCCGTCCTGCCCTCGGACGGACGGCGACTTTGCCGTCCGTCCCCGTCCGCAGTGATCCCGGACGGACGGGACGGTTGACTTCACTGGGAAAGGATGAGTGCGATGCGTGGGAGAGGGACAAGAACGGTGTCGACGAGTGCGGTGTGGGTGATCGAGAGCAGTGGGAAAGCAATATCGACTTTAATGTTCAGCGTTATGATAAAGTAAAACCTGGGGAGTTGAGGGTTGATGCAGATCAACTGCAAGTCTGCAGTGGAGTGATATTAACTAACATAGTGGGTCGAGAAGTTGATGGCGGAGTAGGCGAGCATTCAGAGTCAAAGTCTCGAGGGGTACCGCGCTGTAGTCTGCATCAGCCAAAGAAATTCCGACATGTGGCATGGATCATGCTCTAAGAGTGGTGGGCACGCCGGGCCAATCTGGGAAACTCTTTGCGTTCGCTTGCCATTCCAGAGATCACCGAGATTTCTTTCAGCTCCATGATCATAGTTTAACCGCCCGCTATAACTACCACACCCTTCTGATTGGTTGGCGGACGGTTTTAGTGATCGACGCGTGGCAAGGATTTTGATTAGCCGTTCCAATAGCGTCAACCCCTCTCCAGAAACCGAGCGCAGTCAATGGTGTCTCTCCAGCTCCCAAATGTATGACATTTCCAAATCTATGTTGCCTCAACTCTACCCTGCCTCCCCATCGCTTCCTTCATGTCCCGATTCTCCGTCTCCGACTATATCCTCATGGCTATCCTTCAGGTGCACCCAGCTACCGTACCACTATCTCTAATTCGTTCTTAGTTAGTGAGATTACTATCCTGCTAGCTCCTACTAACGCCGACTCCTGTTGCGATGACCAACTGCCATAGATTCAACTCAAGTAGATTCCACTTGCACTAACTGAGAGACTCCAACTCAGCGTGGGAACCCCGCCTACACCAACTAATTCGCATCTCCACTCAACTTCCTACGAACGGTTCGAATTGACTTGGTACTGCAACTGATTTGGATGGCGAGGTGGAAAGGGTGTGTGGTAGACTTATGCGGTAGATAGGTTCTAATATCTTACTGTACTTGGAGGGTACCAAAAGTCGGGCGCTCCCACAGAATGTAGAAATTCGAAACCTCCACCACAACAATAGAGAGAATTATGAAAGAGTAGGGAGTGAGAATACTCCACCAGAGATGCTTCTATGAGGTTTTCTCAGTAAAATAATTGCTGTGTAGTGAATGATGAGGATCTTGGCATTTCTCGTTGTATGGGGGAAAAAAGTCGGGCGCTCTTTGCCCTGTGTCACCGCGCCCCATATACCCTTGTACCCTAGTACATCTGCCATCTGGCGTACAGTCGATTTATGCTTCCGCCACTTACCTTTGGTCTATCCTCGTCTGTGGCTTTCTCCTCCGTCTTGCTCCCCTCCGACCTCACCTCCTCCTCGCGTACCTCCGCCGCCCCACCTCCGCCGCCCTCATTTCCGCCGGCCTTATTTCTGCCGCCCTCTCTTCCGGGGACCTCACCTCCGCTGCCCTCACCTCCGTCGCTGGCAATCGTCACCAGCATCCCATCTACCCAGCGGCGTCGTCTATTACATAACCTCGGTCCTCCCACATCTTTCGATTGTACTTCTCCATTTTCTGCCTTTTAGCACTCCATCTCTCCAGCCTATGCCAGGTCAGAACGAGTATTAATGCCACTAGAACTTGCCTGGTGTTACATCTATACTTGCATCGTTTGTCTCAGCCTGCATTACGGCCTTGAATGAGATATAGCTTCTTTGAGGATATGGGTTGGTATCAGGATGTAGGATGATGCGTCTCAGCTAGATATGTGCATATGGCGGACGGTACATATACGGTCTTGATGGCCTTGATAAACAATGAATCGATCGTCAGAAGTAATATCTGTATTAAAAGTAGAGATAGAGAAGCTTGACTGTATCTATCTAAGAGGGCCAAGGCCATATATATACGGTAGTCTATGCACGAATACGTGCGTATGCATTTATGTATTGGGACGACTGAATACCATCAGTCCAACAGCAATCTCCCATACGAGGCATGATCTCCGGCCATCCGAAGGCAGAGATCTATTTATGCAACAACTATTGCATATACAGGTCTCAGCCGGAGATGAGTCTCGTATTGCCGGAGAAGGTGTCTTGTATGGCCCTCTTAGATAGGGTACAATCAAGCTTATCTATAATCTCTACTTTTGAACAACCTGTTGCATGTGTACCTGCATCGTGAGCCTCACAGCTCAGGTCCATTTGATATGCAGTTGGTGTATGAAGATATGCCTCAGGAGAGCGGCTCGTATCAGTACAGAGCGGCTCATATCAGTGCAAACGGATGAGCAAACGGAGATAGATATGGAGACAAATATGCAGCCAAATATGGCTGAGAATATGGGAGACAAGTCTGTATATATACGGGCCTTCTGGCCTCGAGAGATCAGTCAATAAACTAGTCTAAGAACAGGTTATGAGCCCGGCGCTCACACTTAGTTAAAACTCTATTTTCACTTCCACTTCACGATCTGAAGAGCCTCAAAAACCCTAACCCTCTTAAAAACTCAACACCATTGATCAATCTCATGATGTCTGCACCTGTGCCTGCGCCCGCCGTTAATAAGACCGAATGGGGTAACATTCCTCTACTCACCTATCTTAACTACTAGCCATGGAAAGAGACTATGACCCTCGTTCTGGAAGCCATGGACGTATACGACATCATCACCAGCGAAGAACCTGAACCACCACCAATTGACATTGACTATCACGAATGGAAAATCCGAGCCGCCAATGCTAAGACAACGATCCATCTTTCATGCTCTCCTGCTATACAGTTTCTTCTCAAAGGCCTTAGATCTCCAGGGGCGATGTGGACTACACTGCAAGCTCGCTTGGAGAATACCGGAACTCACGTCGGCAGAACTACCATTCAACGTAAGTTCCGTGCATGCCGCCTCCAGAAAGATCAAACCCTTAGAGAATACTTTACACTACTTCGTGACTACCGTCTCCAGTTAATTGGCAGACCACATGATATATCCGACAACAAAATGCAAACACACATCTACAATAACCTACCAGAACAGTACTCGACCATAATCAAGATCTTTGAGCATAGAACTCCCTTACCTGCAGTGGAAGAAGCCATGGACACCTCCCAAAGAGATGAGCAGGCCGCCGGGCTTAAGAAGGAGATCGGAGATGAAGCCACCAGTTCAGCACTTTTCTCTCACGGACGCTACAGACGACTCGGAGGCTACTACCGAGGGCGAGAACGAGAACGTTATCGTGGACGCGGATACTACGGTGGAAACAAAGGCGGAGATCGCAACGATGATAAGGAATACACCTGCACTCACTGCAAATTGAACAATCACACTACCGAAAACTGTGGTATTCTCAAACGACTCCACAACGGAAGTAGAGATGACAAAATATGCTACAATTGTGGAAAACCCATTCATATACGGCCCGAATGACGTACATGCCAAAACGGCTTCGAAGCCCGAAACAAGGTCAACAAAAGGAACAATAACAACACCGGGAAAAATGACCTTACGCGACGCGTAACTCATAGAGAAGCTGTTTTTGGGACGGTAATCCATAGCATATTGGACGCGTGGCACTATGAGGTCCTATGGACCTGCACGTTGACTAGATTACTATGATACGTATGCGATTATGTGCGCTTGATACTATACATCATGCTGCATTCAACAAGAAACCAAACTGCCAAATGCACTTCACTGCACGCTCCCAAGTACACCTCCGAGTACGTTCTCAAGTACACTCCCGAGCATGCTCTCAAGGACGCTCCTAATTGTACTCGATGGCACACTCCTAGCCTGCTTGACTGTACCCTCCCAAGTAAGCTCTCAAGACGCTCTCAAGCACACTGCCGAGCATGCTCCCAAGTACACTCTCAAGAGGCAAGACACTCCCAATCTCACTTGACTATATGCTCCCATGTATTCTCTTGGGTGCTCGATCCAGAGACTTGCTGAGTTGCAGGCGCCAGGCACCGGGAGGCGGGTGGCGGTGGCCGAAATCATGACGTCGGCCGATATCATAGTCTGAACCTTATTTTTAGCGCGCCCACCGCGACGAGATCTCACGATGCCTCATGGTTATGGTGTTGACAATTGCAGCCTTAGATTCTGTAGGAAAGGTAGACAATTGGATCTCGGGGAGAGCAGATCTCCGACTCAGATTTTCCAGTGGAATCTACTGCGCGCTTCCCACCGACTGTGGGTGTATGTGTGCGCATTCGGGGCTGATGGTGATGATGGCGATGGTGATGATGGCGATGATGATGGTGTCGGTGATGATGATCATAGTACTAGAAGCACTTAGACAAGTAGGTTGGCTACGTCAAGGTTAGCATCAAAGCTTCCACAGACTCAGAGCCTTCTAGTACCCACAGCTTCCACAGACTTAGAGCCTTCTATTAGCCAGAGCTTCCACAAACTCAGGGTTTTCCATCGGCCAAAAGCTTCTCGTGGAAAACTCTACTCCTCCCAATGCGAGGCTCTCTCAAGAAGGCTCTCAAGCAGGCTTCAAAGAGGCTTTCAAGCAGGCTCTCAAGCAGGCTCTCAAGCAGGCTCTCAAGCAGGCTCGCAAGCAGGCTCTCAAGCAGACTCTCAGCGATAGTGTATAGTACCGGTATAGCAGTGAAGACTGCAGGCACTGAAGACTGGTATAGGTCCGTCTCCGGCCGCCAGCTGTATATAGTTCCATAGGCCCATGCGCACATCTCTATGAATCGACTATAGACGACTATAGGCTGCGTGTTGCACAGGGGTCCACGGGAAGCTTGCTATGAGCTGCGCATGTGCGCGTGTGTGTGTAGTGCAGTCTATAGTCGATTTGCACTTTTGCCGATGAAGTCAGATACGAAACCAACCCTATCGGAGGCGACTACATCATTGGCGGAGCACGGGATCGCAGCCGGAGATCGAGATCTCTTTTCACTATCAAGTGACGCCACTCATGCTGTTCTCACGTCATCAGCAACTCCGTCGTGGGTGGTGGACTCGGGAGCATCACATAATATGTATAACTATAGGAGCTGCTTCATCTTATTCAAGAGCCTACCATCGCCCATCATCATCAAACTTGGCGATGAGACTACGGTAACTGCCAATTTTAATGGCCTCATTAACATATCACAGGGCTTACAATTGAACGCACTTTATATCCCTACATTCCAGCTCTCTCTGCTCTCTATAAACCAACTTGATCTTGCCAGATATACAACGACTTTTCGACATGGCATATGCTCCATATTCACCAACTCAACTAACATCATTGCGAATCATACCAGTGATCTCAATATACTCCAATCCTGTGACGCTCTCAACTCTGAAACTACCAGAAGCTACTCCCCGCCTACAAAGACTACGAGCACCGACCGAAAGAAGAGAAAGAGCTCATCGTTGAAGACTGAACTTACTTCTGCTTCCACAATTACCATGAGGCTCTGGCACCGACGACTGGCACATCTACATTCAGCAGCAATGCGATCTCTAATAGATGGATTTAATGACTTAGATGCTACCGGAATGTGCGATGTCTGTCTGCAAGCGAAACACTAACAAAGATTCATTCGAACTAAAGTCAAGAGAACTACACGACCATTAGAGCTCGTACACTCCAATACCTGCGGTCCATTTTCTATACCTACCAAAGGAAGCCATCCGCATTATATTCTATTCGTTGACGATTACACCCGATGGACCATTGTATACCTCCTTTCAGATAAGAAGCAAGAGACCTGCATCGCAGCCTACCAGCACTACCAAGCCAAGGTTAACGCCAGAGGATACAATATCAAACGTTTTCGGTGGGATAATGGCAGACGAGAATTCGACAATTGGCTCTTCCGAATTCTCTTGCCCTCACATGGTACAGCCCTCGAGTTCTGTCCGCCCTATGCCCACCATAAGAATGGAGTCGCAGAGAGAATGATTCGTACGATTACAGAGAAAGCAAGAGCTAAGATACTTGACTCCCAGACACCACGCGAGTTCTGGGGGGAAGCGATCAACACTGCAGTATATCTCCATCAACGAATGCCAAACGAGAGGCTCACCAAAAGAGACAATCGCGATGGATATAAAGCTCCCTACAAAACTCCATACGAGATGCTGCATTCATATGGCAAACCTGAATATGACAAGCCACCTGATGATCCCACATGAAAGAAAATCAGTTACAAAGCACCACTCCATCACCTGCGCCGATTTGGATGCTACGTCAGCTGACTCATCCCCGAGAAACAGAGAACTGACAAGAAGCTTGGAGCTATATCAACGGCATGTATGCTGGTCAGCTATGTACACGACTAAACGACTTTATGGAGAATATTGGATCCAGAGTACAACACAGTAAAGGCTCAATCAGATGTGATTTTTGACAAGGATAGGAATGCATACATCTCGTGCCCGCAGTCACTAAAGCGAAACAACTTGGGTGAAATCAACCAACTGGAAGAAATTGCCGAGATCGACTTATTTGATCTACCGCAAAAAGAAATACACATTGAAGATATTGACTTGAGTGGAATGGGTGAGAGTATGGACCATCGCTACACTTGCACTATGAGTGGAACAGGTCAAGGCATGTCTCATGGCCGCACCAAAGATGCTCACCGAATCAATCTCGCAGCAGCGGGAGCAAATACAGATCTTTCGTTAACTGGGCATATGAATAATTGGCACGACGATCGAAGACTGCCTGATACAGGTGAGATAGATGGCCATCATCATATATATACACACATAGCTCTTCACAAGGATGCTGACAAACCTACAGAAGGATAATGCGGTCACTGTCCAACTCGCAAATCTCATACACAAGTTCCAAGAGACAAGATTATTACAAATAGAAATACACAAAGACAATTACGTTGAGTAGCCGTTGCTACCAAGAAAGAAAAGAAAGCCCCAGTACCTACAGATAGAATTACAAGAAGCAGAGCATGAGTAAATATCACTGAACTAATAAACACTGCCTTAGCATCGACTACTATAAATGGCGATCCCCGAACCTACAAAGAAGCGATGCTCAGCCCACAAAAGAAGAAATGGGAAGCTGCGATCATGGACGAATACAACTCTCTCATACGAAATGTGACCTTCTCACCAGCACAAGCACAATTCGGAAATAAGCCAAATGGATCGAAATGGGTGTTCAAGACTAAAAGAAACCCCAATTGCTCAACACGATACAAAGCCAGGCTTGTGATCAAAGGATATGAGCAAATGGACTATGGTGATACGTATGTACCCATTGACAAACTTACCACCTTTTAATTGCTAATAAGCCTCGGCGCACGTTATAACTGGAGAATCGACCACCTCGATGTTGTCATGGCCTTGATCAATCCTGATGTCGACGATGATACACTACTCATGGAGCTACCAGAAGGATGGCCGGATGGCATGCATATCTCAGTCATTTGACTACGAAAAGCACTTTATGCCCTCAAACAAATGCCACATCTTTGGTACTGGCATATCAACCCATTTCTCCGATCTCTAGGTTTCATCCAATCAGAAGCCGATCCCAACCTCTATATACGAAATAACAGCAAAATGCTCCTACTTCTCTACGTTGATGATCTACTATTGCCTTACGCACCAAGCGCAGCAAAAGAGGCAGAGGAAGTCAAGACAGCTTTAGCTGCGACCTACAAGATCACCAACCTCGGAACTGCTCGCCAATTCCTCGGTATCAAGATCCACTATGAAAATGGCAGAATATTGCTCAGTCAAAGAGTGTTCATTGATACCATTCTCAACCGATTTCATATGGAAGCAGCTCATGGTGCTGCAACTCCACTCGACGACAAAGTTAAGTTAGATCTTTCAGAAGAAGAAGGAGATGGAGAAGATGACCCCAAACTCTACCAAGCAATCGTTGGATCTCTTATGTACCTCGCACATGCCACAAGACCAGATATCTCATTCGCAGTAGCAGCACTTAGTCGATACAATTCGAGGCAATTCGCCAGGCACCTAACGACTGCGCAACGTGTACTTTAATATCTCAAAGTCACAAAAGACTACCGCCTTCGCTACAACTCCAGCACTACTGGTCCGAGTACTCTTATTTGTTACACCGACTCCGAGTGGGACAGCATCAGCGCAGATCGACAATCTCAGGGAGGCCACATATTCATCTCGAACGGTACCATATCTTCGCAGTTGCAGAAGCAAGACTTAGTTGCAACATCGACTTTAGAAGCCGAATATATTGCATGCTTGGAAGCCTTGAGAGAAGGAAGATGGCTGCTGCAAATTTGCAAAGATACTAAACAAAACGACGATGACGACGAGAACAACGAACCACTCCCAATCCACTGCGATATTGAAGGCGCACTTGCTCATATGATCAATGGAACTATCAAGGTACGAATGAAATACATAGATGTTTGTTATCACAACAGTTGAGATCTGCACGAGAATGGCATAGTCAAGTACACCTGGCTATCAACACAAGAGAACATTGCCGACATCTTCACGAAAGCACTACCAAGGGAGAAGCATTTGAAGTTTACGAAGGCTATGAGTTTATGGTAGATCTGGAAGGCTATATTAGGATGGACTAGGATTTCCTTTCTTTGGACATGATGACTATGGAGTGCACTCTTTCCCTACCTATCGCAGCCAATAAGGAGGAGGGTTTTAATGAGGCACCGGAAGACTATTCACATGGACTTTGTATATATGGGCTCACGGAAATATGGACTTGCTACGGAACGCAGCAAGAGGGGGAAGTGCTTCATGTGTACCTGCATCATGAGCCTCACAGCTCAGGTCTGTTTGATATGCAGTTGGTGTATGAAGATATGCCTCAGGAGAGCGGCTCGTATCAGTACAGAGCGGCTCATATCAGTGCAAACGGATGAGCAAACGGAGATACATATGGAGACGAATATGGAGACGAATATGGCTGAGAATATGGGAGACAAGTCTGTATATATACGGGCCTTCTGGCCTCGAGAGATCAGTCAATAAACTAGTCTAAGAAGCATCCAAAGTAACATAACCTGGAACCGACTACCGAGTGACTCCTTGTGATTTTATATCGGCGCATTCTATTTCGTATTTCATTAACCATTATACTTATATTATGGAGGACTTTACTTAGGGATCGCAGCGACTTTTATAAATCGTCTACTGGTACGAACGGTTCCCGAACACCAAATATTATATGCTAATACAGGTTCACGAGTTTTTTTCGCGCAAATGCTACTACCACAGTCCCACATTCACCTAACGTCGTCGCTAGATTGTAATGGTCGTTCATTGCATTCCTTTAAATGCCGTTTCGTTTGATATGGCCGGGTTTTGCGATGGATGTGAACATTTATATTGGGGGCGAAGAGTTGACAGTCGTAGAGATGGCTGATGGAGTTAGTACGTGGGGGTGGAGTAACACCCATAATCTTGCGAGCGATACCTCAGCTGCTTTTAACGACGATACGAAAAATACATACAAAATCAATATAGACAGTTACTGGAATAATATAAAGAATTTGTAGTGCGGTTGAAATGTTTGACTCTGTTCTAATGTCGGACCCTTGAAGAGCGGCCTTCCAGCTTTTAGCTGCACCGTTTCTCTTCCAACTCACCACCGATATCGGCTACGTCCAATAGCCATCGTCTACACCCAATGCGCACGACTCTATAAAGCAAATATTTTTCTCCACCCCGCCACATTGTTTTACTCCCCAAATGCGACCTCCGTAACCCCGGTACTCGTCCCCAGTATTTCTCGATCCCGCAATACTGCATCCAACGCGCTATCGAGAGACATTATACCCTACACCTCGCGGCGGCTTCCAATTGTATCAGACCATGAGTCGGCTTCTACTTTCACGGCCTCGCGTACCTGCCCTGCTGGGATACCTTTTAGCTCATTAGAACGCCTCTAACCAGTTTACAATAAGATAAATAGGGGGCGTAGAATCGGTTGCGAGGTGATGGTTTTCGGCGAAGAATAGGAAACACCATTATAACTGCACTCAATTCCATCCACACTCCTCCATAGCTGTATCACCACAGTAAGTGCTTAACTCTAATGAAAACAACCCGAAACAAAAGAAACAAAAGATACCGTACCCGGAGCCCCTCCCAAACAATCCACCGTACCTAGCGTTCCTTTAAAATATGCTTTGCGCTCCTGCGGTATATGCCTAGAGTTCCTCCGAAATGATCGTTCTCTCGATCGAGATCCATTCCCGCAGCCTTCACATCGAACTGGAATGAGCCTTCAACCTGGGGTGCTATGCGAAATAGATTTCTCGACCTCGATCGGTGTCCGCTGCCTCATATATCTTGAATCCCATTGCCGTTGACTAGAACAATCCGCAATCCCCGATCCATAAGCAGCGATTGGGAAAGCGAGTTGTGTGCTCCTTCCCCATGCAAGACGTTTCTCACAACGATTTCATGCCTACGGCCTCTAGGCAATCGAAGCCTCACCCGTACATCTCCATATCCAATAGCCTTGCCCGCTGCCCTGCCAGCATAATCGCGAATCACTCGCTCTTCAATATTGGTATACTCTGTACCGTAGGAACTTCTGCCGATCTCCGCAAATGTGAGAGGTGGTGGCACAATCTAAGTACCAGCTGGGGTATCTCCGTTGGTCACTGTCATCCAATAGTTTTCAAATGATGTCGTTGTCGTCGTAGCTATCACTGCCAGAGCTACACCCGGGCAAAACCATGCGATGTGGCCACTCGTATGGCACCTGCAGCAGTCCTGAGTATCCCTCCAATTTGTGCCGTCATGCGCCTCGTCCTCCAAGCCTTTACCATTGCTCTCATCGTCACTATCTTGCGTCTTTGGAGACTTCTGAAGCTGTTTCCGCTTGTCACTCTTCATCTGCAACTTTGTGAACATGACTGCCACTTAATTATCCTTCTGTAGCCGCTTACATCTTTGTGATAGCTTCCTCCGGTTCGACGGCCAGTGCCGTCCATCCCGTCATTGTTTGTTTGAGACACCATGACGGCCGGGACTGCAGGGGATGGCAAAAACACCGTCCCCAGCTAACTCTACTGTCCCAGGCCGATATCATGCATTGGGATATTATATGACTACAGGTGCGTAAACCAGTGACGATGGATAGAGTTTAGCAGTACATGATGTAGGTAAATTCAAGGACTGGAGTCATTCAACTCGTTTTACAATTTGTAAGTTCCATGACGAATGGATGTTGCCGGGAACGGGAACGGCAAGGCACGGCAATAAGGGTTGCGTTCAGAGAGACAACTAACAAAAGGGAGATACCGCGGGCATATGGAGTAAAAGCGGCGACGATATTTCGCAACTCACAGGTAGCAGTCCTTTGAATAGTACACCTAGAACCGACGTTGACGAACATTTACCTAAGATTACTAATAGGTGTTAGAGGCTGTTTCTAAAAGGCTCTGGGACGATGTCACCAGTACACTGAGTCGCCAAGTAGATTCATACACGGTGAGACACTCGCCACCCGCAATTGCAAGACTTTTCACTTGCCGCTTCAAAAACCACTCTACCATTTCCGCGCAGTCTCTGGATTCCTTATATATTTAAGGCCATAGCCTGTACCGTTAGATAGATCTCTAGACAATTTAACATCCTTTTGTACGCAATTGCTCTCAACAGCCGGGCCCAGGACAGAAACTAGCCATGTGCATAAACGGGGAAGCATAGGCTGTCCGCGACCATTGTATTGAGATGGAAATTCGCTGGATACTGGGTTATGCTCGGATCCCTGGGAATAAAGAAGCCGACCGCTAGGTGACTAAAGCACACGTGAGCTGAGGAAGCACAGTTTGTTTGTTTGTTTGTTTTATTCATACTGTATTCACTCTAGCTAGAGTATGACAGAATCTAAAGCACCTCCGCCTCCGGGCGAGCCGGTTAGGTGGCGGAGCTCCCACCGCTACTTCGTCCCCGCTGATAAAAGAAAGAAAGAATGAATGAATGAATGAACTGACTGGTTTCCCGCACTCCCAAGACGAAAGAAAAAGAAAAAGAGAAAGAGAGAGACCGCCATTCCTGCCATTCCCGCGCTCTGCGGCGCTCACCGTTCACTTGGGCGGGAACTTCCCGACTCCAGTAGTTGCCAGGAAGTCCATCACCGCTTGATCGCACTGTGTTGAGATCAATCAAGAAAGACCGAAGAAGCTCAATTGTTTGTCGATACAAAGAGAAGGAAAAAACTATAGACTTATATACGAAAGAGAGAGAAGGAAAACTCAATGCCGACTGCCAAAGCTGGAGCCCAATGCCGAGTACCAGTGCCGAGCCCTCCTCCTCGTCATGGGGGCAGGAGAGGCCGATGGGGGCGGACCAGGCTGGTGGGGGCAGACGAAGCTGGTGGGGGCAGGCGAGACTGGTGGGGGCAGGTGAGGCTGGTGGGGGCAGACGAGGCCAATGGGGGCCGTAAGTCACCGGCATCATGCCCGAGCCCGCCAGCACCGAACACTAGGGAAGCCACCGGGCCAAATCCCTAGTCAACACACTGCTCCATGGAAAAAACTGCTCAGAGACCTGCACGTGTCGGCATCTGCCCGCTTTCCACCCTGTTGCCTTCCCCACCACTGTCCAGAGTGTTTTCTGCTGGTCTTTCCACCGGCTGCAGTGGCGGAAAAGGTGCTCTCGCGTCTGGGCCACCGTTCCTTCGCATGACCAGCATTTGTCGTCCTCTCGGCGACCGAATCGTTTTAAGTAGGTGCCCACTGGTGCATGCCCGCACTTCAGTTGGTAGAACCTGGCCGCCAATTACTTCACACTAGCCATAGATACAGGTCGTTTGCTACCAGCCTTGCCCTTTAGTCTGTAGCCGAAGTGCCTGCTGCACTTGTCCGCCTCCCACTGTGCCTTGGCCGCCGATCTTGCTTCGGAGATACGTCTTGTTCTGTTGGCTGCCGAGGTGTATACCCGTTCTCGAACCGTGCCAGCTCTGCGGCCTTCTCGTGCTAGGTTCGCTTAGCGATCAGCTTCCTCATTCCCGGGGATACCGGCGTGTCCTGGGACCCAGTGGATCTCCGTTTCGATACCTCCTTTCCGAAGAGTCCTCACGCTGCGGTTAATACATCTGGCTAGTGGCTGCCCTGGCCCAGGCTCCAGGTGCTCCGTCCGTCGGATGGCCGCCTGCGAATCGCTGAAGATTGCTACCTTCGTCACTCCGTTTGCCCGCAGTGTATCCATTTTCTTGACTGACTCCCTGAGTGCGAGTCCGATCGCCCATAGCTCCGCATCGTAGACCTCCATTCGTCCGATGCCTAGGTGGCTGCGGAAAGGCTTCCAGCCGTCTCTCTGTTTGCATACTGCTGCGGCTCCCACTCTCCCATCATCGGTTCGAGATCCGTCTGTCCACCACATCCATACCCCTGTGCCTACTTTGGCGAGGAAGCACAGTTCGAGAGCGGCCTTGCACCTATACAGCAAATAGAGCAAGACGGATCATGGCATGGTGGACGGCAGCGAAAGCACAGTGAACAGGAATAGCGCAGCAATCATTAAGGATACCGCCCAGGGATGACTAAGTGACCGAGACTTATCCAGATGAGAAGCAGCAAGTTGATGAGACCAATAACATCGTATACAAGAAGAACTAAATTAGTGGAGAAGCAGCTGGTGAGTGATAGTTTATGCATGAGTCTAATTAGTCAGATCATTAAAAATCACTCTCTTGTGCATTCTAGTATCTGTTCAAATAGTGATGATAGAGAAGCTTGATTGTATTCTATCTAAGAGGGCCACAAGGCCAATATATGAGAATGCAAGTACGGCTGGATGCCATCAGCCCGTATCAGAGTTAACAGTCATCTCCGGCCATACGAGACATCACTGTCTCCGGCCATACCAGACATCATCATCTCCGGCCATACAAGACACCGTCTCCGGCCATACGAGGCTCATCTCCGGCTGAGACCTGTATATGCAATAACTCCACCTCGTGTATATAAAGGCATGGTTTTTCCCTTACATAGCTCTGTTGCTATTTGAGGGCAATCACTTCTGTACGATAGACAATTGAACTCTTTTGCAAGGTAATTGCTCTCATCGCGGCATGAGTGTGACATAGGTGTGGTATGGGTTTCACCGACTCAAATGTCTTGCATAACCGCTTCTGCCAACACCATTGAATGTATATGTAAGATAAAAATAAATTTAACATGTGTTCTAGTCAATTCGCGGAGGCCGTTCATCCATAGAGTGACCAGTCAATTCAGGGAAGCCCACCTTCCGTGAACTGACTGGCTCGTCTGCGGAGTCTGCACCGCAACTCCGTGAGCCGACCGGTTTCTTCGCGGAGTCAATCGCAAATTACAAACACTTTGCTCTGTATGAATATATTTGCATGTATGTATGTATACCTAGCTGGCTCTATCCACCTGAGTTCAATCAGCGCCACTGCGTACGTTCAGCCCAGCGCCACTGAGTAGGTTCAATCCAGCACAACTATGCACATTCAGTGTTCGAAACGGGCCCGGCTGACTCGCGGGCTTTCGGGCCGGCTTTGGCAGGCCAGGCCCGGCCGGTAATTTGGAAGCCCGCGCTAAGGGGGGCCGGCCGGGCTTATAGTTTGAAAGCCTGCGGGCTTTGCAAAAGCCTCCGGGCCGGGCTGCATATCTGAAACATGAACATCCGGGGCAAAACACCCTATGGGATACTGTTACCTCCCACTATTGTCGCTAGTTCGAGGAGGACCAACGAAAAAATAACCGCTATTATTAGTATTCAGTAAGTGAATTCGTACCGTCATGGATTCTCAACCGGCCCGAAAGCCCGTAGGCCGGCCCAGATTTTTCACCAAAAAGCCCGTGCTAAGGCGGGCCGGCCCGGCTTTGTCGAAAGCCCAGCGGCCGGGCCTCAACCTATCAAAGCCGGCCCGGCCCGGCCGGTTTCGAACACTGTGCACATTCAATGCAGCTATCCAAATGATCTTCATATACACTTGTTCTGTTTGCATATAAATGACTCATGTAGCACAATCTGGTACTTTGAATCTCGAACAATTGATCTCGAATGGAAAACAATCGCTGTGGCTCAACCTGAGCCAAGTCAAAATCATGACCACCGTCAAGCAAATACTCAAGGAGATGTTTGCAAGCGGACCGGTCCCACATCCGCAGAGGATATCGTTGATGAGAGAAGCGATTTGACAGAAATTGATCGTGAGGGTGGAGAGGTTATTGAGGAAGAAGCTCACTTGGGAGGATGAGGAAGAGGGAAGTGAGGAAGAAGAGACAGTTTTAAATGATGACATGGAGCACAGTGTAACTGTAGTTGCCCCAGGCCGTAGGGTGAACCATGGGATGATAGCGGAACAGGATTCAGGCTCTCTCATCCCATCCCATGACGGGATTTGGGATGCGAAAATCCCGAAATCCCGGGCGGTATGGGATGCCTTTTCACCAAGCCTCGTTTCTTATCAGAGCTCCATATTGGGTGGCTCAAAATAAGATCAGAGTACACGGTCTAAGACAGCTACTTCTGGCCATCAATTCAAGCTCTTATTGACCTTAATCGCCCAAGATTTAACCATGTTAGCGGGGGGTATCATACTGGGCTTCGGGAGTTGGATGTCCTCCATCCTCCCCCAGCGGACCCCCAACTTTTCCACAGCCAATCCCAGTACCTTGCCGACGATAACCCGGAATACATCTACACATAGTAGAGATAATCTGTGCCAATGATCTTCAGATTCGACCCAGTATCTTGCTAAAGCTTCCCTGGGCATAAACCGGCCAGATAGAAGGTCGAAAAGCCTGAATATCAGTAGTTATCTACAGATCTCTCTTGGATATCTACAGATGTCTGGCACTTAGAGGGAAATTAATGAGTATTCATAACTATCTACCGGCATCCATGAGATGCGGGCCCTCAGAAAACTAAAATACCCGAGGTTTGCGCACCCATGTTTTAATATCCACACTTGCCTACACGGCTAAGTACTTGAGCTCTTCTGGTATGTCTGTAGTTATCTATTGACCGGCCAGGTATGCATTCATAAATTGTAAACTGGTCAGATCTGATTTCAAAAGCCGTCCTTCGCATAGACCGGCCCGGTCTTGGTCCTATCTGTCCGATCTGATCTATTAAGTTTAATGAGCATTTTCCGTGAACTGACTAGAATAGTATATATATATATATCAAGCTTGCTGCCCGCCGGGATAGTGGATGTTGGCGGGTGACGGTGTTTTCGCCGTCCTTGATGAGACAATCAGAGAAGGGAGAGAAATAAGATGATTGAACTGTCTAGGTATCGTAGAAAGAGAGAATAAGATAGACATATATAGAGAGAGATATCATCTCGAGAACGAAACGAAACACTAAGAGAAGAAACATTAAGAATGAAACATCCTGAGCAAAGCCCGACGCTCTCAGAGAGATAGGCACTGCACTACGCCCGAGGCTATGCACCACACCAAGCCCGAGGCATGCGGGGAGATAGATTCCGTACCAAGTCCGCTAAGTCTAGTGCTTACTTTAGTCCCGATGGCCTGCGGGCTAGAGTTAGTGCCCTCCTTGGTAGAAGGTATGCGGGCTAAAGTTAGTGCTCGCCACAGTTCCAATAGCCTTTGGGTTAAATCGCTTAGTCAACAGTCCGCTGCCGTCCCCGGCCACTATGCCGTCTTTTTCGAGTACGGACGGGACGGACGGCCTTGACGCCGTCCTGTCCTTCCTGGAGAAATCTCGGACGGGACTGTTGACATCAATAATCACTCGAAGATTTTCCTATTTAGTGTTAGTTCCAGCACTTAAAATTTTGACTCGCTCCCGAGAGCTCCCCAGCACGAGGACCATTAGTTGACCGTAAGGCGATCAACCGGCCGATAGTCCAATCGGTTTCCATGTTCCGGGCCCTGAACTACGGTGGTCCGAGTTTCAGATGGTACGCTGGAATCAGTACGACCAGCACCTCCGGTTCTGTAACTGGTCCGACATACTGCATGTACTGAATTGTGGTTGTCATCTTTGGCTTTAATTCGCATGTTCCATCGGTGAATCACCTATCCATCCATCCCGAGAGTGGTGATGTATGCCTCTTCGTGATAGTAAAATATTCGGCATTTGTCGCTTCCGCTGGTATAGATCTCGATTGACCGGATGCAGCAGAGTGGTTCCCAGCCTTCACAGGTGTTTGATGATTAGGAACTCGTATTACCCGAAGTAAACTGATTGGGTCCTCCGAATTGGTGTCTCTGAAAGTGGTCACCTCGAATTACATACGTCATCTCTACCACCGGGCCAAATGTCCGTAATTTTAGCTGTATTCTCGTACATTTCAATAGCGGCTGCTTTGTAGTGCTTCCGGCATAGTCATTCATTTCGACATTGTCGTTGCATTCGCGGTCTACCGAACGACTATCGGAATTCGTATCATGGTAGGGTTGTAGGATAGAAGTTGGATTTAAATTCTATTTCGTCTGAAAGGTATTCGCTCCACTTGAATTGCTGTTAGAGGCATCGGCCAATGGTAAGGGATCTCGTGCTTTGTGTAGCATTCGTAGTCGTTGCAATCGGTTCCCATCAGCATGTTAGCTGGACTTAGATTTCCCATAATGTGAGGATACATTGTTGGTAGCATGCGTAGTCATTGTAGTCGGTCTCCCGGCTCGTCATGGTCTTAGCCATAAGTGCACGCGCTGTGCAATAGCGCTGTCTGTCAGTGCGCTACACTGGAGAAATTTCTCCTTCCGTTGGAGCGCTTTGATTGTAGAGTTCTTCATCTCCGTATGCGCGCTTCACCCCTGGATGGGCTTCATTCGAGTACGATATCTATAGATGTACATTCATCATAGGATATTTCCGTAATTACACTTCGCTCAGGCAATGACCCCCATGCTGAAGTGGGTTTCGATTCTTCATGTCATGAGTAAAGTGGAAGGATGGCATCGACCGGAGGATGTAGACATTAACTCAATTCTTAAGGAGTGTGGATAAAACCCCATGCTGAGAGTGCTGCAGCGTATTTTTCATGTTTCTGTCTCAGTACAGATTGCAGCACTGACAGGAATTATCGAGTCATTACTAACATGCCTCCCAGTCATGGCTGATTCCTTGTCCACGCTGAAGTTTACCTTCTAATATCATCGAGTAAAGTTCTTCAACCACGGTCACTAACACTTAGATGTAACTATTGGTATAAATAGTAGGCTATGAAAAGCTCTAGCGGAAGCTGTAATAGAATTATTGCTGTCATGCGTCAGACTAACCGAGAGTATGGCAGCCCTAACCTTTAGCGCAGTTCTAGGTGACCAAACCATCTCAACTGTTCATCACAGCCTCCCCTCATACACATCTACTACCACCACCACCACCACCACCACCACCACCACCACCACCACACTGTTGATGCTATGAAGCCTTAGCCCACTACACCTCTTCGAAAAGGAAGTACCAATTTCCGCGCCGGACTTGCTAGACTCCCTTCTCCCCCATATTCGTCGCCACCGAAGCGAACACGACCGGTCGCGTACGCCAACCTGTCATCTCGCGCGAATCCCACCAGCACCTCCATCCTGCCTCCCGCAACAGTCGCTGCGCTGAATCAGTTTCTCACCATTGCTTGTTTGACCCCTACGGAAGAGAGCGCGCACCACTGCAGTTGGACAGCTTGCTTGTTGCTTATTTCCACTAGTTCTCGACTCGCGCCGAGCAAGAAACCTTTCACGTTCACGAATTCTACAATTCTCGCTCGGCTGTCGCCGTCTTTTCGGAAATGCCGTTAGTCGTGCACAACGATTCAATGGGTGGGTGCAGATTGCGATTCCTAAGATGGTTGCGGAGGGGTTTGTCTTCATGCCCCACTTCGTGTCTAGCACCGGATCTGACTCAAGTGCTAGCGAGGACTCTAAGTCTGAGGATCACGACGATATTTCTGACGAACAGGAACATGAGACTAGTGAGCATGAGCCTAATGAGCTTGCGGAACGCTATCGGTTCTTGATCATGACCCCCGAATATGGTACGTCAGTGCATACCCACACAACAGCCCTGATCTAATTATTGCGCCAAAGCTTAGCAATTTTGAATACGGCTGGGGAGAGATGCAGATTTCACCTGACTTTGTGATTATAGACAAAGACCGGGATTACACCAACACGGCATTCGAATTCGGAAACTCGCAGTGCTACTTCCGAAACGCCCGGCAAACTGGTCTCCTCGATCACGTCGATGTTTTACTGCAAGGAACCGTAGGCTGCGTTCGTGCTGTTGTTGTGAACATCGACGAACTCGCGGAGAAGGAGCGATTCAGGGAGTGGTATATGGGTATGTCGAGATGTGGCGGCTGCGCCACGGTAGCGTCGAGCGGATGGTCCCCGCGTTGTGTGTCCCCTCTCCCTCTCTTGGTGCTTGGGCATATGCTAACGTGAGAAGGTCCTCTTTGATAAGAGTGCCGGTGTAACACTCGTACGCAGCGACATGTATGGCGACGCGGCCGAAGGAGCAGTACTGCAGGGTGGCAACCGTAGATTTGTGTTGAAGGCCAAGTGGCTCGTGCGGCAGATGAGGGCACATTACCAACACCATCTGAAGAACAGCGGAGGCGATGCGCGAGCTGCGCTGTGAAGGCGACACTGGAAGGTCGTATCCGCATTAGGATAATGTAGGCGGTTTGGAATTGTGCAATGTAGGCTTTGGCTTCAGTAGGATCGCGCGAGGCGAGATATCCTTGTTTTGCAATGCACTTCAGTAATCCAGGCACACATGAAATTGCGAGAGGGATTATCCCTGAAATTATAATGAAGTTACATTCGATGATGATATCGCAACGTTGTAAATGTCCAAAAAAAAACATACAATAGGAGTCCTTTAGATCCTGAATGCATGAGAGAGTAGAAATGGAATGCCATTTACCGTGATGATATGCTGTGTGTTGATGGCATCACCTCAATGCTAGAGGAAAGAACAGCACAGGTGATTCTCACAGCCCCTTGCTTTCAAAAGCGGCAGGCTGCGGAGGACAGCCCAGAGAGAAGAGCGAAGATGCACAAACGAAGGGGAAACGAGAAGGAAGGAAAAGGAACGCAATCCGACCAGAGCAGCAACCAGATCCAATGGAAACCGACAACACTCATCTGAAAGTGTCGATACACGGAAGTAAAGAAACACCGAAGGAGCGTGGGCGGAAGAAGGTGAACAGCAAACCGGTGGAGCAACGGGAACTATCCATGACGGTGCATTTTGGGATTAGGTAGGTAACTGGCGAAGTATTCTAATCACTACAATATTTCCGCAGATGTTATAGCATCGTTGTCTCGTACCGAGCCAGCCGCATTTTCACTACGCTAGCCGCCTGGTAGTAAAGGGCCCCGACTAGAGATTGTGTAAATCAACATCACCAATTTTCTTGCGCAATCTACAGATAATAGATCATGGTAAAATTTAAGATTCGCATTTGAGCGACTTTAACAGCTATTATGGTTATTGAATGCATCATAGTGTTGCTCCAGCTTCTCCAGCTAGATCACCATCTCACCCAGTGCAAAACTCCAGGGGACTGGCTTTCAGAAACAAAAACTGCTCTGCCTTCGCACTAGTGCGACCTTCTAGCGACAAAGCAGATCCATCTATATGTTAATTCGCTAAAAGCTCCAGTCCGTCGGAATATAAAGATCGAGCATCAGCAGTTCGGAACTGCTTGCGAGTGATAATTGATATTACAAGTGAGGTACTGAAAAATGAACTTTCTTCTACCTCCACAAATTGTTCTTGCACCATCCTATCAGCGCTTCTTGAGGGAAGAAATGCAATATATTCACTAGCTCCCTCCTCTGTCGCTGAGTTGTAAATGCTGTTGTAATCCAATGCGGCAAGTTGCATGTCTTGAAGTTCTTCAAATTATCCTTCTCTTGCTGATCCAACTCGCTCTAGCTCAATTTTGCGATTTATTCTGTTGCAGTACCTAGCTCATTCCCTGCTTAGTGGGCTCTATCACAATGCACTATGCACTAGTGTTATGAGCTATTTTAATTTTTGATAGTGATTCTGGGACCTTTTCTACTAGACGGAAATTGAGCACACTCTTGTGAATTTACTTGATACCAAACACGAGACTTCATTTCCGTCTAGGCGAGAGGCAAAAAGCATCTGGATTATTAGGAAAGAAAAAGGTAAATTATCGCGGCTGCAAATTACTATGTTGTATCTAACGACGCAACTCAACACCTCCGGTTGATCACAAATCAACATCATAATCAGATGGATTTACCGAATGTATATCAAGGATTTAAATCTCAAACTGTGTGAAGCAGATCCCATCTATAGTTGATATAAGGCGTCATTAATTCGGTGGATCGAACCATCGGAAATGACACCTCCTAGCGATTAGCAGCATTTCCCGTGTCATGGCAGTGACTGTATCTAATGGCTAGTATTGGCAGGTATAGCTACGTACGTACACATATATCAATCGTCGGTATAAGGTTGTGTCATATGTACCGGAAGTCCAGGACTAAATGAACTGACTGACTGAGACGGATATTTGTTGTCCCGGCGAGGCACTCCCTTGTATCTAGCTCGAGTCAATCTCTCCTCTGTATCATAGTTCATAAATACGTTCTTCCGATATCATAACAGCGGTGTTGCATATCTAGGAGCAAAGATGGCAAAAGGCCACCCAAATTTTACTACTGTTGCAGAAATGCATAAAGTCCGTTCTGTCTCTCCGATGGCTCGCCCTGGCTTGGATTACGGATTTCCGAGCGCCTTTACCTTGGACTAGGGATTACAGTCTTCTGAAAGTAAGACCGTCAATCCATAGGGCTCTGAAGGCTATCAAGTAAGTCGTCGAGTGATGGAATGGTGATTCCGAGTGATGAAGTGATGAAGTGATGACCGAGTGATGACCATAATATGGCTGGAACAACCAAATGATTGCCCACTAGCTCCCTAAGACACAATAGAGTAGTATAATACGCCCTACCTTACGATTAGAGCTAGTAAAGGCTCCTATTGAAACCACCGAGCACGAGATGTCACTCGGCAGGTACCTACAGTCCCGCCCGCATGGACCTGGTCATGGAGATTCGAGAACTAGATGCCCTAGGGCAACGAAAGAAGTAGCCCGGGCTAGACTGTACGCAAGTCCCCCTAATGACTACAGTCCGGACGGTCCGTTGCTTTGTACTATAAATCTTGAGTGTTACTCTAGCTTACTTGTCTTTTCTTTGGTCTGATGGATTTCAGAGGCGACCAATCTTTTACTCTTTTCTTTTGTAAGAGAGGACGAAGGGTAGCTGGTGGGGATCTCCGCCATCAAGCCGGCTCGCCCGAAAGGTGGAGGGGATATAGGCTTTTGTTGCATAAGGACCTGACCGAGCTGAGCTGATGGCAAAGCACCCAGCCGGTAGGGTATAAAGGCACCCAAATACCTGTATAAATCTCGAGCGTTTTTCCTGCTCTCCAGTCTCTGTACTTAAGTCTATTCACACGGTTCTCCCCTTCCATATTTCAACAGTTTTGTCATACTCTGGATAGACTGATACAGTATGAATAATCAAAACTTAAGCGTAAAGCTCGGAAGCAAGTGACCCACCCAATGACTAGTGTAAAGTCATTGGCTGATAGGTTATATTCATCTCAGTGTGGACACGCGCCGACGGAACATATATGAAGCAGTTTGGACACCGAGATGACGACAGTGCTGGTGGTATGGTGGGGGGATGGTCCAGATGTGCGAACACCTCTTTTGCCACTACAGCTGGTGGAAAGATACGTAGTAGCGGCTCTGGAGGGAGGTGGGGATGGTGACGGGCTGGAAAGTGGGTAGATATCGGCATGTGTAGATATCTGAGCTGTTTTCCGTGGAAATATGTAATTAGGCGGTGATGGACTTCCTGGTAGCCACGGACATTGACAAGTTCCCGCCTAAGTGAGTGGAGGTGCGGGGGTTAGCGGTCTCGCTCTTGTTCCTTTTCGTTTGCCTTATGCGTTGTTGTCGGTGTGGTCAGATTTTTACTGTTTTCTTTGTTAGAAGGGACTAAGGGTAGTGGCTGGAGATCTCCGTCATCTAACCGGCTCGCCCAGTCGTGGAGGGGGAATGGGCTTTGTCATACTCTACCTCGAGTGCCTACAATATGAATAAAACCAAAAACGAAACTGCGCCAAGCCCTGCATCAAATATCACTCGATTCGGAGAATACTACAATTGTTGAAAGTAGAGATGATAGAGAAGCTTTGATTGTGTACTATCTAAGAAGGCCACAAGGCCATATATATATGAGTATAAGTGTGCATGTGTGCGTACGCATCTATGTATAGACCATTCAGGCCGACAGCAATCTCCGGTCATACAAAACTCACCTCCGGCCACAGAATGCTGAGACCTATCATGTAATAACAAAGGCTCATTTAATTTCAGACTTATGGTTGTTTCACATTGTTTTTGGATGGATATGGATTCTATGCTTCTTTATGGATGGCCGTGTTCAGGCTACGGTAGTACTCTTTCCCTGGTCAACCGTCACTTCTCGAGGCTTCAAGGAGTCTACTATGGTAATCACCAGAAGTGCATGTACACTTACTTCTTATTTGAGTAATTGTTTTTTGTACGCATCTACTGAGTATAGCAAGAGGTGGAGTGTTTCATATCTAAACCGTCAGCCTCTTGGGCTCCAGTGCCAACGCGAGCCATACGGGCATGTGACATTCAGCCTTACCCGTAGATAGATGAGGGCATAAATATACGTGCACAAGACTACCGCAACTATATTGTCCATGATTGCCTCGATAGATAGACAATCAATCCTCACTCCCACATGTCGTGTTACTTTGTATGTATTATGTATAGCGATTCTTGTGTCTTAGTCTGTCGAGATCTATGGTCTATACAGGCCGACATACTGTCTGGAACTCACGTGTTTATGCATCATTACTATATGCATATCCTCATACACGTCTCATGTCTTCATACAAGGCATGTGTTCATAGTAGCATTATACATGCTTGATGCATATATGCAAACTGTCATGTTACATATATAGGACTGAGCTGACTATAAGAAGCGCATCTAGAAGGACGCAAGGCACGCAACTCTCTTGTATATATCTCGAGCCTTTTTCCTTCTCTCTTCTCTGTATATCTAATTCAATGTACACGGTTTACATATTCATATTTGCAACATGTTTGTTTGCATGTATATAAAGTGCTGACACGAGCTGACTGCTAGCGGGGCTGATGGCACACTTCTCTCTCATATATAACTCGCATCTTTCTCCCCTCTTTTCCCTCTGTATCTAAGTCTATACACGCATACGGTTCTCCCCATATTGCACCAATGTGGAGGTAACGACGGCCGAGTGATGATTGATGAATACCTACTACCAGGCTTAGCTGGACTCATGAGAACTCGAGTGTAGCCAGGAAACATGCAGGGAACAGATAACTGGGGCGAGAATGTGCTAGTGGGCGAAACATCTACGCTAAAACCGACACAGAAAAAGAGAGAAAGATGAACACGATGACTGGGTTTTCACATAGCGATTAACATCACCGAAGATCGAAGTGTAACGCTGACTACCTCGCAAGAAGCCGGATGGAAGATGAGCCGATCGTGCGGAGTTGAGGGTAGGTACGGTAAGAGTGACAAGTGCACTATTATGGACCCAGTGGTAGCCGAAGTCAGTTGGCAAGTGCACTGACCCCGTGAAAGTGAGCCGGCAACTACAAGTCACTTGAAGCCATCGGAACCTAAGCGCGCCTATACGTGCACCTTAAAGTAGACTGAAGATACATGCACTTCTAATTAACCAGTGGAGCGCACCTACCTCTTTATATCTTGGTGGGAATGGACACACCAAATATGAAGTCTATTCTCTATAGATCGAGTTCAATATGTATGCAATATTGAGCAGCACACGTAACTCGATATGCCTGCCCGGGCTCCAAAGTCCTCATACTACACTGTCAACCTCGCACTCCCCCTCATCGGTGGATCTGGCCGTCCCCGGTCAGGTTTGTCGTGGATGGTGCTGAGGCGCGAGTCCCTTTGGGAGAAGTTGTGGAGATACTTGTCATTGAGTGCCGCCGTACACTCCCGTACTGTCTCTCTTCCTCCGAACCGCGTGAGATGGGTAAGCAGCCCTCATGTGATCTCCTCACTCATCCAACTTAGAACTGAGCCAACCGCCACTCCCGAATGCGCCGGAATAGCTTCAGCTTCACCATGTTAGGCGACTCGAATGGATGGTTACCGCTCCTGTGGTCGAGACTCGTCGACGGTGCCCCATTTACATTGGCTAATATTATAGGGGTGGCGTGAGAGAAATGGTCGGAATCTGCGTCTGGGTGGGCTGAGTGGAGGCGGTAAGCGAATGCATAGCTGAGCCGGTTGATGGGTTTTGAAGTGATATGGTGTAAATTGGGGGAAGGAAAGGTCTTGAGGAGGCCATCGCGGAAGTGGCGGTGGTAGCTGCCGAGTGGAACGAGAGGGAGCAACCAGTGTGTCGGTGTTGTATCTGTCTTGGCCAACAATGCTGTTTAGAACTTCCGTCCAAGAGTTGTATGACTGTCACTGGTGCATTGGTGTAAAGCTGTCGACGGATTCACCGGAATTCCTCTTTGAAAGTTGACACATAGCCGTTCGTGGTAATAGTGAGAGGCTGCGACATCTCCAGGCGCGTCGAGGAATATGAACTTCAGCCGTATGCTAGGTTTCGTCTCTCACCGGGATGCCAAATTCCCGCTGGGTATACAATTCCCACTAATATTGTTGTAGAGTGTTAACAGGACATCCATCATGCAAGTAGACGTAGGCGACGGCGCAGAGAGACAACATCGGTGGGGTGGAAGATGTCGGAGGAGACATAATGCCGGAGGAGAGCGTGGAGAACGGCACGCAGTAGAGGATGGCACTCAGGAGACGTGTAGACAAGAGCAGTGTAGAGAGGAGGATAGGTAGGTAAACAACGGCAGTGGGTAGACGATGACATAAACTAGATAAGCTGCAGGCAGACGAGGATGGAGTAGATGACGGCAGTGTAGACGAGGATTAAGGAGAGATGCAAGACTGGACTCCGCTAGGGTCACTATTTCTGCGTGTGCGACAAGGTGAAGGATTTGTACAAAAGCGAAAGCTGCGTGGCAACGGCCAATACCCCATCACATTTTTGCTGTGTAGTTCTCAGTCTGAGTTAAGGTAAACATCCCTGCAGCTCCCATACAAATTTGTACACAGCACTAGTATATCTCAGTCTGGTTTGAGGTGTCAATCTTCAATATTATCACTTCCCATTAATCAAAGTGGCAGCCATTTCGTCCAAACTAATTAAGTATTTATTGCACACTGGTTATAAGGTAACAACGACCTCTACAGTCGATTAAAAGTGGTTTCTGATCGTTTAGACGCGATGTGATGTTGTTCTGATGTGATACCAGCAGTACCAGTAGGCGAGCTGTGCTCGCTAGGGCGCTCAACATCAGCGCTAAACACACTGCACTGCAAATATTGTCTCGTCCTTTGCGCATTACCACACCCGCGGCTGCTCTCGCAGTATCTGATTTTTTTACTTATTTTTAATACGCTTTTATACTCTTAGTAACTTTACATGAAAAACAGGTTGCAGTTTTCACTCAGCTCAAGTAGTTTCGACTGTACTCGGAGGGTGCTAAAAGTCGGGCGCACCTCATAAAATGCAGAAATTCTACACTGCCACCACAACAATAGAGAGAAATTTTGAAAGAGAAAAGAGTGATAACAGGTCCTCAGAGATGCTTCCATGAAGTTTTCTCATAAAAATATTCCTTGTGTAGTGAAAGACGTGGATCTTGGTATTTCTCGTTGTATGTGGTTCAAAAGTCGGGCGCTCTTTTGCCCTGTGTCACCGCGCCAGACATACCCTTGTACCCGAGTACACTACAAGCACAGCAGATGCCGACATGTGCAGATTTCTGAGCTGTTTTCCATGGAGAAATGTGACCAAGCGGTGATGGACTTCCTGGCCGCCACTGACGTCGGGAAGTTCCCGCCGAAGCAAGCGGAGGAGCGCGGGCAGGAGGAGCGCGGGCAGGAGTAAGGGCGTGTGGATCGGGGGTGGTCTCTCTTTTCGTTGATCTCTTTTGTTCTGGTCAATCGTTTGTTTCTTCTTTTTTGGGTCAAAGGGGACGATGGGTAGTAGGTGGGAGCTCCGCCATCTAGCCGGCTCGCCCGGAGGCGGAGGTAGTGTTTTTAGACTCTGCCATACTCTAATTAGAGTGAATACAGGAATGAAACAAAAACAAAACACTACAAGCACTATGGACCGTAGGTACTTTTAAAAAGCTTGCAATGTCGGACGATGCACCTAGCACTCGCTGTCCGAGTGGAGCACGGAGAATTGAAAAATGGCTGCAACAAATGCAGCTTGGAAAGTGAAAGGAGCAGAAAGACCTCCGGGGTAGCCGAATCTAAGCTTCGACGTCCATCTCTGAAGCCTAAAAAAAGGCGACTAATCAGGGAGAAGATGTCCAGGATCGTAAAGTACTATCTCAAAGTTAGAACTACAATCGCCGCGCGTCCTGGATCATGGCCGGCAGTACGGTGCAGTAGCGCTGCATATTGCATCAGTGAATGGGTGAGGCTCGGTTCTTTCAAACCTGTCGTTGACTGCAAGAAGCTCATAAAGGTTAAGTCCAGCTGCACGATGTTGGCTAAGATAGGTGCACCATGAAAAAGTTGAAATATCGTGTGGCTGGAACACTCTAGTGCTTCTTGGTTTTATTGAGTCACCCAATGGTGAGGAACACTTCGCGGTGCAATGCGGACAACGCTTTGTTCAGCTCAGATTATCGTAATAGTTGGGTGTATCTGGTTTATTTATTTTTAACGCCGCAAGACGCTAGATTCTTCGCCACGAATCAAAGGCAGCCATTGGTATTTCACTTGCCGCCTGTGGCGATACATTTATACTACAGACCCAAACAGTACAGATAACGATTCATCCTGCCACGTCTGAATCAAAAAAAGGATTTGAATCCTTTCTCCTTCCTTAGGCTGCATGACCGTGCGTTGCAGAGTGCATATGTTTGTGCAGTTTAAACAGGAATAGTGTCTACGAGGTGCAGGTCCAACCGCACTGGTGCTCTTTGAGACTTTTAAATTTTATCGCGTATATGGGCTGCATAACGTTGCACTGCAGGATGCACAGAGTGCAGTTTAAATTGGAATATTGTCTAAAAGGCGTAGGGACTTCCGCATAGGTGCTGTTCTCGGTCACACGGTCATTCCAGAGGCCAAATAATGGCATCTTGCTGCCAAGCCCCAAAGACAACGTTATCATAGGAGCATGGGCGCATGCATCAATGTACGATCACCGCCGAACTTTTCTCAGCCAGGCAGAGCATCTCGGCGCTCCATGTCATTTGCTAACAAATGTCCAATAATCAGAATCCACATGTCTGAGAAAAACGCACCACCATTCCGTCGACCGTCTCACCCCCGCAGCCAGAATATAATTGTTCAACAGCCCCTACATCCGCTAAGAACTTTTAAGTACACCTCGCCTACAACCACACTTAACACAGCTCAACCTTGATATTCGCTTAATTTATCGACGTTTAGCCTATCCCAAGATGTGTTTCGGACAAAAGCCACGCACACAGCCGGATCCGCGCCGAAATGAGCGGTCAGGACCGCCACCGCAAGAGCCACAGCGCAAGCAACAGCAGGATCCGCAGGATAACAAGCAGGGGCACCGGCACGGAGGTGGTGGATCGAGTGTGAAGGTGCGCATTACCTTACCACTGTTGTCAAGCTCTGGGTGGGGGGCTAACGATGATCTACCTAGCCGCCAAGAGAACGGGATGGCGTTTCCCCTCACGTACCGACACCATCCACCGAAGAGTACAACAGCGGGAACACAGCAGTGACTGATAGCAACAATACCGCAAACCACTCACGTGCTTACGACCATACCCAGCATACTGAAATAACACACTCGCAATTTGATGGGGGCGTAAGCTTTAGTGCGCCAATCTGTTCTTTGCTGCAATAGGCAACGAATTCGGCTAACACTTCCGTTATGGAGATACCCACCATTACGGCACCCCGCAATCTGGCCCTCCGATGGACCTTCAAATGCACGGAGACTTGCAAAAGTTAGGTACATAATCTTGTTGAAAGAAGATATAAGTATTATAATTCGGTTAACTGACCACACCGGCTCCAGTTCAAGCTATCAGTTGGCATACTCTCTCCCGCCAGTTGTCTATCGTCGACCAGGACAAGCGTCATTGCAGGATCTCACCATTTAACCGTGACAAACCGGAGAATTTTTGGATCTCCAAAAACATTGACTTTAAGCAATGGGAATCGGCCCACGACTCACGAGCACTGTTGCTATCTGCGCCAGCTGGCCACGGGACGACCGAGATTTGCTCGCACGTCATCGGCCTTGCTAAGGTCTCTCAGACAAACAGCTTTGTGTTGTACTTTTTCTCAACCGCTGCAGAAGCTAGGCGCTTGACCGTGTTCACCCACACTCTGCTCCACCAAGTTGTCTGCTGTTCAAATGTCGAAAAAGCCGACTCTATCGCAGCTACTTTCCTCGACACTTTGCTTGGCGAACATTTCCAGCGGCCCACGCAGGCTTTCAAAAAGAACGATGAACAGGCTACAACAATACAGAAGATTTTGAGTGCCCCGGATAACGTGCTTATCGAAGCTTTAGCGGAAGCGATAAAGAGAGCTGAGATTCCAGAGTTGTCGATCATCATCGATGGCTTGTCAGAGGATGTTGTCCGCTTGGTCGTCAAGCATAGTATGCGAGCAATACGAAAGTTGAAAGCGTTATTCACAATCGATGAATCCCCCAAATACGCAGAGAAACTTGACAGAATGACGTGTATTGAATATGATAAGGAGCGAAAAGGTTTGCCTATCCGCCATTCCCAATCAATATGCTCACTAACTTGCCAATTAGAGTGTCTTCGCTCTCTTCAATATGATGATACACGCTATAACAAAATTTCAGATGAACATCACGGTTCGCTGGAGTGGCTCTGGAATAACTCAGAATACCGGCAGTGGTCTGCATCCACGACCTCCAGCCTTCTATACGTCGAAGGGAAGCCGGGTAGTGGGAAAAGCACGCTTGCGAAATATTTCAAGGAAAATATAGAAAGAGAACCAAATACTAGCTCCAGTATCGTGGCCCATTACTTTTACACTTTCCGAGGGACTAAATTGGAAAGTACTCATGAGAATATGCTACGATCAATTCTGCACAGTATCCTTGATCAGGACGAGTCCACTTTTTATCTTTTTCAACTGGAATTTCGAAAGTTTCGGCGTGCCAATTGTTCGGAATGGCCCTACCCATCTCTCAAGCGCATTCTTTCCTCTTTTGCAGAGTATCCTTCAACGAAACCACTCTACCTCATTCTAGACGCTGTGGACGAATCTAAGGAAGAAGATAGGCGCAGAATCATAGAAATAATATACCAGCTTTGCTCAACGAGGAACCGTTGCAATATTAAAGCATTTCTCGCAAGTCGACCTGTGGCTGAGCTCACACAACGCAACGTCCATCATATAAAAATGCAAGATGAGAATAAAGGCGACATTTCCAGATATGCGAAGGATTTCTTGCACACAGATCTCCAAATGTCGGAAAAAATTCATGAAGCAACTGATTATATAACCGAAAATGCTCAGGGGGTATTTGTGTGGGTGAGCTTGGTTAAGGCCGAACTACTGAGCTGCATCGAAAGGGGCCGTCCAGATGCCGAAATTTTACAATGTCTAAATGCCCTTCCTCGGGATCTGAAAGATATGTACACATTTATGTTCCACAAATTGGAGGATAACAACCCTGAGGTCATCCAAGACGGGATAAAGCTTTTCCGATTACTTCTTTTTGCGCTCCGTCCTCTCACAGTAGTAGAACTGCGGGATGCCCTTATACCGGACGACGACAACCCTGCCCATGAATCACGGCAACAAATACATGCATTCAAGAAGCGAATGACACACAGTGGTGGTAACTTTTTGGAAATTAAAGGTGTGTCCCCCGTGAGAGAGAGCTATATCGTAAACTGATTTCTCCTGCAGCAGATGAAACGGTCCAACTTATGCATCAAACTGCACGCGAGTTCTTGATCCTGACGGTTCCAGCTGCCTCTCAATTAAACTTCCATATTAGCGATTTAGAGGCCCATAGAGTGATAACTACAACGCTGATTCGATATCTGTCGCTTTATTGCATAAGCCCAAGCATGGAAGATATTTTTTCAAAAATCACGAGTTGGAGTCCGGAAAACGTTCGAGCCTATGCTGAATATCTGAACGGGTGGCCACTGATTGAATATACATTTCGTTACATGAAAGACCACCATGACCTCGGTTGTCCGAATGAGGAGGTTTCCCAACTCGTTACCAAACTGGTCGGACAGTTGGCCGATAATCAAGCCTCATACTTTTTCGGAAGCTTCCTCAATTTCCGCTTAGGAAACAATTGCGGAACTGCATTCCCTCTTAACGAGTATCAGGAAACCTCTGAGAACATGAAATACATTACCCTCAATGCCGCAGCAGATCCTAAGCTACCTAAGCTACCCTACGTAGTGGAGGCGTTACTGATTACATGTACACAGGATGCCCCTCACGCCCAACGGAAGACGCCTTTGATTATTTCAGTACAAAAAGGGCTGGCTGGAGCAACACAACGACTGCTTGACCTACATGACGACAAGGATACCAAGGATGACTCCGGCCGGACGGCGCTGCACTATGCTGCGGAAAATGGGGACGAGGCCATTGTTCAGCTGCTAATGGAGCACGGAGCTGATAGTAGAATAAGGGACAATTCTAATGAGACAGCATTGCAGATCGCTGTTAAGAAGTTGTGAGTTTGCTCCTGAGCACCTTATGGTAAATATACATGATTGACGTGAGCTGAATGCATTTCATACGTCAGCCCGTGAGTTTTCTTTCTATCACATCTGTTCCGGACAATGAAAAGTTGACCTGAGATCAATGACCTGATTCAATAGAACGTGAGTTTGAACCCGTTAATCCATGTCCCAAGAATACTTGACTAATCGGAGACCGCATACTGGGTTTAACAGTGAGTGAGTCGCCGACCATTGCACATGACAATAAGTGGCAATCTGACTGCTATTGGCCCCCATAGTTCGTGAGCGTCTTCTCGAGGTTTCGATGCCGCAGTATTGTATTACTAACAAGAAGCTGGGACTTCGTTCAATAGCAAGTGAGTTTTGCCCAAATCACCCCCCCAACAGCGGGAACATGTGGCTAACCTCAACTCGTTGGCTTGGCTTGATAGAGGGTAAGCTTTGCCAAGACTGTTAAGCGCCGTGACAATGTGAAGCTAATTGGAATAAATGGTATAATGTGTAGTCGGTAGGTAGCACTAATTTGTGATGACCCCCCATATAGATATGTATGTCTGACCAAGCCGGGCGATTTGACCAAATAGAAAGTGAGTGTGCTCCCAACGTTGTCGGCTTATGTTTATGGATAGCTGAGCCTGACACTCTGTTTTGGTTCGGTAGGATGTAGGTTACCAGCAAGATATTGAAGCAACTGATGAGGCGTGGTTAACATGAGCGCGCTGGTGTTTCGATAGTCAGTAAGTTCGTCCGTAACCTTTCTCAACTGGATAGTAACTGATGGCATGATCTGCAGACAGTGAGATTCTCTGCAACTGCTCCTAATTGGATGGTGACTAATCTGAGCCCGATGGCTTGAATCGACAGCTAGTAAGTTTCTCCCTGACTGCTCTGAGCTGGATGGTGACTAATCTGAGCCCGATGGGTTGAATCGACAGCGAGTGAGTTTCTCTTTGACTGCTCTGAGCTGGATGGTGACTAATCTGAGCCCGATGGCTTGAATCGACAGCGAGTGAGTTTCTCCTTGACTGCTCTGACCTCGATGGTGACTAATCTAAGCCCGATGGCTTGAATCGACAGCGAGTGAGTTTCTCCCTGACTGCTCTGAGCTGGACGGTGACTAATCTGAGCTCGATGGCTTGAATCGACAGCCTGTAAGTTTCTCCCTGACTGCTCTGAGCTGGATAGTGACTAATCTGAGCCCGATGGCTTGAATCGACAGCCGGTGACATTCTCCCTGACTGGTCTGAGCTGGATGGTGACTAATCTGAGCCCGATGGCTTGAATCGACAGCTAGTGAGTTTCTCCCTGACTGGTCTGAGCTGAATGGTGACTAATCTGAGCCCGATGGCTTTAATCGATAGCCGGTGACTTTCTCCCTGACTGGTCTTAGCTGGATGGTGACTAATCTGAGCCCGATGGCATGAATCGACAGCCGGTGACTTTCTCCCTGACTGCTCTGAGTTGCATGGTGACTAATCTGAGCCCGATGACTTGAATCGACAGCCGGTGACTTTCTCCCTGACTGGTCTGAGCTGGATGGTGACTAATCTGAGCCCGATGGCTTTAATCGACAGCGGGTGAGTTTCTCCCTGACTGGTCTGAGGACTAATCTGAGCCCGATGGCTTGAATCGACAGCCGGTGACTTTCTCCCTGACTGGTCTTAGCTGGATGGTGACTAATCTGAGCCCGATGGCTTGAATCGACAGCCTGTGAGTTTTTCCCTGATTGGTCTGAGCTGGATGGTGACTAATCTGAGCCCGATGGCTTGAATCGACAGCAAGTGAGTTTCTCCTTGACTGCTCTGACCTCGATGGTGACTAATCTGAGCCCGATGGCTTGAATCGACAGCGAGTGAGTTTCTCCCTGACTGCTCTGAGCTGAATGGTGACTAATCTGAGCCCGATGGCTTGAATCGACAGCCTGTGAGTTTCTCCCTGACTGGTCTTAGCTGGATGGTGACTAATCTGAGCCCGATGGCATGAATCGACAGCCGGTGACTTTCTCCCTGACTGCTCTGAGCTGGACGGTGACTAATCTGAGTCCGATGGCTTGAATCGACAGCGAGTGAGTTTCTCCCTGACTGGTCTGAGCTGGATGGTGACTAATCTGAGCCCGATGGCTTGAATCGACAGCGAGTGAGTTTCTCCCTGACTACTCTGAGCTGGACGGTGACTAATCTGAGCTCGATGGCTTGAATCGACAGCCTGTGAGATTCTCCCTGACTGCTCTGAGCTGGATGGTGACTAATCTGAGCCCGATGGCATGAATCGACAGCCGGTGAGTTTCTCCCTGACTGGTCTGAGCTGGATGGTGACTAATCTGAGCCCGATGGCTTTAATCGACAGCTAGTGAGTTTCTCCCTGACTGGTCTGAGGACTAATCTGAGCCCGATGGCTTGAATCGACAGCTAGTGAGTTTCTCCCTGACTGGTCTGAGGACTAATCTGAGCCCGATGGCTTGAATCGACAGCCTGTGAGATTCCCCCTGATTGGTCTGAGCTGGATGGTGACTAATCTGAGCCCGATGGCTTGAATCGACAGCGAGTGAGTTTCTCCTTGATTGGTCTGAGCTGGATGGTGACTAATCTGAGCCCGATGGGTTGAATCGACAGCTAGTGAGTTTCTCCCTGACTGGTCTGAGGACTGATCTGAGCTCGATGGCTTGAATCGACAGCAAGTGAGTTTCTCCCTGAGTGGTCTGAGCTGGATGGTGACTAATCTGAGCCCGATGGCTTGAATCGACAGTGAGTGAGTTTCTCCCTGATTGGTCTGAGCTGGATGGTGACTAATCTGAGCCCGATGGCTTTAATCGACAGCCTGTGAGTTTCTCCCTGACTGGTCTGAGCTGGACGGTGACTAATCTGAGCCCGATGGCTTGAATCGACAGCGAGTGAGTTTCTCCCTGACTGCTCTGAGCTGGACGGTGACTAATCTGAGCCCGATGGCTTGAATCGACAGCGAGTGAGTTTCTCCCTGAGTGGTCTGAGCTGGATGGTGACTAATCTGAGCCCGATGGCTTTAATCGACAGCCGGTGACTTTCTCCCTGACTGGTCTGAGCTGGATGGTGACTAATCTGAGCCCGATTGCTTGAATCGACAGCAAGTGAGTTTCTCCCTGACTGGTCTGAGCTGGATGGTGGCTAATCTGAGCCCGATGGCTTGAATCGACAGCCTGTGAGATTCTCCCTGACTGGTCTGAGCTGGATGGTGACTAATCTGAGCCTGATGGCTTTAATCGACAGCAAGTGAGTTTCTCCCTGAGTGGTCTGAGCTGGATGGTGACTAATCTGAGCCCGATGGCTTGAATCGACAGCCTGTGAGTTTCTCCCTGACTGGTCTGAGCTGGATGGTGACTAATCTGAGCCCGATGGCTTGAATCGACAGCTAGTGAGTTTCTCCCTGACTGCTCTGAGCTGGATGGTGACTAATCTGAGCCCGATGGCTTGAATCGAAAGCCTGTGAGTTTCTCCTTGACTGGTCTGAGCTGGATGGTGACTAATCTGAGCCCGATGGCATGAATCGACAGCCGGTGAGTTTCTCCCTGACTGGTCTGAGCTGGACGGTCACTAATCTGAGCCCGATGGCTTGAATCGACAGCCGGTGAGTTTCTCCCTGACTGGTCTGAGCTGGATGGTGACTAATCTGTGAGCCCGATGGCTTGAATCGACAGCGAGTGAGTTTCTCCTTGACTGCTCTGACCTCGATGGTGACTAATCTGAGCCCGATGGCATGAATCGACAGCGAGTGAGTTTCTCCTTGACTGCTCTGACCTCGATGGTGACTAATCTGAGCCCGATGGCTTTAATCGACAGCGAGTGAGTTTCTCCCTGACTGCTCTGAGCTGGACGGTGACTAATCTGAGCCCGATGGCTTGAATCGACAGCTAGTGAGTTTCTCCCTGACTGGTCTGAGCTGGATGGTGACTAATCTGAGCCA
>Ga0307515_10002038_pt1 | contig 44609 bp, 38 predicted proteins | sample 17_EM_MG_FD_194513 | JGI IMG/M metagenome (GOLD analysis project Ga0307515, IMG submission 194513) | Populus trichocarpa ectomycorrhiza microbial communities from riparian zone in the Pacific Northwest, United States - 17_EM | ecosystem: Host-associated > Plants > Roots > Unclassified | place... | reverse complement strand
TGGGCGTGAAAAAGGAAGACCTGGTCAATGTCTGGAAAGACATCGGCATGCCCAGCGGCCACGCCTATGCCAAGGCGCTGCGCACGGTGAAGACCTGCGTCGGCAGCGAGTGGTGCCGCTTCGGCACCCAAGACAGCACGCAGATGGGCAAGGACCTGGAGCGTGCCATGTGGCGCATGTATGCGCCGCACAAGGTGAAGTTCGCGGTCAGTGGCTGCCCGCGCAACTGCGCCGAGGCCGGCATCAAGGACGTGGGCATCATCGGCGTCGATTCCGGCTGGGAGATGTACGTCGCAGGCAATGGCGGCATCAAGACCGAGGTGGCGCACTTCTTCGTCAAGCTCAAGACCGCGGAAGAAGTGCTCGAGTACACCGGCGCCTTCTGCCAGCTCTACCGCGAGGAAGGCTGGTACCTGGAGCGCACGGTGCATTACGTGAACCGCGTGGGCCTGGACCACGTGAAGAAGAAGATCCTCGACGATGCTACTGGCCGCAAGGCGCTATGGGAACGACTGCAGTTCTCGCTCGATGGCGAGCCAGACCCCTGGTTCGAGTTCGACAAGGCCGCGGTCGACACGCGCCAGTTCAGCCCTGTCGCCGCGTCGTGAAACGTCGCCACTTCACTGCGATTGCGACGCTGAGCGGCGCCGCGGCATTGCTGCCCGTCGTCTCGCACGCCCAGGTCACCGACCTCAACGACGCGATCAACAAGGCGGGCCGCCAGCGCATGCTCAGCCAGCGCATGGCCAAGAGCTACCTCGCTGAGGGCGAAGGTGTGGTACCCGAGCTGGCCCGCCGCACACTGACAGCCTCGATGGCGCTGTTCGATCGCCAACTCGTCGAGCTGAAGGCATTCGCCCCGCAGCCCGAGATCAAGTCGACCTACGGCAAGCTCGACGGCGTGTGGGGCGAGTACAAGGCTGCGCTGACCGGAAGCAATCCCGTCAAGGCGCAGGCCGAGGCCGTGCTCGAGCTGGCAGGCAAGGTGCTCGCGCTTGCCAACCAGGGCACGGTTCAGCTCGAGAAGGCGTCGGGCAAATCGGTCGGCCACCTAGTCAACGTCTCTGGCCGCCAGCGCATGCTGAGCCAGCGCATGGCCGCGTTCTACCTGAGCACCAGCTGGGGCGTTCAGGCGGCGACCTCGACCACCGAGATGAACAAGGCGCGCGACGAGTTCATCGCCGCGCACGATGTGCTGAAGAAGGCCCCCGAAGCCACGGCGGCGATCAAGGCCGAGCTCGAACTCGCCGAGACCCAGTTCGGCTTCTTCGACGCCGCCTTGCGCGCGTTGCGTCCGGGCGCCGCTGACACGACCCAGATGACGAATGTTTTCACCACCAGCGAACGCATCCTGCAAGTGATGGATGGCGTGACTGGCATGTATTCCAAACTGAGCTGAACGCTATGAGCAACTGGAAACCCATCTGCCTCGTCACCGACATCCCGATGCTTGGCTCACGCCGCGTGGCACGTGTGAAAGGTCCGCACGTCGCCATCTTCCGCAACAGCGAGAACAAGGTGTTCGCGCTGCTCGACCGTTGCCCGCACAAGGGTGGCCCGCTGAGCCAGGGCATCGTGTTCGGCGACAGCGTCGCCTGCCCGCTGCACAACTGGACCATTGGCCTGGATGACGGCTGCGCCAAAGGCGCTGACGAAGGCTGCACCCAGCCCTTCCAGATCAAGATCGACAACGGCACCGTGCATCTGAACGCCGATGAACTGGCCACCTTGGCCATCAACGTGCCACTGCCGAAAGCAGGGCCCGGAGCCTCGACCGGCGCGCTCGGTGACCGGACCTTCGACGTGCAGGCGCCTCACACCCCGTGAACGGCCCTCGCCTGCCGGCAACACCCAACCGCCACGGCACACCTCCACAGTGACAGACACTCGCTCCACTTGCCCGTACTGCGGGGTTGGCTGCGGGGTGATCATCGAGTCGCAAGGTGACCAAATCACCGGCGTGCGCGGCGACCCGGATCACCCGGCCAACTTCGGCCGCCTGTGTACCAAGGGCAGCACGCTCCACCACACCGCGGCCAAGCCCATCACGCTGCAGGCTCGCCTGCTGAACCCGATGCACCGCTTCTCGCGGCAGAGCGCGCCGCAGGCCGTGTCATGGGATGCGGCCCTGGGCTTGGCAGTCGACAAGTTCAGCCAGATCATCAGCGACCACGGCCCCGACGCGGTGGGCTTCTACATCTCAGGCCAGTTGCTGACCGAGGACTACTACGTCTTCAACAAGCTGGCCAAGGGTCTCATCGGCACCAACAACGTCGACACCAACTCGCGCCTGTGCATGAGCAGCGCGGTGGCCGGCTACAAGGCGACGCTGGGCGCCGACGCTCCACCCGCCTGCTACGACGACCTGAACCACGCGAGCACGCTCTTCATCACGGGCTCAAACACGGCCTACGCCCACCCGATCCTCTACCGCCGCATCGAGGACGCGAAACGCGCCAACCCGGCGATGAAGATCATCGTCGCCGACCCACGCCGCACCGAGACCGCCGAATCCGCTGACCTGCACCTGCCCCTCCTGCCCGGCACCGACGTGGCGCTGTACCACGGCATGCTGCACGTGATGCTGTGGGAAGGCCTGACCGACGCCGCGTACATCTCCGCCCACACAGAGGGCTTCGAGGCATTGCGCAACCGCGTGCGCGACTACGCGCCGAAAGACGTGGCCAAGCTGTGCGGCATCAGCGAAGACGCGCTACTGCAGGCCGCACGCTGGTTCGGCGACGCCAATGGCCGCACCTTGTCGCTCTACTGCCAAGGCCTGAACCAGAGCAGCAGCGGCACCGCGAAGAATGCGGCGCTGATCAACCTGCACCTGGCCACCGGCCAGATCGGCAAGCCAGGTGCGGGGCCGTTCTCGCTCACCGGCCAGCCCAACGCGATGGGCGGGCGCGAAGTCGGTGGCATGGCCAACCTGCTGAGCGCTCACCGCGACTTGTCGAAGCCCGAGCACCGCGCAGAGGTGGCGCAGCTGTGGGGTGTGGCGGATGTGCCTGCCACGCCGGGCAAGACAGCGGTCGAGATGTTCGAAGCCGCGGCCGACGGCCAAGTTCGCGCACTCTGGATCTCGTGCACCAACCCTGCCCAGTCGATGCCCGACCAGACCACGGTGCGCCGCGCACTCGAGCGCGCCGAGTTCGTCATCGTGCAAGAGGCCTTCGGTACCACCGCCACCTGCGAATACGCCGACCTGCTGCTCCCCGCCACCACCTGGGGGGAGAAAGACGGCTCGGTGACCAACAGCGAGCGCCGCATCAGCCGCGTGCGCCCCGCCATCGCGAGCCCGGGCGAAACCCGCCACGACTGGGCCGCCGTGGTCGACTTTGCCCAGCGGCTCGAGAAGCGTCTGCGCCCCGGTTTGCCGACGCTCTTCCCCTATGACACACCTGAATCGGTGTGGAACGAGCACCGCGAGAGCACACGCGGACGCGACCTCGACATCACCGGCCTGAGCTACGCCCAGCTCGATGAGGCACCCGCGCAGTGGCCCTTCCCGCAAGGTGCGGTCATCGGCCGCGAGAGGCTGTACGAAGACGGTGTCTTCCCCACGGCAAATGGCCGAGCAAAATTTGCCGATGTGGCCTACGAGAAGGTTTCCGAACCGCGCGACGCGCGCTACCCGGTCTCGCTCACCACCGGCCGCCTGCGTGACCAATGGCATGGCATGAGCCGCACCGGCACGGTGGGCCGCCTGTTCGGCCATGTGCCCGAACCCAGCATCGAGATGAACCCGCAGGATCTCGCACGCATGAAGCTCGCCGAAGGCGACTTGGTGCACGTGACATCGCGCCGCGGCATGCTGGTGCTACCCGTACAGGCCAGCGAACAAGTCGCCACCACCCAGGCCTTCATCGCGATGCATTGGGGCGAGGAATACGTGTCCGGCAGCGGCGGCACCGGAGCGCGCATCACCGGCGTGAATGCGCTGACGACGCCGGCCTTCTGCCCTCAATCCAAACAGCCCGAGCTGAAGCACACGGCCGTCAAGGTGCTGAAAGCCGAATTGCCCTGGCGACTGCTGGGCGTGGCTTGGTTGCCCGACGACAAAGCCGTGCTGGCGCGTGAGCAACTCAAGGCGATGATGAGCGCGTTTGCCTTCGCGAGCTGTGTGCCCTTCGGCCGCGAGCGCAGCGGCGTGCTGTTCCGCGCCGCGGCTTATGAAGCAGCGCCTGACGAGTTGGTGGCACGCATCGAGGGCGTGCTGGGCCTGGGTGGCGAAGAAGTGCTGCACTACGCCGACAAGCGCCGTGGCCAGCGCCGCACCATGCGGCTGGCGCAGGTCGATGACAAAACACAGCTGGAAGGCTTCGTGCTGGCCGGTGACATCAGCGCAGAGGCTTGGATCAAACCCCTGCTGCAAGACGAGTTGCCTGCACAAACCTATGGCCGTCTGTTGCTGGTGCCTGGTGCACGCGCGCCGGTTGCGGTGCAAGCACGTGGCAAACAGGTCTGCACCTGCTTCAATGTGGCGGAACCCGAGATCGCATCGACGCTCCAGTCGTGCGACGGCACGCCGGAGCAACAGCTGGCGCAGCTGCAGAACACGCTGAAGTGCGGCACCAATTGCGGTTCGTGCATCCCTGAACTCAAGCGTCTGGTGCGCAACCAGATGCGTGTGGCTTGATATCGAGAAACCCTTCTGTCGCGTCGCTCTTCGGCCATGAATACATGGCCCGGGAATTGCGATTCACACTCAGGGATTCAACATGAGCATCAGCCAATACATCAAGGAAATAGGCCGCGGCAAAGAAGGCGCGCGGTCGCTCAACAGCGAGCAAGCGCATGACCTGATGAGCCAGGTGCTCGATGGCCAGGTCACCGATCTCGAGCTCGGCGCCTTCGCAATGGCCATGCGCATCAAGGGTGAAACGATCGAAGAAACCGCGGGCTTTCTTCAAGCTGTCGAGGCCCGGTGCCAGCCCATCGCCACCACGCAACCGGCCGTCGTGCTGCCTTCGTACAACGGCGCGCGCAAGTTGCCCAACCTCACGCCGCTGCTCGCCTTGCTGCTCGCGCAAGAAGACATACCGGTGCTGGTGCACGGCATGCCTGAAGACCCGGGGCGCGTGACCACCGCCGAGATCTTTCACGACCTGGGCCTGCCCATCGCACGAGACAGCGACGACGTGAGCGCCGCATGGCAGCGCCGCGAACCCGTCTACATCCGCACTGACTTGCTGTGCCCGCCGCTCGCGCGCCTGCTCGATGCGCGCTGGACCATCGGCCTGCGCAATTCGGGCCACACCATCGCCAAGCTGCTCGACCCTTGCGCAGCCGGCACCGCACTGCGCGTGGTGAATTTCACCCACCCCGAATACGGCACCATGCTCACCGAATTCCTCCAGCACACCATCGGCAATGCGATGCTGATGCGCGGCACCGAAGGCGAACCCGTGGCCGACCCGCGGCGCCTGCCGAAGCTCGATGTCTTCATCGATGGATTCTTGCGCTCCGACCTCTCGGTGGCAGCCCACGAAGGGGTGCTGCGCGAGTTGCCGGTGCTGCCCCGCACCTTCGATGCGGCCACCACGGCGATGTACATCCAGTCCGTCATCAGCGGCGAAAAGCCTGCGCCCGCGCCGCTGACGCAGCAGGTGGCCTGCCTGCGCGCGTCACTCGCCGCGCTGGCCCACGCTCATCCGCAGGAGAAGTCGGCATGACGGGCGGTCTGGTGCCTCGCGTCACGCTCGTCGGCGCCGGCCCGGGCGACCCCGAGCTGCTGACGATCAAGGCAGTGCGCGCGATTCGCTCGGCCACCGTGTTGCTGGTCGACGACCTGGTCGGCGAGGCAGTGCTGCGCTACGCGCGGCGCTCCACGCGCATCGTTCACGTCGGCAAGCGCGGCGGCTGCACCAGTACGCCACAGGCTTTCATCGAAAAGCTGATGGCAGCGGAAGCACTCAAGGGTGAACGCGTCGTACGGCTCAAGGGTGGTGACCCGTTCGTCTTCGGTCGCGGCGGCGAAGAGGTGGAGCATCTGCGAGCGCTTGGCATCGAAGTCGACGTGGTGAACGGCATCACCTCGGGCCTGGCTGCCGTCACGTCATTGGGCGTGCCGCTGACGCATCGCGATCACGCCCACGGCGTGATCTTCGTCACCGGCCATGCCAAGGAAAAAGACAGCGCGCTGGATTGGCCCACCCTCGCCGCCGCGGCCGCACAAGGCCTCACGCTGGTGATCTACATGGGCGTGTCGCAGGCCGGGCATCTGCAGGAAGGCCTGCTTCAGGGGCTGGGCCGCGCCACACCAGTGGCCGTGGTGCAACACGCGAGCCTGCCGCAGCAGCGCCATGCCATCGGCGCACTGGGCGATCTGACGGCCCTGATCGCACGCGAAGGCTTGGGCAGCCCGGCCATCATCGTGGTCGGCGACGTGCTCAAGGGCCTGGCTTCTGTATCACTCGTTTCAGGAACGGTTCAAGCAGCCTAATTGCCCCAGCGCCGGGCTGATAATCGACCCCATCAAAAAAAGGGGAGATGTGCTCGTGCTTGAACTCAACAAACTCAGCCAGCTGACCGAGTCGCACGGCGAACTTCGGCCCGGCCATGGCATGGTGACCGGCGTGATTGCGCTGTCGCTGGCGATCCTGTGCTTCCTGGGTGTGATCGCGTTCCACTTTCCCGAGTACCTCACGACGCCCGAGCTGCGCAAGTCGTACAACGTCGACATCATCCGCAAGATCATGTTGGCCGCACTGGTGCTGGCGGGCTCGCTGTCTCTGCTGAACATCATCCGCGGCCGGGTGCGCTGGCTGTCTGCCGCCGCGTTCGCGCTGATCGCGATGACGCTCGCGATGGGTGGCCACAAGGTGCCGGTGAACGACTTCGCCGAGCACACGCCCTACATCGGCCTCGACTGGTTCATCCTCGACCTGCTGGGTTCCACGCTGATCTTCGTCTTCATCGAGAAGCTCTTTGCGCTGCGACGCGACCAACCGGTGTTTCGCGCCGAATGGCAGACCGACTTCCACCACTTCATCGTCAACCACATGGTGGTGGGCTTCATCCTGCTGGCCACCAACCTGCTGGTGCACAAGCTCTTCGGCTGGGCGGCGAACGACGGCATCCGCGGCTGGGTGGCCGGGCTGAACTTCTGGGCGGCGCTGCTGCTGATCATCCTGGTGGCCGACATGGTTCAGTACTGGACGCACCGCGGCTACCACGAGGTGCCAGTGCTGTGGCGCCTGCATGCCGTGCACCACAGCGTGAAGAGCATGGACTGGCTGGCGGGCTCGCGCCAGCACATCCTCGAGCTGCTGATCACCCGCACGCTGGTGCTCGCGCCGATCTACGTGCTCGGCTTCAGCAAGGAAGTGATCGATGCCTACATCGTGGTTGTCGGCTTCCAGGCCGTGTTCAACCATGCCAATGTGAGCGTGCGCCTGGGGCCGCTGCGCTACATCATCGTCACGCCGAACTTCCACCACTGGCACCATTCGCAGGATGACGAGGCCATCGACAAAAACTACGCGGCACACTTTGCGTTCATCGACTACCTGTTCGGTACCGCGGTGAAGTCAGACCGCCCGTGGCCCGCACAGTACGGCGTGGTGGGCGACTACGTGCCCAACGGCTTCTGGAAGCAGGTGAAGTTCCCGTTCACCTGGAAGGGCTGATGAGCCCCCCAGTCGCTTCGCTCCTGCCCCCGAGGGGCGCCACCCTTCGGCCCGGCAAAGCCGGATCCTTGGGCGTTGCTTGATCCACGCCTCTCGCGCAATGCAGTCGTTCGATGTGGTGGTGGTCGGCGCCGGAGCCGCCGGCCTGTTTTGCGCCGGCATGGCGGGGCAGCTGGGGCTCAAGGTGCTGCTGGTCGATCACGGCGACAAGGTGGCCGAGAAGATCCGCATCTCGGGCGGCGGCCGGTGCAACTTCACCAACCGCGACGCGGGGCCGGCCAATTTCCTGTCGGCCAACCCGCATTTTTGCCGCTCGGCGCTGGCCCGCTACACACCGCAAGACTTCATCTCGCTGGTACAGCGCCACCGCATTCCATGGCATGAGAAGCACAAGGGCCAGCTCTTCTGCGATGAGTCGGCCGAAGACATCATCGGCATGCTGCTGCGCGAATGCGATCAGGGCAACGTGACGCGTTGGCAGCCTTGTGGCGTGCAGGCGGTACGCGAAGCCGACGACTTCGAACTCGACACCGACCGCGGCACCGTACGCGCCCGGCATGTCGTGATCGCCACCGGCGGCCTTTCGATCCCCAAGATCGGCGCCACCGACTTCGGTTACCGCATCGCCAAACAATTCGGCCACCACCTCATCGAGACGCGGCCGGCGCTGGTGCCACTGACCTTCGATGCAGCCACCTGGGCACCCTTTGCGGCGCTGGCAGGTCTGTCCTTGCCCGTGGGCATCCGCACCGGTTCGCCCAAGGGCGGCGGAAGCTTCCTGGAGGATCTTCTGTTCACCCACCGCGGATTGAGCGGCCCGGCCGTGTTGCAGATCTCGAGCTTTTGGCGTCCTGGCACGCCGCTGCAGATCGATCTCGCACCCGACGCGGACCTGGCCGGCCATCTGGCTCGCAGCAAGGCCGGCTCCAAACGCAAGCTGGGCAATGAACTGGCTTCGCTGCTGCCCGCCAGGCTCGCAGAAAGCTGGCTGAGCCGCCAACCCGGGCTGGGCGACCGGCTGTTGGCCGAAGCACGCGACCGCGACCTGCAACAGCTCGCCCAGGGGTTGAAAGCCTGGGAGCTCACCCCGGCCGGCACCGAGGGCTACCGCAAGGCCGAGGTCACCGCCGGCGGCGTGGACACCCGGGAACTCAGCTCCCAATCGATGGAAAGCAGCCGCGTCCCTGGCCTGCACTTCATCGGCGAGGTGGTCGATGTCACCGGTTGGCTCGGCGGCTACAACTTCCAGTGGGCCTGGGCGAGTGCCGCAGCCTGCGCACGCGCCATGGCGACTTCGAAGGCTTCTCAGAGCAGCCACTAACGTCCTGCTTGCGCCGTCTGGGCCGTCTGCTTATAATCGTCGTCTTTGCTGGCAAAACCCCGCGCTGCGATTCGTCCAAGCCTTTGGCTGGATTCCGGAACCTCCACCAGAGACACCGGGCGAACACCGAGCGCATCAACTTCTGGATCTATGACTTCTATTCGCGTCAAAGAGAATGAGCCGTTCGACGTGGCTCTGCGCCGTTTCAAGCGCACGATTGAAAAGCTGGGCCTGCTGACCGACTTGCGCGCCCGCGAGTTCTACGAAAAGCCCACGGCCGAGCGCAAGCGCAAGAAGGCTGCCGCAGTGAAGCGCCATTTCAAGCGCATTCGCAGCATGCAACTGCCCAAGCGCATGTACTGAACGCCCCCGGCGCTCAAGCATCCGAAGCCCGCGCCTTGCGGGCTTTGTCGTTTCTACCCCTCAGCGGAGCACACGATGAGCCTCAAAGACCAGATCACTGAAGACATGAAGACCGCCATGCGCGCCAAGGATTCGGCGCGCCTGCTGACCATCCGCGGCCTGCTCGCCGCCCTCAAGCAGAAAGAAGTCGATGAGCGCGTGGTGCTCGACGATGCGGCGGTGATCGCGATCATCGACAAGCTCATCAAGCAGCGCCGCGACTCGATCACCCAGTTCACCGCCGGCAACCGCCCTGATCTGGTCGAGAAAGAGACCGCCGAACTCACGGCACTCGAAGGCTATCTGCCCCAGCGGCTGAGCGCCGAAGAGGTCGCCGCGGAAGTGGCAAAGATCGTCGCGAGCATCGGTGCCACTGGCCCCGGCGACATGGGCAAGGTGATGGGCGCCGTGAAGGCTCAACTCGCAGGCAAGGCCGACATGGGCATGGTGTCTGCGGCTGTCAAGCAAGCCCTGACCCGCTGAGGAGCACACCATGACCGCACCCCAAGTTCAACAGCTCAGCCCCGACGTCTGCGTGGCCCCGCAGCTCGACCCGGCGGCCATGGCCTGGGCCGCGCAAAACGGCTTCAAGAGCGTGATCAACAACCGCCCGGACTTCGAAGGCGGACCCACGCAGCCCACGAGTGCCCAGATCGAGGCCGCGGCGAAGGCAGCCGGCCTGAGCTACGCCTTCCTGCCGGTGAATGGCGCCTACCAGTCGCCCGAGGAGATCGCCCGCTTCGGCGAGCTGCTGAAGGAGCTGCCCCGTCCCATCCTCGCGTTCTGCCGCTCCGGCACGCGCTCGGGCAAGCTGTACCACGCGGCCACCGGCACCTGAAGCCGCAACCCGCCTCAGAGCAGGCGGAAGGCGGCGATGGCCACGAGCGTCGGCCCCAAAGCGGCGAGGAACAGCCACCGTGCGTCGATGGTGCCCCCATCGCAGGCATGGCGCAGGATCGAAAAACCCGCCGGGTTGGGCGCGTTGGCGATGACCGTCAACCCGCCGCCGGTGACCGCCCCGGCCACGAGTGAATAGCGAAACTCGTCACTCAAGCCCTCGGCCATCGAACCCAGGTAGGTCAGAGCCGCGTTGTCAGTGACTGCCGTCAGCGCCGTGGCGCCGTAGTACACCGCTTTCGGACTCATGCTGACAAGCAAGGGTTGCAGCCACCACTGCTGCAGCCCACCCAGCACCACCAGACCGGCCAGGAAGAACGCAACCAGCAAGGCCTCGCGCAGGATCAACGCGTCGTGGTGGCGCGGATAGGCAGCGCTGTACCCCAAAAAGAACAGCAACAGCCCCAGGAACACCGGCGGATGGTGCGCAAACATCACGATGCCCAGCAGGAAGAGCACGCACACCAGCATCGGCGCGATCGGCCGAACCTCGGCCTGCCCCGCAGCTGCCGCCGGCTGATTGCGCACGACGTGGCGCCCGAACAGCAGCGACACCCCCGCCGCGTTCACCAGCACGGCGAGCGCCGCTTTCCAGCCGAAGGTCGAAAGCATGAAGGCGCTGTCCCAGCCCCATTTGCTCGCGACCATCAGCACGGGCGGCGCCGCAAACGAGGTCAGCGTGCCACCGATCGACACGTTGACGAACAGCACCCCCAGGCTCGCATACTTGACGTGCTGCGGCAGCGCACTGCTGAACACACGGTCGCGCAACGTCAGGGCGGCCAGCGTCATCGCCGCCGGCTCCGTGATGAAGGAGCCCAGCAAGGGAATCAGCGACAACGCGAGAAAGTACACCGCCAGTGCGCGGGGAATCGGCATCACCCGTGCCACGGCATCCACGCACAGGCCGACGAGCCGAAGGATCGGCCGGCTGCCGGCCACGACCATGATCGCGAACACAAACAAGGGCTCGGTGAAATTGCAGCCATCCAGATAAGCCGTGGCTTTGGGCGAGCCTTCCACCGCGAAGATGAACAGCACCAGCACAAGCGCCCAGAAGCCGAACACCACTTCCACCTCACCCAGCAGATGGAAGCTGCCTTCGTGCCGTGGGTAGCGCTGCGCCAAGCGCGTGAACACCGATGTGGAAAAGGTATGCAGCAGCGCCAGCGCAAACAACACCGCCGCGGCGATCTGAACGGGCGTCGGGTTCATCGGCGCGACTGAAGCAGCGCTCAGCCGCCGAGGTAGGCCGCGAGCACCTTGGGGTCGTGCAGCAGATTCGCGCCCGTGTCCTGCAGCACGATCCGGCCGTTTTCCAGCACGTATCCGTGGCGGGCGATCTTCAGCGCCTGGCGCACGTTCTGCTCCACCAGAAAGATCGTCAGCCCTTCGCTGTTGATCTCGCGCAGCTTGCGGAAGATGTCTTGCACGATGATGGGCGCGAGCCCCATCGACGGCTCGTCCAGCAGCAACAGGCGCGGCTTGGCCAGCAAGGCGCGGCCGATGGCAAGCATCTGCTGCTCACCGCCCGACAGGTTGCCGGCCACGCCGCCCAGCCGCTCTTCGAGCCGCGGGAACAGCGTCAGCACGCGTTCCAGGTCGGACGCGATGGCCGCCTTGTCCTTGCGACGGTAGGCACCGAGTTCCAGGTTCTCGCGCACGGTCAGCGTCGTGAGGATCGCCCTGCCCTCGGCCACCTGTACCAAACCGCGTTCGACGATCTGGTGCGTCTTCAGCTTGGCCAGGTCTTCCCCCTCGAAGCGGATCGTGCCGGCCTTGGGCTTGACGAGGCCCGACAGCGCCAGCAGCGTGGTGGATTTGCCGGCACCGTTGGCACCGACGAGCGAGCAGATTTCACCCGCCTCCACATGGAAGTCGATGCCCTGCACCGCTTCGATGTGGCCGTACGCCACCTGCAAGTTCGAAACTTCGAGCAGCGCGGTCATGCCGTGGCTCCTGCCGGCTCGTCGTCTTCGCGACCGAGGTAAGCCTCAATCACATCCGGGTTGTTCTTGATCTCGTCTGGCGCGCCCTGCGCAATGATGCGGCCGAAGTTGAGCACCGCGATCTCTTCGCACAGGCCCATCACGAAGCGCATGTCGTGCTCGATCATGAAGATGGTGTAGCCACGCTTCTTGATCTGCTGGATCTCGGCCATCAGCTCGGTCTTTTCGCTGGCGTTCATGCCGGCTACGGGTTCGTCGAGCAACAGCATCTTGGGCTCGGTGGCCAAGGCGCGAGCCAGTTCGAGCTTGCGCTGTTCGCCGTAAGAGAGGTTGTCGGCAATGTCGTCGGCCTTGTGGGTGAGGCCCATCCACGACAGCAGCTCATGCGCCTTGTCGCGCGCCTGCTGCTCCTGCTTTCGAAAGCCAGGCAACGACAGCATGAACGCCGGCACGCCGTAATTCAGATGCGCATGCATGCCGACGATCACGTTGTCGAGCAGCGTCATCTCCTTGAAGATGCGGATGTTCTGGAAGGTACGGCCCAGCCCGAGGCGCGTGATCTGGTGCGGCTTCATGCCGGGCAGGCTCTGCCCTTCGAAGTGGATGCCGCCGCCACTCGGCGCCACCAGGCCGGTGACGAGATTGAACACCGTCGTCTTGCCAGCGCCGTTCGGGCCGATCAGGCCGAACACCTTGCCGGCCGGCACCTCGAAGCTCACGTCCTGCAGCACCGACAAGCCGCCGAACTTCTTCGACACGTTCGAGAGCTTGAGCATCAGCGCTTCTCTCCTGATGCACCCACGGCCTTGCGCCGCGCCCACCACTGCCTGAACCGCAGCGGATCCCACAACCCACGCGGCAGGAACAGCACGATCACCACCAGGATGATCCCGTTCACCATCGTGCGGAAGTCCTTCAGCGAACGCAGCAGTTCTGGCAACAGCGTGATGATGGCTGCGCCCAGCACAGGGCCGGTCAACCCGCCGGTGCCACCCAGGATCGCCATCGTCAGGATGTCGACCCCGCGGTCGAAACCAAACTCGCTCGGCCCGATGAAGAACGTAAGGTGCGCATTCAACGCGCCCGCCAGACCGGCGATCGCCGCGCCCAGCGCAAATGCCAGCATCTTGTGCGACAGCACGCCGATGCCCATCAGCGACGCAGCCACGCCGTCTTCCTTGATCGCCTCGAAAGCACGCCCAATGCGCGAGCGGCGCAGGCGCCACAGCACCAGCAGCACCAACACCAGCGCGCCCACGACGTGCCACCACTGTGTGGACTGCGGGATGCCGTTGAGCCCGAGCGCCCCACCCGTCCACGACTCGGCGTTGAGGATGGCCACTCGCACCACCTCGCCGAAGCCGAGGGTGGCCATCGCGAGGTAGACGCCCGACAAGCGCAACGTCGGCGCACCGATGACCAGCGCGACGAGCGTCGGTGCCGCCATGCCTCCGAGCAGCGCCACGCCGAATGGCGCGCCGGCATTCATTATCAGCAGCGACGCGGTGTAGGCGCCGATGCCCATGAACGCCGCGTTCGCCATCGCCAGCAGACCGCACGACAGCGTGAGGTAGATCGACAGCGCCAGCAAGCCGTTGATGCCGATGGTCAGCACCAAGTTGCTGTAGATGGCCCAAAAGTTGTCGAAGGATTCCATGTCAGGCTTTGCGCTCGAGCACCTTGCCGAAGAGGCCCTGCGGGCGCAGCAGCAGCACCAGGAACAGCAGGCCGAAGCCCACCGCGTCACGCATCGTCGAGCCGATGTAGGCCACCGACAGCACCTCGGCAAAGCCGAGGAACATCGCACCGACCAACGCGCCGCGAATGTCGCCCATGCCGCCGAGGATGATCACCGCGATGCCCTTGTGCAAGATGGGCTGGCCCATCAGCGGGAACACCGCGTTTGAATACAGCGCGATCAGCACGCCAGCCACGCCGCCCAGAGCCGCAGCGGTGAACGAGGTCAGCAGGAACAGCCCTTCGACATTGATGCCCAGCAGCGCCGCCGCCTTGGGCGACTCGGCGATGGCGCGCAGCGCCCGGCCGATTTGCGTGCGGTTCATGACGAAGAACAGCGCGCCCATCAGCGCGAACGAGAGCACGATGATCGCGATCTCGAGCACGCTGACCTGCACGCCCCAGAAGTAGACCTGCTGGTCGGGCAACAGGTCCGATGGGAAACGCTGGTTGTCGGCGCTGAAGAGGCCTTGCACCGCGCTGTTGAAGAAGATGCCGATGCCGATGGTGGCGATCATCGGGATCAGGTGGGGCGCATTGCGCTTGCGCAGCGGCCGCAGCACCAGCACGTCGATCAGCATGCCCACCACGCCGCTGAACAGCAGCGCGGCAATCAGCGCAGCCCACAGCGGCATGTGCAGCTTCAGCACCGCCTGCAGAGCCGCATACGCACCCAGCATGAACACCGCGCCGTGCGACAGGTTGATCACGCCCAGCACGCCGAAGATCAGCGTGAAGCCCAGTGCGAAGAGCGCATAAACGCTTCCGAGCGACAGGGCATTGACGAGTTGTTGTTCCAGCATGAATTCAGGGGCGGAGTCGGGGCGTCAACCCAGCATCGTTTCAAAAGCGCGAGCGGGACGAGCGCCGGGCCGCTCCCAAGCCGACCCGCATCCCCTCGGGGGATCGGCCGACGTACTCGTCGGCCGAGGGGCTGTCATTTCTCGATGGAGTACTTGCCGGCTTTCGTCACGCTCACGATGGCAGCCTGCTGCGCGTCGTAGCCTGCTGGCTTGCCGTCCTTGGTCTTCGCCTGGCGGAACTTGAAAGCGCCGGTGGCACCCGTCCACGTCACCGCGGGCAGCGCGTCGCGCAGCGCCGTGCGGTCGGCTTCGAGCTTGCCGGTGAGCTTGATCTTGCCGATGGCTTGCGCAGCAATGTTCATCGCGTCATAGGCCTGCGCAGCGAACTGGTCGGGTGCCGACTTGTACTTCTGCGTGTAGGCCACCACGAAGTGCTGGTTCTCCTTGGTCTGGTTGTTCAGCGACCATGGGCTGCCGACCCACAGGTTGTCCGACTTTTCCTTGGCCAGGTCGAAGATCTTGACCGAGTTCATGCCATTGCCGCCGACCACCGGCAGGTCGATGCCGAGCTGGCGCGCTTGCACCATGATCGGTGCGCCTTCGGCGATCAGGGCCGACAGCACGATGGCATCGGCACCGCTGGCCTTGATCTTGGTGAGCTGGGCCTTGAAGTCGACGTCGCCCTTGGCGAAGGTCTCGGTCGTGGTGACGGGGATCTTCAGGTCTTCGAGCGCCTTCTTGAAGGCGTCGAAGCCGCTCTTGGTGAACACGTCGTCGTTGCCGTAGAGAATGGCGACCTTCTTCAGCCCGGTGTGCTTGACGGCCACGCGCAGCGTCTCGGGCAGCACGTCGGCTTCGGTCACCGAATTGCGGAACACGTAGTCACCGATCGAGGTGATGCCGTCGGCCGTGTTCGAGGTGCCGAATACCACGGTCTTCGCGGCCTGGGCGATCGGGTCAGCGGCCTGCGCCGAGTTCGACAACGTCGGCCCGAACAGCATCAGCACCTTGTCCTGGAAGATCAGCTTCTTGAAGACGTCGATGGCCTGCTCTTTCTTGGTCTGCTCGTCTTCGAGTTGCAGCGCGATCTTGTTGCCCTTGACGCCCCCTGCAGCGTTGATCTCTTCGACTGCCAGCTCGAAGCCGTTGCGGATGGAGGCACCGTACTGGCCAGCGGGGCCGGACAAGGCCTCGGCGGCACCGATCTTGATGTCGGCGGCCATTGCCGAACCGAAGGCGCCTGCAACGAGCAGCGCGGCCGCGAGGTGTTGCGAGCGAGGGGTCATGCGGAACTTCATCTGATGTCTCCAGGGTCTGCGGAAGATGTTCTTGTGGGCGGGCGGTCTGACGACCCAGCCGAGAGCGTCGGCGATTTTAGGGCGCTCCCGGCCGGCGCCTCTACGTAGAAGCCCAAGGCCCGCGCGGGGGCGGACCCGGGGAGACGCTCAGGAGCCGGCGATCTTCATGCGCTCGATCAGCACCGAGCCAATGGTCTTGGTGCCCATGGTGTAGGCATCGGCACCCACCGCAGTGATGTGCTTGAGCATGTCGCGCAGGTTGCCGGCAATGGTGATCTCGTGCACCGGGTAGGCGATGCGCCCCTTTTCCACCCAGAAACCGGCCGCGCCACGCGAATAGTCGCCAGTCACGTAGTTGACGCCCTGCCCCATCAGCTCGATGACGAACAGCCCGCGGTCGAGCTTGCGCAGCATCGCGTCGAGGTCGTCGCCTGCCTGGGTGAGGCGACTGGTGAGCTTGAGATTCTGCGAGCCACCCGCATGGCCGGTGGTGCGCATGTCGAGCTTGCGCGCCGAATAGCTCGACAGGAAATAGCCCTGCACCACGCCGGCGGTGACAACGTCGCGCACCCGCGTCACCACGCCTTCGTCGTCGAACGGCGCACTGCCCTTGGCGCGGCGCACATGTGGGTCTTCGTGGATGTCGATGTGTTCGGGCAGCACCTGCTTGCCCAGGCTGTCGAGCAGGAACGACGATTTGCGATACAGCGAGCCGCCGCTGGTGGCCTGCACATAACCGCCCAGCAACCCGGCGGCCACCGTCGATTCGAACAGCACCGGCACTTCGCAGGTCTTGATCTTGCGCGACTTCAAACGCGACAGCGCACGCTCGGCGGCGTAGCGGCCCACAGCCTCGGGTGCCGCCAGTTCATCCGGCGAGCGCATCGAGCTGTACCACGCGTCGCGCTGCATGTCGTCGCCGCCCTTGCCGGGCAGTGACGCGATCGGTGCCACCGACAGCGAATGGCGCGAACTCGCATAACCACCACGAAAGCCACGGCTGTTGCCGGCGAAGAAATGCGACTGCTGGGCCGACACGCCCGCGCCTTCGGAATTGGTGATGCGCTTGTCGACCGTCAAGGCAGCCGACTCGCAGCGCATGGCGAGCTCGGCCGCCTGCGCGGCGTTGATGGCCCACGGGTGGAACAGGTCGAGGTCGAGCGTGGCCGCAGCACCGAGCGCAATGTCGGCTTCATCAGGCAGGCCGGCGGCCGGGTCTTCGGCGGTGAAGCGGGCGATGTCGTAGGCCGCACGCACCGTCTGATCGAGCGCCACCCGCGAGAAATCGGAAGTGCTCGCGTTACCGCGGCGCTGGCCGATGTAGACCGTGACGCCGATCGACTTGTCGCGGTTGCGCTCGACGTTCTCGATCTCGCCCTTGCGCACCGACACCGACAGCCCCGCTCCTTCCGACACCTCGACCCCCGCATCGCTCGCGCCCAGCGTCTTGGCCATCGCCAACGCGTCGTCGACAAGCTGCTGGAAGGCTTCGCGGGTGTACGAAAAACCGGAATGGGAAGACTGGGATGGGGTCATGCGCAGTGGCGTTCAGTGGTGTAGTGCACGGGTCGGCGACCCGTGTAAAGCCCGCTCAAACAGGGGCCGCGGCTATCATAGCTGTGACCTATGCAGACTCCATCATCACTTCCCCCTCCTGCCGACAACGACGACGGCGAGTTCTACGACCGCCCGAGCAAGACGCAGCTCAAGAAAGACAGCCACGAGTTGCAGGCCCTGGGCGAAGCGCTTGTGGCCCTGCCCGACAACCGCGTGGTCGACCTGGCCATCTCCGAGCGCCTGCGCGACGCCGTGGCCGAATACAAGCGCACGAAGACGCACGAAGGCAAGCGCCGTCAGATGCAGTACATCGGCAAGCTGATGCGCAAAGACGACGTCGAGCCCATCCGCGAAGCCGTGGCCGCCATGCAGCTCGGCCGCGCGAAGGACTCGCTGGCCCTGCACGAAACCGAACGCTGGCGTGTGGAGCTGCTGGCCAGCGACGACGCACTCACCCGCTGGACAGCCGAGCACCCGGCGAGCGACCTGCAGCAGCTGCGCAGCCTGATCCGCGCCGCCCGCAAGGACGCCGCGGCCGCCCCCGAACAGCGCAGCGGGCGCGCCTACCGCGAGCTCTTCCAGTTCATCAAGGCGCAGGTTCCCAGCGATGAGTGACACCCGGCCGGTCGACAACGTGCCTGACCGTGTACGGATAGGCCTGGTGTCGATCAGCGACCGCGCGTCATCCGGCGTGTACGAAGACAAGGGGATTCCCGCACTGCAAGACTGGCTGTCGCGCGCGCTGCGCAACCCCATCGAGTGGGAAACCCGGCTCATCCCCGACGAGCAGCCCACCATCAGCGCCACCTTGTGCGAGCTGGTCGATACCGCCCGCTGCGACCTGGTGCTCACCACCGGCGGCACCGGCCCGGCCCCGCGCGATGTAACGCCCGAGGCCACACTGGCCGTGGCGCACAAGGAGATGCCCGGCTTCGGCGAGCAGATGCGCCAGATCAGCCTGCGCTTCGTGCCCACGGCCATCTTGTCGCGGCAGGTCGCCGTGATCCGCGGCCAGGCGCTCATCATCAACCTGCCTGGCCAGCCCAAGGCCATTGCCGAAACCCTGGAAGGGTTGCCGCAAGGCCAGCCGCCGGCCCATGGCATCTTTGCCGCGGTGCCGTACTGCATCGACCTGATCGGCGGGCCTTACCTCGAAACCGACGACAGCCTCTGCAAGGCATTCCGGCCCAAATCGGCGCAACGCACGCCACGAAGTTAAAAAAGCTTGAGGAGACGCGGGGATGAGTTCTGTCGAGACCGCCGACCAGCACCTTGCCTCGATGTACGCCGTGCTCGGGGCGACCAACGAAGCACTGCTCTACGCCAAGACGCCTGCCGAGCTCTTCCAGCGTGTCTGCGACGCGGCTGTTGACGGCCGCAAGTTCCTGACCGCGGCCGTCACCTCGCCCGATGTGGACACCGCCTGGTTGAAGGTCGAGGCAGCCTCCGGCGTGGCTGCGCAGCAGCTGCGCGAAGCGCGCATCTCGGTGGATGAAGCCACGCCCGAGGGCCGAGGCCTGGTGGGCGAAGCCTATCGCCTGCGCCACCCGGCCATCAGCAACGACTTCGCGCACGACGAGCGCACCCGACCGTGGCACGAGTCCGGCAAGCGGGCCGGCGTGGCCTCGGGTGCTGCGATCCCGATCACGCAGGGCGACCAAACCTTCGGCGTGATGCTGTTTTATTCACGCGAGCTCGATTCCTTCGGCGACGACATCGTCGCGCTGCTCGAACGCATGGCCCGCAACATCGTCTTCGCGCTCAACAACTTCGAGCGCGAGGCCGAGCGCCAGCGTGCCGAAGACGCCCTGCGCCGCAGCGAAGAGAAGTTTCGCAACATCCTCGAGAGCCTGGACGACGCGTACTACGAGGTCGACACCCGCGGCAAGCCGGTCTATCACAACCCGGCGTTTTCGCAGATGCTCGGCTACGACTATGACTACCGCGTGGGCGAAGACAACCGCAACCGCCAGACGCCAGAGATGGCCGCCGTGGTCTACAAGGCCTTCAACGAGGTCTACCGCACCGGTGTCTCGAAGGCCGGCCAGTCCTGGCAATACCTGCACAAAGACGGCAGCATGATCGACGTCGAGGGCTCGGTGCTGCTGGTCAAAGACGAGCACGGCAAGCCCGCCGGCTTTCGCGGCATCCTGCGCAACGTCACCGAGCGCCGCAAGGTCGACCAGGCCCTGCGCGAGAGCGAGGCCCGCTTCCGCGCGATGACCAACCTGTCGTCCGATTGGTACTGGGAGTGGGACACCGAGCACCACTTCATCCGTCTCGAAAGCCGCCACGCGAGCGAAGACACGCGACCCAACCCGCTGATGGGCCGCCGCATCTGGGAGAGCACGCTGGAGGTACAGGACGCCGGCGGCTGGGAGTTCTTTGGCGAGAAGCTCGCCGCGCGGCAATCGTTTCGCGACGTGATCATGCGGCGCGTGGCGCCTGGGCGCCGTGCCTACTACATCAGCATGAGCGGCGAACCGGTGTTCGACACCGCCGGCAGCTTCACCGGCTACCGCGGCATCTCGCGCGAGATCACCGAACAGAAGGTGGCCGAAGAACACATCCACCACATGGCGCGCCACGACGGCCTCACCGGCCTGCCCAACCGCATGATGTTCAGCAGCCTGCTGAACGTCGCCATCCCGACCGCGGCACGCTACAAGCGCGACTTCGCGGTGATGTTCATCGACCTCGACCGCTTCAAGTTCATCAACGACACGCTCGGCCATGAGGCTGGCGACCTGCTGCTGAAAGAAATCGCTGCGCGCTTCAAGCAGACGCTGCGCGCGAGTGACGTGATCGCGCGCCTGGGCGGTGACGAGTTCGTGGTACTGGTGCAAGAGATCAGCGACCGCGAGCACGCGGCCACCGTGGCGCGCAAGATGCTGTCGGCTGCGATCAAGCCGATGATGCTCGTCGGCCAGGAATGCCGTGTCACCGCGAGCATCGGCATCGCCCTTTTCCCTGGCGACGGCGAAGACGAGCAGGCGTTGATGAAGAACGCCGACAGCGCGATGTACTTCGCCAAGGAAGAAGGCAAGAACAACTTCCAGTTCTACACGAGCGAGATCAGCTCGCAGTCGCTGGAGCGGCTGACGCTCGAATCCAACTTGCGCCGCGCGATGGAGCGCCAGGAGTTCTCGCTCAACTACCAGGCCAAGCTCGACCTCAAGAGCGGCGCGATCACCGGCGTCGAGGCCCTGCTACGCTGGCAGAGCGCCGAGCTGGGCTCGGTCTCGCCGAACAAGTTCATCCCCATCGCCGAAGAGACCGGCCTCATCGTCCACATCGGCCGCTGGGTGCTCAAGACCGCGTGCGAGCAGAACGTGGCCTGGCAACGCCAGGGGCTGCCACCGATCAACATGGCGGTGAACCTCTCGGTGCGCCAGTTCGCCGACGAGAACCTGCTCGACGACATCGCGACCATCCTGCGCGAGACCGGCATGACGCCGGGCCTGCTGGAGCTCGAGATCACCGAGGGCATGCTGATCCACAACATCGAGCGTGCGATCAAGCTGCTCACCGCCATCAAGCAGATGGGCGTGCGCCTGGCGATCGACGATTTCGGAACCGGCTACTCATCGCTCGGCCAGCTGAAGAACTTCCCGATCGACACGCTCAAGGTCGATCGCTCGTTCATCCGCGACCTGGCCACCGATTCCGAAGACCGCGCCATCACCAGCGCCATCATCGCAATGGGCAAGACGCTCAGCTTGACCGTGGTGGCCGAAGGCGTCGAGACCATCGAGCAGCAAGACTTTCTGCGCGGCCAGGCCTGCGACGAGATGCAGGGCTATTACTTCAGCAAACCGATTGCGGCCGAGGAGTTCGCCACGCTGCTGCGCGAGAATTCGGTGACCTGAAACTCAAGACACCGATGCGCTAGCGCCAGTCCGGCGAAAGCCGGACGGAGCCCCTCAAGCAACGCCCAAGGATCCGGCTTTGCCGGTCCGGGTGGCGCCCCTCGGGGGCAGGAGCGCAGCGACTGGGGGGCCTACTTCATGAGTTGACTGAGGCTTTCGGCGTCGAAGGTCTCAGTCGTCTGGGCGTCGTTCGGCACGCAATCGTCCTTGATCGACGACAGTTTCTCGATGGCGGCCCACAGCATCGCGATCTGATGTGCGTTGCCCGACGCGTTGTCGATCAGCCCTTTCATCGCCAACGCCACCGGGTCGTCGCCCTGCGTCACGCCGTACGCCGAGAAGCCCATGCGCGCCGAGACCTCTTCACGCAGGGCATCGGCACGCTTTTCGATGATGCGTGCGGGGATGCCGACTGCCGTGGCGCCTGCGGGCACGGGTTTGAGCACCACCGCGTTTGAGCCCACGGTCGCGCCGTCGCCCACCGTGAAACCGCCCAGCACCTTGGCGCCTGCACTCACCACCACACCACGGCCGAGGGTCGGGTGGCGCTTGCTGCCCTTGTAGAGAGAGGTGCCGCCGAGCGTGACGCCCTGGTAGATGGTGCATTCGTCACCGATCTCGGCGGTTTCGCCCACCACCACGCCCATGCCGTGGTCGATGAACACGCGATGGCCCACCACCGCGGCAGGGTGGATCTCGATGCCGGTGAAGAAGCGCGCCAGATGCGAGATGAAACGCCCGAGCCAGCGCCAGCCGTGCGTCCAGCATGCATGCGCCCAGCGGTGCATCACCAGCGCATGCAGGCCGGGGTAACACGTCAGCACCGTGAAGGCGGAGTGCGCAGCAGGGTCGCGCTCCAGGATGCAGGCGATGTCTTCTCGTAGGCGCTGGAACATGGTGGAACCGAGTGTGTCGGGCGAGCCAGTTTAGCGGTGCGCCTTCATTCCTGCTGGCCGCGCGGCGGCTGGGGCTTTTCCTGGGTTCGTTCCATCGCACGGGCCACGCCACGCAGGATGTGCACCTCGTCTTCGCTGAGCTGGGCACGGTTGAACAGCTGGTTCAAGCGCGGCATCAGCTTCTTCGGCGAGGCCGGGTCGAGAAAGCCGATGGCGGCGAGCGCCTGCTGCCAATGGTCGAGCAGGCCCTGCACGGCGGCCGCATCGGCAGCCGTCGCTTCGGCAGCGCGCGGCGCGACACCGAAACCGCCCAGCGCCTGCCGCCAGTCGTAGGCCAGCAATTGCACCGCCTGCGCAAGGTTGAGCGAGCCGTACTCGGGGTGCGTGGGGATGCTGAGACAGGCATGGCAGCGGTACACGTCGTCGTTGCTCATGCCGAATCGCTCGGAGCCGAAGACGAAGCCGACACGATGATCGGTGCTGGCCAGCGTTGCGAACAACTCGCGCGGCGCGTGCGTGGGCGGCCCGAAGTCGCGCGGCGTCATGGCGGTGGCGCAGGCGAATGTCACGCCCTCGAGCGCCTCGGCCAGCGTGCCGACGACACGGGCACGCACCAGGATGTCGGCCGCGCCGCTGGCCATCGCCACCGTTTCTTCCTGCACCAATACATCGGCAAAGCGAGGTGCCACCAGCACCAGGTCGCGAAAGCCCATCACCTTCATCGCCCGCGCTGTGGCACCCACATTGCCGGGGTGGCTGGTGTTGAGCAGAATGAAACGGGTGTCGTCCATGGGCGGCCGGTTAAAATTCAATTATCCGTGCTGACTTTTCCGAGGAAACGCTGGGCCGCCCCAAGTTTCCTTGGCTCCCCTCGGGGGGCGGCCGACGCAATGCGTCGGCCTTGGGGCTGTCAGTCACCTTGTTCTTTCCTCACTGTCAATCCACCTTTTCCTTTTGCAGGACTTCCCATGTCGCAAGCGCTTCACCCCATGCTCAACGTCGCCATCATCGCGGCACGAAAGGCAGGGAGCATCATCAACCGCGCTTCGCTCGACATCGACCAGCTGAAGGTGACCACCAAGTCGACCAACGACTTCGTGACCGAGGTGGACCAGAAGGCCGAGCAGGTCGTCATCGAGACCCTGCTCACCGCCTACCCGGGCCACGGCATCCTGGCCGAAGAGTCGGGCCGCGAGCACGGCGCCAAGAACAGCGAATACGTGTGGATCATCGACCCGCTCGACGGCACCACCAACTTCATCCACGGCCTGCCGTTCTATGCGGTCTCCATCGCCCTCGCCTACCGCGACCAGGTCCAGCAGGCCGTGGTCTACGACCCGACGCGCAACGACCTGTTCTACGCCTCCAAGGGCCGCGGTGCGTTCCTCAACGACAAGCGCTTGCGCGTCTCCAAGCGCACGCGCATGGCCGAGTCACTCATCGGCACCGGCTTTCCGTTCCGCAAGGGCGACAACTTCCAGCGCTACGTGAAGATGTTCACCGAGGTCATGCAGGCCTGCGCCGGCGTGCGCCGCCCAGGCGCGGCGGCCCTCGACCTCTGCTACGTGGCCGCGGGTTACTACGACGGCTTCTTCGAAACCGGCCTCAGCCCCTGGGACATCGCCGCCGCGTCGCTGATGATCACCGAGGCCGGTGGCCTGATCGGCAACTTCACCGGCGAGTCCGACTTCATGTACCAGCGCGAAGTGGTGGCTGGCAACCCCAAGGTGTACGCGCAGATGGTGAGCATCCTCGCGCCCTACACCCACGTCATCAAGGAAGGCACGGCGCCTGTTCATTCCGAAGGTGCCACGCTGACGCCTGAAGAAGCGCTCATTGCCACGCAGGCCGCACCGCCGGCGGCCGAGCCGGAGAAGAGAAAGGCCGTGCGCATCCGCAAGGCCGATCTGCCCGATACGCAGAGCCCGCAAGACTCCGCACGGCGAACCCGCCCCCCACGGGGCTAAGGGAGCCTCGGGTCGGCCCTGCGGCTCCCTTGTCGTAACGTGTCCGCCCAGACCTTCGCGCTCACCAAGATCCAGCCTCCGCGGCTGCGGTCTGCACTGATCGCCAGGCCCGGGCTCGAAAGCCGCCTCGGCGGCGCGCTCGCCAACGCCCGCCTCACTCTCATCAGCGCGCCCGCCGGCTACGGCAAGACGGCCGCGCTGACGCGGCAACTCAGCCACCTGCCCCGCGGCACGGCGGCGGCCTGGGTGGCGCTCGATGAAGACGATGACCTGGTTCGCGTGGCGCATTGCATCGTCGCCGCACTCGAACCCTTCGACCTGCCGTGGCGCTCATCACCCGACGCACTCATCGTCGCCATGCAGGACGGTGAACGCACCAGCCGCCAGGCCTTCGTCGTCGCGCTGATCAACGCACTGGCGGCCACCGACGTACCGCGCGGCCTGCTGGTGTTCGACGACGTGCACCGCATCACCGACCCAGCCCTGTTCGACATCTTCGACGCCGTGATCGAACGCCTGCCCGCGCACTGGGGCGTCGTGATGGCCAGCCGCACCGATCCGCCGCTGGCCCTGGCCAGGCTGCTCGCCCAAGGCGACTGCGTCGAACTGCGCCAGGACGAGCTCGGCTTCAGCGCCGACGACGTGCGCTCGCTGATGCAACTGCGCCATGCCGACTCGTCCGACGAACTCGTTCGCGCCATGCACGAGCGCACGCAAGGTTGGCCTGCCGGGCTGGGCCTCGTGCTCAGCGATCCAGGGCGGCGTGGCGCTCCCCGGGCCGGCAGCCTGCGAGATCGGCATGTGTTCGACTACCTGGCCAGCGAGGTGCTCGACGACATGCCCGACGAGCTGCGCCAGTTCCTGCTGCGTTGCTCGGTGCTGCCCGAACTCACCGCCGAGCGGTGTGCCGGCGTGAGCGGCAACGAGCGTGCCGCGCACTGGCTCGAAGAGATCGAACGCCGCGGCCTCTTCGCCAGCGTGCTCGACAGCTAGGTGTACACACTGCGCCTGCACGACTTGTTTCGCGACTGCCTCGACGACCGGCTGCGCCGCGAAAGCCCGAGCGAGTTGCCCGAGCTCCTCGTCCGCGCGGCGCAGAGCGAGGGCGACCCCGTGCGCCGCATGGGCTACCTGCTGCGCGCCGGCGATTGGCAGGCCGCCGAATGCGAGTTGAGCGGCCTCACACCCGAGCTGCTGGTGCGCGGCGAGATCAGCCTGGTGCTGCGCCTGTGGGGACAGTTTCCAGCCGAATTCCGCACCTCCTCGCCGCGGCTTCAGCTTTCGCGCTGCATCACCGCCTGGGCCCAGTGGGACTGGCCCACGATGCGCGAGGCCGCGCTGGAATCCGTTGATGGCTTCGCAGCCCAGGGTGACGAACCCATGCGCCAACGCGCGCTCAGCTACGTCTGCGTTGCCTACAGCGGCAACGATGAGGACGAGCGGGCACAACAACACGTCGACACCCTGCTGGCATTGCCACTCGAACAAGACACGCTGTGCCGCACGCTGCTGGTGGCGAGCCTGTTCGCACAACCGCGCGACCTCCATCGGCTGGCCGAGAGCTGGGCCGGCATGGTGGATGCACTCGAGCGCATGGACAGCCTGCAGCTCTGGTACGAGTGCTCGCCCGTCCCCGGCTACGTCGGACTGCCGGGCACGCGCCAGTCCATGCTGCGCTACGTGGCAGGCGTGCAGCGGCGCCTGCCGGAACAACCGATCCCGTTGAGCGGCATGACGCAGGTCACCCAAGGTTGGCTGCACCTGTGGTCGGCGCGCTGGCCCGATGTGTCAGACACCCTCGCGCGCGCCGAGGCCGAGTGCCGCTGGCTGAGCCAACCCAACAACCTGCGCTGGCAGCTGCACATGCTCCGGGCGATGCTGCTCGCGCTGCAAGGCGACGCCGCAGGCGCATGCGCCGCGGTCCGAGTGCTGATCGACATGGCCCGGACCCTGAGCGGCCGGCACACAAGCTACCTGCCACGGGCAGTGCACTACGCGCAGCGCATTGCCACCATCGCAGGCGATGAAGCCACCCTGCGCGAGATGAACCAGCAACTGGAAGCCGGGCGCCATGATCCGCGATGGGCCGTGCCACCGGGCCTGCGCGCGGCGGCAGATGCCTACACCGCCCTCGCCGATGGCCGCACGGCCGATGCATGCGCGGCCTGGGCCCAGGTGCTCGAATGCGAAATCAGCGTCGAACTCTACGGTCAGGCGGTCGAGACACGCCTGCGCCTGGCCAGTGCGCTTGCCGAAACCCACCGTCTCGACGACGCCGCGCGTGTGCTTCGACCTGTCCTGGCGCGGCTGCAAGACAGCGCCGAGTTCGGCATGGCCGCCACCGCCGGACGGCGTGCGCTAGAGCAACTCGCGGGTGCCCGCTGGAGCACCTTGTTGAGCGCTGACGAGCAGGCCTTGCTGCACCGATGGGTGGCCGCGGCGCAGCCCCTGCAGCGCGATCTCACGACCGCGACGACAAGCAGCGCCATGTCGACTCTCAGCGCAACCCACCTCCAGATCACCCCGCGCGAGTTCGAAGTTCTGCAACGCATTGCCGCAGGCGACAGCAACAAGCTGATCGCCCGCGCCTTCGACCTCAGCCCGCACGCCGTCAAGCGCCACGTGGCCAACATCCTCGACAAGCTCGGCGTGGAAACACGCGGCCAGGCTGCCGCGCACTGGCGCGAGTTGCAAGAGCTGTAGCCTGGTGCAGTCGTCATTCCCGCGAAGGCGGGAACGACGGTGGTGGGGTAGAAGAGCGAGCAGTTGATGTCGTTCGCCAGCGGCTCCAGCAGACCCTGCGCCTCGGCCAGCCGCCCGTCGACCATCGCGACGAACCCCTTGACCGATGCGCGGTTGCTCGGTCCGGCCGTCCATTCGAAGGCATTGCCGGCACGCTCCAGCTCGGCATCGAGCGCACGCAAGGCCTCGTGGTCCTGCAGGATCCAGCATGCGCGTGGCTCAGGCGATGCACGTCGTCGAGCACGATCAGTCCACGCTCCACCTCGGCACCTGCCAGCGCGTGTTCCAATCCCGGCCGAGCCACCATGCTTGCACGCGGCCTCGGTGGCTGGATCTTGGCGAGCGCGAACGACGGGGCCGGAAGCGTTGCTTGCATGAGCGCAATCTGCCCATGTCTCCTTCGATAAACTGCCTTCGGTCATGCAAACCACCCGCTTTGCGCTCACGAAGATCCAGACGCCGCGGCCGCGCCGAGGGCTGATCGAGCGCGCCGAGCTGGAGCAGCGGCTGACCGCCTCCTTGAGCGGCGCGCGCCTGGTGCTGCTGTGCACACCGGCCGGCTTCGGCAAGACCGCGCTGCTTACCCGTGCCCTGGCGAGCCGAGCGCCCGAGTCGCCGCTCGCCTGGGTGTCGGCCGATGAAGATGACGACCTGCACCGCGTGCTCGATTGCCTGTGCACCGCCCTCGAACCCTTCGACCTACCTTGGCGCGTGGCGCCCGACGCCATCGTCAGCGGCGCCGGGCCGCAGCGCGATGCCTTGCGCCGCACTGCCGACGCGGTGCTCAACGCGCTCGCCGGCAGCGAGATGCCCGGCCTCATCGTGCTCGAAGACGCGCACCGCATCGGCGACCCGGCTGTCTTCGCGTGGTGTGATCTGCTGCTGGAGCGCCTGCCCGACCACTGGACGGTCGTGATCACCAGCCGCACCGACCCGCCGCTCGCACTGCCGCGCCTGCGCGCGCTCGGCGAGTTGGCCGAGTTCCGCACCGAAGACCTGCGCTTTACACCTGACGAAGCACGCGCACTGGCCGACACGCATCAACCCGGCACGAACATCGAGCCGCTGTGGCAACGCACGCAAGGCTGGGCCGCGGGGCTTCGGCTCGCGCTCAATGCCGGTGGCCAGGGCACGCGCGCCGCGGCCGACCGGCATGCATTCGACTACCTGGTAAGCGAGGTGCTGGACGCGCTGCCCGCCGAGCTGCGGCTCTTCCTGCTGCGCTCGTCGGTGATGCCCGAGTTGTCGGCCGCGCGCTGCGCCGCCGTCACCGGCCAGGCGAATGCCCTGGCCTTGCTGGAAGACACCGAAGCCCGCGGCCTCTTCGTCTCGGTGCTGGAAGGCGCCGGCCCGAACAGCAGTGAAACAACGCTCGCGCTGCACGCGCTGTTTCGCGACTGCCTCGAAGACCGCCTCGTGCGCGAAACCCCCGCCGAACTGCCACCGCTGCTGCGCCGCGCCGCCGACACCGAGCCCGACACCCAGCGGCGCATCGGCTACCTGCTGCGCGCAGGGGAGTACGGCCTCGCGCAGGCGGTGCTCGAAGAAGCCGCCCCGGTGCTGATCGGCGAAGGCGCCATCGACAGCGTGTTGCGCCTGCTCGACCAGTTTCCGCCCGCATGGCGGCTGCAGGCCCCGGCGCTCGATTTCGCCGAAGGCGTGGCCTGCTGGGCGCACTGGAGTTTCACCCGCATGGCCGACGCCATGCGGCGTGCAGAGAAGTCTTACCGCCTCGCCGGCGATGAGGTGGCAGCGCAGCGCAGCCTCGCGTACCACGCCGTGGCCCTGTGCGGCCAAGGCCGGATGGCAGAGTCGGCGCAACAGATCGGCCCCTTGCTGCAACAAGCCGTGCCCGACGACCTGCTGGCCCTGGTGCGCATGCTGCAGACCTGGCACGTGCTGGACAACGGCGCTGTCGACACTGTGCCTGCCACCTACGCCCTCTGCGTCGACGCGCTGGAGCGGGCCGACCGCCCCGAGGTGTGGAGCCGCGGCCGCACCTTGCCACCCTTCGTCAGCCTGCCCGGCATGGCGACCACGCTCAGGCGTTTTACCCGCGGCGCACAGCGCCACATGAGCGAGCAGCCGACCAGCCTGCGCGCCGGCGTGCTGGCAGAGCAGGCTTGCACGCTGTTGTGGCAGGGTGAGTTCCCGGCCGCGCTGCATGCGCTCGAAGCCGCCGAGGAAGACCTGCGCTGGCTGGGCACGCCCTTGTCGGTGGCGGCGTTCACGCGCACCACCCGTGCGCTGTGGCACGCGTGGCGCGGCGAGCGCGAGCCGGCCCTGGCCGCTGCGCAAGGCCTGCTCGACGACCTGGACGACCCGCTGAGCCGCGACCGGCGGGTCGTGTGGCGCGGTTACTACCAGCTCTTCCAGGCGCGCATTGCGCTGTTGGTGGGCGAATTGAGCCTGCTGCGCCAGCTGCAGCAGCGCGTGCCGCTGCAGCGAGGCACGCGCGAGCCCGCGTTGCTGGCGCAGCAGCGCATCACGCTCGCGCCGCACCTCGCCTGGGCCGAGAAGCGCTGGTCCGACGCCTGCATCGGCTACGAGCAAGCCCTGGCGCACGAGAACCAGTTGCAGCTCTTCGGCCAGCACATCGAGGTGCGGCTGCGGCTGGCCCATGCGCAACTGGCCCAGGGCCGGGCGGCGCAGGCGGTGAAGGTGCTGCTGCCGCTGCTGCAGACGGTGCAAGGTGATCAAGAGTGCGCGCCGCTGATGGCCGGCGTGCAGGTGCTGGCCGAACTCTCGCGCCTAGGCGCCGCTGCGCCCACAGCCCTGCGCGACCGCCTGGCGCAGTGGCAGCACCGCGCCCAGTCTCTGCAAAGCAGCGTGCCGGCGCCAGTGGGCCTGCCGCCACCCTCTCCGGCCAGCGACAAGCTCAGCGAACGCGAACTCGAGGTGCTGCAGCGCATTGCCGCCGGCGACAGCAACAAGCTGATCGCCCGCGCCTTCGACCTGAGCCCGCACACCGTCAAGCGCCACGTGGCCAACGTGCTGGACAAGCTGGCCCTCAGCTCGCGCGGCCAGGCGGCCGCCTGGTACCGGGAACACGGCTGACTGCGGAAAGTCAACGCCCGAATGGCTCTTCTGGGCGATGCCAGGCCAGCACGGCCTGCGCACACTGCCGGACATGTTCGTCATCCACCATGCCCACCTGATCAACCAGGCCGGCCGCACCGACGCCAACCTGCAGGCCGGTGAGCAGCGCTTCTGCGCCATCGGCCCGGCCTGTGGCGTGAACGCCTTCCAGGTCTGGATGCACACGCTGCCACCCGGTGCCCACACGCCGGTGCAGCAGCACGACGGCGCTTTCGCGGCGCTGGTGCTGGCCGGCAGCGGCAAGCTGCTGGTCAACGGCGGGCCGCAGCGCTTCCAGTCACCCTGCACGCTGGTCGTGCCGCCCCGGGCCGACTTCCAGCTCGTCAACAACGCCACCGTGCCACTGTGGGTGGTGAGCGTGTTCACGCCCAGGTTGCCCGCCGCCTGAGCCTGCGGGCCATGGAGAGGATGGCCCGTCGCCAAACAGGCCAATGGCTCCTTCAGGCGATGCCCCGCCCGCCTCTTCCCGGAAAACTGCCGACCCATGCCGAAGCTCTTTTCGGCGTGCACAACGAGCCACCCGCAAGGAAGAAAGACCATGAACGCCTCGACCCTGAACAGCCCCGCCGCCACGCAAGCCGCTGCCCCGGCCACCACTCGGTACGACATGTACCAGCCCATCCACAAGGGCCTGCGCGCCTTCATGAGCGACACGCTGTCGCGCGTCGGCCGGGTCGACGTGTTCGACGTGTTCGACGTGAAAGACCTGGCCCGCACGCTGGCCCAGCTCGAGGCGCTGCTGAACTTCTGCGTCAAGCACGTTGCCCACGAAAACGAGTTTCTGCACACCGCGATCCAGGCACGCCAGCCCGGCGCCGCCAGCCGCACGGTCGATGACCATGTGGAGCACCTGCACAGCATCGAAGCGCTGCGCCTCGAAGCACGCTCGCTGATGACAGTCAACGGCGACGAGCGCATGGCGAAGGCGCTGCGCGTGTACCGCCACCTGGCGCTGTTCGTGGCCGAGAACTTCCAGCACATGCACATCGAAGAGACGGCCAACAACGCCGCACTGTGGGCGCACTACAGCGACGCCGAGCTGGCCGACATCCACAACCGCCTGCTGGCCACCATCTCGCCTGAAGACACCATGGAAGTGATGCGCTGGATGGTGCCTGCGCTGAACCCGGTGCAACGCGCCGGCCTGCTCGCCGAGATGAAGAAAGAGGCCCCAGCCTTTGTCTTCGACGCGGTGATCGAGGTCGTGCGCCCGCACCTGGACATCCGCGACTGGACCAAGCTCGCGCGCGCCGTCGGAGTGCCGCAGCAAGCCGGCCTCGTGAACTTCGCGTGACCTTGACGTTCCATCGACAAAGAGGAGAAGCACAGTGAACAAGTGGTTGAAGCGAGGCGGCATCGGCCTCCTGAGCCTGGTGGCCCTGGCCGCCGCGGCCCTGGCCGCCGCGGCCCTCGCCGTCGGCGCCCAGCTGGGCGAACGCAAGATGCAGCGCAGCGTCGACGTGAAGATCCAGCCAGTGGCCTTGCGCAGCGATGCGGCGAGCATCGAGCGCGGGCGCTACCTGTACCTGTCGCGCGGCTGCACCGAGTGCCACGCCGTCAACGGTGCCGGCAAAGACGTCATCAACGACGGCAAGGGCATGCACATCCGCGCACCCAACATCACGCCGGGCCGGGGCAGCGCCGTCACGGCCTACACCGCTGACGACTGGGTGCGCACCCTGCGCCATGGCATCAAGCCGAACGGCAAGCCCGCCATCGTGATGCCGAGCGAAGACTACGCGCGCCTCACCGATGACGACCTCGCCTCGCTGGTGGCCTATGTGCGCCAGATGCCCGCGGTGGACGGTGAAGCCGCCGTGCTGCAGATGCCCGCGATGGTGAAGGCCTTGTACGCCGCCGGCGTGATGCACGACGCCGCCGAAATCATCGACCACAGCCTGCCGCCTTCACAGCCGGTGGCCGAGGCGGTGAGCACGCAGCACGGCGCCTACGTCGTCAACTCGTGCGTCGGCTGCCACGGCGCGCACCTGTCGGGCGGCAAGATCCCCGGCACGCCGCTGGACTGGCCGGCAGCCGCCAACCTCACGCCCGGTGAAGGCAGCGTGATGACGCGCTACGCCACACCAGAGTCGTTCGCTGCGATGTTGAAGACCGGCAAGCGCCCCGACGGCACCGAGGTAAGCAAGGTCATGCCCTTCCTGTCGCTGAAGGAAATGAACGACACCGATGTGCAGGCGGTGTACCTGCACCTGAAGAGCCTGCCGCCAGTCGCCGCGGGCATGCGCTGAACCCGGCGCCTTTCAAACAGCTATTTGGAGATTTCCATGGATCTCGTTCGCCACAGCGTGGCGGCGTTGGCCTCGGCTTGCCTCTTCACTTGCCTCTTCACTGCCTGCGGCGGTGGCGGCGAGACCGCCGAGACCGGCCCCTCAACCGTTTCCGCTCCTCAAACCGTTCAGCTCGAGGGCTGCGTCGTCGACCGACACGACCAGGCCCGCGTTGCCGCCGTGCGCGTGCTCGGCGAAGACGGCCGTCTGCTCGCCAGCGGCAGCAGCAATGCGCACGGCGTGTTCAAGCTGAGCGTGCCGACCGGGAAACCGCTGGTCGTTGGCCTCGACGTGCCGGGCGCGGACCAGTCGCTGGCCTTGTTCACCACCGACAACAACGTGTCGCTCGGTGCTTGCTTTCGCGAAGGCGCCGCATCATGAGCGCATTCGCATGAGATTTCTGTTCACTGCGTGAGGCTGCTGCCGGGACGAAAACCCGACGCACCCGCCGGTAGACAGAAGAATCATCCACGCGAAGCGGCAATGAGCACAGCGCAATCACAACAACCTCCCCACCACCTCGTCCCCAATCGCCAAACAAGACGTCAACCCGGGTGATTCGATTCCGAAGAGGTTCACCAAACCCACCACGCCGTGCTCCGCCGGCCCGTGAATGAGAAAGTCCGGCGCCGGCTCAAAGCGCGAATGAATCTTCGGCCGAATCCCGCTGTACGCCGGCTGCAAAGCACCCTCCCGCAACCCCGGCCAGTAGCGCCGCACATCCGCATAAAACCCCGCGGCGCGCGCCGGGTCGACGACATAGTCGAGCGGCTCAGCCACATCGTCAGGCAGCCATTCCACGTCCGGCCCGAAGCGGGCCTGCCCGCCCAGGTCGAGCGTGAGGTGCACGCCGAGCCACGCGTCTTGCGGTAAGGGGTAGACGAGCCGCGAGAACGGCGCCCGGCCGACCAGCGCGTAGTAGTTGCCCTTGCTGAAATGCGCCTGCGGCACGGAGTCCGCATTCAAACCCTCGGTCGCCGCCGCAAGGCGTGGTGCCCACAGGCCGGCAGCGTTGATGACGATGCGCGCCGCCAGCTCCATCGGCTCGTCACCGCCCACCTGCAACACGTGCTGCCCTGCCCCACGCACGATGCGCAGCACGGGTGACGACAAGGCCACGTCGCCACCTGCCCGCTGCAGATCACCCTGTAGCGCCAGCATCAGGCCATGGCTGTCGATGATGCCGGTGGACGGCGACAGGATCGCGCCGACGCAGGCCAGTTGCGGCTCCATCGCGAGCGCTTGCGCGGCGCTCAGCTTCTGCAGATCATCCACGCCGTTGGCAGCCGCCTTGGCCATCAACTGATCGAGGCCGGCCAGCTGGCTTTCGTCGGTGGCCACGACCAGCTTGCCGCAGCGTCGATGCGGCACGCCATGCGATTCGCAGAAGGCATAGAGCTGCCGGCGGCCCTGCACGCACAAGCGCGCCTTCAGCGAGCCGGCGGCGTAGTACAGGCCAGCGTGGATGACCTCGCTGTTGCGCGAGCTGATGCCGGTGCCGATGGCGTTCTCGCGCTCGAGCACCACGGTTTCGAAGCCTTTGAGCGCCAGCGCACGGCTGATGGCCAAGCCCACCACACCGGCACCCACCACCACCGCATCGACCTGCTCCATCCGTTGGCTCCGTGCATATTGTTCGTCCCATTCTGCGGCACGCACCGTGGGTTTCGTGGCAGGACTACCATGTCGGCAACGAGCCCTGCTCAGCCCTTTTTCAGCGCGACCCCATGATCGAGAAAGTCTTTGCCGCCGTCGGCCTGATCGTCTGCCTGGTGTTCATCGCCCGCCTGCTGGTGGGGCCGTACCGGCGGATGAAGTTCGACGCCTGGGCGCGCGGCCTGTGGCAGCGCATGGGCAACCTCTACCGCTGGCGCTCGTCGCGCAAGACGGCCGAGCGCGTGGCCGAAGAAGCGATCCGCCGCGCGCGAGAGAACGGCACCTGGGAAGGCAACGTCTACAAGCCGAAATCGTTCAAGCGCCCGCCACGCGACAAGCTGCACTGAACGATTTCAGAACGCACGGCCGACCGCGAGGTAGCCGCGCGTCCCCTTCGGCTCGTCGAGCCCGCGCGCCACACCCAGGCGCACCTGCAGCCCCAGCGCGTACATGACCTTGAGCTCGCTCAGCAGCTCGACCCCCACGCCGCGTTGGTAGCGCACCGGGCGGCGGCCTTCGTCCCACGCACCGCCGATGTCGAAGAACGCAGCGGCTGACACTCTGTTCACACCCACCGCCGGCACCATGAAGTGCTGGTCGACGTCGGCGATCGGCGTGCGCCATTCGATGGTGGTGACGCGCGCGCTGGCGCCGCGCAGCGCAGCCTCACTCCCGCGGTAGCCGCGCAGCGTGATATCGCGGTCGTCGAGCGTCGGGCCGAGCTGCAATTGCGAGTCGATCGCGCCGCCGAGCTGATAGCGCTCGGTGAAACCGCGCGCATAGGCCTCGGTGTGGCGCAGGGCGAGCACGGTGCGGCCGAGCGGCAGGTAGGCGCGCCAGTCGAGGCGCAGCACGCTGCCGTCGTAGTCGTCGCGGCCGCTTCGGGCGAACGGCTTGTAGCTTTCGTAGAGCAGCGTGGCGTGCTGCCCGCTGTTGTTGCCTTCGGACCACCAGTTGCCGCCGCTCGTGTCGTAGTCGATCAGGGCGGCGACCAGGCGCTCGTCTCGCGGCGGCGCGCCGGTGGTGAGCTCGGGGTGGACGCGGTCCACCTTGTCGAGCGCCGCCCCCACGCCGAAGGCGATGCGCCGGTCGAGCCGGAGCCAGGGGAACAGGCTCAGCCACTGCGCGCTGGTGTTGCGGTCGTAGCTCTTGGTATCTTCGTCGCCGGTGTCACCCGTCCAGGCGCGTGCGGTGAGGTCTCGCTGGAAGGTGAAGAGATGCTGGTTCTGGTAGAGGTACTGGAAGCTGCCCAGCGCCTCGTGCTGCGACGTTTCGTACTGTAGCGAGGCCGCGTACTGATGCCAGCCCAGCGCGTCAGACCCGAAGGTGCTGGCACCGAACGCCGTGAGCCCGCGGTCCGATGTGGCCACCGGCCACCAGGTGCGCGGGTACATCGAGCGCAAGGGCTGGTACGAACGCGGCTCGCCCAGCGGCGCGGTCATCGTCAACGCCGGGGCACTCGCGGCCGTGGTGGTGACGACGGGTGTGCTCTGCAAGGCGGCCGTTGTGGCCATGCGGCGCAGCTCGTAGCCGCCGGGCGCCACGACGGCCATCACCAGCGAGCCATCGGCCTGGGTGCCGCTGTGCGCGAGCACGCGCGTGTAGGTGTGGCTGAGCTTGACCCAGGTGCCGTCTTGCAGGCGCCAAACGTTGAAGACACCGTCGCGCACGGCGATGAACTCGAGGCCGGCAGCACCGTGCTTCAGGCCATGCAAGGGTGCGTCGCTGGTGAACAGCAGGCGCGGCGTGGCGGCTGGCTGGCTCAGGTCGAAGGCTTCGACGCGCCAATCACCGCGGCGCTTGCTGACCACGCTGAGCTGCTTGCCATCAGGCGACGCGGCCAAATCGATCAGGTTGACCTCGGCCGGTGGCGCCCACAGCACACGCTGCTGCTGGCCTTTCGCATCGAGCTGCACCAGCCGCGTCATCCCCTCGCCTTGTTGCAGCGCGACTATCGAGTCGCCGGCCTGCACGGCATGGCGCAGGCGTGCGCAATGCGTCAGTTGCTGGAGCGAGCCACCGGCATCCATGCGGTAAATGTCGAAGGCGAGGAAGCGCCAGTTGCAGACATCGGGTTGGGCAATGAGCACCTTGCCGTCGGCCGACACGTCCAGCTCGGCCGCGCTGTTCACGTCGGTGAGCGTGGTCTGCTGGCCGTCGGCCGCGAACTTCACCAGCTTGGCATGGTGCAGGCCGTCGTCGATCACGGCGAGCGTGCCGCCGGTGGGCAGTGCCGCCACAGAGCCGATGCCGAACAGCGAGCCGATGAGCTTGTCGCCTGCGGCTTCGGGGGTGCGGGTCAGGCCTTGCGCACGTTCCTGCACCTGCTGCGTCAGGTCGGCGAGGAATTCGTCCCACAGAACGTCCATGGTCTTGCCGGTCGCCTCGCGCGGGCTGGTGTGCAGGCGCGGCCAGAACGGTGGGTTGCCGCTGTAGCGGTCGACCGTCTTGTAGATCGCATCGGGGCCGTATTTGCGGGCCAGGAACTCGAAGAAATAAGAGCCATACAGATAGGCCTTGGATGTGGGCAAGGCGCGGCCATCGGCGTTGATCTCGCGCAGCGACAGAAAGCCGCTCTGGGCCTCGGCGCGCAGCCAGGCCTCGAACGCCGGCCCGCGCAGGCGCCCGCGGCCGGTGGCGGAATCGCTCTCGTTGTAGACGGCGAGCCCTTCGATCGCCCAGCTGGGCTGGAACACGTTGGGAAAGAACAGCGGCTGGCGGCCGAAGATGGTTTGCAACACGCCCGGCACGCCGCGCACCTTGTCGAGCTGCACGGTGTGGCTGAACTCGTGCGTCAGTAGCAAGTCGAGCCAGTCGCTGTTGTCGAGCAGCTCGCCCTCATCGGGCGGCGCGAGGAACACGCCGATGATGCTGTAGGGCACCGGCGTCGAGAAGCCATTGGGCAGGTCGAACTGGTCGATCAGCAGAATCTCGGTGCGGCCGCGCGGCTCCCAGCCGAGCGCTTGCGTCACCTTCGGGTAGGCCCGCTCGGCCGCCTGCGCCACGCGCTCGGCCTGCGCGCGCCATGCCGACCGGTAGTTGACGCGAAAGTGCGCGCTGTCGGCGCTCTGCCAATCGGGGGCGGGCTCGATGCTCTGGGCGTGGGCAGTGCCGGCAAACCAGCAGCACGTTGCCAGGGCCAGGGTCCGAATCAACGACATAGCTTCTCCATGCGATCGGCCCACTCAGGCCGGCCGCAAGGGTACCGCACGCCGTGTCAGGGAATCACCGTCGCGCGCCCGTCACCGAGCAGGTGCGAATGGCAGTCCTTCTGGGCCTGGTCGCAGTTCTTCACCCAGACCTCGACGATCTCGGACTTCCAGCCGTTGAACCAGTCCCCGTGGCCGGAGTAGCCGGCCGGCTTGCTGAGGTCGTAGTCGTCGGACGACAGGCGCCAGTAGCGCGTCTCGCCGCTCACCTTCACCTGGTAGAGGATCTGATACGCGATCTGCGGGATAGCGACCGGGTGCGTCGACGGGCATCGGCCGGAGTTGTTGCCGCGCACGTTCACCGGGTTGGCCATGTGGCTCTTGTGATCAGGTGAGTCGAGGTTCACACCATCCCAGCATTGCGGAAAATCGACACCCATGATGAGCCACGAATCGCCACGCGCCGGGCAGTCGGTCGGGATGCTCTTTTGCCAGTCGGTGTTGCCGCCGTTCCATACGCAGGCGTAGCTCACACCAGTACTTGGCACGTCGGGGTTGCCCGATGCATCGCCGGCAATCATGCGCAGGCCCTCGGGCATCGGTCGGATCATGCCGGGCGACACCGCATAGCCGGTCTTGTAATAGAAGTTGGACTCGAACATCGGCGCGAGCGGCGCGCCGGTGCGCGTGTCGATCATCGACGGCACCCAGTAAGCGCTGCGATTGATCGTGCCGCCGCGGCAGGTGCTGTTGCCGGCGGTGGCAATGCTTTTCGGGGTGGAGTTCGCGTCGATGCCGGTGTTGCCGAAGAAGGTGTGCAGGTGGCTGCGGCCCGGCTGCCCGGGGAAGACGATGGGGTCGTCGAACGACATCTTCGACATTTGGCAGCCGGTGCGGAAGGCGCCGATGTCGGAAGGCGGCGCGACCTCGGTGGTCGGGATCAGCATGTCCTTGGCCCAGCCGCCTGGCGGGTTCTGGATCGGCTTGGGGATGAGGTTGAGGCTGATCTTCACCTGGCCGATGGCACCGGCCACCGGCGGCGGCAATGTCCGCGTGGCAACCGCCGGTGCCGACGCGGCGGTTTTCGAAGCCGCTGCGACCACAGCCGCCGGCGTGTAGGTGGCAGCGGCAGCAGACGCTTCGCCGGACTCGACCTCGCAGGTCTTGGCGCTGCCCGGCCGCGGGTCGGCGCTGAAGTACTGCACGCTGCAGGTGCCGCTCCCGCTCATCGAATCGGTGACCCACGCATCGGCCCACGCCACACCGAACCTCACTCGCTGCGTACCTTCGACGGTGAAGCGCTGGCCCTCGGTCGCGATCTGCTTCCACTTCGTCGGCGGTTGAGGCGACGGCTGAGTTTGTGCAACCGCCAAAACCGGCAGGACAGCGGTGGCAAAAACGATCGCGGGGTGGTACTGCATGGCAAGAATTCCTTTGGAGCGAAGAGGCTAGCAGCCCGCGAGGAAATGCGAAGCCGGTACAGCCCTTGTCCATGCCAAGGAATCCACGCTACAAAGGCAAACGGCCCCGATGAGGGCCGTTTGATTTACCTGGCGGTTGGTGCAGGGTTAATCCTTGGCGGCGGTGGGTCGCCCACCACGTCGTGCGCGACCCACCGCACTGCGCGTCACTTCACCGTGATCTTGCCCGGCCCTGCGTTGTTGAGCACCGACTGCTTGACCGCCGTCGTAGCCAGCGCGCTGTAGCTGTAGGGCACCGTCCACCCCACCGAGGTGCTGAAGCCGCAGCTGCCGAGATTCAGCGCCGCGCCGTTGAGCAGCGAGCCACTGTCCACGATCGCGCCGGTCTTGCTCGACGAACCCGGGTTCTTAACGACGTGGGCACAGCTGCTGGCACCCACGATGTCGAACGCATTGTTTTGCGAGATGACCTTGGCCTTGTACGCCACACCGATGCTGTAGCCGTGCGGGTAGGCCTTGTCCGAACGGTCACCTGCGTAGTAGTTGTTGTACACGTGGACCATGCCGAAGCGAACGCGGGGGGCACGCTCGGTGATATCGGAGAAATAGTTGTTGTGGAAGGTGACGGTCAGATGACCATCGTCGCTGGTCGTTTTGTCCGACGACCCGATCAGGTTGTTCTTGTCGTGCTGGTCGAATTGGTTGTTCGAGATCGTCACGTAGTCCGACCCGTTCTTCACGTCCAGCGCGCCATCGTGGCACTGCTTGGTTTTGCCATTTACCACGGGCAGCGTGTCATCGGTGATCGGAGCGTCGGTGAACTTGTTGTGGTCGATCCACACCCGCTTGGAGTCATCCACCGTGATGCCGTCGTACTCGGAGTTCCAGTTGCCCGTATCGCCGTCGTTCGGGTCCCAGATCGGGTTGATGTCGCACGGGTTGACGATCGTCAGGTTGCGCACGATCACATTCTCGATACCCGAGATCGTGATGCGGCCGTTGACGATCTTGGTGTCCGACCCCAGGCCGATCAGCGTGGTGTTGCTGTTCAGGTCAATGACGTTGCGTGCCTTCTGATCCGACGAGCTCTTGAAGGCGCCGCCGTTGTCGGCCGATGCCATGTCGATCGTGCCGTACAGCTTGATGATCTTGGGCTTGGTGCCCGAGGCCTTGATGGCAGCCACCAATTGCGAGGCCGAGCTGACCTTGTAGATGTAGGCCTCAGCCGCGGCGGCGCCACCGGTGGTGCCACCGCCTTGCGTGGCCCAACCGGTCTTGGCGGCTTCGACGCTGGCATCGGCTGCAGGTGCAGGTGCTGGTGCTGGTGCTGGTGCTGGTGCTGGTGCTGGTGCTGGTGCTGGTGCTGGAGCCGGTGCCGGTGCCGGTGCCGGTGCCGGTGCCGGTGCCGGTGCCGGTGCGGATGCACCAACAGCGCACTTCTTGGTCTTGCCTGGATAAGGGTCGGAGCCGAACGTGGCTACCGTGCAAGCGATGTTGCCTTTCAGCGCCTTGACGACGAATTTGTCCTTGATGCCGAACGACACCTGGCGGCTGGTCGAGCCGGCCTTGCAGGTCTCGCCTTCGTCGGCGCACTTCGAGAAGCCGCTGGGCCAGTCGGCCGCAAAGGCCGGTGCGGTGAACAGGATTGCAACGGCACTACAGACCAGTGTTTTATGGTTCATGACATGTCTTGTTTGTTAAGGGAAGGATGGTTCAACCGGGCGCAGCCGAGAACGAGGGGCCGCCCCATGCGTACTCGGCCAGTGATCTGGGCTGGGAAGCACCCACGAAGGGTGTCGCCGGTTTAGCTGGCGGGGCGGAGCTGGATGTTCATGGGTGTCATTCCTGTGACGTACATGTGGACTGCGCTTGCTGACGTTTCACTCATCCAATCGGACGATGGCCAATACATCAGGCGAGCGGTCAAACAGTCAAATGAGGATCAAATCTGAAGAAAAAGAAAATCCAAATCCATGCAAATGTCACGTTATGCGACCAACAAGCAATGTTCCCTGATTCACCGTAAATCGTCACGGCATCAATGGTGCGGAAATGTAATGGCGGTAAGTGGCGATTCCATACTCTGGGTCGCGACGTCATGCAGCAGCGCGCCGTTGCCAAAGCATGCGGCAACATGACGTGCGCGGCCTGAAGCCAAAGCACTCAGCAAGAGTCGAATCGCCTCAATGGAGATCTGGCGTTGGCGAGCAACGACCAAGCCCGGCGGAGCTGCGCGGGACACCTCTGGCGCAGGCGCCGTTTCACCTCCCCGTGCCGCGGCGCGTGGAGGGCAGCGACTGGATCGAGCTGCTTTCGCAGTCGGCCCTTCGTGCGCTACGACCGCACCTCATTTGCGCCGTCTCCGTAGACCAACAAAAAAGCCTTGCGAGTCAAAGACTCGCAAGGCTTAGTGCTTGGTGGGCGGTGAGGGTTTCGAACCCCCGACCCCGACAGTGTGAATGTCGTGCTCTACCCCTGAGCTAACCGCCCGATTGATTCGGAGAGCCGCGGATTATGCCATATGCGCGCGCCATGCCGTCTTGCCGCCCGACGCCTTGTCGAGTTCGGCCAGCACCACCTCATGGGCAGCGATCTCGGCATCGTTGGCGGCAATCACCGGCAGGTCGAATTGGCTGAAATCGATGGGGGCGATGATCAGGTCGCCGCTCGATGATTCGTTCGCGTCGATGACCAGCGAGTTCTGCCCGCGCGTCATCCGGATGTAGACCTCGGCCAAGAGGCCGGCATCGAGCAAGGCGCCGTGCAAGGTGCGGTTGGAGTTGTCGACTTCGAGCCGCTTGCAGAGTGCGTCCAGGGAATTCGATTTGCCCGGGAACATCTCGCGCGCCATCACCAGCGTGTCGGTGACTTTCTCGACGAAGCCGTGGAACTTGGGGTGGCCTGCCCGGCGAAGCTCTTCGTTGAAGAAGCCGACGTCGAAGTTCGCGTTGTGGGCGATGACCTCGGCACCGCTGATGTATTCGAGAAGCTCGTCAGCGACCAGCGCGAAGACCGGCTTGTCGGCCAGGAACTCGTCGGTGAGCCCGTGCACCTTCAATGCATCTTCGTGGCTGGAGCGCTCGGGGTTCAGGTAGTAGTGCTTGTTGTTGCCGGTGAGCCGGCGATTGACCATCTCCACGAAACCGATCTCGACGATGCGGTCGCCCGACTCCGGGCTCAGGCCGGTGGTTTCGGTGTCGAAGAAGATCTGCCTCATGCCACCACCTCTTGTTTCGCGGCGGCCTTGGGCGCCTTCCATGCAGCCCAGGCCCAGAGAGCCGCCCCGCCGAGGATCATCGGGATGCACAGCCATTGGCCCATGCTCAAGCCCAGCGCCAGATTTTCCAGACCCTTGTCGGGCTGGCGGAAGTATTCAACGACGAATCGGCACACACCGTAGCCGAAGATGAACGCACCCGTCACCTGCCCGGGCGAGCGCTGCTTGCGTGCATACAGCCACAGCAGCACGAAGAGCAGCATGCCTTCGAGCCCGAATTGATAAAGCTGCGACGGGTGGCGCGGTTGGTCGCTGCCGGACTGCGGGAAGACCATCGCCCACGGCAGGCTCGGGTCGGCAAAGCGGCCATAGAGCTCGCCATTGATGAAGTTGCCGATGCGGCCCGAGGCGAGGCCGGTTGGCACGCAGGGAGCAATCAGGTCGAAGGTCTGCAGCACCGAGCGCTTACGCGACATGGCGAACAGCGCCATGGCTGCACCGACGCCGAGCAGCCCGCCATGGAAGGACATGCCGCCCTTCCACACCGCGAAGACCTCCAGCGGGTTTTTCAGGTAGTGGTCGAAGTTGTAGAACAGCACGAAACCGAGGCGACCGCCCAGCACCACGCCCAGCACACCGTAGAACAGCAGGTCTTCCACATCGCGGCGCGTCCAGCCTGACTCTGCAAACCAGGGCTTCTTCACCCGGATCGAGGCCAGCCACAAGAAGAGCCCGAAGGCCACCAGGTAGGTCAGGCCGTACCAATGGATGGCGATCGGCCCGATCTGGAGCGCCACGGGGTTGAACTGAGGGTGAACAAGCATGGGCAAGGGCAGGCGAAATGAATGCAGCGCGAACGATACCGCACGCAATCAGCCTTCTGGCAGGTCGGTCAATGTGCTTTCGACGTAGGCCACGAAGCGCGCCACCACAGGGCCTGCGTTCGCCGGCCACACCAGGCTGGTCTCGGCACGCGGCGCATTGCCGAGCAGCGCCGTCGGCAGGCGCCGATAGACCACGCCCGGGCGCTGCAGCTGCGTCACCGATTGCGGTACCCAGGCCAGGCCCAGGCCGGCCGACACCAGGTTGACGATGGTCTGCATCTGGATGGCCTCTTGCGCGATGACCAGCGAGGCACTGTGCCGGTGATAGAAGGCCAGCACGGCGTCGTAGAGCGACGGTGCAATTCCACGCGGGAAGATGATCAGCGGCTGGGCCAGGATCTGCGCAAGCGTCAGCCGGCGTGCGCTGTTGAGCGGAGATGCCTCGGGAACGGCCAGCACCATCGGCTCGATGCCCACAGACAACCGAGACAGCACTTGCGCACCGCCATCGGGCGCCATGTTCGGCGCGTGCAGCACGAAACCGGCATCGGCTTCACCCTGTTCGAAGGCACGCAGCTGGACGTCGGTCGTCGCTTCCCGCAGCACGACGTCGACCCCCGGCTCCGCTTCACGAAACCCGCGCAGCCAGCCCGGCAGCGGCCCGAAGCCCACGGTGGAAACGAAACCCAGCCGCAGCCGGCCGACCGCCCCATGCCCTGCCGCCTGCGCAATGCCACTGAGCGACGCGGCTTGCTGGAGCAGTTGCCGCACCGGCTCGACCAGCGCCTGGCCGGCGGGCGTGAGCGACACCTGGCGCCGTGTTCGCTCGAAGAGCATCACCTCCAACCGGGCTTCCAGCTGCTGGATGGCGAGCGTGAGCGGTGGCTGCGTGATGTGCAGCTTCTGCGCGGCGCGCCCGAAGTGCAGCGTCTCGGCCAGCACCAGGAACTGCCGCCACACGCGAAACTCGATCAGCGCAGTGTCACTCATGTCGACGGCTCAGCACACCGTGAGCAGCGCCACGCCATAAGAGAAGCGGGCGCTCTCGGGCACGAAGATGAGGATTCGCTGACCCGACTTGAGCGGTTTGGTTCGTGCCAGCTCTTCGAGCATCAGGATGAACGAGGCCGTTGCCACGTTGCCGACGCTCGCCAGGTTGGTGAACCATTTCTCCATCGGCAGGTGGATGCCGGCATCGCGCATGCCTTCGTAGATGGGCCGGCGGAAGAGTTCGGACGATAGGTGCGGCAGAAAGTAGTCGATGCTGTCCATGTCGAGCGCTCGCGCCTTCACCACGTCTTTCGCGAACTGGATGCCGTGCTTGACGATGCGGTCGCCCAGCAGTCGGGTGTCCTGTTTCACCGAAAAGATCGACTTGGCGAGCCAATCGTCGGGTGCGTAGGTGCTCCAGCCGTGCAGCTCACCCTGCTTGTCTTTCTCGGCACCCACATACATGCAGGTCTTGTTCTCGTTCGCATAGGAGCGTGTGTCGATCCACTCGATCTTCAAGGGCAAGTCGCCTGCCGCCTTGTTTTCAAGCCGGATGGCGGCGGCACCGTCCGAGAGCATCCAGCGCAGGAACTCCTTGTCGAACGACAGCATCGGGCTGGCGTTGAGGAGTTGCTCGCGGTCCATCTCTTTCTGGAAAAACTTGGCCAGCATCCAGTGCGACAGCATTTCGGAGCCGACGCAGATGGCGTTGCTCGTGTTGCCGGAGAGGACGGACATGTGGCCCAGCTTCATTGCCTGGACGCTTGCGCAGCACGAGCCGGCGAACGAGGCGATCTCGATCGGCGCGCCCCCGAGCAGGCCGTGAACCATGGCCGCATGCGAGGGCACGAGCTGGTCGGGCGACGCGGTGCCGCAGGCCAGCAACTGCAGGT